>ERZ1673722.3069-NODE-3069-length-12571-cov-21.681528_pt1 | contig 12571 bp, 8 predicted proteins | sample MGYA00580222_ERZ1673722 | MGnify/ENA primary metagenome ERZ1673722 (study PRJEB41218, sample SAMN15661750) | gut metagenome | host: Homo sapiens | place: Canada: London | collected 2015-08-20/2019-03-30 | study: EMG produced TPA metagenomics assembly of...
GATATGTTCCTTCTTCGTAGATGTCATCCTCGGAGGTTAACGGTAAATCGAAAAACTCTGCTTCTTCCTTCGCTTCTAGGGCGCATGAACCACATATTACTTCAAGAGACGCATCATATCCCAAATCTTTTATCTCTTTGATGATGGAGTAGAACATTTCTTCATCACTGTGGAAAGCTTGATAGGTCAATGGACGATGGCAATGTTGGCATATTGTGGAAAAACTATCTATCATCGAAGGTTCATAGCACATGGCTCCCATGTGATTTGCCAGATACGTTGGCAGCTTTTGAGCAGCTAGTTCCTTTAGCTGCTCAATAAGCTCTTCTCTGTTAAGTGAATGTTTCATATTCCTGTTACTTTTTTCTCTTGATAGGAGAGAGGTTAAACAATAATTTATCTATGTCTTCTGCTGGCATGTCTTTGAAGAACTCTAGAAGTTCCTCTTGTCTGGGCTGTCCCATGGTTAGACGGTAGAGGCGTAATACAGACTTCATGTGTCTGTATCTATCATAGTCCATGCTCAGAGGATAGAGTGGTACAATAGATTCGATATACTCTCTGTCAGTTTCAGCTATGCTTTTTAGCATATCTTGTGGAATCGACCAATAGGGAACTAGCTCGCAGAAGCCCTTATCTTTTGCTTCGGTTCTTGCCAAATCAAACATCTCATTCCAGGTATATGTCTCAGGGTGGAACTTGGCTACGTTTCGTCTTACAAACAAACTCTTGTATCGATCTATTCTTCCTTCTCTCTGCTCCATGTCTTGTGGATTGGATGAGATGTTCCAGTGCATGATTTTACGGCAATACCAATGGAAGTCAAGACCTTCTTGTCCTACGCTTGTTGAGGCTAAGACGAATGGACGAAAAGGAGAGTTGAATGCCAAACGAACATCATTTGCCCTGTTGGTGGCTTGATCTGTCATTCTAATGTTGCCATAAGGCATAGCGTAATGAGTGCGGATTCTCCATTTCTTTTTCTTCTCTTTGCCAAATGACTCGGTAGTATCAATCTCTTGATAGTTTCGATCGATGAACGATTCTATCATTCTTTTCTGAATCATTTCTACATTTCGCTCACCATTACTTCTTTCATCTATCATGTAGGCGAACTCATCCAATACGGCTTGCAGATTGCCCATCACGCAATAATCGATGACTTGCTTGAAGTAGGTTTGAACGCTCTTCTTGTTGTAGAGTATGTCTATGACGGCTGCATTGTATCTACGGTTGAAGATATTATTGCAGATTTTTGTTGCTGCTTCTTGAGCTAAGTCTTTGTTGCCCAATAGACGATAAAAGCAAATACCAGGTGAACCTATAGCCATATTGACCAAAGTGTCCAAACCATCTTCTGATATTAGGATTTTCTCTTCTGTATTGGAATCTAAGAGTTTGATAGCTTCCAAAAGAAACTTTGCTGTGGTAGGTTGCTCCACTAAGGTGAATCTACTTGTATTCTTGAAGTTCTCCTTTATGCCAGCTTTTATTTCTTTGAGGTCGTTTCCAAGGTAGGCTTTTGGGTTATAGGCATCTTTCAAGAAATCTGAACAGCAAGTTACCAGTTCCAAGCTTTCTCTACGTAATCTTCCAGTTCCTGCTTTTTCCCCTTCTTGTTTGTCGAGTGCATCTTTTTCTGAATTTTCTTTAGTATTTGTATATGTTGCAGAGGGAAAAGCATGGCTGATGCTCTTTTGCTCTATGGCATAGGAAATCATGCAAGCAATCATACGTGGTACCATTTCCCATGCGGAAAAGACCAAGACCTTGGAAAAGTCTTGATTCTTGGCAAACACATTGCTGGCTGGTATCTTATAGTATGGATGAGAAGCTGGAATCCAAAATAATTGCTCTCCATGTTTCTCTCCTTTCTCACCAAATAGAATATTGCTCAGCTTATCCAATTTGGCATTGCAAGAAGGAATCCTTTCATATGTATTGATATTCTTCTTTTTAATCAAATATTGTTGTTTTTGTTTAATTTTCCATGGGTGCTCTGTGTATGCTTTTGCTAGCTTCTCCTTAAGTTTATATTTGTCCATGAAGGATAATAAGTAAGGAGAAGACTTGGCGTATTCCATCGGCAAGGTCTTTACGCCGAATCTTCCTTCGCTCATTTTGTTGCATTCACCAAGAACTTCTTGCATCTGGCAATAAGACGCAATATCTCCTGTACTGATTTTCAGATAGGTGTCGTCTTGGGAGGAATTGCGATAACGCTCAGTTCTGCTCATAGCTTCATACATGGTATCTTCTGCAATGTTCTTTTTTGCAATGAGTATGTCTAAGTTATCCGATGAGATGTGACACAATTCTTTTGAGTAATCATGCCAAACCTGTTGGAATACAATATCCTCTCTGCCGTCAAACAAAAAGTCTGCTAACTTGTTGAAGTCTTGATATTGCTCATCAATCTTGTTCTCGTTCAGTTCCTCTAATGTGGTGAAGGGCTTGTAAGGTGTCGCAGAAACCAACAGAATGAATGGACCATCCTCTTTTCCAAAGAATGTACGTGTCAACATTGCCTCTTCACTGTTTCCTTCCAAGTCAAGAAGTGAACTAAAACGTTGGAACTCATCCATAATCACCAAGTCTGGATTAAGCTCTTTCATGCTAATTTTGCAGAAGATGATTCTGAATAAAGTGATGGCTTTATTGGTTGTATTGTAGTCATTTAGCGCAATGGCTTTAAGAAGTAAATCCTTCGCTTCTTGATAGCAATCATCATTCACCACCTCTTTGCTGATGTTTTCTCTGTATCCAGTGCATACATTTTCTTTGGTATCTTTTTCATATTTGTCGATAATATCTGTCCAATTATCTCCATTCGCACCGTAAATATTCAGACGGTTTTTAAGAGCAGTCTTATGATCTTTGAAGTCATCAAGATGGCTCAAGATGGCAAACATCAATGCACGTTCATTCATATTGCCAGCTGATGTCTGGAGATTAAAAGATGTGCCAGGGGTGAGAGGAATCAATATTCTTGGTTTGCTCTTCTTGGATTTTTGAAGTTCTTTTACCTTTTTAGCTACTATGAAATGCTGCATAGACAGTCTGCTTTCGTCTATGTTCATGACATCTTCTATTCCCAAGTTTTCTGTGTTTTGTTTGACAATGTTGGCGTTGGAGCAGATATATACTACACGATAGGTATTGTCATCCCATATACCATATTCGTCGCTCAGTTCTCCAACGGCCTGGATAACACCTTTAGACACGATAGTCTTACCCAGTCCAACTTCGTCAGAAAGCAGAACTCGGCGTTGCTTCTTGCTTTTGAAAATGTTAACGATATGTTCTACTGTTGCCTTTTGAAAATCCTTTAATTTCTTTTCCATCATTATTTCTGTTTTATGGCTTCCTTAAAAGTTTTGAAGACCTCAAGAAATTCTTGGGTGTATTCTTCTTTGCCGATTTTTCTGATGCCTTCCTCTATCTCTATGAACTTTTGGGGATTGCTACTAGCAGCTTTCAGCAGTTGCTCATAAATGTTGAGTGAGAGAGGCATGGAATCTTTATTATTGCCGTGCTGAGCAATCAGCTTCATGCTTTGTTCTGTATCAAACAGATATTCGTCTATGTCATCGGTCAGTATAAATGACAAGTAACGGAGAAACTTCTCCTTGCTATCCACAATCGATTTATATATGGCAATGTCTCTTTCTTCGTATGGGATGCCTTCTGTCGGAATCTTGATGACTTTGTCCATATTCTGTCCATTGGTGTCTTGTATTGAGATAATATAGAAGTCTGACAACTGAGCCAATGTTAAGTTGGAGAGTATGGCTTCATTTTCGAAATCCACTTTGTAGCCTGCTGCTTGCATTGGGGCAATCTGTATTCGATACTTGTTGTCGTGATGTTCAGTCTTGATGATAACATCGTAGTTGCCATTGACATTGGCGTGGCATTGTGCTGAGAAATCTTCGGTGATATATTTTCGTACAAAGGCTTCTAGCTCTGATATCTCATGAGCTTCTTCTGATTCTGGAGGAAAGTTGACGGTCTCGAATATTTTACTTTCTTCGTCTCTTGCATCCATTTGTAGAAACTCTTTTCTGAAAGTGTCAAACACAAGATGCTTGCCATATTTGTATTGCAGTCGGATGATGAATTCAGAGTTTACATGGAATGCTGCGGGTGTCGCATTGGCTGATCCGATGAATAGGAAATTGCCGTATTCACCTTTAGGGTTGCATACTAGATATGTCTTTGCATGAAGGTCAGTTGGCATGATGTCGTTATGTGTCATCCCATCCTTCATCACGTAGATTTTATGGTTTTCTCTATTGAACAGGTCATATATGTCTTTAGATACATATCCAGATGTAGTAACGAGAATGTGTCTGTTTTTTACATTCTTGTCTAACTCTTGTAGAGTATTTATGCCTATAAATGGAGAGATGGTCATTTGCTCTGTTCCTTGCCATGATTCGGGGTACCTAATGTCTTTGTTCAGGTTTTGTCCAAAGAGCATCGGGATAAATTCATATCCATCCTTTTCAAATAAATCAGTGTCTATCTCAAAATGGTTGACTTTCCTTATGGACTCAATGACCATTTTTATCTTTTTCTTCTTGTCTTTGATGATGTGCTGGTTGTAGGAAGAGCCATGTCCCATTAAGGTGTTTAATGAAGTCAGAAAGTCGATAAGAGGTTCATGTTTCTTATTGTCTATGGTTTGTTTTCCAATCTTACCTGTGAGACAGACAGTCATGTCAAGGTTATTGTCAAGAGTAAGGTTTCTGCTCATGACGATAACTTTGATTTGCTGTTCGTTCTTGTTGCTTCTGTTGGTCTCTTTGATGATCCATACCTTTGGATGAAAGTTGGAGAGAGGCTTTTGAGGGTTTTGCACTTCATACATGCAATTATCCATGAGGGATAGATAAGGTTGGTTGTTTAAAGGAAGGTGTATTCCTCCTTTGTTGCAAAACAACACAAAGTTGTCTGTGCTTCTTCTGATTCCCTCTAATAGGCAAATGGGGGATTGAACAGCTGATTCGTTGTTGCTACTTAGCAAACCTAATGCCATTGGGATGATAAGCAATGCTTGTGGATTAACGCTATAGGTTGTACCTATGGCGAAGTCCACATCATAGCCTGGTGAGACCAGCATCTCGCCATAAGTATAATTATTGAGTTGTTCTTTTGCCATTTGATAGTCCTTTCTTTATTTCTGTGATGATGTTATATAATGTTCCCCAACGATAATCGAAGAAATAGGCTTCTATTCTGTCGATTCCCTTATATTTGTTTGGATTCGCCAATTTACTTCTTGATGAACCTTTTGTTTGTTTTTCCCGATTAACAATGATTTCTTGCAATCGGCTGAAGTTTTCATCTGAAGGGTTGTTGATCAATAAGCAAGCTTCTTTGCAAAATTTGATGGATTCATTGTCTTGCAGGGTATAGCCAACGAAATCTAATGCTTGGAAGATGTTTTCTTCGCTAATGTCTGATTTCCATTCTTCTTTCAACTGTTCGTAACGTTCAAATTCTTTTTCAGCTTCTTCGGTTCTATCTGTTCTTGTATAAAACACATAGTTATAGACTAACCGAAGAAGATACTGAAACTTCGAAATTCTTGCGGATAGCGTATAAATCATAAAATGCTCATCGGTCATGTATTTTTTCCATTGGTCTCCAAGGTCGAAATATGACTTCTGGGCAAGTCCAATAGGGTAGTCGTCACGAAGGATAGTAGCCAAAAATGAATCTTTGGCTATTTGTGAGGCTATTATCTTGTCTTTGATAAACTTAGCTTCGTCAAATGTCAAGTCTATATTGATTGGAGTGTAGCCATCAAATGTATATGACAATCCACCGCCATCAAATAGTTGATAATTGCCCGATAACTGATTAGCGTCTCCCATTTCTTTTTCTTCATCTTGGGAAATGTATTTCTTGGGTTGTTTGTGGATAGTCTTGCTTCTTTCGTAAATAAGACTATAGATGTTGCTGTTTGTCAATATCATCCCATAAGAGACAAGTGCGCCATAATAGATGTAAACTGGGTCGTACTTTACGTATTTACTATTCTCGGTTTCTGCTGTATCGATTACGCTACTTCCTGTTATTCCCCAGTTGTTGGCTGGTTCTGTACCTCGTAAAAGTTGGCGTGTTAGCATAATTTCCAGATTCAACACTTTGGCTCTGACTTCATTTGCGCTTTTGTATGTGCCTTTCTCTGCTTCCAAAAACAAGGAAGGGAGTATGGCATAGTATTTCGCTCTATTATGTAATGTGGAGATTCCTGGAAACAGCTTGTTTGAAAATGCATCGCGAATGCGTCCCAGACCAAGCTCGTCAATTGCTTGATGCTCTTGGATGGCTTGTATAACTTGATGCATTTTCAGTTGTTCCTCGGAACTGAAGTTTATGAATCCTAATTTCATTCTAATTTCCTTTTTTGTTTTGACATGGTTACTAACATCGTTACTATAGCTCTGTTACGATTTTACGAAAAGTAACAGAGCTTGAAATGTCTGACTCTGTCGTTGACTATATCGTTGACTCTGTCGTTCAGTACTAAAAAAGCGACAGAGTCGTATTGTTTATATTGTCTCCAAGAACAACAAACCCTTTTTGGTCGTTCTGTATTGCTGCTTAGGACTTGTCGGCTTGTCTGGTACCGTAAGTTCCAGATAATCATGAAGTAACAGAGGCTCGATGAATGCCTTGAAGTTCTTTGATTGATAAGTAACACCGAGTAGCTCGAATATATCTTTTCTGAATTTCGGGTCTTTGCAAAATTTGAGAATGGATACAACTTTGTCTGTAGCATCTATGTATGTATCTTCTTCAGCTCTGTTACTAGCTCTGTTACTAGCTCTGTTACTAGCTCTGTTACTAGCTCTGTCACTAGCTTTGTCACTATCCAGCCAAAAAGTGACAGTGCTGGTGCAGATATCACTCTCAAAAGTCACGTCATTTCCTGTGATTTCCTTCCACTCATTCATCATGTCGAAACCATAACCGATGGTTTCTGATAGATTTACCAGTCTGAATATCTTGGCGATAATCGGGTTGCGAGGATTGGAATAGAGATGGTTGCCCAGTTGGGATATAGGTACAGGATAGCCACCAGCATTGAAGAACTCGACTCTGTCGGTATAGATATGAATGCAGGAGTGAATGGTGCTGAATGGATCGAAGTGAGAGAGCATATTGACTAATGCTTCTCGCAAAATCTTAAACTGCGAGCGATCTTCCACATTGAATCCCTCGTCGTTCATCATGAATGGAGTATCCACGATGAGGCGCAGTCTCCTAATCATAATCTGAAAATACTCCCAAAGGTTCTCTTGCTCTGGGATGCGATAGGTATAGCGAGTTCGTGCTTCTCTCACGCTTCTGCCAGGAATCTCCACCAAGTCCATCCAAAACGTAGGGACATAGCGGCGAACCCATTCTTCTTTGCCAAAGCACATCAAGCCGCCATAATTCAGATGTCCCCCATTATCGGCGATGCCGATGCGCTTGCAGAAGTCGGCGATGTCATTGCCTATCAGATTAGGTCGAGGACTGTATAGCTTGAAGTAATTGCGATAGTCGCGAATGGTATCCTCGTTGAGCATGGAGAGATTGGAGTCTAAGAGTATCTGCTCAGACTTGATGCCGAATGATTGGTTATGAAACATGGCGGTTATCTCACCATTGGTTGCTCGCTGGTCTCCACTGCCAAATCGGATGAATGTATTCTGTGGATTGTTATAGTAGATAGGCTTGTGGGGTGATGAGGCGATATGAAATGCCAAAACCTTATGTCCATCTATATGATAGAGCATGCTCTTGGCATCGACTGGCTCATTGAACTTTTGGGAACGCAAGGTGCCCAAGAAGTCTTGTTCCAACTTCTCTGCATTGTCAACTCCTGATATTTCAAACTTCTTGCCATTCTGCTTTACTCCAAGCACTATCCATCCGCCGGAAGTGTTGGCGAATGCACTTACGGTTTCCCATATATTCTTAGGGAGTTCGCTCTTGGCCTCCTTAGCCTCGAAGTCCTCCCATTCGATGTCGTTGATTCTGTCTATCAGCTCTTCCTTTGTCATAATAATGATGATTAAATTGAAATATAGAATTTCTTCCTCCCTTCACTTCAAGAAATAGATAGGAGCATGCTGGGTGCCTTCCTTCTCCATGATGCCTTTCTCGCAGAAATGGTTGAGCCACTTCTGTGCCATGTAAGGAGTCAAGCCGAAGAGGATGCGCAGGATGCGAGTGGTGATATAGCGGTTCTCCTGGAGATACTCCTTGATTTTCGCCAATAGCTTTTCCTCGGAGTATTTTGTAGATTGGTTGGAATAGCGGGAGCGGACGAAATGGACGTTGCGCTGTACTTCCTCCATTAGCTTACCTTCTGGTCGGAAGTTGATGCCGGTGATGCGTACTTCCTTGCCCGTAATCTTCTTGTCTGGATTCTCCTCTGGCATCTCTAGGCTAGCCGACATGGAGAAGTAGCCTATCTCTGGGATATAAAAGCGGCGTCCCATGGAGAATTCTTCCACCAAAAGGTCATGAAGCTCTGCCAACACCGCAGCCACATCTCCCTTGGTGAGTGAGCAGCGGCTCTGGATTTTCTCTTGCAGTTGCTTCTCGGTCATAGGTTCATGCTGCACGATACGAATGTATTGGCGCTTTTCTCCTGTGCCCTGGGCATTGTTGAGCATGTAAATGTCGTATTTCAGTTCCATATTTCTTGTTGTTTGATGGTTCGTTGTTTTCTATATTCTTTGTCTTCTATGAAAGATGATGCAAATATATATAATAATGTGATAACTTGTATCTTTTGGTGTAAACTATTAGGTTTATTTAAACATTGGTATATGTCATGTGATTATACGGCATTTGTCATCCGACCGTATGATAAGTGTCGTATAATCACATGACAAATGTCACGCAATCGTTATAATTGTTTTCTTGCATCGTTATAATTGCTTTCTTGCATCATATAAGTCACAACATTGTTACCATCCATCTCACCCTTGGCAATTCGCAGGGGAGGTATGTGATGAGGCTGAGACTATCTATTATACCTTCGGACCTGAGAAGGCGCAGGAAATGGGGTTCAGTGGATGCAAGGTAGAAGGTGAATAGAAGGCGCTTTTCAAGAAACGCTCATTCAGAATGAGTGGTTTTGCTCAGAATTACTCATTCTAAATGAGTAAAAATGATAGAAATTACTCATCGAGTGGTTATCGTAGGATAGTAAATGCTGTAGATGTTCTCTGGCTTCTCATTCATGTCGGCATTGAAATTTACCTCTATTGGGGATGCGCTAATTTGAAGCAAAAATGCCATCTCCATCAAAACTGATAGAGGTGGCATTGGGTTCTATGCAGTATGTCCTTTCTTACATCACATATGTATTAAATGAATGTGACTGAAAGTTGAGATTTTTATAATTTATTGTTCATATGCTTTTTGATAAAGCGACCCACATGATTCTCTTGTAGAGTTGTTGGGAGGGCTTTGAATATTTTCTTTTGATTCGAAGAATCTTTTATCAAATGCTGATAGAACAGATAGCAGATGATACCAGGAGAATGGATATTGCTGAGTGCGTAAGCCGTATACTTGCGCTCGTCCCATCCATCATGGTTCTTGCTTTCCTCTTCCACCCACTGCTTATAGAAACTTGATCCTGTGAGGCTGTAGTAACCATTGTGTACGCTTAGCTCTGCTATCTCTCCTGGTACAAAAGGAATGTCTATCCATTCCGAGCAGATGGTTCCATCTTTCATCAGTGCTCTCACTCTTCCCATGGTAATGTCCTTCAGGTCGTGCTTGTATGAGAAGTTAGTGCCGTTGGTAGCCACAAGGATGGGTTCTACATACATATCTGTTTCGTCTTTGTAACAGATAAAATAGCCACGGTCCCAAAGTTCAGGGTCACGCTTGCCAATAATCTCAAAGTTGCCTTTCAGGTTGGTCTGAGCATCTTTTAGCATCTTGGTCAATTGCTCGTTAGGCACTTCTTCTTTTTCTTCTTTGGTCTTTTCTTTTGGAGCAGCCTTTTCTTCTTGGGTGTCTATTGGGGTAAGAACACCTGTATATTGTGTGGCTTTATATGTTTGCTGTTTTACTTCATCAGCCACGTGGTGCTTGTTTAAAGGAGCTTTTCCTTCTACGATGCTGATGTTTCCTTCATAGCCTTTTTCGTTAACCAAACCATTCTCTATGATATGGCCCCATTCTATGGCACAGACTCTGCGCATGCCAGAGTGACCCATCTGTTGGCGATTGATAAGGACGCTATATGCCGAGAAATTTCCAACCATAATAAGGTCGTTGCCTACAGATATGTCAAAGTTCATCCATGTTTTAAGTGGGTTGTTGTTTCCATCTACCATATAGTAAAAGTCAGTTACAGGCTGATTGCAATCTTTTTGAAAAGCCTTGTTGATTCTGTCCAGTTCCTTGAGAAACTTGTCTTTCTTGAGAGTTTTAAAGCGATATTTTTTCCAACTCCATTGTGCTGTGTCACCAACCTCATTTTTTGCTCCTGATTGATTCATGGTGAACGCCTTGTTGCTTACCAATTTCTCCAAAGCCTCTTTGAAATAAGACTTTTGTGCCTGTGCTCCCATTGATGAGAACATCATGAGTAATAAATATATGAAATACTTTTTCATGTTCTTTGTTCTTTAATGTTTATACCTTATTATATATACTTTCTTTAGAGTTTAACGGTGATTCGCCGTATTTGTTGGCGGTCATCCTCACTTTGCACGGCATTGCTTGTAGTGGCTTGAGCTTCTGCTGTCTGCATTTTGAAAAGATGCTCTTCGGGCAAGGTTGACATAGGGAAGAGTACCGGACCTTTTTCTTCGGTGTCTGGCATGTCATCTCCAAACTCAGCTTTAGGCTTAGCCTCCCTTTTGGGAGCATTGAGCTTGGCGAAAGTCTTTTTCTTCTCGTATGTTCTGCTCTCTTCTGTGATGGCTTTTTCTGCTGTATTTTCCTTTTCTGCCGTCAAATTCTTTTCTTGCATCATAGCTTTTTGCATCGGCTGTGTAGCCTTTCTCACAGCCATTGTCGCATTGCCCGACGCAGAAGTGGTATCCTTGGGTGGTTGCAGGATGATAGCGATGATGCCAGCCACGCATGCTGCGCAAATCCATGGAAAGATACGCAAGGTGCGATGGCTGACCAAGCTCTTCCTTGCCTTCTCTATTACTTGTTGCTTGGTTTGGGAGGAGGCATGGAAATCACATTGAGGTTGGAGCAGTTGCTCTATATCCTCAAATCCTTTGTCATTATGGATGTTCATTTGATCTTTCATATATTTTTCTCCTTTTTGAGTCGTTGTTGGATATGTTGGATGGCATAGCGATAGCGAGATTTCACGGTAGCTTCTGGTATCTCCTCCAGTTCGGCTATCTCTCGGAACGTCAAGTTGTCGTAACATTTCATTCTTACGATTTCCGCTTGCTCCTGTGGAATATCTTCCAGCAGTTTTGATATTCTGAGAAATTCCTCGTGTATTTGTTTGTCACCATTGCTGTTAGGTATGCTTGCCGCTTCATTGATAGCTATGATTTGCGGACGATTTTTGCGCAAGTAGTCTCGGCATGCGTTGCTAACAGAGCGAATGATGTAGTGGTCCAACTCTTCCACTTGTTGCCCTTCTTTCAGCTTCTTGAAAGCTGCAAGCAGCACCTCTTGCACAATATCTTCTGCATCCTCACGTTGCCCGATTCGAATATAGGCAAAACGAAATAGCCAGTCTTGCCGATTGTCGACAAGACTCTCCAGTTGTTTTATGAGTTTTGGGTTGTCTATATTCATTCGTTTCTTGTTTTTATGTTTCTAACTTTACTCATATAAACGTATATTTCTCAAAAAAGATTTAAAAATACTCTTTTTTTTCATTTATTTGTTACTATTGTGATTGTTTATATAAAAATGAATGCTACGAAGTATGGAACATAAGAAGATAGTGATAGTTTGCGTAAAAAGAATAGGCACGCATCCTTTCGTGGGTGCGTGCCTATACCTTTTATTATATGCTACCTTTAAATCACCTTGACACTCTTTTTCCCTTTTCTTCCATCAATCACGATTTTCTCGAAGACGATGGCTGGGTCGTTAGGAGTGAGGGTGAGGGTGTGGATGCCATCGGATGAGGCTGGCAGCTCTAGCTCTATCACCTTGTCCACGATGCGAGTGGCTATCGTTGGATAATAGATATTGTAGATGTTCTCCGGCTTCTCGTTCAAATCTTTGTTGAAGTTAACCTCTACAGGAGAAGCGCCATCTAAACTTACACCATAGGTTAAGCCGCCCTTGTTGAGATAATCCAAGGTTGATTTGGTAATCACATGAATGCGAACCTTCTGCTTGCCATTAAATGCCTTGCCATCCGAAGTCTTGCTAACTTGCATCTTAAACTTGTAAGTGATGCTGGCTCCCTTTACACTCTTAGTATATGGCATCAGAGTCATTGCCGATACGCTTTTGCCCATGAATGGAATCTCTGTCCATTTTGCCTCGGCAGCATCTGTCTTGCTGCTATAGTAAGGAGCTTCGATTTCTACCACGCCGTTGTTTTCGCTGA
>ERZ1673722.3070-NODE-3070-length-12570-cov-5.395366_pt1 | contig 12570 bp, 8 predicted proteins | sample MGYA00580222_ERZ1673722 | MGnify/ENA primary metagenome ERZ1673722 (study PRJEB41218, sample SAMN15661750) | gut metagenome | host: Homo sapiens | place: Canada: London | collected 2015-08-20/2019-03-30 | study: EMG produced TPA metagenomics assembly of...
GATGACGATGAGCCCGATATCGCCCACCGCATCGAACGCTTCGGCCGACCAGGTGAGAATGGGCTTGCCCGCTATCTCGACGAGCTGCTTGCCGCCTTCCTTGCCGAAACGCTCGCCGGTGCCGCCGGCGAGAATGATGGCAGCCGTCTGGGGCTTCTTATCGACCACGCCTTTAAGGCCCGCGACGTTTTGGCTGAGAGCGTCGAAGTCCAAATCGTCGAAGGCGAGCATCGGCTCGCGCAGCGCCTCGGGCTCGTAAATCGGATCGATGATCTTGGTCATGGCAAACCCCCTGATGGCAAAAAACTTGAATTCAAGTATACGTGAAAAAACGCGCCCCGCCGTCGAAGAGACGACAGGGCGCGCATGCATCACGCGATAAGCTTAGTCCGACGCGCCGTCGGTGAGCGATCCCGCGGGACCGGGACGCGAGCTCCCCGCATGACCGAGGTCGAAGTTCGTCAGCAGAAGCTCCGCCTCACGCGCGATGGAATCGCGCTTGCGAGGCGCGGGGATGGAGCCCGTCCCCTCCTTGAACACCAGCTCGCCGTTCTCGACGTCGACGTCGACCACGGAGCCCGAAGTCCAACGGCCCTCGAGGATCTGCTCCGAGAGCGGATCCTCGAGCAGGCGCTGAATGGCACGACGCAAGGGACGCGCGCCGAAAGCAGTATCGGTGCCCTCCTTGGCGATGAGCAGACGCGCCTCCTCGCTCAGGTTGATGGTCATATTCTGGGCGATCATGCGGTCGCGCAGATCGGCCACCATGAGTTCGACGATCTGGGCGATCTCGGCGGAGGTGAGCGACTTAAACACGATGATCTCGTCGATACGGTTCAAGAACTCGGGCCTGAACAGCTTCTTCATCTCCGACATCACGCGGCTTTTGATCTCCTTGTCGGACAAGCCGGCCTGATCCGAGGAGGAGAAGCCGAGCGGCGTCGACTGGGCGATGTCACGCGCGCCGACGTTGCTGGTCATGATGATGACCGTGTTGCGGAAGTCGACCGTGCGACCTTGAGCGTCGGTGAGACGCCCTTCCTCGAGGATCTGCAGCAGGATGTTGAACACATCCGGATGAGCCTTCTCGATCTCGTCGAACAGGACCACCGAGTACGGACGCTGACGCACCGCCTTGGTGAGCTGACCGCCTTCGTCGAAGCCGACGTAACCCGGAGGAGAGCCGACCAGACGGCTCACGGAGTGCTTCTCCATGTACTCGGACATGTCGAAGGACAAAAGCGCGTCCTCGGAATTGAACAGGAACTCGGCGAGCGCCTTGGAGAGCTCGGTCTTGCCGACGCCCGACGGGCCCAGGAAGATGAACGAACCTGCGGGGCGCTTGGGGTCTTTAAGCCCGGAGCGCGAACGGCGAATCGCCTTCGAAAGCGCGGTGACCGCCTCGTCCTGGCCGATGACACGCTCGTGCAGCACGCCCTCCATGCGCAGGAGCTTCTCCGTCTCCGTCTCGGTCAGGTTGGAAACCGGCACGCCCGTGGACATGGACACCACGTCGGCGATATCCTCAACCGTCACCTGCTGGACGGACTTCGAGGAATCTTCCTGCCATTGCTTCTCGGCTTCCTCGCGCTTGGCCTTGACCTGCGACTCCTCGTCGCGCAGCGTAGCGGCGCGCTCGAAGTTCTGCTCGCCGATGGCCTTGTCCTTCTCGGAGCGGATGCGGCGCAGCTCGTCATCGAGCTCGCGCAGCTCCTTGGGCAGGGTCATGTTGCGGATGCGCATGCGCGCACCCGCCTCGTCGAGCACGTCGATGGCCTTGTCGGGAAGGTAGCGATCCTGAATGTAACGATCGGAAAGCGCGACCGCGGCCTGGAGCGCCTCGTCGGTGAAATGAACCTGATGATGCGCCTCATAACGATCGCGCAGCCCCTCCATGATGCGGACGGCCTGCTCCTCGTTCGGCTCGTTGACGGTCAGAGGCTGGAAGCGGCGCTCGAGCGCGGAGTCCTTCTCGAGGTGCTTGCGGTACTCCTCGAGCGTGGTGGCGCCGATGATCTGGATCTCACCGCGCGACAGGGGCGGTTTCAGAATGGCGGCTGCGTCGATGGAGCCCTCCGCCGAACCCGCGCCGATGATGGTGTGGATCTCGTCGATGAACAGGAGCACGTCGCCCGCGTCCATAACCTCCTTGATGACCTTCTTCATGCGGTCTTCGAACTCGCCGCGGTATTTCGAACCCGCGACCAGCGCGGAAACGTCAAGCGTGATCAGGCGCTTGTTGCGCAGAAGATCGGGCACCTGGTTGGCCACGATGAGCTGCGCCAGGCCTTCGACGACGGCGGTCTTGCCCACGCCCGGCTCCCCTAAGATGAGCGGGTTGTTCTTCTGGCGACGCGAGAGGATCTGCATGACGCGCTCGATCTCGGCGGCGCGGCCGATGACGGGATCAAGCTCGCCGTTCTTCGCCTTCTTGGTGAGGTCGGTGCCGAACTCCTTGAGCATGCTGTCGGAAGGCCCGCCCGCAGGATCGAAGCCCGTGCGGCCGGCGTAGACGGCGGACTGCCCCACGAGGTCGTTGAGCGCGGAGCGGACGTCATCGCCCGTCGTGCCCATGCGCCCGAGGACCTCAAGCGCCGTGCCTTCGCCCTCGCGCACGATACCGAGCAGCAGATGCTCGGTGGAGATGTAGGACTGGCCCATCTGCATGGCCTCGCGCAGCGAATTCTCCAAAACGCGCTTCACGCGCGGCGTGAACGACAGATGGCCCGACACATCGGTGTCCTCGTCGATGGTGACCACCTGGCGGATGGTTTGGACGACGCCGTCGTAGGTGATGTTCAAGCGAGCGAGAGCCTGCGCGGCAAGCCCGTCTTTCTCCTGGATCAGCCCGAGCAAGATGTGCTCGGTGCCCACGTAGGGCTGGTGCAAGGCGCGCGCCTCATCCTGAGCCAGGACAAGCACCTTGCGCGCCTTGTCCGTGAATTTCTCAAATGACATGGTGTGCCTCGATTTCCGAAATACGTGAATGACTGTTAGTTGCTCGTGGTCATACTAGCACTCTTGAAATACGAGTGCCAAAGCAACGCCGCGCGCGGACGAGCCGTCACGAAATGAGCACGAGGACGCGGCGGGGCCCAAAATGTAAAAAGCCCCGCCTCTCCTGCCGTTTCGCAACGGAAGAGGCGGGGCTCGTTGAGCGGAAATCGCCCGACGCTAGTACAGCTTGGCGCCTGCGGGGATGCGATCGTCGACCATGAGGACGTTGAGACGCTCCTCACCGTCCTCCTCGTGAATGGCGCTGATGATCATGCCGCAGGAGTAGACGCCCATCATCTTGCGCGGAGGCAAGTTCGTGATGGCGATGAGCGTGCGACCGATCAGGTCCTCGGGCTCGTAGTACGCGTGGATGCCCGAGAGGATGGTGCGATCCTCACCCGTTCCGTCGTCGAGCGTGAACTGCAGAAGCTTCTTGCTCTTGGGAACGGCGACGCAGTCTTTCACCTTCACCGCACGGAAGTCGGACTTGCTGAAGGTGTCGAAATCGACCTCGTCGGCGAACAGGGGCTCGACGGCCACCTTCGAGTAATCGAGCGTCGGCACCTTGTTGGGTGCGTACGCGTCGGCTACGGGCTCGATGACTTCGGAAGCCACCGCTGCAGATTCGGCGGCCGACGCCTGAGCGGACACCCGAGAGGGTGCGTGCTGCGCGGGAGATTCATCGCGCATATGAGGAAAAAGCAGCACGTCGCGGATGGACGGCGCGTCGGAGAGCAGCATGACCAAGCGGTCGATGCCGATGCCCACGCCGCCCGCAGGCGGCATGCCGTACTCGAGCGCGCGGATGTAGTCGGCGTCGTAGCCCATGGCCTCGTCGTCGCCCATGCCCTTCGCCTCGACCTGCGCGCGGAAACGCTCGGCCTGATCAACCGGGTCGTTGAGCTCGGTGAAGGCGTTGGCGTACTCATGACCCATGATGAACAGCTCGAAACGCTGCGTGAGCTCCGGGTTGTCGGCCTTCTTCTTCGCCAACGGGGACACCTCGAGCGGGTGATCGATGACGAACGTCGGCTGGACGATCTTCTCCTCGGCGACGGCCTCGAAGATCTCGGCGATGAGCTTACCGCGGCCCCATGCATCCTCGGCATGACCGCCGTTGGCCTCCAGGATGGCGACGAGCTCCTCACGCGTGCGGTCGAAGCTGACGTCGGTGCCCGCGCCTTCGGTGGCCAGCTCGCACATGGACTTGCGCGGCCACGTGCCGGACAAGTCGATGTCGGTGCCCTGGTAGTTGATCCGGAGCGTGCCGCAGGCGGCCATGGCGGCAGCCTTGATGTAGCCTTCGGTGAGCTCCATCATGCCCTCGAGGTCGGTGAACGCCTGGTAAGCCTCCATCGTGGTGAACTCGGGGTTGTGGTACGGGTCCATGCCCTCGTTGCGGAACTGACGACCGATCTCGAACACCTTCTCGAAACCGCCGACGAGCAGGCGCTTCAGCGGCAGCTCGGTGGCGATGCGCAGGAAGTAGTCGCGATCGAGCGCGTTGAAGTGCGTGACGAACGGCTTTGCGTTCGCGCCGCCCAGAATGGGATGCAGAAACGGAGTCTCCACCTCGTAGAAGCCCTGCTCCTCCATGTAGCGGCGAATGGCGGAAACCACCTTGAAGCGCTTCTCGAACGTGGTCTTCACCTCGGGGTTCATGACCAAATCGACATAGCGCTGGCGATAGCGCGTCTCCTTGTCGGCAAGCCCGTGGAACTTCTCGGGAAGCGGGCGCAGCGACTTCGACAAAAGCTCGAACGACTCGACGGCGACGGAAAGCTGGCCGCGGCGCGTGCGCATCATGGTGCCGCGCACGCCGATCCAGTCACCCACGTCGAGGTCCTTCAGCTTGGCGAACGAATCTTCGCCAAGAGCGTTCACGCGGCAGAAAAGCTGCATGTCGGCCGTGGCGTCGCGCAGTTCGAGGAAGGCGAGCTTGCCCTGATCGCGCTTCGCCATGACGCGGCCGGCGATGGCGACCGCATCCTCGGTGCTCTCGCCGTCCTCAAGACCCGCATAGGCCTCGTTCAGATCGGCGATATGATGGGTGTAGGCGAACGCGTGACCGTACGGGTCCTCGCCCGCGTCGATCATCGCCTGGCGCTTGTTACGACGAACCTCGATGGGATCGTCTTCGATAATTTGTTCGGTGGTTTTATCGGTCATGCGATGTTCCTTCGAATCACAGATCGTGTGCAACGAAAAGGCCGAGCGCAGCCAAGCGTGCCTGCTTAGTGCTCGATCTTCAAAATGGTGAGGCTGATCTCCCTGCCGGTGGGGCCGGTGGTCGTGATCTCGTCACCCTTCTTGTGGCCGAGAAGAGCGGACCCCACGGGCGACTCGTTGGAGATCTTGCCCGCCGCGACGTCGGACTCGGCGGCGCCCACGATGGTGAAGACGCGCTCCTTGCCGTTCATGTCGACGGTCACGACCGAGCCGATGTTGACCTTGCTCGAGCGCTTCGGGGTGTTGACCACGGTCGCCTCGGACAGGATGCGCGTGATCTCGGCGATGCGGGCCTCGGTCATGCCCTGTTCGTTCTTCGCGTCGTCGTACTCGGAGTTCTCCGAGATATCGCCGAACTCGCGGGCGACCTTGATGCGCTCGCCGATCTCGGCGCGTTTTTCCGTCTCGAGGTAATGAAGCTCTTCCTCGAGCTTCTCGCGACCCTCCTGGGTCAAGATGTAATTGCCTTCAGCCATGATTATCCAATCCCCTTCTAACACAGCGGCACGCTTGGGATGCAAGCGTGCCTTTCAAGCTTTTATTGGACGCCGCTGCGATGAGGCGACGCTTGTAAGCCGCAGACTACTCGGCCTTTTTCTTGACGACCTTCTTGACGACCTTCTTAGGAGCGGCGCCGTCCTCGACGACCTCCTCGACGACCTCTTCGACGACCTCTTCCTCATCAGCGGCCTCTTCGACCTTCTTGTCGCCGGAGCTGATGCCCTCGCGCAGGTTCTTGACGGTCTTGCCAAGCGCACTGCCGAGCTTGGGAAGGTTCTTCGGGCCGAAGATAAGCAGGATTACCACGAGAATGATAAGAAGCTCGGGCACGCCCATTCCCAGAATTTTCATGCGATCCTCCACGGGTTCCCGGCAAGGCCGAAACCCTGCCCACGTAAAGAACGAGGCACAACGCCCCGCCCGTTCATAACGGGCGTTAGATTAACACAATCGCAGGAAAATAGGGCGTTTTGCTATAAAGAACACACGGGGAAGCGGTGCGAAGAGCACGCAGGGATGCAGCGTGCGGGGCATATGGCGGCAACAAAAGAAAGGCCGAGGCGTGAGCCTCGGCCTTTAAATTCGATGGTCGGGATGACAGGATTTGAACCTGCGACCTCTGCGTCCCGAACGCAGCGCTCTACCAAACTGAGCCACATCCCGATGCCGTCTTGCGACAGCGGACGATATGATAACACACATCGTCGAATTCGCAAACAAAAAACTCGAATCGATTTCAGCGTGTCGCCCCTGCGCATCGCAAGGGAACGCGACGGGGCGCACAGGCCGCCGCGCAGACTGCCGCCGCACTAACTGCACCGACCGCGGCGCTCGCAGCTGCGGACGAAAGAACCGCTTCAGCGCGCTGCACGAAACGAAGGGCCATGGAGCCCGCGAAAGCGAGAAGGCATCCCGCCCGAAAGCTACGCGAAGGGCTCCACCGCAACCTCGCGCAGGCGCACCCCGCCATCTTCCGCCTCCTCGAGCACGTTGACGCTCACGGCCAGCTCAGCATGCGGCAGCGCCTCGCGCACGGCGGACGCCTTCTCGAGCGGAAACGATGCGACGAGGTTGAGCGCATCGAGCTCGGTGCGGTGCTCGCCCGAGTGCTCGAGCTTGTCAAGCGCGGCAAGCGCATCTTCGCCGAACGCCTTCGCGCACTTGAGGAAGTGATTCTTGGGATCCTGGGAAAGCCACGGGTAACGCGCACGTAGCGCAACGTCGAGCCCGAAGGGCTTGTTCTGCTGGAAGATCTGACCCGTGTTCTTGTTATCCGAGCTGCAGTAATGAACGCCGATGGGAAGATTCTCCCCGCAAGCGAAATCCATAAGAGCCAGCGCCTCGGTTTCGCTGCCCGCCACGGGAATCCCGCCGCCGTACCAGTAATTGTAGAGGTACGCGTAGGGGTGCTTGCGCAGCTTGAACCCGCGTTTGGCGAACTCGTCGGCATTGCAAAGGGGGAAGCAGAACTCGAGCAGGTTGATGCCGCGAACGCCTATCGCGCTTGCGCGGCGCATCATCGCCTTCATGCCCTCCGACGAGCCGGGAATGACGGGCACCTCGATGACGACATCGGGAATGAGCGCGACAGCCTGCTCCATCAGCGCGTACACGCCCCCCTGCTCCGCTTCCACATCAGCGGGTTTCACGCTGAAGCGGATCTCGTCGAGCCCGGCTTCGGAAAGCTCGCGCAACGATGCCTCGTCGAGGAGGTCGCCGCTCGTGTACAAGCGAATGTGAACCTGCGGATAGAGCTCCCTCGCACGGCGGAGAAACGCCGACACCATCGGCTTGTGGAGCATCGGCTCGCCGCCGGTGATGGCGAGGCAGTCGAAGCTCACGCCGTGTGCATGAGCCTGCTCCAGCTCGGCGACGATATCGCGCTTGTGGGTGAGGAAGTATTCGTAGCCGTCCTGGTTGGGGTTGAAGCAGAAGTAGCAATGCTTCGTGCAGCGCAGATCGACGAAGAACGTCGCCGTGCGCTCGCCCGTGCGGCAGGCCAAGCACGCAGGCGAGATCCAGCCGCGCCGCAACGAGGAATCCGCGTTTTCGCACGCGCAATTGCAGCGTCGGGCCGTCGAGATCCTCGCATCGCGCGGCGAGCTTTCCAGAGACTCGAACGGAAGTCCGAAGGATTCGACGGATTTCTCGAAATCGCGTTCCGCCTCGGAGAACGCCTCCGCATATTGCCTCAGATCCAACCCAGCTCCCTTCCACTTGACAGCGCGACAAGCGTGCCGATCGCTCCTTCAACCCCGAAGGCGTCGAGCGCGCCGCATATGCCGACGGCCAGGTCACGAACGCGCCCCGCAACAACTTGCGCCTAAAGCGAGGCCTTGATCTCCTCGATCAGACGCGCGGAGCGCTCGAAGTCGAAGCGCGCGAACGCTGCCATGCCGTAGGCGAGAGCAGCATAGCATCCACGTCCATCGAGCTGCGCGACCTTCACAGCAAAATCATCCACCCATGTCAGCACATGGCTTTCGACGAAGCGACGCTGCACGGCCAGCGTCTCCGCGACGGCGGCGTCGTTGCCGTCCGCATACGCCTCGTAAGCGCGCTGCGCCATGCGGCCCAGGTAGTCCATCATCGCCGCGATGTGATCGTCGGGGAAATGCTTCTCCGCCTGCAGCTTGTAGCCGGCGGCATGGTAATACGAACGCACGTCGAGCGTGCTCTCCTGAAACACCATGCCCTCTTTCCCCACGTAAGGGGACTCCCACAAATGCACGTACGACGCGCCGGGAACGACGAACAGGCGAACGAAATCGGACTTCAGCTCGTCTTCAAGCTGTTCGCCCATCGAACGCTTAATCATCTCCGCGCACGCAAGCGCGGCGTCGGCCGCCTCATCGAGACGCGGCCCCGCCTCGCCAAGGCGCAGCGACGCGAGCGCGCCGTCCTCGCAGGCGGAAACTTCGGCACGCAGAGTTTTCAACATGTCGATCGTCTGCTCGTTGTAAATCCTCTCCATAGAGTCGAGCGCGGGCTCGCCCCCGAAAACCGCGTGGAACAGGCTGTAGAGATACGCCCTTTTCGCGAGAATCATGGCGATCTGCTCCTCGCGATCGTGATTCGTCATGATTGTCCCCCTTCACGTAATCAAGCCGACAGGCCGGATCGTCAAGACCATAGCACCTTACGAAAGGAGGCGCATCGACATCGCGACGCGCCTCCGACAAGCAATTGTTTCGACAGCCCGCCGCGCCGCAGGATCGGCCCGCGACGCGACGAGGCGGAGAGAAAGCTACCAGTTGACCTTCACGTAGCCCTCGTCGAAGGCGACCTCTTTCGCCTTGATGAGAAGGTTCGGGTTCGTCAGCTCACGCGAGGGCAGCACGGCGATGGTGCCGTTATCGAGGTCGCTGCCGTACTTCGCGCGAAGCTCGTCCATGTCGCCGAAGTCGAGCGCACGGTTGGGGCACCCCGCCACGCACGCGGGCTGACCGCCGGCCTCGCGAATGCCGTAGCACCCGTCGCACTTGCCCGACACACCCTCCTCGGGGAAGTACTTGGGCTGGCCGTACGGGCAAGACATCACGCACATGCGGCAGCCGATGCACTTGGTCTTATCCTGAATGACCGTGCCGTCCTCGGCGGTGTAAATGGCACCCGTCGGGCAGTTGTGCTGGCACACGGGCTCCTCGCAGTGGTTGCAGCCGAACGAGTAGCTGTAAGCCTTCACCGCGGGGAACGTGCCGACGGAATAGGTTTCGACTTCACGATACAGCGTGCCGACCTCGAGACGATTCTTGTCCTTGCAAGCGACCTGACATGCGCGGCATCCGATGCAGCGCGTCATGTCGAAGTAAAATCCAACAGCCATCTTCTATCCTCCCGACTAGCCCAAGTCGATGATACGCGCGGGCATCATGCAGTCATCTTCCAGCTGAGCGCCCTCGTACTTCTCGAAGTTGCAGTTATTGTTGTTGTAGCTGGTAACGCCGCCGCCGGAGATCTCGTTGCCCAAGAGGTAGTTGTCAGCGCCGCCCTCGTCGATACCGGTCTCCTCGTTGACGTTCACCCATGCTCCGTGGGGAATGCCCACCTGGCCGGGGCGCATGATCTCCATGCAGCACGCCTTGCGCAGGACCTCGCCGTGGCGCGTCCAAACGCGGACGGTATCCCCGTCGACGATGCCCTTCTCAGCGGCATCCGAAGCGTTCAGGAACACCGGGTTCGGCCACGTCTCTCGCATCCACGGGCAATTGTCGAAGACGGAATGCGAGCGACGGAAATAGTGCGGGTTGAACAGCAGGTACGGGTACTCGCCCGCCTCGCCGCCGATCTTGCCGTCCTTGAACGTGGTCTCGTAGCCCGTGGTGGGAACGAGATACTCGGGATAGGGCTTGTACTCGTGATCGATCAGCCCGATGCTGTTGAACAGATCGGCCTTCGCCTGGCTGGTGATCTCGAACTTGCCGCTCTTGGTCTTGAGCGGGCTAGCCTCAGGATCCTTGATGAACGCCGAATGGCCGAGGAAGGAGCTGTAAACGTCGCCGAGCTCGCGCTTGACCTGGTATCCGCCGTTTGCGATGAACTCCTTCAGCGTAACGCGACCGGTTTGCGCCTTGCCCTCGACGCCCCACTCTTTGATGTCCTCATCGGTGATGGTGATGAGCGTTTCGAACTCGCTCGCCGAGCCCTCCTTGACGACCTTCGCGCCCTGAAGCTGGTTGAAGAACGCCTGCTTCTCGCTGATGGGGTACACCTTCGTCGAATCGAGACCCAGCGCATCAAGGATGAGCGTGTTGATCTCGGCATCGGTCTTGGCCTCGAACAAAGGCTCGGTGACCTGGGAGAAGCAGAACAAGAACTCGCGGTTGGAGGAAGACAGGCCGCCGGGAACCTCCCACTGAGTCGTAACAGGCAGCACGATGTCGGAATACAGCGCCTGCGTGGTCATGAACTGGGCCTTCGCGAAAACAAAGTCCATCTTGCGATGCGCTTCGATGCCCTGCTTCATGTTCGGGCCGGTCTGCAGGTACGCGTTCTCGTCATGAATGATGCAGTGGATGTCGCACGTCTTGTCAACGCCCGCTTCCGACCCGTCGCCCGAGTACCAGTCGCCGACCTGGCGGTATTTACCGGTCAAGCACGCCTCCCACGCCTGAGGGCCGGGAATGACGCCGTCGATGGGGTTCTTGACGCTCGGCAGTCCGCTGCTGCCGCCCTTGACGAGAGCGGGACCGCCGTTGCCTGCGTTGGCGTGGTAGTTGTTCGCGGAGCAGTTGCCGGGCTTGCCGTAATGACCGCCCATAGCGCTGACCGTCATGAAAATCTGCGGAAGGTTCTCAGAGCCGTTGCAACGCGCTGCGGCGAAATTATGCAGCATCCAGACATTGTGCGTCTTGCCGATCTCGCGCGCGAAATAGGTGATCTGCTCGACGGTTACACCGCAGATCTCGGAAGCCCACTCGGCAGTCTTCTCGATGCCGTCATATTTTCCGTTGAGGTAATCGAGGAAGTTCACGTCCTCCTTGAGATCCTCGGGCTTATGGTCGGCATCGAAACCGACCGTGTACTTGTCGAGGAAATCCCAGTCGACGACGTCGCCCTCCTCCTTGTCCAGACGAAGCATCTCAGAGGCAACGCCCAGGAAGAACGCGGTATCGGTGCCGGTGCGCACGGGAATCCAGTACGCGTCGAGGATCTGCGCGGAGGCGGTGTAAATCGGATCGATGACGATGAACTTCACGCCCGCTTCCTTGGCGCGGATGTAGTGATAACTCGGCGTGCCGGCGGCAGACCACGCAGGATTTGACGCATGAAACACAATCGTCTCAGCGTTGAGCATGTCGGTGCGATCGTTACAGACGCCCGCATCCGTGCTGGGGACGCCGATGGTGGTGTTGACGTTGAGCAGGTAAGCGCCGTGCGAGGTGGTGTCGGCGACGGAGGTGTGACCGCCGAACGCCAGAAGCGGCTTGAACGCGTAGCGAGAGCCGTAGCTGCCGATGAGAAAAGCCTGGTTGCCGTACTTGTCTTTGATGGTCTTCATTTGCTCGGCGATGTAGGAAATCGCCTCGTCCCAGCTGATGCGCTCCCACTCGTCCTTACCGCGCATCTCCCCATTGGGGTTTTCGGGCGACCAGCCCTTGCGCTTCAAGGGATACTGCAGACGATCGGCGCCGAAGCACTGCTGCTGCTGAGCCTTACCGCGCACGCAGCCACGCTGCTGCGGATAGTCGAACGAGTCCTCGTGGGTGTCGTCGGTCTTCTGGCGAACGACAGCGCCGTCTTTCACCATAACCTTGTTCATACAGCGGCCGCCGCAGTTATGCCAGCACGCAGCAGAGACCCAGGTGCCCTCAGACGCGGGGTCGGCGGGCAGCTCGTGCTTGTCGAGCGTCGACTCGGAAGAGCATCCCGTCGCGGAGAGAACGGCGACACTCGCCGCCACCGCCGCAGAAGCCCCCAGAAAACCACGACGCGAAATGGTCTTGGATTGATTGCTCACGATAATCCCCCTTCAAACCCTACAGGATCGCGCCGGCCGCGTAGAACGCGTAGCGCGACACGGCAACGCCGACGATCATCAGAACGCACACGACGATGGAAACGACGCCGTTGTTCTTGAACTTCGAGGAAAGCGCCACAACGGCAGCTGCCGCAACCGGGCAAACGAGCGCGATCACCTGAGCGATGACGCTCTCGCCCGCGCCGGCGAACGCGGCGATCTCAAGCGCTGCACCGATCGCGAAAAGAGCCGCCACGACGAATGCGACGTTGCGCAGCATCTTATCGGCGAAGTCGGCGCGCGCGACGATGGCGTAAAGACCGAGGCCGGCAGCCAGATCACCCGCGACGAACGAGACGATGGTCGCAGGGGCGTTCATCCAA
>ERZ1673722.3077-NODE-3077-length-12554-cov-4.872470_pt1 | contig 12554 bp, 7 predicted proteins | sample MGYA00580222_ERZ1673722 | MGnify/ENA primary metagenome ERZ1673722 (study PRJEB41218, sample SAMN15661750) | gut metagenome | host: Homo sapiens | place: Canada: London | collected 2015-08-20/2019-03-30 | study: EMG produced TPA metagenomics assembly of...
GTCGAGCCGTTGACTTTGGCATACAACCGAACGGTGTCGCTTGTGATGCGGGCACGCTCGACTGGATTGGCGAAACGGACTGTCGCATCACGGTTTTGCACCATTACGGACGAAGCATCATAATCGATCGGCAATCCACTCGCCATCTCCACCTGCGGATTTTCGGTAAACTCGCGGAAATCCTCGGCAATGGCCGTGTCCGGCCATGGAGTCCACATCTGATCCTCTCCCCAGTTCGCCCACGTCATCATGTAGGCGATTCTGCTGGCCTTTGGGTCGTTCAGCAACGCATCGAGCAGCTCAGTGAACCACTTTGGGTTAACGTTCGACGCGTTGTCCTTATACATGGCTTTGCCGAACTCGGTAAACGCCGCGATCTTGTTATGCTCTTCCGCCCATCCGACGACGGTGGCCACCTCGGAGACGGCCTGACGGATCCAGTCGCGAGAAGCCTCGAGCGTCGTGCTATTGTCGTAAGTGTCCCGCCCGATGATATCGACATAGTCATCACCGGGATACATATCCATCGTGTAGCCGCAGTACGCGTACAGTAGGTTGTGCACTTTCTTAACATCACGCAAGTAATCAACGACATACCGGTACAATTCGATATACTCACCGTTAGTCGCGTTACCGGCACCCCACCAGAACCAGCCACCGTCGTTCTCATGCAACGGACGATAGATGATCGGGATTGGCGTACCATCCTCACGCACCGCTCCCTGAGCTACCTGTGCGATGAAATCGAGATTCTCATTGAACCTCGTGTTAAGATCGCCGCCGGGCAGTAGTCGGTCAACGACCCTGGTCGTGTCGCTATAGTCATTGCCGGTGGCTGGATTGTTCCAATGCGAGGAAAGCGTCATCACGCCGCCGAGGCTGTCGGCTTTCTTGATTTCATCAATGATTGTCTTCGGATTTTTCTCGGTTCCGGTATCCTGACCGAAGATCATCGGATATGAGCCGGTTAAAGCGTAGACGTCAGACTCCTCCCCGAGCACCGCGTTCGAGAGATCCTGCTGATGGCCGAACATAATCCGGCGACCCTCCGTATCCTGCAATTTGGCGTACAACGCCTTAGCCGAATCGGTGGCATCTGGATCAGCAATATTGATTGATGTCTGCAAGTTCGCGGGCAATTCGTCGGCATACGCGGCGGCGCTGGATGCCACGCCACAGGGTATGGCCGTTACGATGGCAGCCAGGGTTCCGACGCCCAGCCGTACCCATTTCGATGACAACATCACCATTGATATAGTTCCTTTCAATTGATTGACAAAAGAATCGGCGTCGTTCCCCCATGAGCAAACTTAACCGATTAACATCAGTATATTCCTCTGCCGGCATGAAACGCCGTCGACAGTCAATCCGTTACAAATCGTGTTATGCCGTCAGGTTCCCCAGGTCCGCTTATGCGCCTATCCATACAGCGGCGGCAGGGAATCGGACAGACGCATGAATGCATCACGCGCGAAGCTTCGGAAGTCGTCGGCATACGGGGAGTCCGGCGCGGGCGTGCCGTAGGCGCCTCCGCCAACGGACTCCTTGCAGTTGCGCCACGGCAGATACCACAGCACGCGGCGGGTCCACTCGTTGGCGGTTGCGGCCGACAGCATATAGCCGACCCATGGCCCGCCCGCGTCGGGATCAAACGATGCGGCGAATCCTCGGGGGGAGCCGATTTCGGTGGCGGCGGCCAGCTTGCCCCGTTCCCGTCCCAGACGCCCCACCAGCGTCAGCATCGTCACCAGATCGGCGTGGCAGCCCGCCGGATTGAAGGCGCCGGGATCCTGGTCGATGTCCCAATAATCGTCCAGTCCCAGCACATCCACCCAGTCGTCGCCCGGATACCCGCGCAGGTAGTCGGCGCGGCGGGACGCGTCGTCGGTCATATCGATGCGGCTGCGGTCGGGCGAATACGCGTACAGCAGGTTGTGCACGCCACGGACGTCGCGCAGGTATCCCACGGTCATCCGCCAGAGTTCGGCGTATTCGGCCGGCGTGGCGTCGGCGGCTTCGAGGGACGAGCCGGTGCACCACCAGAACCAGGTGCCGGTGTGTTCGTGGTATGGGCGGAACACGATGGGAATCGGCTCGCCGTCGGGAGCGGTCACCGAAACGAGGAAACCGGCAACCCGATCGAGCCATTCCAGATAGCTGCCGTGCATACGGCCGCCCGGCAGTACGGCGGCCACGGTTCCCGGCGCCATGTTGTCGCCGTACCCGCCGCCGCTGACCGGATTGACGGAATGCCAGCTGACGGTCACCACGGAGCCCATGCCGTATGCGCGGCGCATCTCACGGCGGATGTCCCCGAACGGGATGCCGTCGATGTTCCGGCTCCATCCCAGTTCGATGCGTCCTATGTCGAAACCCCAGACGGCCGGGTAGGCGCCGGCCACCGCCTTGACGTCCGAATCGGCGGCGGACGGGTCGACATGATGGCGGAACGTGTCATCCTGATGGCCGACCATGGAGAAGCGTCCGGTCGCCGCCCGCAGGGACCCGGCCAGGGCCCTGGTCCTCGGCAGGAGGTGCGGGTCCACGGCGCGCGCCGCGGATGCCGCGTCGGCGGACGAACTGATTGGATTGCGAACACCAATGGCTGATGTATCAACGGTCACGATGCCCCCTTCCGGTTCGGCGTTCGATCTGGTCGGCCCGTCGTCCGCCCGGGGCCAGTGGAACCGGGCGGACGACGGGGCGGTATGCTACTCCGCCTCGAATTCGAGCACGATGGCCTGCATCGGCCACAGATTCGGCAGCTGCAGGCCGACCTGTTCCAGCAGACGGCCGGAGACGGTGAACCCGTCCTCGCCACGTGCGGCGGTCAACCACTGCGGCGTGATCCAACCCCACTTGGATTCGCCGATCTCGCGACGCTGCCGCACGCGGTAGACGCGCTCGGGGTCAAGCCCGCCGACGTGCAGGCGGTCGACCAGCGCATCGCGCAGGTTATCGACGGAGGCCACGACCCACACGGCATGCGTGCGATCCGCGTTCGCCACGCCGCGCGCCCGCAGCGAGGGGTCACGCATGTCGGCGTGCATCACACGACCGGTATGCAGCAAGCCGCGCAGCTCCTTGTACAGCGCGACGAACGACCTGAGCTGTTCCACCTGCTCGTCCGGGCATTCCAGGATGTTCCATTCGAAGCCGGAGCACCCTTCCAGGGAGATGGCGGCACGGTAGCTCAGATCGGTGGCGCGGCCGGTGGAGTGCGCGGGCGAGGGACCGACGTGCGCGCCGATCATCTCCGGCGGCACTATCAGTTCGGTCCAGCGCTGGATGTCCACGCGGTCGCGCGGATCGTTGGAGTCTGAGCCCCAGATGCGGTCGGCGTGCAGCAGGATGCCGGCGTCGGTGCGGGCGCCGCCGGACGAGCAGCTCTCGATCTCCAGTCCGGGGAATTCGGCGCGCAGCTGGTCGAACAGGCGGTAGCAGGCCTCGGTCTGCTCATGCAGGCCGTAGCGTCCGTCGTGCACCGGCTCGGTGACTTCGCGGTTGTGGTCCCACTTGATGTAGTCCGCGCCCAGCCGCCCGATCAGTTCGGCCATCTGACCGTGGACGTGCGCGTAGGCGTCCGGGTTGGCCAGGTCGAGCACGTACTGGTTGCGGTAGGAGATGTCCTCGCGGTAGGGCACGGCCTCCGGCGCGGCGAGCACCCAGTCGGGGTGCTCGCGGTACAGGTCGGAGTCCAGGTTGACCATCTCCGGCTCGAACCACAGGCCGAACTCCATGCCCAGCCCGTGCACATGCCCGGCCAGGCCGTCCAGTCCGTTCGGCCAGACCGCCGGGTCCACCACCCAGTCGCCAAGGCCCTTGGAGTCGTCGCGGCGCAGGTGGAACCAGCCGTCGTCGAGCACGAACCGCTCCACGCCCACGGCGGCAGCGCGGTCGGCGAGCCGCATGAGCGTCGCCTCGTCATGGTCGAAGTACACGGCCTCCCAGGTGTTCAGCGTGAACGGGCGCGGTTTGGCGGCGGGGTCCACGCGTCCGGGTGCGGCGCGCAGCCAGTCGTGGAAACGGGCGGCCATGCCGTCGAGGCCGCCGTCCGAATAGGAGAAGCAGACGGTCGGCGCCTCGTACGTCTCGCCGATGGCCAGACGGATCTCGCCGGGCCCGAGCAGTTCGCCGGCGCCGAGCACCGGCTCGTGCGCGGGCAGGTTGTCCAACCGGTAGGTCTGGTTGCCGCTCCATGCCAGATGGCAGGCCCAGACCTCGCCCTGCGACCAGCGCGGCGCGCCGTCGGTCAGGATGAACATCCACGGGCTGTCGTGCCCGGTCTTGCCGCGGCGGCAGTCGCGGGTGATCGAACCGACCGGCATGGCGGTGGTCGACGGCTGCTTCTCGAGCGGCCAACGACCGGTGAACTGGGTGAGCGTGTCCACGCGCCGGGGAACGGGAAGCGTGGCGTCCAGCCAGTTGACGGTCAACGGTTCGGCGGCGTCGGCGTCCGTATTGGCGACTCGCCGGTCGACGGTGACCAGACCACCGGACTGGATGGCCAGCATCAGCTCAAGCCGGACATGATTGACGGCGTCCTCGGCGGTGATGGCGATGCCGTTGCCATCGTCCACCGTCCGGCTGCTCACCGATGTCCAACGCACGAACACCGGCGCGCAGCCGCGGTGGGCTTCGAGGCCCGGGCGCCCGGCCCACGCCTCGGCGCCCTGCGGCAGCAGCGAGGGGCGCCACGAGGCGTCCGGCTTGTTCGGCGGGGTGTCCTTAAGCGTCATCGCATCCAGCGCGGCCAGCGCCGATTCCTCAGCGTCGACGCCAAAATCACGGCCCCAATACTCCACCTGAGGCATCTCGCGCTCCGGGGTTTTCAGGATGAGGCAGACGCCGTCGCGCCTCAATACGGTATGCGGTCCCTGATCGAACATGTCCTATCCTCCCATGATGGGTCTGTACGGTATGCGACCACGCATTCAGCACTTGGCGCAGCACGGCATGGCACTGCGCCTTTGGCGCGCAATGAATCGTTGTAATCACTATACATGAAACGGTTAAGTTTTCTCCGCGTGTCCCCGGTTCTTCACGGGTAATCTACCTATAGCGGCGCGTTCAACGCACCGGCGGACGGCGACGCAACCGGCACCGGCCGGCGGACGCGCGGGGCATCAGAGAGGATCGCATATGGAACCGTCATCACCGCTTCGCCCCCGCACGGATGGAACACTGTCCCGCCAGCAGCTGGACAACGTCTCGCAACTGGCCAGCGCAAGCGCCACGGCCGGCATGTCCAAGATGCAGATCCTGCGCTCCCTGCCACCGAAGCGGCGCATCCCCTACTTCCTCGAACAATATGCCTGGCCACTCGGCCTGGGTCTCATCGTGATCATGATCGCCGTGTTCCTGACGGCCCGCCTTCTGTTCCCGCCCACAGGGCCGCAACTGTACGTGGCGGTGATGGATCAGGCACTCGACGTCTCGCAGGCGGAGACATTGCAGAAGCGGTTCAGCGAACGTTCGGGCATCCCCGAGGACGAAATCCTCGTCGACACCTACTTCGATACCCGCAAGGACGGTCTGAGCAAACTGCAGACGCTGCTCAGCGCCGACGACATCGACGTCATCCTCGCCCCCGAGGACACGTTCGCCACACTCGCCGGATACGGATACCTCGTCCCGTTGGACGACGCGCAGGGGGCCAGCGGCGATCCGCTGGTATCCTTCCCCGGCTACGACGACGCGTACGACGACGATCCCGACTACAGCGGGTCCGGCAAGGGCGCCACCCGCCCCTATGGCATCCGCCTCGGCGCCGACGATACTGTCTGGAAGGACATCCAGGGCGCCGACGGCGTCATCGTCGGTCTCGCGCAGGATTCGAAGCGCACCGTCCAAGCCGACCGATTCCTCGACTTCCTGACCGGAGACGCCGACGGCACGACCTGACCGACCCGTGCGAACCGACCGCTTCGCCCACGACGCCCGACGCGCCCAATCATCCACGTTTCAAGAAAGGACCACACATGTTCGACGCCGATAATCCGTTCAACCGGTTCATGACCGTGGTGGCGAACCTGCTGATCGTCAACATCGCTTGGGCGGTCTGCTGCGTACCCGTCATCACGATCGGTGCCTCCACCGGCGCGATGTTCGCCGTCTGCCGCCGTCTGGCCGCCGGCGAGGAGGGCACCAGCATCCTGCGTACGTTCCTCGGCGAGTTCCGGCGGCTGTTCGTCCGCTCACTGCCGGCGACGCTGATCCTGCTCGTGTTCTGGGCGATCGCCGCGTTTGACCTGTGGTATCTGAGCGCCCAGACCGCCGACTCCGCGGCCGTGGTCTACGGTATGACCGCGGTGGTTCTGGCGTTGGTGGCCGCCGGCGTCGGCTTCGTGATGCCGCAGTTGTCAACGATCGATGACATGGCCACGCTTCAACGGTTCCGCAACTCGTTCCTGTTGGCGTTGCTGCATCCGCTGGTCGCGCTGGCGATGCTGATCTCCACGCTGCTGCCGGTGGTTCTGGCGTTGGCGTTCCCCATGGCGCTGATCCCGATCGTCTGGCTGTGGGCGCTGATTCTGTCGGCGGTCACCGCGTATGGGCAGATCCGGTTGATGACGTGGGCGTTCGCGCGCAAACCGCGTTCCCGCCGCTAATCGAAGAGGCAACCGTCAGACGGCCCACCGCTGTGATGCGTCGGCATCGTCATCGCCGCGGTGCGGGGCGCCGCCGGTCGATTCGCGCAGACGCAGCTCGTATGCCGGCTCGGGTACGGATTCGACGGTGTTCCCGTTGATAACATCGATGAGCAATTTCGCCGCCATGCGACCCGATTCGACCACGTTGCGACCGATCGCGGAGATGCTGGGCGTGACCGACAGACACAGGAACGAATCATCCCAAGACATGATCGACAGCTCCTCGGGCACCTTGATGCCCTCCTGCTTGGCCACGTTGAGGCCAGCCACGGCCATCGCGTCGTTGTCGTAGATGATCGCGGTCGGCGGCTCGGGGAAGGACAACAGACGACGAGTGGCGTCAGCACCGGATTCGGGGGTGAATCCGGCATGCAGGCAGTTGTAACACATGCCCATGTTCATCACCTCATCGATGAACGCCTGATCGCGGATCAGCGTATGGCCCAGCTCCTCGGGGCCGGCCACGCGCGCGATGCACGCATGGCACTGTTCGTGCAGGTAGTCGACGGCCAGACGGGCCGCGGTCACGTCGTCGCTCCACAGGGTCGGCAGCCCGGAAGTCAGCGAGGGATGCGCCAGGAACAGCACCGGCATCTCGGGATGCTGCTTGTGCAGGCGCACACGCTGATCGCCGATCTCCACGTTAAGCACCAACATGCCGTCCACGGCCTCGGTGGCAATCCAATCCTTGGTGATCTCCAGCTCCGCTTCCGACGAACCGGCCACACGGATCAGCAACGAGTAGTTCACTTGTTCGAGCTCGATGCCCAAACCGCCGATCAGCTCCATGATCCACGGTTCGCCGCCGATCAGCTCGGTCTCACGGGTCAGAATCAAGCCGATGTTGTTCGTGCGCGCGTTCGACAACGCCTTCGCCGCACTGCTGGGCCGCCAGCCCATTTTCTCGGCCACGCGCAGCACCTTGGCGCGCGTGCGCTCCGAGACCCCCGGCTTGCCGTTGAGCGCATAGGATACGGCGCTTTTCGAAACCCCCGACGCCTTGGCCACATCGTCGATCGTCACCCGTGATTCCTGCATGAACCGATTCCTCTCCGTCGAATACGCCTCATCTTAGCAACGGCACGAATGGCAGCGCAATCGGTTCAGTGAGCCATGACCCCCATCGCCGCTCCGGCACGCCCATGTCCCATCGTCGGATCAGTCCCTTACGCCGCAACCGGCATGAAAAAGGCGCCGCGGGCCATGGGGTAACCTGCGGCGCCCGTATCACGGCGTCCGGCGCGACCGGCGCCGACCTGCGGATCAGCGTTTCAGGTCGTTGGCCGAACGCATCACCTTGGCGGCGGCGAACGCCGACGGATCGGCGACCGCGCCACAGGCCACGTGCCAGGTCACGGACTCGCCCGGCAGCAGCGTGACCAGCCCCCCGTCGATGCGCGCCTGCGGGTCGACCTTGTCGACCATGCAGAACACGTCGCGGGCGTAGGCCTTGGCGCTCACCGTCAGGTCGTAGCCGTCGCCGGTGGCCTCGACCGCCACCGTCACCGGATCGGCGGACAGGTTCTGGTCGATGACCTCGGCCGGGTTGTACACCGTGCGGGCGAAGCCGAGCGACGGGTCGGCCGGCGTGGCGACGAGAATCTCGTTCGCCGGATCGCCGAAGGCAGCCAGATCGGCGGGCAGCGGCACGTCGCGGTGATCGACCGGGCCGAGCGCGACCTCGAACGAGCCTTCAGCCAGCGTCTCGCCGCCCAGCGTCATCCGCCGCACGGTCCATGTGGTCGCCACGGCTTCGCGGGTGTCGTTGAGCACCGCGAGCGCCAGGTGGTCATAGGTCGCCACATCGACGCCCTCCCAATTGTGGTCCTCGCGGGCCTGGGCGCTGATGCGCGGCTGGATGGTGGCCAGGCGCGGCGTGAAGAAATCACGGGAGGCGTACCACAGCGGCTTGCGGTGGCCGTTGAAGTCGACGGCCGCCCAGGAGACGACCGGCCAGTCGTCGTTGAGCTGCCAGATCAGCGCGCCGGCGTTGACCGGTTCGATCGAGCGCATGTATTCGACGCCGAAGCGGATGGCCTGCGCCTGCTGCAGCTGGCAGGCCCAGTGCCAGTCCTCGATGTCGGCCCAGGTGTCGGTCGGGATCAGCCAGTTGCGGGTGCCGTCGGCGTTAGCGCTGACATCGTTGATATGGCCGGGCGTCAGGTGGCCGCGCATGCCGCGGGCCAGCTTGATGTTGCCGCCGGAGGCCTTCTGGTGCACGAGCATCTGTGTGCCGAACGGGTCGAGCAGTTCGTCGTGCACGGCACCGGTCAGCGTGCTCCAGGCGGGCGGCGCCTGGTAGCCGAACTCGTCGGCGAACCGCGGCCGGTATTCGGCGTACTTGCGGTAGTCGACGCGGTTCCAGACATCCCAGATGTGCATGGTGCCGTCGGTGTCCAGGTTGGCGGCGGTGTACGGGGTAAAGCTCATCGGGGAGCTCTCGATGTACACGCGGGTCGGATCCAGTTCGGCCAGCAGCGCGGGGAACACCTCGCGATAGTAGGCCTCGCCCCACGGCTTCTGTCCGTAGCCGTATTCGCCGGCCGGCAGGTCGTCGGCGCGGACGGCCTGCTTGTTGCCGCCCCATTCGGCGTGGGCCACGTAGTTCTCGTTCGATCCGTTCCACACCACCAGGCTCGGGTGGCAGGCCAGACGGTTGATGTGTTCGCGCGCCTCGGCTTCGATCTCGGCCTTGGTGAACGCGTCCTCGCCGTAGGCGGCGCAAGCCAGCATGAAGTCCTGCCAGACCATCACGCCGCGTTCGTCGCACAGGTCGTACAGGTCGTCGGATTCGTAGATGCCGCCGCCCCAGACGCGCACCATGTTCGAGTTCGATTCGACCAGGTCGCGTACGCCGCGCTCGTAATCGGCATGGGATACGCGCGAGATGTAGGCGTCGTCGGGGATCCAGTTGTAGCCGCGGGCGTGCACGGGCACGTCATTGACGTAGATCTGGAACGGGCGGCCCTCGTCGTCGGCGGCGGTGTCGACCCGGACCGTGCGGAAGCCGACACGGCCGGACCAGGCGGCCTGCGGCGCGGCGTCCGACGGGCGGTCGACGGGGACCCCGTCGGTCCCGGCGGTCACGGATGCGGTCACGTCCACGTCGTACAGCGGCTGTTCGCCGTAGCCGAGCGGCCACCACCGTTCCACGTCGTCCACGTCGAGGATGACGGCGGCGCGGGTGGTGCCGGGTTTGACGACCACGCTACCGGTCACGTCGGCGCCGTGTCCGCGGACGGCGACGGCGACGGCGACGGCGGTCTGGCGGTGGCTGTCCCCGGCGGACATCACGCGGCCGGCGCCTTCGCGCTCGATCTCCACTTCGACGGTGAGCACGCCGTTGCCACGGCGGTCCACGTCCACAAGCGGGCGGACGGCGGCGAAGCGCACACCGGACCATGATTCGATGCCGATCGGACGCCAGATGCCGGCGTTGGCCACGTCGATGCCCCAGTCCCAGCCGAAGCTGTAGGACGGCTTGCGCAGCTGGTTGAACGCATGGTGCTCGGTGTGCGGCAGGTAGCCGAGCTCCTGCTCGCGGCGGTCGGACTCGCGCACCGGCGAGGCGAAGACCACCTCGAGCGTGTTCCCGCCTTCGTGCAGCAGGTCGCGCACGTCCCAACGGTAGGAACGGTGGCAGTTCTCCGTATGGCCGACCGGACGGCCGTTCAGGCGCAGGTCCGCCACGGTGTCCAAACCGCCGGCCACCAGGTCGTGGCGGGTGGCGCCGTCGTCGTGCCAGTCGAAGGTGCAGGTGAAGCGCCAGTCGATGTCGCCGATCCACTGCTGGCGGGTCTCGTTGTCGCCGTCGAACGGCTCGTCGATGAGCCCGGCGTTGAGCAGGTCGAGCGCGGCCTCGCCCGGCACGGTGGCCGGGATGCCTGCGGCGAGCGCCTCGCGCAGCTCCGCGGGCGCGGCCTCGGGGTTGAGCGCGGTGAGCGTCCAGCCCGTGTTCAGATTCTGCAATGTTGTGATGTTCCCCATGATTGATCCTTTGTTGTTGCGGGTTCCCGCGACCGGGTCGTTCCGGCCGCGGGAACCGGTGTTGCTATCCGGTTGATGCTGCGGATATCGTATCCGCCGTCATTCCTTGACCGCGCCGGCCGCCACGCCGCTGTAGATCTGCTTCTGGAAGATCAGGAACAGAATCAGGGCAGGCAGCAGCGTGATGATCACGCCGGCGCAGATCAGGTTGTACTTGCTGCCCTGCGGGCCGGTGAAGGCGTACAGCGAGATGGCCACGGTGCCGAGCCTCTGCTTGTCCTGCAGGTAGAGGTTGGCGGTGTAGTACTCGTTGTAGATGCCCACGCCCTTGAGGATCAGCGAGGTGACGATGGCCGGCTTGAGCAGCGGCAGGATGACGCTGCGGTAGACGCGGAAGTACGACGCGCCGTCCATGATGGCCGCTTCGTCCAGGGAGACCGGGATGTTCTCGATGTACTGGATGAAGATGTACATCGAGATCACATCGGTGCCGCAGGACATGATGATGTAGCCCCACAGCGAGTTGATCAGGCCCAGGTCGCCCATGATCTTGTACACCGCGACTTGCATCGCGATGCCCGGCAGCAGGGCCGCCAGCGTGAACATGCCGCGGATGACCGCGTTGCCCGGGAACTGGAAGCGGCTCAGCACGTAGGAGAGCATCGTGCCCATGATCGTGGTCAGGAAGCACACGCACACCAGTACGATGAAGCTGTTGCGGAAGGCGACGCCCATGTTCGACATCTTGAACGCGTCGATGTAGTTCTGGAAGTTGAGCCAGTTCGTCGGCATCGTCATGACGCTGGTCGAACGGAACTCCTCCTCGGACTTGGCCGCGGTGATGAAACACGTCACCAGCGGCAGCAGGATCCAGAAGACCACGAAGATCAGGCTGAAGTATTTCAGGAACCCGAGGATGAACCGCTTGATCCGGTATCCGATGCCGACGCCGGTCACCTTGGGGGTGGAGATCACGCCCGTCATCGCGCCACCGCCTTTCCGCTCATTGTGTGCGAGCCTTTGCCGGCGCCGATCAGCGGGGCGCGGCGCATGGCCAGCTTGTTGCGCCGACGCGCCTTCTTCGCGGCCTTCCGCGCGGCCTGGGTGCCATCGTCCGCGCCGCCGAACAGCACGCCGAGCACGATCTTCTGCAGCAGCGCGCAGATCAGGATGATCACCAGCAGCACCACGGCCATGGCCGACGCCAGGCCGACCTTCTGGTCGGTGTGGGCGATCTTGTCCATCTGCACGAAGTAGGTGCCGGTGCCGTTCGCGCCCGAGGTGATGACGTACGGGCCTTCGAAGGCGGAGAGGGAGCCGGTGATCGCCAGGATGATGTTCAGCGTCAGGATGGTCTTGATGCCGGGCAGGATGATGTGGATGAACTGCTGGAAGCGGTTCGCGCCGTCGATTTCGGCGGCTTCGAACAGCGAGCGGTCGATCGACATGATCGCGCCGATGAACAGGATCATCGTCTGCCCGAGGTAGCGCCAGATGGAGGTGCCGACCAGCGACCAGTTGTTGATCGACTGGTCGCGCAGCCAGTAGGGCAGCTGGTCCAGGTTGAACCCGCACCATTGCAGCACCGAGTCGAGCACGTAACCGCGGGTGTAGAAGAATTTGAAGATGAAGCCCATCGCGATGCCGTTGATCAGATACGGGAAGAACATCGCGCCCTTGAAGAAGCCGCCGCCCACGACGCGGAAGCTCATCACCGTGGCCAGGTACAGGGCCAGGATCGTCTGGATGATCGCGCCGGCCATGTAGTAGAGGCTGAGCTTGAGCGTGGCGAGCAGATCGGGGCGGGTGAAGATGTCGATGTAGTTGTCAAGGCCGATCCACTGGGGTTCGCCGATGTACTTCATCGGGTAGAAGCCGTACCCCATCATCTGGAAGAACGGCACGTAGGTGAAG
>ERZ1673722.3082-NODE-3082-length-12534-cov-12.193766_pt1 | contig 12534 bp, 7 predicted proteins | sample MGYA00580222_ERZ1673722 | MGnify/ENA primary metagenome ERZ1673722 (study PRJEB41218, sample SAMN15661750) | gut metagenome | host: Homo sapiens | place: Canada: London | collected 2015-08-20/2019-03-30 | study: EMG produced TPA metagenomics assembly of...
CCTCGGTTTTTATACTTTGAGAGGGAGAAAGTTTCCGCATGGGAACTTTCGGACGTCCGTGTTCTGCGAAGTCAGAACACACTTGTCGGAAAAACGAAGTTTTTCGACAGTTACAGCACTTCTTCAATCATCGCGAGCAGCTGCTGCATATCGAACGGCTTGGAGAGGTGGCCGTTCATGCCGGCCTTTGCGGCGTTCTGGCGGTCCTCGTCAAAGGCGTTCGCCGTTATGGCGACGATGGGCAGGGCCGCCTTTTCGGCGTCCGGCAGGGCGCGGATGGCGCGCGTGGCCTCGTAGCCGTTCATGACCGGCATCTGAATGTCCATCAGCACCAGATCATAGTACCCGGGCGCGCTTTCGCGCACCTTGTCCACCGCGAGCTTTCCGTTTTCCGCCGTGTCCACCGCGAACCCGGCTTCCTCGAGCATCGTCACCGCGATCTCGCGGTTGAGGGCGTTGTCCTCGACGACCAGCAGCCGTTTTCCGGCGAATTCCGCCGCCTTTTCCGTCGGCTCCGCCTGTTCCTCCATGCGGAACGGCTCGGCCAGCACGCGCCGCAGCTCGGACAGGAACAGGGGCTTTGCGCAGAAGGCGGTCACGCCCGCGTCCCGCGCCTCGACCTCGATGTCTGTCCAGTCGTAGGCGGTCAGGATGATGATGGGCGTCGCGTCGCCGATCATCTTCCGCACGCGGCGCACGACCTCGAGGCCGTTCATATCGGGTATCATCCAGTCGATGATGAACACGCGGAAGCCGTCGCCCTGATCGAGCGCGTCCTGCGCACGCACGACCGCCTCGCGTCCCGAGGTCGTCCAGTCCGCCCGCATCCCGATCGTGCGCAGCATCTTGCTGACGTTCAGGCAGGTGTCGGTGTCGTCGTCCGCGACGAGCGCGCGCAGGCCCTCGAGCTGGGGGATGCGCGCGGGCGCGGCGGCACGCTCTCCGCTGACCGGGAAGCGCAGGGAGACCGTGAATTCCGAGCCTTTTCCCGGCTCGCTCTCGACCGAAATGCCGCCGTCCATCATGTCGACCAGATTTTTCGTGATCGCCATGCCGAGGCCGGTGCCCTGAATGCCGCTCACGGTCGAGGTCTCCTCGCGCGCGAACTGCTCGAAGATGTGCGCTTGGAACGCCGGACTCATGCCGATGCCGTTGTCGCGGATATGGAACTCATAGTCCGCGCAGCCCTGCGGTGCGGTCTGCTTCTGGACGATGCGCAGGGTGATCGTGCCGCCCGCCGGGGTGAATTTGATGGCGTTGGACATGATGTTGAGCATGATCTGGTTGAGGCGCATGGGGTCGGCGATGACGTCCTCGTCCTCCACGTCGACCATGTCGATGAAGAGCGAGATGCGCTTGGCGGAAATGCCCGACTGGATGATGTCGCGCAGGTCGTGCACAAGCTCGGGCAGGTGCACCGGGCGCGGCTCGAGCGAGACCTTGCCGCTCTCGATGCGGCTCATGTCGAGCACGTCGTTGATGAGCGAGAGCAGGTGCTGGCTCGCCGTCGCGGTCTTTTTCAGGTAGTCGAGCACCTGTTCGCGGTTGTCGATATGGGTGGCCGCGAGCGAGGTGAAGCCGATGATCGCGTTCATCGGCGTGCGGATGTCGTGCGACATATTGAACAGGAATTCGCGCTTGGCGCGGTTGGCCGCCGTTTCCTGACGGACGGCGCGTTCAAGCTCGGCGTTTTTCTGCTCGAGCGAAAGCTGATATTCCTTTTCGAGCGACTGCTGCTGCCGCAGGAAGCTCTTTTCCGTGCCTCGGCGCACGAACAGGAGCAGCGTCAGACCGCCCAGGCAGGCGAGGAACGCCACGATCATGTTGATCGGCGTGTTCGTGTAGAGCAGTCTGCCGGGGACATATATGTAGTAGTAGAAATCGCGCCCGTGGCTGTACATCCCGTAGTACCGGGTCAGACCCTTCCGCCCGGCATAGACCAGCGTTTCCGCCCTGCCGCTCGAACGGATGCGGCGGAGCTGCTCGTTTGCGGTGGTGTCCGTGCCGATGAGGGTCGGCTCGTCCGACGCGGTCACGCGGTTGCCGTCCGAGAGGATCACGACTCCCGTGGTCTCGGCGTCGTAGCCGTCGAGCAGATCCTGCACGGAGAGCACGGATTTCTGCGCGAACGCCGCCTTCGTGTGCCGCCATGCGAGCACCGCGCCGCCGCCGTCCGCAAGGCTGTGCACGACGGTGTCAGCGAACGAGCCGTCGGTCAGCTGCACGCGGCGGACGTAGGTGCTCTGCGGATGGCCGATCACGGCGAGCACGCGCTCCGGCTCCAGATCGGTCTGAAGCTGGGCATAGCCGATGCCGTCCGTGCTGTATTCGCAGACCAGCCTGCCCTTCGCGTCCACGACCGAAACGCCGGTCAGCCACAGCCGCTCGGTGTACTGCCGCAGCGCGTCCTCGCCGCAGTCGAGCGTCAGGCCGTCCAGCTCCTGCATCGCGGTCGTGCCGCGCACGAGCGCCTTGGCCACGGCGGTCTCGTTGTACTGCACGTAGGCGGAGGACTGCTCCTTGACGAAGTCGATCAGCTCGTTCATGCGGTGCTCGCAGCTCTGCATATCGGAATAACGGGACAGCCCGAATACCATCCCGAGGAACAGCAGTCCGCCCGCAAGGCACAGGCAGGCGAAGGCTTTCCGCGAGCGCGGCTTGCGGTTTTTACTGTTCAAGCGCATCCACCTCCAGACTGTGCGCGGGGTCGTCGAGATACTTTCCGACAAGCTTTTCCATGCTGCCGTCCTCGCGCATCTGCTCAAAGACCTCATTCAGCTGCGCCGCGAGGCCGCGCGTGTCATTTTTGGAAAAGGCCACGCCGATGCCGGTCACGAGCAGCGGCTCGTCGAGAATGCGGAAATTCGCGCCGTAGTCCTTCATATACTGCCGGATGGCCTCCTCGTGCGCCGCGATCGCGTCCGTATAGCCGCAGTCGAGCATGGCGTACTGCACGCCGCGGTCCGCGAGGCTGATGATGTTCCGGAAGGCCGGGACGTCTGCGCCGCCGCGCAGGAAGATCGCCTCAGGCTTGCCGGTGGCCTGCACCGCGATGGTCTTTCCCGCGAGGTCGCTCATCGTCTCGATGCCGCTCTGCGCGTCGACCGCCACGACCTGACGGCTCACCAGATACGGCCCCGCCCACTGATAGTCGTCTTCGCGGCCCTCCATGGAAAAGCAGTCCCAGATGCAGTCGATCTCTCCGCTGTCGACCAGCTCGGTCTTTTTCTCCCAGTCGATCGTGGTGAATTCCGCGCGGTAGCCCATGCGGCGGAACGCCTCCTCCGCGATCTCGACGTCCAGACCGGTGATGTCGCCGTTATTGTCCATGTAGACATAGGGCGGATAGCTGTCGCTGCCGACGGTGAGCGCCGGGAGCGCGCTGTCGGACGCCGCAGACGGGGCGCAGCCGGACAGCAGGAGCGCCGACAGCGCCGCAAAAAGCGCCGATGCGCGTCTCAGCCGTTTGAGTTTTATCATAGATCGTCGTGTCTCCTTCTGTCTCTCTCTCCCTGCGGCCGAAGATACCGCAGTTTATCATTCAATCATTCAGTATACACGATTTCGCCCGGCTGTACAATAAGATTGGTCGCTGATGCTGGAAGTTTTTCTTTATTCTGCATTGCTTTGGTAGTATAATAAAATAGTGAAAAACCGACAAGATCGGACAGAGGGAGGGACCGCGACCCGGCTGCGGTCGAACGACTATGAACCGACAGAAAATCCTGATCGTTGACGACTCGGAGATGAACCGAGAAATGCTCAAGGCCATCCTGGGCGAGGGATATAAATACGCAGAGGCAGTGGACGGCGCGCAGGCGCTCCGGATGCTCCAGCAGGATATGCACATCGATCTGGTGCTGCTCGACATCAATATGCCGAAGATGGACGGCTTTGCCGTGCTCGAGCACATGAACCAGTTCCGCTGGATCGACGAGATTCCGGTCATCATGATCTCCGCCGCCGACGACCGCGAGTCCATCAAGCGCTGCTACAGTCTCGGCGTTGCCGACTACATCCGCCGTCCGTTCGACTCGTACATCGTCCAGCGCCGCGTCCAAAACACGCTCAGGCTCTACGCCAACCAGAAGCGGCTGATGGGCATGGTCTCCGACCAGATCTACCGCAACCAGCGGGACAGCAACGTCATGATCGGCATCCTCAGCCACATCGTCGAGTTCCGCAACAGCGAGAGCGCCCAGCACGTGCTTCAGGTGCAGACCGTGACCGGGATGCTGCTGCGCAGGCTGGTCGAAAAGACCGACGTATACCATCTGACCGAGGAAAAGATCCGCCTCATCGTCACCGCCTCCGCCCTGCACGACATCGGCAAGATCAGCATTCCCGAGAACATCCTCAACAAGCCGGGCCGCCTGACGCCCGAGGAGTTCGACGTCATCCGCACGCATCCCGCCATCGGCGCGTCCATGCTCGAGGGACTGACGCCGTACCGCAAGGAGCCGCTGCTCAAGACCGCCATCGAGATCTGCCGCTGGCATCACGAGCGCTGGGACGGCCGCGGCTACCCGGACGGCCTGCTCGGCGAACAGATCCCGATCTCGGCGCAGGTAGTCGCGCTGGCGGACGTATATGACGCGCTGACGAGCGACCGCTGCTACAAAAAGGCGTACAGCCATGACACCGCCATCACCATGATCCTCAACGGGGAGTGCGGCGCGTTCAACCCGATGCTGCTCGACTGCCTTCAGGAGATCAGCGCGAACCTCAGGCACGCGCTGCCGCGGCTCGCGGTCGAGCGGAGCATGAAGAAGCGCGCGCAGCGCCTTTCCACCGAGCTGCTGCAGAACAGCAATATGCCGCGCAGCGACCGCGCCCAGCGCGAGCTGGACTCTCTCCGGGAAAAGATGCTCTTCTTCGCGTCCTGCTGCGGCGGCGTGCAGTTCGAGTACGATACGATCTCCCAGTCGGTCCTTATGGTCGACTGGAGCCGTCCGGGGAAGCAGAGCCGGACGATCATGGACGTGAACGACCCGGACAATATGCGCCCGCTGCGTCCGGCCGACGTCGCGCGGCTCCATTCCGCCCTCAAGGCCACGACGCCCGAGAACAACGAGCTTTCCATCAGCGTGCTCCTGCCGGTCGCGGGCGAGCAGCACTGGCACAGCATCCGGATGCACACGCTCTGGTCGCCGCTCTCGCCCGGCAGCTATGTCGGCGTGATCGGCTGCATAACCGACACGCAGAAGGAGCAGAGCAGCCATGCGCCCCTCTGCTGCGCGGACAAGAGCACGGCGAACAGGCCGTTGATCGTCGAGGATATGCAGCGCCTCGGCAGAATCTTTGACGTCGTCCGTCTGGTCGACCCGTCGGCCAATGCCGTGCTCGAGCTGGACGCGGACGGCACGCTGCACCGCACGGGCGAGCGCTGCGCCGCGTTCTGGGACACCGACAGCAGCTGCGCCAACTGCATCTCCTCTCGCGCCTTCGCCGAGCACACCACGCTCAACAAGCTCGAATTTACCCGCAACGAGATGTATTTCCTCATCTCGAAGTACGTTTCGGTCAACGGCACGCCCTGCGTGCTCGAAATGGTCTCGCGGCTCAACGAGGGCCGCTGGATCGACGCGAACGGCTCGCGCTTCCTGCTCGACCGCACGCGCGGCGAGGATATGCAGCTGTTCCTCGACCCGCTGACGGGCGTCTATGCGCGCCGCTATTTCGAGACCTACCGCACCCACCTCGAGGGCATGGAGGGCGTAGCGCTCATCGACGTGAACAGCTTCAAGCACATCAACGATACCTGCGGCCACGCCGCCGGAGACGCGGCGCTGCGCGACATCGCGGCCGCGATACGCTCGTGCATCCGCAAGACCGACATCCTCATCCGCTACGGCGGGGACGAGTTCCTGCTCCTGTTCCCGCGCATGACCGAGGAGATCTTCCTCGAGAAGAAAAAGCAGATCCAGCAGGCCGTGCGCGGCGTCCGAATGTCCGAGTTCGCGGACATCCAGCTCTCGGTCAGCGTCGGCGGCGTCTGCGGCGTGCATCCGATCACCGAGGCCATCCGCAAGGCGGACTATCTGATGTATCTGGACAAGGCGGAGCAGCAGCCCTGATAAAAAGCGAAAAACCCTGCCGGGGAGACAGAAAGCCTGTCCCGGCAGGGGTTTTTTGTGCTCTTTTTGCGCGCTTTTAGTTCTTTTCGACCGAAATGACCGTGCCGTCGAACGGGTCGGCCTCGGAGACCGTGCCCTTGTAGGTGACAGTGACCGAATCGCCCTCGGAGACGTCGTCCAGACCCTCCGGCTTTGCCGAGGCGTCGAAGGTGAATTCATACGCCGCGCCTTTTTCGTCGGTCACGACGAACATGAAGTCCTTCTTCTCGTCGAGCGTACCCGAGAGCGTGCTCTCGGCCGAGGCGCTGTCCGAGGACGAGGAGCCGGTATCCGTATCCGTCTTTTCAGCCGGCTTGCTGCCGCAGGCCGTGAGCGAGGCCGCCAGCAGCGCGGTGCACGCAAGCAGCAGGAATGTTTTTTTCATGATAAATACCTTCTTTCCCGAAGAGACGACGGTGTCTCTGTCTCTTCGTCAGACTTAGACGCAGCGCGTGCGGGAAAGTTCCGGAACCCGAAAGATTTTTTCCGGAACATTCACGCCTGATTTTCCGCCTGCATCTCCGCGCTCTCCGTGAGCAGCCGCAGCAGGTCGTCCGGCGGCAGCGGACGGGAGAAATAGTAGCCCTGGATCATGTCCACGTTCCAGCTGCGCAGCAGCTCCATCTCCTCCTGCGTCTCCACGCCCTCCGCGACGATGCGGTAGCCGAGGCGGCAGAAGGCCGAGACGATGCTCTGGTAGAAGAGGGCGGCGTTTTTGTCCGTGCAGATGTGGAACAGGAGCGAGCGGTCGAGCTTGATGACCGAGAAGGGCAGCTGCATGACCGTGTTGAGGTTGGCGTAGCCCGAGCCGAAATCGTCCAGACACAGGCCGATGCCGGCCGCCTGAAGGCTCTCCGCCACGCGGGTCAGGCTCGCGGAATACTCGGTCGCGACGGTCTCGGTGATCTCGAAGAGGTCGAGCGGCGAGAGATTGATCTTGACGTTGGCGATGCTCGCGCGGAGCGCCGGGTTTTCGCGCAGAAAACGGCAGACGCGCCGCAGCTGGAGCTCGGTGATCTGGGTGATGAGGTGGTTCTTTTCCGCGAGGCGGATGAAGATGTCCGGGGAGATCCAGCCAAGCTCGGGATGCCGCAGGCGGCTGAGCGCCTCGAGGGTCACGTAGCGCTGGCGGTGGAGCGAGTAGACCGGCTGATAGTAGACCTCGAACAGATCCTCCTCGATCGCGCGGTGCAGGAACTGCTCGACCTGCTTGTTGTAGTGGAAGCTGTCCATGGTCTTGCGGTCGTTCTGGATGACCTGCGTCTCGCCGCTCTGGGAGACGAGGGACTCGAGATATTCCGCGTAGTCGAGCACGAGACCGCTCGTGCCCAGCTTTTCCGCGTTCACCACACCGCACAGGATGACCGGCGTGGGGGCGGCCTGCGCGTCGTCCGGCTGCGTATGGAACAGCTCGCGCAGCCGCGTCAGACAGGTCTCGTACTCGCGCAGCGAGAACGTCAGCAGCAGAAAGCGCCTGCCCGTGACGCGGAACACGTTCCTGCCCGCGATCTCCTGCATCCGCTCCGCCGCGCGGCGAAGGAATTCGTCGCCGCCCCGCATGCCCGCGATCTTGTTCATGTGCTCGAGCTGGTAGGCGTAGACCGTGATGATGTGAAAGGCCTTGTGCGCGTCGGTCAGCTCGTCCATCCGGCGCAGCAAGTACTGCTTGTCGTTCAGGCCGGTCAGGCTGTCCATGCACGCGCAGGGGTTGTTGATGGTCAGATACATGGCGAGGATGCTGAGCGAGAGACCGAAGCCGGTCGTCAGCACCTCAGGGTTGACGGCCTGCGCGGCGATGCCGAGGGCGGCGAGCGCAAAGACCGCGAAGAGCGACGCGAGATTGCGGCGGCTGACCGACGCGCGGTGCACCGCGACAAAGATCGCCGCCCCCGCGATGTGCAGCAGGGCGCTGACGTACAGCAGCAGATACCACGGGCCGTGGCGGTAGCCGGTGCCGTCGAAATAGAACAGCATCTCGGTGAAGGGGTTGGTCAGGATGATACAGACCAGAGCGATGGTCGGGATGCCCATGCGCAGCACGGCCGAGGGCGCGATCACGCGGCTCGTGCACAGTGTACAGACGTAGTACAGCAGCAGGAGCGGCAGGAGCGCCTGAAACAGGTAGAACACCGTGTTCGAGAGCATCCGTCCGACGCCGAAGCTGTACGGGGCGTACAGGATGAAGCCCGTGCTGACCAGCTCCGCGGCAACGTCCAGACTGACGACGCTCAGCAGACGGCGGAACATCCGGCTGTTCCGGTCGTCCATCTGCCGCTGGCGGGAATACTGCCATATGACGACCAGCAGCACCGCCATTCCGGCGATCAGATAATGTATGTTGGTTGTCATTCTGCGTCTCCTCCCAGTCTGGCTTCGTCTTTCTTCAAATGTGCGTCGGCCTCGGCCTTCCACGCGCTGATGCTGCGCGACTTTCCGTCCTCGTCGCACAGACGGCTGAAGCCGAAGGTCATGGTGATGCGCGCGCGCGGCGCGCAGGTCCGGTTGTAGCGTGCGACGACCGCGCGGAACTGCCGGTGCAGCTGTCCGGAGTCGATATGCGGCTCGGGGCGGATGAGGGCGAACTCGTTGCCGCCCGTGCGGAAGCACAAGACGCTCTCGCCCTCGTCCTCGCACTCGCGGCAGAAGTCGGAAACGCACCGCGCCGCCGCGATGACCGCTTCATCTCCCGCCTGAAGGCCGAAGCGGTCGTTGCGCTCGTTCAGGCCCTCGAACCGGATATAGGTCAGCACCGCGTCGAGGCAGCCGGCCTCGCCGGTGCGGACGCGCTCCATGTATTCCTCGAACGCGCGGCGGTTCGGCAGGCCGGTCATGCGGTCCTCGCGCTGCATCTCATGGCTGATGCGGTGCTCCATGTGAAAGCGCATATCCTCGGCCGCCTGGCTGATCAGGCCGTGCAGCAGCAGGATGATGAACAGCAGCACGCCGAACTGGTACACGGCGTCATACCAGTAAATATGGAGCAGCCAGTACAGCACGAGCGCGGCCACGCCGAACGCACCCAGCGCGGCGAACGCCGCCATGCGCAGCCGGAGCTGCGGCGCGGGCTGAGCGCGGTACGAGCGGAAAAGCACGGTCAGCATCGCCGCCACGCCTGCGGTGAGGAGCAGGTGCGTCAGCGGCAGCATATCGATGAACGGTACGCCGAACAGCCGGTACGCCGCGCCCTGCGCGAGGGCGTTGATGCAAAGCAGCGCGATGCACACGTCGGGAACGAGCCGCAGCCTGCCGCTGACCGTGTTGCGGACGAAATGCACCATCGGGATGGCCATGGTCATGAAGGCGTAGAAGGAAACGACGCTCCCGGCGGCGGTGTCGGCGCCGTAGAGCTGATACAGGCCGGAATCGGTCAGGCACCACAGGCTGCACAGCAGCAGAAAGACCGCCGTGTCGAGAAAGCGGCGCTCGCGGATGCCGTAGAAGCTCATGTAAAGGAAGATCAGCAGCGCGAGCACGGCGAGCACGAGCATGACGAGTATCATGCCGACGGAGAACAGCGAGGACTGGATATGTCGGCCGGTGACGGCCGGCATCGAGCCGAGGACGGGCGCGTCGATACGGCACGTCCGTCCGGGAAGCTCGGTAAAGGTCAGGCTGAGCGTCTGCCCGCCGAGGCCGTACGGCAGCTCGGTGTCCGCCCACAGGCGGCCCTTCATCTGCGCGTTCTTCGGGAAGGCGTTGTCCTCGTAGCGGTAGAGCAGGGTTTCGCCCGCCCGGATCTCGATGCCGTATTCCACGCCGCGCGCGCTCAGCACCTTTCCGCCGTCGCTGTCGGTCAGCGTGTCGTTATACAGGGTGATCGTCTGTCCCGGCCCGGTCTCCAGCGCGGCGGGGAGCGTGACTTCGCGCCGCACGCCGTCCGTCAGCTGGTACCAGCCGGTGCTGAGGGTAGAGAGCGCCCCGTCCGGCGCGCGCTGATGCAGTCCGGCGGCAAGGAATACCGCCATCGCCGCGATCAGCAGCAGGACGAGCGTCTCCGCGGCGCAGCGCAGGGTCCTGTGTTTCATGACTCTCCCTCCGTCCGGTCGTTTTCGTGATGGCGCTGCTTGGTCTCGTACATCCGGCTGTCCGCCGCGATGCGCACCTGCGAAGCGCTGCCGTCCTCCGGATAGCAGGCGCAGCCGCAGCTGACGCCGACCGAAAGCTCCGTTCCGTCGAGGACGACAGGGGCGGAGAGCGTGGTCTGGATGCGCTCGGCCATGCGGGCGCGCTGTTCCTCGTCCATGTCGGCGCTGACGATGAGCGCGAACTCATCGCCGCCGATGCGGAAGGCGTAGTCCCGGCTTCGGATGCAGCGCAGCAGCCGCGCCGCGATCTCCTTCAGCAGCCGGTCGCCCATCAGGTGGCCGTAGGTGTCGTTTATCGGCTTGAACCGGTCGAGATCGAGGTAATACAGCACGAACGGCAGCTTTTTCTCCTCGCAGATGTTCAGGACTCTGCTGAAATAGCGCTCGTTGAACAGGCCGGTCATGCTGTCCGTGTTCGCCATGTTCTCGAGCTCGATCTTCTGCCCGATGTCCTGCACGACCTGCATGACCTCATAGACCGTGCCGTCCGCGTGCCACTCGACCGGGATGACGGTCAGCACCATGTAGGCGTTCTCCGTGCGGCTGCAATACTCGATCTTGAGATTGTCGTCCGGCCGGCGCAGCACGCTGCGCAGGTATTCGGGCGTGATCAGGCGCGAGAGCTTGGCGTTTTCCGTTTCGGTCAGCGCGACATAGCGCTCGGAGATGGTCTCGACCATGTCCGAATACCGCCCGGAGGCCGGATAGAGCGGCTCGCTGTTCCGCAGCTCGCGGTAGCGGTAGCGGTCGGTGTCCAGATTGATGATGGAATAGCGGTCGACGATGCGGCTCATGCTTTGCAGCAGGCGGTCGCTCTGCATCTTTTCGCGCTCGAGGCTCAGCCGCTCCGCCTCCTCGCGCCGCAGGCGCAGCTGGCTCTCCATGCCCAGCGCCAGCACCACGATGATGACGGCGAAGATGCAGAGCGCGCCGAGCGCGATGATCGTAGACTGCTGCACGCTGCGCATCGCGCCGTCCACCTCGTCGGCGCGGATGATGCCGACGAGCGTCCAGTCCGGAAAAGCGGTCGGGATCGCGACCAGATAATTCCGCCCTCCCTGACAGATGAACTGCGCGCTCCCGCTCCTGCCGAGCTGGACGCAGTCCCTGATGTCGTCCATCGTGCCGTATTTCCATTCGGCGTGCGCGTCGATGTCGTACAGATTAGTCATGCCCTCGCACAGCTCGGTCTGCGGCTCGAGCGCGAGCACGATGTCGCCGTTCGTGCGCACGATATAGCAGTCGCTCTGACCGCCGTACATGCTGCCGTCGACCAGATCGTCGACCACGTCCGTATCATAGCTGACCGCGAGACCGGTATAGGTCACGCCGTCCAGCGTCATGTTCCGGCTCAGCGGCATGGCGAACGCGATCTTGGGCACGCCGTAGCTCGCCGTGTAGGTGGAGACGATCGGCCCGCCCTCGCTGTACATCTCCTGAATCACGCCGCTGATGCTGTCGGCGCTGCCCCGGCGGCCGTCCGCCGTGAGGTACTGCGTGCTTTCGTTGAACAGATAGAAGTCGCTGTAATGCCACGACTCCTTGTTGGCCTGCATATCCGCCCCAATGCTGTCAGCATGGTCGATGTCTGCGTCCTTCAACAGACCGTCCCACTGACTCAGTACGGTCCAGTTTCGCTGTACGAACAGCGTGAAGGTCTCGGAGATCTGCGAAAAGCTCTCGAGCAGATGATCCGAGCTCTCCTGATAGATTTTCATACCGATGTAGCTGCTGTAAACGCCGATGCCCGCTGCGAACACCATAGCAAGAAGCACGGTCAGCAGAGTGATGCTCGGTCGTTTTTTCATGCACATCCCTCCCCGATGATATTCTTCCATTCCCTTTCTGTACCATAATTATACTATTTTCCGAGCCAAAAGGAAAGGAAAGATTGCACGATATTTTCCCTCGCACCGCCGGAAATAACGTTATAACGTCACAGCGTTTCAAAGTTATGACGTTTTAACGTTAAAACGTTTCGAAGTTATCGCGTTTTAACTTTTCTCTGCGGCAGGGATAAAAAATATCCTCTCCCGTTTTTCGCAGGAGAGGATATTGCGGTATATACAGAAAGCCGATGCGGTATCCCCGGAATAATTCATACAGAAAGGAAGAATATCATTGAATTAGGCTATAGATATTAGGGGGGTGTACTGCTTTCTGCGCCGGGTATGGCAAGTGGGTCCGGCGCGGGGAAAGGAGGGGATGGGTAATAGGTGGGATATAATATTTCATGCTTCGGAAGGGGGGATACCGCGGGCTTTTTGTAACAGATTAGTCCTCCGCGAGCTTTTTGTAGCGCTCGTAGCGGGCCTTGACGTCCTCGACCTCCT
>ERZ1673722.3084-NODE-3084-length-12530-cov-4.483126_pt1 | contig 12530 bp, 10 predicted proteins | sample MGYA00580222_ERZ1673722 | MGnify/ENA primary metagenome ERZ1673722 (study PRJEB41218, sample SAMN15661750) | gut metagenome | host: Homo sapiens | place: Canada: London | collected 2015-08-20/2019-03-30 | study: EMG produced TPA metagenomics assembly of...
CCGACTGCACCATCACGGCAAATTACGAGCAGAATTCCTACACCGTCCGCTTTGTGGACTATGACGGCACGGAGCTCTCCGTCCAGACCGTCCTGCATGGCGAGGCTGCGGAGCTGCCCGCTTCCCCGGCACGCGAGGGCTACACCTTCGTCGGCTGGAGCGGCGATGTCTCCGCCGTCACCTGTGATATGACCGTCACGGCCCTGTATGCGGTCAAGACCTGCACCGTCTTCTTCACGGATTGGGACGGCACGGTCCTGAAGACGCAGGAGGTCAACTACGGCGAGGACGCCGAAGCGCCGCAGGCGCCGTCGCGTGAGGGCTACACCTTCACCAGCTGGAGCGGCGACTACACGAACGTCACCGAGAGCCGCATCCTCATGGCGCAGTATGAACGCCTGTCGTTCACGGTCCGCTTCGTGGACTATGACGGCACGGAGCTGTCTTCTCAGTCCGTATTCTGGGGCGAGGCTGCCGCAGCACCGGAGGCCCCGGCGCGCGAGGGCTACATCTTCACCGGCTGGGATGCCGACTTCTCGAACATCCGCAAGGACCTCACCGTCACGGCGCAGTACCGCTTCGTGCTGAGCTTCGCCGACGTGTCCGAGACGGACTGGTTCTGTGAGGACGTCCGCTGGGCCGTGGAGAACGGCATCTTCCAGGGCGTCGGTAACGGCCTGTTCGCACCGGAGCAGGCACTCACCCGCGGTCAGCTCGTCACGGTCCTGTACCGCATGGTCGGTTCTCCAGAGCCGAAGGCAGAGGCAAACTTCCGCGATGTCGCAGCTGACAGCTACTATGCCAAGGCTGTCGCCTGGGCCAACGAGAACGGCATCGCGCTCGGCATGGGCGACGGGACGTTTGATCCGGATTCCGCCGTCACGCGCGAGCAGATGGTCACGATCTTCTTCCGCTATGCCAAGTTCTGCGGCGTGAAGACCGAGGCCGGAATGCTCGATGCCTTCCGCGATGCTGCCAGCGTCAGCGATTATGCCCGCGAGGCCATGGGCTGGGCCGTGAAGGCCGGGCTCGTCAAGGGCGACGGACAGGATCTCATGCCGAAGGCAACGGCAAGCCGCGCACAGGCTGCCGCTATCCTGCATCGCTTCGCGGCTGTCGTGGAGAAATAAACGTGGCATTTCCCGCAAGCATATGATATAATGGGCGCATAAACACATAGAGAGCCCCCGGCATGGCCCTGCTGTGCCGGGGGCGCTTCCAAGAAAGGAGAATGCATCATGAAGCAGATCGTTTTACGCTCCCCTGTAGTGCTGTATGAGACCGTCGAGGCCCTGTATCAGCATGTAAACGGCCTGTCCGTCGAGGGGCGCAAGCGGGATCTGCTCCAGAAATTCGGTTCCAAGCTCACCCGCACGGAGCGGGAGCAGATCGAGCAGAGCTGCGCACTTGCCGCGAAGGTGGCAGAGGCAGCCTGCACCGGACTGGAGGACGGCCCGGCTCTGGAGACGTTCTTCCGCAAGTGGGAGACGGAGAGCAAGTGGCAGAATACCTGCCTTGCCAAGCTGATGATCTTCAGCTTCCTCGATATCCGCACGACCGATCTGGAGCAGTCGCTGCAGCGCACCCGGCAGTCCGCCGAGGAGCGGCTGAACGGCTCCTATCTCCTGCGGGACATCAATTCCGGCGGCATCAGCTTCTATGCGGTGGAGCCGGGGCAAACGATCCCGCCGCTGTCCGAGCAGCTGGACGGCCTGATGATCGAGGAGCAGTACCGCTGGCGGCTTTATAAGCTGCTGACGAACTATTCTGCGATGTTTGACGAGCTTTCCGCCCTTCTGCGCCCTGCCGCGCAGCGGGTGCAGGATATTCTGCCGCGGATCCTGCCGCAGCTGCAGCAGGTCTACGACCACTGGGAGCAATACTTTTCCTGTCATCCCTTTTCGGAGCTGCTGGAGCGCTTTACGAACCAGAGCATGCAGCTGGCCGAAATGGACACCTATATCAACCTCAGCCTCGTGGCGGGCGGCGACATGATCTATACCTATGACGAGCTGGCGTGCAGTGACTGCCGTCAGGTCTACCTCGGCGTGCTGCTGCACGAGAATTTCCGCGTTGACCGCCTGAAGATGACGGACGATGGCATCTGCAGTCTGCTCAAACTCGTCGCGGACCGGAGCAAGTTCGAGCTGCTGCGCCGCTGCGCGCGTCAGCCGTCCTACTGCCAGCAGCTTTCCCGGGAAATGGGACTGACGACCGCTACCATCTCGCGCCACATGAGCCTGCTGCTTGAAGCAGGCCTCGTCCGCGCCCGCAAGGGCGAGAGCCGCATTTACTACACCATCGACCGCGAGGCAGTGTCTGCCCTCTGTGATGCCGTATATACGACGCTCCTGCCGGAGCAGCTTCACTGACAGGGTGATCTTTTTGCCTGCTTTTGGACAATCGTAAGAATTTCCCTATTGCGGCATTTTGAAAAATACGGTAAAATAGGGTCGATAATTCGCGCCGCGTCAGCGGCAGACTGGTGGTAATCATATGAGCGAAACCAAGAAAAATGCAGTGAAGCGCATCGGCGTGCTCACGAGCGGCGGCGACGCCCCCGGCATGAACGCAGCCGTTCGTTCCGTTGTCCGTGCCGCCGTTTACCGCGGCATCGAGGTCGTAGGCATCCGCCGCGGCTGGAACGGTCTGATCAACGGCGACATTGTCCGTCTGGACGAGCGCAGCGTGGCACATATCATCGACCGCGGCGGCACGATCCTCTACACCGCCCGCAGCGAGGAATTCCGCACGGAGGAGGGCCAGAAGAAGGCCGTCAGCACCTGCAAGCTCCTCGGGCTGGACGGCATTGTCGCCATCGGCGGCGACGGCACGTTCCGCGGCGCGCTGGCTCTGTCAAAATACGGTATCTCCGTCGTCGGCCTCCCCGGCACGATCGACAACGACATCGCCTGCACGGATTACTGCATCGGCTTTGACACGGCGGCCAACACGGCCATTGAGTGCATCGATAAGCTGCGCGACACCATGCAATCGCACGAGCGCTGCTCCGTCGTGGAGGTCATGGGCCGCAACGCCGGTCATCTGGCGCTGTATGTCGGCCTTGCCGTCGGCGCGACGGCCGTCCTCGTGCCGGAGAGCAAGGAGAGCTTCGACACCGAGATCATCGAAAAGATCCGCAATGCCCGTCTGAACGGCTTCACGCACTATATGGTCGTCGTTGCGGAGGGCGCAGGCAGCGCCTTCGACGTCGCCAACCGCATCCGCGATGAGATCGCGCTCGATCCGCGCGTGACCGTCCTCGGCCATGTGCAGCGCGGTGGTTCCCCCACGGCCCGCGACCGCGTTATGGCAACGCGTATGGGCTATCGCGCCGTGGAGATCCTTGCGGCAGGCAGCACGAACCGCATCGTCGGCGTACATCAGGGCAAGATCTTCGACATCGACATCGACGAGGCGCTCAGCATGAACAAGGGCCTCGATATGGAAGAATGGGCCGTTCTGGAAGCCATGACGGGCCTTTAAACCGACTGTTGGAAAAGCCTTTCGGGCTTTTCCAACAAAAAGATTTCAGTCCGCTGCGCGCACGAATCGCCCGCCAAAAGCGGGCGATTCGCACACTAACGGACTGATTTGTATTTTCTTCGACGTACACGCCGCCGGAGAAAAGGATCCTATTGGATTCGCCGCCTGCGGGCGGCGAACTCTGCGAGGCTTTTCAGGGCGCATGATGCGCCCTGATTTTTCGTGTCAGAGCTTTTTGCGGAACTGGATGAGCTTGCGTTGCATGCCCTGCGCTTCATAAAAGGCCAGTGCCGACGTATTGCGGCTGTCACAGGCCAGCTGCAGGTCCGTACAGCCCAGCGCGCGGCCACGGCGGCACAGCTCCTCGAGCATGGCATGTGCGATGCCCTGCCTGCGGCACGGGCCGTCGACACACAGCGCGTCGAGCATCATCACGCGGCGCGGCAGGATCGACGCGCCGTCAAAATCCCGCACGGCAAAGGCGGCATAGGCCACGATGTGCTCCCCGCGGCAGGCCACCACGAGCTGATCCCGCTCCACCATCTCGCGGAATTCCTCACAGGAGATGGGATGCTTGACGGAGCGATAGAGATCGGGGTGCAGCGAGACGTGCAGCTCGTGCACCTGCCGGGCCAGCCGGTTCACATGCTCAAAGTCGGGCTCCGCCGCAGTGCGAAACGTCAGCATGCAAGAACAGCCTTGTGGAAGACCTTCTTGCCCTTGCGGAGCTTGACGCCGTTCTTGAGCTGCTCGGCCGTGAAGACAACGTCGATGGATGCAACCTTCTCGTCATCAGCGAACACGCCGCCCTGCTGGACGAGACGGCGCGCCTCGGACTTCGTGGGCGCGAGCTTGCAGGCAAGCATCAGGTCCAGAATGCCGATCCTGCCATCCGTCAGCTGGCTCTCCGTCAGCTCCGTTGTCGGCATATCGGCATCGTTCGCGCCGCTGAGGAACAGAGCCCTCGCCGCATCACGGGCCTTATTGGCCTCTTCCTCGCCGTGGACGAGCTTCGTCAGCTCATAGGCGAGAATTTCCTTGGCCTTGTTGAGCTGGCTGCCTTCCCAGCCCTCCATGGCGTTGATCTCCTCGAGCGGGAGAAAGGTCAGCATGCGCAGGCACTTCATGACGTCGGCATCGTCGATATTGCGCCAGTACTGGAAAAAGTCGAAAGGCGTCGTCTTGTTCGGATCGAGCCAGACTGCGCCCTTGGCTGTCTTGCCCATCTTCTTGCCCTCGGAGTTGAGCAGCAGCGTGATGGTCATGGCGTGGGCGTCCTTGCCGAGCTTGCGGCGGATGAGCTCCGTGCCACCAAGCATGTTGCTCCACTGATCGTTGCCGCCGAATTCCATGTTGCAGCCGTAGTGCTGGAACATGTAGTAGAAGTCGTAGCTCTGCATGATCATGTAGTTGAATTCCAGGAAGCTCAGGCCCTTCTCCATGCGCTGCTTGTAGCACTCGGCGCGCAGCATGTTGTTGACGGAGAAGCAGGCGCCGACCTCGCGCAGCAGCTCGATATAGTTCAGCGGCTTCAGCCAGGCAGAGTTGCGCAGCATGATCGCCTTGCCGTCGGAGAAGTCGATGAATTTCTCCATCTGACGCTTGAAGCACTCCGCATTATACGCAATAGTCTCCTCAGTGAGCATCTGGCGCATGTCGGTGCGGCCCGACGGGTCGCCGATCATCGTCGTGCCGTCGCCGATGAGGGCGATGGGCTTATTGCCCGCCATCTGCAGGCGCTTCATCAGGCACAGGGCCATGAAATGGCCGACATGCAGGGAGTCTGCCGTGCAGTCAAAGCCGATATAGAACGTGGCCTTGCCGTTGTCGATCATTTCGCGGATTGCTTCTTCATTCGTCACCTGCGCGATGAGGCCGCGGGCGACAAGCTCGTCATAAAGTTTCATAATTACCTCCTGTTTTTGTCATAAAAAACGCCCTCTGTCCAATGGACAGAGGGCGTAAAACTACGCGGTACCACCTCGTCATCCCCGGCGCTTCACAGCGGCGGGCTCGGGGAGTGCAGCCACACTCCTGCGCGATATCGGGCGCACCCGTCCGGCCCTACTGCAGGTTCAGGCCGGCCGCTCCGGAAGGTATTTCGCCCCGCTTCCCTGCCGCCTTACACCGACCGGCGGCTCTCTGCGCGTGGAGCACGAGGGTACTTCATTCCATCACAGCGTTTTTCTATGGGTATCCTAACAGAAAACCGGTGCTTTGTCAAGTCCGACTTTCCAACATTTCCGCCGCGCTCTGCAGCGTGGTCGGCGTGATGCTCGCGCCGCCGATGATGCGGGCCAGCTCGGCCTTGCGCCCCTCAAAGTCGAGCGGCGTCACGCTCGTGAACGTGCGGCCGTCGTGCTCTGCCTTGGCGATGCGGAAATGCGTGTCCGCCAGCGCAGCGATCTGCGGCAGATGCGTTACGCACAGGATCTGCTTCGTACGGGACAGGGCGCGGAGCTTTTCCGCCACACGCTGAGCGGCCCGGCCGGAGACACCGGTGTCGACCTCGTCGAAGATCAGCGTCGGCACATGGTCTCTCTCGGCCAGCACGTTTTTCAGCGCCAGCATGATGCGCGCCAACTCGCCGCCCGAGGCGACCTTGCTCAGCGGCTTGAGCGCCTCGCCGAGGTTGGCGGACATGTAGAACGAAACGGCATCCATGCCGTCCTGTGTCAGGCCTGTCTCCGTGAAGCGGCAGGCAAACTGCACCTTCTTCATATCCAGCTGGGACAGTTCGTCCAGCACGCGCGCCGTCAGGGCCTCTGAGGCCGCTTTCCGGCATTCGCGCAGGCGGAGCGCCGTTTCCCGTGCTTTCTCTTCCGCCGCGGCGACCTGCTTTTCCAGCTGCTGCAGGCGCTCGTCGGAGAACTCGATCTCCTCCAGCTCCGCTTTTGCCCTGGCAAGGTAGTCCAGAATGGCCGCGCAGTCCGCGCCGTATTTCCGGCGCAGGCGGTGCAGCAGGTCGAGGCGCTCCTCAAGCTGCTCTAGCTCGTCTGCGGAGTACGACAGGCGGTACAGACGGTCACGGAGCTGCGCGGCGGCATCCTGCGCCTGATACATCAGGTCCGCGATCGTGTCGTGCAGCGGCTGCAGCGATTCATCAAAGCGCGCGCTGTGCGCCAGATCGCGCTCTGCCTGCGTCAGGAGAGCCGCCGCGCCCTGCGCCTCGTCCCCGCCGTCCAGACAGGCGGCGGCATCGCGCAGACCGTCCGAGAGCTTTTCGGCATTTTGCAGCAGGCGGCGGCGGGCCTCGAGCTGCGTGTCCTCATCCGGCTTCAGAGCCGCACGCTCGATCTCATCGATCTGATAGCGCAGCGTCTCCGTGCGGCGAAGCTTCTCGCTCTCGTCCATGCGCAGGTGCGCCATTTCACGCTGCAGGCTCTGCATGGCGGAAAACTGCGCGCGGTACTGCTCCAGCAGCGGCGCATCGGCAGCGAAGCTGTCCAGAAATGTCAGATGGTAGTTCTCATCGAACAGCGCTGCGGAGTCGTGCTGGCCGTGGATGTTGATAAGCTGAAGGCCGAGCCTCCGCAGAATGCCGACCGTGACGGCCACGCCGTTCACGCGGCAGAGATTCTTTCCGTCCAGATAGATCTCACGCTGTACGACGACCTCCGTGTCATAGGGCACACTGTTCTCGGCAAACCACGCAAGCTCCGGCACATCGTCAAAAATGGCGCGAACGGCGGCGCGCGCCGCGCCGGTGCGGATCATATCGCGGTAGGCGCGCTCGCCGAGAATGGCGGAGATCGCGTCGATGACGATGGATTTGCCCGCGCCGGTCTCGCCGGTCATGACGTTAAAGCCGCGCTCAAACAGGATATCCGCCTGCTCGATCACGGCGATATTTTCAATGTGCAGCAGGCGAAGCATGGCGGCTCCTTACTCGAGCATGCGGTGCAGCTCGCGGCAGAACTCCGCGGCAGATTCCTTGTCGCGCATGATGACAAGCGTCGTATCGTCTCCGGACAGCGAGCCGACCATATTCGGCATCTTCAGTGAGTCGATGTTCGCGCCCGCAGCTGCGCCGAGGCCAGGCATGGTCTTGATGACGATGATATTCTGGGCGTAGTCGATGTTCGTGACGCATTCGCGGAAGATCACGCGGAAGCGCGCGCCAAACCTCTCGCCCTCCACGCGGTGCGGCAGGCAATAGCGATAGCCTCCCATGCCGTCGAGGGATTTTACGATCTGCAGCTCCTTGATATCGCGGGAAACGGTGGCCTGGGTGCTGTGGAAGCCGCACTGGCGGAGCTGATCGAGCAGCTGCTCCTGCGTCTCGATGCACCGGTTCTCCACAAGCTCGATGATTTTTTTCTGACGATCGTTTTTCATGGTTCCCACCTACCTGAATTTATTTTGTATGATCTCGAAAAAGCTGCGTCCGGTCAGGCGGAGCAGCCGTGTGACATGCTCAGAGCGGCGTATGGTAATGCGATCGCCGCTGCTCAGGCGGACAGCCTTGCCGCCGTCCACGGAAAGAAAGGCGTTTTTGCGGCCGGTGCGGGCAAGCTGCACCGTGATCTCGCGGTCTGCAGACGTAACGATGGCACGTGTCTGCATATCGTGGGCGCAGATCGGCGTGAGCACAATATTCTGTGCAGCAGGCTCGACCAGCGGGCCGCCAGCCGACATGGAATAGGCCGTGGAACCGGTCGGCGTGCAGACGATCAGTCCGTCGCCGCTGAAGGACATCATATCCACGCCGTCGCCCTGCACGGACATCTGCACCACGCGGGCGACCGCGCCCTTCGTGATGACGGCGTCGTTCAGCGCGTCCTCCTCCAGAATGACACGTCCCTCGTGCTCCGCGCGGACATGGAGCATCATGCGCGGCTCGACGGAGAAATCGTCATCCGCAAGGCGGCGCAGCTCCTTGAGCTCGCTGCTCTCCAGCTCCGCCATGAAGCCCATGGTGCCGATGTTCACGCCGAGGACCGGGATTCCGGCCTTTGTTGCAGCCTTGGAGGCATGGAGGATCGTGCCGTCGCCGCCGAAGCAGACGAGTAGATCGGCATCGCGCAGCTCATGGTTCAGCTCCGTCAGAACAACATTGTCCGGCAGCTCGAAGCTGCGGTCCACATCGAAGGCGAGGCAGATGCGCGTTTCCAGCCCAGCCTCGCGCAGGAGCTTATCGGCGAGCGTGACATATTTGAAGTTCCGGTCCCGGTAGGGATTCGGCGTCAAGACGATCTTTTTCATAGCTTATCCCCTGAGTTCTGCGTGCGCCTGTGCAACGAGCGCAGGAACATCCGGCGTGATGCCGCCCTGCGGCTCCATGCTCAGATGGCCGAGAAATTCAATGTTGCCCTCGGGGCCGCGCACCGGGGAAAACGTCAGGTTGCGGACGGTCAGCTCCAGCTCCGCAGCCAGCGCCAGAAAATTCTGCAGGACCTCCTCATGGACGGCCGGGTCGCGGACGACGCCCTTCTTGCCGACCTTCTCCCGGCCGGCCTCGAACTGCGGCTTGATGAGGCAGAGGATCTGCCCCGTCGGCTTCAGCAGTGCACGGATGGCGGGCAGGACGATCCGCAGGGAAATGAAGGAAACATCCACAACGGACAGGTCCAGCGGCTCTCCGAGCTGCTCCGGCGTGACATAGCGGATGTTCGTCCGCTCCATGCACACCACGCGCGGGTCCTGCCGGATGCTCCAGGCAAGCTGGCCATAGCCAACGTCGATGGCGAAGACCTTCTTCGCGCCCTTCTGCAGCAGGCAGTCCGTAAAGCCGCCCGTCGAGGCGCCCGAGTCGCTGCAGACGAAGCCGGTCGGATCGACGCCGAAGTCGCGCAGCGCCTTTTCAAGCTTCAGGCCGCCGCGGCTGACGTAGGGGCAGGGATTGCCCCGCAGCTCTACAACGGCCTCATCCTCGACCGGCGTACCGGCCTTGTCCGATTTCTGCCCGTTGACATAGACCTCGCCGGACATGATGAGCGCCTGCGCCTTGCTTCGGCTGTCGCACAGGCCGCGCTCCACGAGAACGACATCCAATCGTTCCTTATGCTTCATTCTGACATACCTCCCAGGCAGCGTCAGCAAGAGATCTTGCGTCCAACCCCGCCAGGCGGTACAGCTCCGGCACCGCGCCGTGGGGAATAAAGCGGTCGCCGAGATTGCACAGCCGCACAGGCCCGCCCACTCCGCGAGCACGGAGCGACGCCAACAGCTCCTTGCCGACGCAGCCGATGCACACGGACTCCTCTGCCACGAGCAGGCGGCCCGTCTTCCGCATGGAGGCGGCGACGGTGCGGACATCGAGCGGCTTGATGGAGGGCAGCTTCAGGACCTCGGCGGAAATGCCGCGCGCCTGCAGCATCTTTGCCGCGGCAAGCACCTCGTTGACGAGCGTCCCGTAGGTGACGAGGGTAATGTCGCTCCCCTCGCGCAGGCACGGCTGCTCTGCGATGCCGGTAAACGCGCCGTCACACCCGCGGGGATAGCGCACGGCGACCGGGCCGGTCATCTCCAGCACAGCGCGGCGAAGCATCCGGTCAAGCTCTGCCTGACTGGCGGGGCACAGGACCTGCATGCCGGGCACGGAGCGCAGATAATTCACGTCGAACACGCCGTGGTGCGTCTCGCCGTCTCCGCCGACCAGTCCGGCGCGGTCTACGGCAAATACGACATGCAGTCCGAGCATGGCAACATCCTGCAGCAGCATGTCATAAGCGCGCTGCAGGAATGTGGAATAGATCGCAACAACGGGGATCATTCCCTGCTTGGCAAGGCCGCCCGCCATGGAGACGGCGTGTCCCTCTGCAATGCCGACATCGAAGCAGCGCTCCGGATAGTGGGCTGCAAAGGCATCGAGGCCGGTCCCGCGCAGCATGGCGGCTGTAATGGCGCAGATGCGCGGCTCCTGCGCGCCGAGCGCGTCAATCGTTTCGCTGAATGTGTCGGAAAATGTCGGAAGATGGCCGCAGCGCGGCTCCATCCCCTTTTCGGGGTCGAAATGGCCGATGCCGTGGAACACATCGGGGTTCTCCTCAGCAGGCGCGTAGCCCTTGCCCTTCTGCGTGATGACGTGCAGCAGGACCGGATGCCGGCGGTCCTTGACGAGCCGGAGCATATATTCCAGCCGTTTCAGATCATGCCCATCTACGGGGCCATAATATTCAAAGCCCATCTCCTCAAAGAACGTCGTGCCGAAGAGCATACGCTTCCAGTGCTCCTTGAGCCGGTGCGTCAGGCGGTAGAGGCACTTTCCGCCGGGCACCTTTGCCGTGACGGCGCGATAGGCCTTTTTGATGCGGTAATAGCCCGGCCGCGTGCGGATGAGCGCAAGATGCTGGGCAATGCCGCCGACGTTCGGCGTGATGGACATGCCGTTGTCATTCAGGATAACGATGAGCTGCTCGCTGCTCTCCCCGGCATCGTTCATGGCCTCATAGGCCAGGCCGCCGGTCATTGCGCCGTCGCCCATCAGGGCCACGACGTGATAGTCCTCATGCTGCAGCGTGCGGGCACGCGCCATGCCGAGGGCGGTGGAGACGGAGCTGGAGGCGTGACCGGCCACAAACGGATCCGTCACGCTCTCCGACGGCTTTGGGAAGCCCGCAAGGCCGCCGAACATACGCAGTGTGCGGAATTCGTCCCGCCGGCCGGTCAGGATCTTGTGGACATAGGACTGATGCCCCACGTCGAACAGGAGCCGGTCACGGCTCGTATCGAATACCCGCTCCAGCGCAACACTCAGCTCGACAACGCCGAGGTTCGAGGCCAGATGACCGCCCGTCCGGGCGACATTCAGCACCAGAAACTGTCGAATCTCGTCGCAAAGCTGGCGCAGCTGCGCGTCATTCAGCGCGCACAGCGCCTCGCGGGAATTGATGGTATCTAATAAAGTCAAAAATGACACACCCTCAGACTGTCACTTTTTCTTTTTCTTCGGGAGCTTGCCGGTAAAGAGTGACTTGATGTAGTAGATCAGCTTGGAGGTCGTATGCACGATCTGTGTTGCCTTGCCGGTGGCGATATTCTTGCCGCAGGCCTTGCCGGCGATCGTCACGCCGGACACCAGCGCGGACATGATCAGCTGTGCCACCGTTTCGGAATTGAGCATGGTAAGAGCGCGCACGGCCACAACGGCGGAAGCCGAGCCGGAAACGACGCCGCAGATATCGCCCACGACGTCATTGCAGAAGCTCGAGACCTTCTCCGCATTGCGCAGCAGGTGCAGAGCCTCGGCAGCGCCGGGGACCTTTTTGGCCGCCATGGCATGGAAGGGCTTCTCCTCCGCCGACATCACGGCCACGCCGATGATATCGAACACGATGCCTAGTGCCACGATCAGCAAAAGTACAAGAAATGCCTCGACAAGCCCTGCCCCCTCCAGCACTGTGGAGGAAAAGAACGAGATCGTCGAGGAAATTACGACTGCCACAAAAAAGACTGTGACGATCCATCGAATATGACTGTTTTTCTTTTTCCGCTTTCCCCTTGAGGGAGGCTCCGTATGATTTGCGCTCAAAAATATCTCCTCCGGAAACACTGAAGTCTGTGGGCCGGGCCCACAAGCCAAGAATTTCTAAAGAATGGTGGCAGCAGACAGAGTAAAGCCTGCGGCTTAGGTCGGGTTGGATTTCCCCAGTCGCTGCCGCCCGTCGCCGGACGGCTGTTTCCATTTAAAGCCAAAGCCGGAGCGTTGCCGCATCCGGTACCCGATTGCCACTTAGTCCGCACTGTAATCCTCTGCATGCCCTGAATGAACAGTCAGCCTAGGTGTTTTCCACAGCATTACGCACCAGCTCTATCCTCTTTTGCAGGCATGGTTTCAAGGGGCAATATCGCCAATCGCCGCGGCCACGGCGGCTGACGCGTCGCTCCCCTATTCCCACATACCCACGCAAGGCAGGCTACGCTACACACAGCACACGATTCTGTGCACCGCAATGCAGGTTCAATCCTGCTTCGTACGCAGTCCGGGTACCCGCAGATACGGAACGGCTGTCGCACAAGAGCAGGTCTCCACGGAAACCGGGTCGGTAGGTATATGCCGTTACACCTCGCCCGGAGACCTTAACCCCCAGCACCCACCCTGA
>ERZ1673722.3087-NODE-3087-length-12499-cov-5.356316_pt1 | contig 12499 bp, 11 predicted proteins | sample MGYA00580222_ERZ1673722 | MGnify/ENA primary metagenome ERZ1673722 (study PRJEB41218, sample SAMN15661750) | gut metagenome | host: Homo sapiens | place: Canada: London | collected 2015-08-20/2019-03-30 | study: EMG produced TPA metagenomics assembly of...
CACCGCATCCGGCACAGGGGCAGAAATGAACGCGGGCGGCGTCATCACCCATGAAGAAAAGAAGTGGAAGGGCGGCATTTTCGGCATCGCTCCCGTATTCGCCGTCCTGGACCCGGCGTATACCATGTCCGTGCCGCCCATGCAGGTCCTCTCCGGTGCGTTTGACACTTTAAGCCATGCCATGGAAACATATTTCGGTAATTCCGACCAGGATAATGTTTCCGATGATGTGGCGCTGGCGGTCATGCGCAATACCGTTGTCAATATGCGCCGCTTGCTGAAAAACATCAACGACAGGCAGGTTCGGAGCAACTTGATGTGGGATTCTGCAATGGCGGAGAATGGAATTTTGAAATGCGGCCGCCTGACAGATTCCCAGACACACCAGATCGAACACCAGCTTGGCGCTTATACCGACTGCGACCACGGCCAGGGACTGGCAGTGATTCATCCCGTTTATTACCGCCATATCGTAAAGGATGCGCCGGAGAAATTTGCCAGACTTGCAAAGGACGTATTTGGCCAGGATACCGCAGAAGCCGGTGTGGCGGCACTGGAGAGCTTCATCAAAGAGTGCGGGCTGCCCACAAAACTGAGCCGGCTTAAATCCACGGTGGAGATCACCCCGGAGGTACTGCGGCAGGTGGCCGATACCTGCAACATTATCAAGGCTGGCCCCCGTGAACTCAGCAGGGACGAAATCTACGAGATTTTGATGGAGTGTCTATAAGGAGGCCGCATGGACCGGCCGTATATAATTTGTTGCATTTTGAGCGCGCTGGATGGAAAACCACCGGTGCATTTATGAGAACAGAGGCTGCCGGAAAGGCAGGCGAAGAATATGCCCGTATCCGTACAGAATATCGGACCGACGCATGGCTTTACAGAACGGTGACCACAAAAGAGCTTACAGGAGAGCGAAAACCGGAGATTGGTCCGGCGTCAGAGATATCTCCCGGTGATTCTGTGGCGGAGGCGCAGGCGGCGCTCTACTATGTTTCTGTGGATACGAAGGGAGAAATCGGCTGGGCATCAGGCACATTCCGTAAGGCCGGATGCCCATGCAATTGAAGTTCTGACAGAGCAGCCCCGGCGCGCCGGCGATTTTCCGGCGCAAGAAGATAGAATGCTTGGATGGCGATGGAATTTGGCTGGTATGTTCGGTAAAAGACAAACAGCAAGGAGAAAGAAAAGAGGAAGAATATCCGTGCGCGGATGTTTTTGACATTGCTATTAAGCGGTTGTGCTGAGAAAAACAATAGCTTTGTATCATCGGGAATGCAGCCGGTTCCTTCTATGGCCGCGAACGAATGCGGAAGCCTGCCTGCTGCGGAAAGCGCGCGTTCGGGAGGACGAGGCTGCTGCCCATTCTTAATGAATCGCGGGAGACAGGGTGAAACTCAAATTTGCAGCGCAATTTATGTACCCCAGGAGACCGGAGAACAAATGTCGGCAGTATTTTCCGCTCATGGCTTTAAGACAATCATCAGACTGAAGCATAATATACCGAAGCGCTAGCTGCAAAGGGATATGTAATATAGGATAAAGTCCAACTCCTGGCACTTCCCAAAATCCCATAAAAAGGCAAAGTCTGTCGGCGTTGATATCTGTTGATAAAACAGAACTCCCCCGGTAACAACTACCGAGGGAGTTTTAATTTATGTTTGGCTTGCATTTTGATTTGCAATATTTTGTAAATAACACCGTAAGGATATTGGCGCGCATAAACAAGGCAAAAAGAAAACCGCAAACACCGAACAAATGACAGTGTAATGCGGCTTTTTATATGGTGGAGACGGAGGGGCTCGAACCCGCGACCTCTCGGATGTGAACCGAACGCTCTAACCAGCTGAGCTACGCCTCCACAGCGAAAATTATTATAGCATACCTTCTTTGAAAAGTCCAGCCCCAATTTTATATTTTCCTCTATTGACTTTTGAAAAATATATTGTATTATTGTATTAAGCGGTTAATATAGTGACACAAGGAGACGAGCGCATGAAGTGGAACATTACAGCCGACCGGCCCGTTTACCTGCAGCTCATCGAACAGCTGGAGCTTGCCATCGTGGCCGGTGAATACCGGGCGGGCGCACGGCTGCCCGGCGTGCGGGAGATGGCTGCCGGAGCGGCGGTAAACCCAAACACCATGCAGCGTGCGCTGCAGGAACTGGAAGCACGCGGCCTTTTGAATACACAGCGCACGGCAGGCCGCACCGTAACGGAGGATAAAACAATGATCGCACAATTGCGCGAACAACTGGCTGCCGAGCAGATCGGCGCATTTTTGCAGATGATGGAAAAGCTGGGATACACCCGGGCGCAGACGCTGGCACTTTTGCAGCAAAAGGCACAGGAGGAATAATGATGGAAGCGGTATTGACATGCAGCGCATTGACAAAGGCCTATGGCCCGAACAAAGCGCTGGACAATTTTACGGCGGTTTTTTCCGGCGGGCGCATCACGGGCCTGCTGGGGCCGAACGGCAGCGGCAAGACGACGCTGATGAAGCTGGCGGCGGGGCTGCTGGTGCCCACGGGCGGAAGCCTTCGCGTATGCGGACAGGCGCCGGGGCCGCAGACGAAAGCGCGCGTGGCGTATCTGCCGGAACGCACGTATCTGCCCGCCGGTTTGCGCGTGCGCGAGGCGCTGGAGCTGTTCTGCGATTTTTACGCTGATTTCAGCCGGGAAAAGGCGGTCTCGATGCTGGCGGATCTGAAGATCCAGCCGGGGGACAAGATCAGCGCCATGAGCAAGGGCACGCGGGAGAAGGTGCAGCTTGTGCTGGTGATGAGCCGCGCCGCCGGGTTGTATCTGCTGGATGAGCCCATCGGCGGCGTGGACCCCGCGGCCAGGGATTACATTCTGGATACGATCATCCGTAATTATAGCGAGGACGCGGCGCTGGTGCTTTCCACACATCTTATCGGCGACATTGAAAAGGTGCTGGACGACGTCGTGATGATCGACGGCGGAAGGCTTGTGGCGTCCGGCAGTGTGGATGAGCTCCGTGCGGCGCAGGGCAAAAGCGTCGACGCGTTTTTCAGGGAGGTATTCAAATGTTAGCGAAACTCATCAAACATGAATTCAAGGCGACGGCGCGTATTTTTCTGCCCATACTGGGCACGGTTCTGGTGCTGACGGGCGCGGCGGCGCTGACCGTAAAGCTGGGCGGCATACTGGTGCTGCCCGGCGGAACGGGCTGGGGAGGGCCGGTGCTCGGCCTCGCTTCCGGGCTGCTGTGCCTGCTCACCTTTATTGCAATGATGGCCATGATGACGGCCGCGGTGGTCGTCACCATCCAGCGGTTCTACAAAAACCTGCTGGGGGACGAGGGATATCTGATGTTCACGCTGCCAGTCACACCCGCGCAGCACATCACGGCCAAGCTGGCCGTGGGCACAGTGTGGACGCTCCTTTCACTGGCGCTGGCGGTGCTGGCTGCCGCTGCATTGATCTTCTCTATTCCCGGCGCGGCGGAAAACGGTATGACGCTTGCACGCTTCAGCGCGGCGTTCCGCGCGGAGATGGGGACGGGCCTATGGATGCCCGCCGCCGTGATGCTGGTGCTTTTTATTATCGGTACAGTGAACACATATTTACAGCTTTACATGTGCATGGCCATCGGCGGGCAGTGGCCCACCAGCCGCCTGGGGGCCAGCATCGCGGCGTATTTTATACTCAATTTCGGGCTGCAGATGCTGACGGTGGCCGGTATGCTCGTCAGCGGCGTGGTGCTTGCGGCGACCGGGGCCATGGATGCGCTGGTCCCTGTGGTAGAGCACGCCGCACCCGCCGCCGTGATGTGCGCCGTAATGGGGGCCGTGGGCGCAGTGCTGCTGGTCGGCTGTGTGATTTATTTCTGCATAACGCGCTGGTTGTTGACAAAGCGGCTCAATCTCGCGTAAACTGGTACCAAAAGGAGGGGATGCACCATGGAACGGCAGCAGTATGTATGCCCGAAGTGCGGAAATATGGAGTATGAGGCCGACCAGTTCCAGGCGACCGGCGGCAATTTTGCCAAGCTGTTCGACGTACAGAACAAGCGCTTCACCACCATCACCTGCACCCGGTGCGGCTATACCGAGCTGTACAAGGAAATGAGCGACGGAGCGATGGATGTTTTGGACTTCCTGATCGGCGGCTGAAAAAACGGGATCAAATACCAAAAACAGCGGAGGGCGCGCCCGGTGTGGGCGGCCCGCCGCTGTTTCTGCTTTTTAAGGCGGGTCTATGGCAGGGAAACCGTCAGAGGGTTTCCCTGCGCCGTAAACAGCGCCGTCAGCGCGGCGCTGTCGAACTGTGCGCCCAGCAGAAGCGAATCCTCCGCCAGCCGCGCGCACAGCGCCGCATATACACGGTCGGAGCCGTGGAAGCCGTCCACATACTGGCTGTCATTCGTCTCCGGCAGATAGGAGTAATCGAACACCTCAAAGCCGTACCGGGCAAACATCGTCTCCAGCGACGCGAAGGTGGCCGGGATGTAGCCGTACTGCCCGGTCTCCTGCATGCGCTGCCACACAGAGGGGGCGTAGGGGGGCAGGAATGCCGTTACCTCGATGCCGGCCCGGGCGCAGAAAGCGAGCAGAGCTTCCGTTTGGGCAAGGCTTTCTGCGTCCGGCGTTTCCCCGTACTCAAAGCGGTTCGTGTTTTTTGCGATGCGCTGGAACGTATCCTTAAACTCTGCGTCCACGCTTTTTTCCGGGTGCAGCACGGCGGTGCCGTAGGTGTATGAGCCGTCTGCGTAAAAGCCTGCGCCGCGCCCGGCGGCCGACATGCCGTACACGCCGTCCTGCGTGCCCAGCACATGCAGCAGGGAATATTTTCCGTCCAGATAATCCGCCAGTGCCCGGCGCAGAGCGTAAAAGGCGTCCGGCTGCGTATAGGGCCGCAGGGCCGCGCTGTCCTCCGGTTCGATGGAGGTCCAGGTCTCATTATAGAAATACTGGTCCAGCACCAGAAGCAGATGCTTCGGCCGTGCGTCCGGCGGCATGTTTTCCAAAAACACCTGGGCCTGTGAAATATAGGCGATGCCGCCGCCTGCGTTGTAAAAGCTGTCTGATGCGAAGAAAGCGCCGCGCAGCTGCATGGAGCGCGAGGTGCCCAGCACCAGCACGTCCGCACCGCGGGCGTTGGCCACGGCCTGCTTCAAGGCGCGGGTATCATCCCGGTAGGCAAGGCCGAACAGCTCCAGCCCGCCGTTCAGCGCAGCGGCTTCAATGTCCGCTGTGGGCGTCAGCTCGCCCGAGCGCACAAGGGCAAGGGAAAACATGCCCAGCAGCAGGATGACGGGCGCGAGAAACAGCGCGAGGATCTTTAAAAAGCGTTTCAATGGAAGCCTCCCGGATATTCGGGCCGCGTCCGTTCGGGGCGCGGCGCTTAAAACTGGAAGTAGATGGGCGTGGGGGATGCACCGATGGGCGCAAGAAACAGGATGGCCAGAACCAGCACATAGCACAGCGCGGCCTGGAACCATTTTCTGCGTCCCGCAAGCCAGGCGGAAAAGCCCGTGCGCCTCGCGGCGAAGTCCACCGCGCACAGCAGAGCGCAGGCAAAGCCGACGCGTATCAGCATACCGCTGTTAAACCCCAGCATGGCGAGAGCATTTTTCAGCGCCGGGGGCGCAAGAGAAAAGCTGTCCGGCATGCGGGCGAACAGATGCAGCGCACCGGACAGAGTGGGCGCGCGGAAAAACACCCATCCGAACCACACCAGCACGAAAGTGACAAGTATTTTCAGCCCGCGGGCCGGGGCGCTCTGCTCCGGAATGTGCGAGGCGCGCCACAGCCGCGCGCGGGCGGGCACGGTGAGCCGTCCCACCGCAAGGTATGCCCCGTGCAGCAGCCCCCATACGGCGAATTGAAGCCCGGTGCCGTGCCACAGGCCGCTGACGAGGAAGGTTATCAGCAGATTGACGCAGCAGCGCGCTGTGGAGCAGCGGCTGCCGCCCAGCGGGATGTAGACATAGTCCCGCAGCCAGGAGGAGAGCGAAATATGCCAGCGGTTCCAGAACTCCTTCACGGACGTGGAAAAATAGGGCGCGCGGAAATTTTCCGGTACGTCAAAGCCCAAAAGCTGCATACAGCCGATGGCGATGTGGGAATACCCGGCGAAATCCGCATAGAGCTGCACCGCGTACAGTACGCTGGCCAGGAACACCGAAAGGCCCATCACAAGGTCGGGGGCGTCCAGCCCGGCGGAAACATAAGGCGCCAGGTTGTCGGCCACCACCAGCTTTTCAAAATACCCCCACAGCATGAGCTGCGCGCCGCGTACCGCGCGCCCGGCGTCAAATGCGCGGGGCGTGCCGATCTGGGCCATCAGGTCGCCCGGGCGCTGGATGGGTCCCATACTCACTTCGGGAAAGAATGAAACATACAGCGCGTACCGTCCGAAATGGCGGCAGGGAGGCAGAGCGCCCTTGTACACCTCGGCCAGATACGCCACAGCTTTGAACGTGAAAAAACTGATGCCGACGGGCGTGAGCAGGCTGAACGCGCGCACGCTTTCGGGTACATACGCGCCCAGCAGCGTATTGAAATATTTGAAGAACAGCAGCGGCGCCAGCGCCGCCGCCGCGGCCAGCGCCAGCGCGGGCCTGCGGCCCCGCCGCCGCTGCAGCCACAGGCCGCCCAGATAAGAGACGGCGATGCACAGCGCCAGCACGGCAAGCATGGGCGCGCCCAGCAACGCGTAAAAACCGGCCGACGCGGCCAGGCAAACGGCCCAGCGCGCTTTCTGCGGCACGGCCCAGTGTACGGCGAACACGGCGGCGAAAAAGCCGAGATAGGCAAGGGATGTGAACTGCACCGGCGCGGCCTCCTTTGCAGCAAAAATAAGGATATATTATTGTATCATGGCTGTGCGCCGCGCGCAACCGGAACAGGGCTTACAGCTTTCTTACTCTTTTGTAAGGCTTTTTTGTTACCGGTCTTATTTGCGGCCGCGCAGGAACGTGGCCCCCGCGATGCTGTCCACGGCCTCGCAGCACGAAAAGCCCGCGGCCCGCAGCAGGGCAAGCTCGTGCTCCAGCGTCAGCGGCGTGTCGAAGTGGATGAACACATCCGCCGGGATGTTCGCGCGAGCCCGGCGGCGCGCGCTTTCCGCCCGCAGCAGAGTCTCCTCTTCCTCGCAGCAGGCGATGTAGTCCGCCTCCAGAAAAAAGCCGCCGGGCCGCAGGGCGGCATGAATTTTTTTGTACAGCTCCAGCTTTTGCTCCGGGGTAAAATGGTGCAGGCTCTCTACGGAAACGACCGCGCCGTATTGCTCCGCGCCCAGGTCCATCGCCAGATAATCCGCGCACCGCAGCTCAAGCCGCCGCCCGGCATGCTTCGCACGCAGCTTTTCCAGCATGGCCGCGCACAGGTCCACTCCCGTGACGGCAAGCTCCGGCCAGCGGGCAAAGATGCGGTCCAGCTCCAGCCCGGTGCCGCAGCCGAGGTCCAGCAGGGGGCCGCAGTCTCCGGGCGTCAGCTCGGCCACACGGCCATATGCTTTGTCCCACACGGACATGTGCGCTTCATAGGTGTCCACGCGGGCGGCGAAAAAGCCGTTCATATCCTCGGCGGGCTCATCCCGCGTCTGTGCAAGCCATTGCTTCAATTCCCGCATATGGGCGGAAACGTCCGCCCGGATGGTAAGCTCCATAAAAATTCCTTCTTTCCTGTGATGGGGCGCCTGCTTACAGCACAAGCGTCCCGGTGGCGGCCCGGCGCACAAAGGCCGCGTCATGCTCCACAAACAGCATTGTGGGCCGGTAGTCCAGTAAAAGCTGCTCGATCTGCATGCGGGACAGTACGTCGATATAATTCAGGGGTTCGTCCCACAGGTAAAGATGAGCGCTTTCGCAAAGGCTGCGGGCCAGCAGCACTTTCTTTTTCTGTCCGGCGCTGTAATCCGCCATATCCTTTTCAAACTGCACCCGTTCAAAGCCAAGCTTGCGCAGCAGCGTCAGGAACATCGTCTCGTCCACGCCCGCGTTCCGGGCGTAGTCTCGTGCGCCGCCGTGCAGAAATGATGCGTCCTGGGGCACATAAGACACAATAAGCCCCGCGCCGAGCGCCAGCGTACCGCAGGCGGCGACGTCCTGACCGCACAGCTTTTTCAGCAGCGTGCTTTTACCGCAGCCGTTGGGGCCGGTGACAGCCATGCGCTCGCCGGGGCGAAGCGTGAACGTCAGGCCTGCGCACACCGTGCGCCCGCCGTAGGAAAGGCTCAGGCCTTCGGCGCGCACCAGCGGTCCGCTTTTGCCCCAGGCCAGCGGGTGCAGCTTCAGGCCGTCGGCCTCGTCCACATTGCGCAGCAGTGTTTTTTTCTCTGCGATGGCCGCCTGTTGGCGCGCTTCGGTGACTTTGGCCCGCTTCATCAGTTTGGCCGCCTTGTGGCCCAGAAAGCCCCGGTCCGGCCGCAGGCCGCTGTTGCGGGCGTGCTTTTCCTGCTCGGCCCTGCCGCTCCAGCGCTCGGTGCGGCGCGCGGCCTCACCCAGCCGGGCGATGTCCTTTTCCAGCCGTTCGTTTTCCGCGCGTTCGCGGTCGTCCTGCACGCGTTTGTTTTCCTCCCAGACGGTGAAATTTCCCTGCATCACGGTGATGTCACGGCGGTTCAGTACCAGCATATGGTCGGCGCAGCGGTCCAGCAGGTCTCTGTCGTGGGAAACCAGGATATATCCCCTTTTCTGCGCCAGATATTCACCCAGAAGGCGGCGTCCTCCGGCATCCAGATGGTTTGTCGGCTCGTCGATGAGCAGGAATGCGCCATCGTGCAAAAACAGGCTGGCCAGCAGGATCTTGGTTTGCTCTCCATTACTCATTGTATAAAATGGGCGATATAATACGTCTTGCTCCACACCCAGCAGTTTCAGTTCCCGCAAGATGCGCCAGGCCGGGCAATCCGGGAGCAGCCGTTCCAGCACGGCTTGCGTATCGTCCTCCGGATATTCCACAGGGAATGGGAAATACAGCACGGGTACGCCGGCACGCACGGCGCCGCGGGAATCCAGCGTGCCGTCCAGCAGCTTCAGAAATGTGGTTTTGCCGCGCCCGTTGCGGCCGGTAAAGCCGAGCCGCCAGTCGGTGTCCAGCACGAAAGAGACGTCCTCGAACACGTTGTCGCAGGCGCCGTCATAGGCGAAGGTAAGATGGGAAACGGTGATTTGGGACATATACTTCAACTCCAATCGAAAAAGGCCGCGGGAACGCGCCCGCGGCTTTTTCCACCATGTGTCCAGAATCGGGCCGAAGCGCCGGAAACCCTGAAAAAGGCAGGCACCGCACAAAGGCGGCCCTGCCCTTCCTTACACACGGAAGGAGCCGGAACGAAACGCATTTTCCCGCTTTGTGGAAGGCGCACCAAACCACAGCAGCGCGCGAAAACGCGGCGCCGCAGGTTTGTGCACGTACAAAAAGCAGGTCAAATGCGCATCCTTCCATCTCCCGTCTGTTCGATTCTTTTTTATTGCTCCCAATAAAAAACGATCTTGATGGCCGCGCCCGGGGACGGGCCGCACAGCCGAAAAAATAGCCCGCAGCTATTTTTTTTATAGCTTTGCCGTGCAAAGCTATAAAAAGCAGCCATGTGGGCCGTCCCGGCCCATGGTCTTAAGATCTCAAGCGCCCGGGCACAAAGTGCCTGGATGCGCGTAAAAAACAGCAGCGTAGCTGCTGTTTTTTAAGATAGCAAAGCGGAAACGGTTTGTCAAGAGCCGTTTTGCGGCGGCGGGCGGCGGTGTGCGGTAATGACCGTCCCGCTGCCCGCGTTGACCACAAATTCGCAGTCCGCAGATGTGATATACCAGTTTTTGCCCTTGCGCTGATAAACCGCATCTGGCTGTGCGATGCACCGTATGCACTGCCGCATGACGTCCTGGGGTGCAAACCCGAGATTTTTGCACAGACGCGCGGCGCCAAGAGGCGTCGTGTGGAGTTCGTGCGGCCTTGGCGGCGCGGTGTTTTCCCGTACAGTGCCCTCCCCCGCGCGGGCCGGAGCGACGCGCCGCATACGCGTCAGCCCTGCGCCTGCTTCCAGCGCTTGAGCGTGGGGTACCACGCGCGCATGGCGCGGCGGGCGTCCTCGGCGTCCAGCCCCGGGTTCTGCTGCTGTTCGAAGCGGATGCAGAAATCGATCATCTCGTCCATCGTGCAGTCCGCCGTGAAACCGCCGTTCTGATAACAGTAGGTGCAGTATTCCTCCGACCTGGCGCCTCCGGCTTCGGTGCCATAGTCGGCCTCGTTTTGCAGCGGCATGCCGCAGCTCTGGCAAAAGCGCTTGACGTTCTGGTTTTCCATGTTGCATTCCCCTTTCGGTTGTTGTACCTTCAGTATAAACCGGGGAAGATGACATCCTGCGTCATATTCAAAAGAAAAAATAAATTTTCCGCAGCCGGCCGCGCGCCAAAGGGTCACTCCGGCGCGCCGTACAGCGCCGCCACTTTCTGCCCGGCCTCGCGCAGGGCCTGCTGCACCTGCGGCGGAGACAGCACAGCCACATCGGCTCCGAAGCTCAGCAAAAAACCGTATATCCACGGGCTTTCGGGGTAAAAGGCGGACACGAAGAAGCGTCCGTCCGGCAGCTGTGTCACCCACTCCGGCGGAAACATATCGTAAACGCGGTACGCGGCGGCGGGCGTGAACATCAACTCCAGATGCAAAAGCGGACCGGGGGCCTCCGTCGGGTCCATCGGCTGGGGCGTGTGCTGCGGGCCGGGCGTGAAAACGGCGTCCAGCAGCGTCACGTCCAGCATGCGGCACAGTTTGAACACACGCAGCGCCTGTCGTGCCAGGCAGTACGCCTGCAGGTACCAGGCGGCATCTTTATAAACCAGCTTCACGGGCTGGGCCGTGCGGCGGCTTTTTTCGCCGCGCGCGCTGTAATAATCGAAGGCGATCTCACGGCGCGAAAGGATGGCTGTTTTCAGTGTGGCGAACACGCGTTTTTCCGCCGGGCCGGAGCCCCAGGGAGAAAAATCCACCTCCAGCCAGCCGTCGCCGCTTTTCTGGAACAGCCCGGCCAGCTTTTCCAGCGCCGCGCCTCCCATACCTGCGGCGGCCATGGCCCGCAGGGCATACAGGATCTCGTCCTGCTCGCCGTCCGTCAGCAGCGAGCGGTCCAGCACATAGCCGGGCAGCAGCCCCACGCCGCCGCCTCCGCCCCGCGCCGCGTACACAGGGACGCCCGCGGCCGAAAGCGCGTCGATGTCCCGGTAAATCGTGCGCACGCTCACTTCAAAGCGTTCGGCCAACTCCCGCGCCGTCATGCGGGGACGGCTTTGCAGCAGATATACGATCTCGAACAGGCGGCCCGTGTGCATGGCTATCCCTCCCGGCCGGAGCCGCGGGTAGCGTGCCAGTAGGCGCTCATGGAAAAATCGCCGCTCTCGGTCTTTTCTTCGCCCAGGAAGGGCGGCGGAACAAAGGCGCGGGCGGCCTCCACGGTGGGGAACTCCACCTCCGCGTAGAAAAACGCCGTGGGCCGGCCCGCGTCCACCAGGCTCACCTCCAGCCGCTCGCCCCCGGGCAGCGCATACACCCTGTAATCCTTGGTCACAAGGTCCTGCCCGGTGAAGGCTGTGAGCCGCCGGAACAATTCCGCAGAAATATCCGTTTCAACCTCCTCCCGCGCCAGCGTGCCTTCGCCCTTGAAGCACAGCACACAGCGGCAGCCGTCGGCGTTCACGCTCTCCCGGATGCGCACCACGGGGGCTGTCGAGATATATCCCTGGCGCACCCGGGCCTCTTTCAGCAGCGGGAGACCGGCGGGGAACCCGTCGATGAGCCACTTGCGTTCGATCTCCATTTTAACACCCCACTATCTTTTTTTTCGTAAGACCATTATAATAGTGTGTATCCGACAAGTCAAAAATGCCGGGCGCTTTGTAAAAAGCCCGGACGGGCGCAAACGCGCGCACCCAAAAGAAAAGGCGGAAAGACCATGAAGCAGCAAAGAGGATATCCCCGGGTGACCGTTACCCCCAAGGCCGAACGAGGGCTGACGGGTGGACATCCGTGGGTGTACGATACGGAAGTGGCGGACGCGCAGCCCGCGGAAAACGGCGCGCTGGTGGACGTGATCAGCGCAAAGGGACGGTATCTGGGCACGGGCTTCATCAGCCTGCACAGCAAGATCCGTGTGCGCATCCTTTCACGCAATGCCAATGACGTCTTCGACGAGGCGTTTTACCTGCGCCGATTGTCCCACGCGTGGGAGTACCGCAAAACAGTGCTGAGCGGGGAGGTTTCGAGCTGCCGTGTCATCTTCGGCGAGGCCGACCTGTTCCCTGGCCTGACGGTGGACCGTTTCGGCCGGTATCTGGTGGCACAGACGCTCTCTGTGGGCATCGAGCGCATCAAGCCCATGCTCTTTCCGCTGCTGGTAAAGCTGTTGCGGGACGACGGCCAGCAGATCGACGGCCTGTACGAGCGCAACGACGTTGCCATCCGCGCCCGGGAGGGGCTGGAGGAAAACAAGGGCTGGTTTAACCTTTCGGCGCTGGACCTGCCCCGGCC
>ERZ1673722.3105-NODE-3105-length-12452-cov-6.895620_pt1 | contig 12452 bp, 11 predicted proteins | sample MGYA00580222_ERZ1673722 | MGnify/ENA primary metagenome ERZ1673722 (study PRJEB41218, sample SAMN15661750) | gut metagenome | host: Homo sapiens | place: Canada: London | collected 2015-08-20/2019-03-30 | study: EMG produced TPA metagenomics assembly of...
GTCCGGTGGACAATGGTTTTGCGCCGACCGAAACGGAGTGTAGACTTGCAGAGGCGCGCAGTAGAAGTAAGTCATGCAATTGCATGACGCGCACCTCACAACAAGAATGCCGAGGCATTCTTGAAAAAAGCGGAGCGGGAATACGAAAGCTGAGATAGAAGAATTAGTAAGGGGAGATTTTTATGCAGGAATTGAAAGAGCGGGGAGCACAGATTTTCACGAATCCGTATGTGATTCAAGTAGACAAGTTTGCGGGATCTTTAAAGAAGCTGTCAGATACATTTTCAAAGCTGGAGGATTATCGCGCCACATTTACAAATGAGGAAAATGACGATATTTTTGAGCGTGTGACTCAGAAGGTGTGCCGGGAGTGTGAAAATCGAGAAAAATGTCTGGGGGAGAGACGGCAGCAAACGTATCATATGATGCGGGAAATTCTGTGTGCGGTTCAGGACTACGGTGCCGAGCTAAATGTGGAATTAAAACGCAGGCTTATGAAGCAGTGCCTTTTGGCACCGAGATTTTTGCGGGAGACACTGGAAAATTATGAAAATGTGAGACAGAAGTTGATATGGAATAATAAAATGGTACAGAACCGGGAGGGCTTTGCTGCGCAGTTAAATGACCTGGCGAAGACTTTGTGCTATACGACTCACGAGCTGGATGCCGGGATATTTGAAGATGAGCATTTGAAAAAGAAAATCCGAAATCAGTTAAAAAAGTCCGGAATCAAGATTTTGTCCTCGGTTTTTTATATGACCGCCCAGGGGAAATATGAGATACATTTGACGTTAAAGGCGTCCAAGGGGCATATTGTCGCTATGAAAGAACTGGCGTCAGAAGTTGGGAAAATGGCAGGCCGGATCATGGTTCCCGGGAGGGGAGAACGCCCAATTATCGGGGACGAGTACTGCACAGTTGCCTGTGTGGAAGGAGCAAGATTTCACACGATCCAGGGTGTGGCCAAAATAGGAAAAGGCAGCGAGAAAATTTCCGGAGATACATTTTTGACCTCGGACTTGCCGGGAGGAAGAAAAGGTGTGGCACTGTCAGACGGTATGGGTTCAGGTGAGCGCGCATTTCGGGAGAGTACGATGGTAGTGGAGATGTTAGAAGAGCTTTTAAACGCTGGATTCCCGGTAAAAACGGCAGTTCAGATTATGAATACAGCCCTCGTGACCGGTCGGGAAGAAGTAATGTTTTCCACGATTGATGTGGCGATTATTGATCTGTACGATGCAAGCTGTGAGATAGTAAAAGCAGGAGCAGCCACTACATATATAAAACGAAAAGATGAGGTGGAGGAAGTGCATTCTATTTCCCTTCCGATTGGTGCGCTGGCAAGGATTGATATAGAACCGGAGCGGCGACAACTTGAAGATGGAGACTTTCTTATTATGGTGACAGACGGTGTATTGGACACCTTGCCGACGGGGAAACAGGACAGCCTCATGGAAGAATTCATTTGTCAGGTGGAGTCCCAGAATCCGGGAGAAATGGCACATCACATTTTGAACCGGGTCATGGAATATGCAGGCGCAGCGCCTCTTGATGATATGACAATTCTTGTGACAGGAATTTGGAAGCTTTAGAATATCATTGTAGTTGAAGTATTTGCCTCTAAGAATAAAAAAGGAATATGGTCTATATGTAAATAGTGAAATAGAGAAAATATATGGAAAACTTGCAATTTGCGGGCAAATTTTATATATTGATATCAGATATTGCCCACGATTCGCATATTGTGGAGCATATTGCGGAGCATATTGTGAAGTATAGTGTGAAGCATATTGTGAAGCTTACACTTCACTTTTAGGCTCATATTTGGGCAGAAATCAAAGTCATTCTTGAATAACAAATAAGCGAGGAAATGTTTGGGCAGATGATTAGAGAGTCGTCCTAACAGGATAAAGCAGATGTATCAGAGAGTAAAAGCTTATGTAGAAGAACAGCATATGCTGGAGAAAAAGGACAGAGTAATTGTAGGCGTATCGGGAGGTGCAGATTCCGTATGCCTGCTTTTTGTGCTTACAAAGCTTCGGGATGAACGACAAAAAAGCGGAGATGGAACATTGGAAATTACGGCGGTGCATGTACATCATGGCCTTCGCGGAGACAGTGCTGACGCAGACGAGCGTTATGTGCGGAAAATTTGTGATGCGTGGAATGTTCCGCTTGTTGTTTATCATAAGAATATAAGAGAACTTGCAAAATGCTGGAATATGTCTGAAGAGGAAGCGGGCAGAAAGGCCAGGAGAGAGGCATTTCTGGAAGTAAGAAACCAGTATAGTGATGTTCCATGTGACAATGCTCAATATGGTGATATCCAGTCCCGCCATGCTGAGTGTGCCAATGGCAGACAAGAGAGCGCGCAAGGTTTTGGGAAAATTGCGCTGGCACACCACAGAAATGATGAGGCCGAGACCGTGTTATTTCATTTGTGCCGGGGAACAGATGTCCGGGGACTTGGCGGGATTGCGCCGGTGTCCGGATTTTGGATTCGTCCACTTCTTAATATAGGAAGAAATGAGATTGAATCATATCTAGAAAAAGTGGGAATATCTTATTGTACAGACGAGACGAATGCAGAAAATGTTTATGCAAGAAATAAGCTTCGTAATCAGGTTATTCCACAACTGGAGGAAATAAATGAACAGGCAGTCTGGCACATTTCCAGAACAGCTCAGAGCGTGCGTGAACTTTGGAGTTATGTGGATATGCAGATTGAGGAGTATAAGAAAAAAGTGTTGCAGATAGAGCCACAATCATGTCGGAAAGAAACAAATCTTGCTACAGGAGCTATTAGTCTGATTCTGAATAAAAATGAATATGACAAAGTCCCGGTACCGTTAAAAAGTTATGTGATCCACCGGATCATCTGTGAAGCTGCGGGGCACGAGAAGGATATCAGTGCAGTACATGTACAGGCGGTAGAGGAGCTTTTGAACCGGCAGGTGGGACGGAAAATAGATTTGCCTTATGCTGTGACGGCGAGCCGCATTTATGGAGGAGTGAAGTTTGAAAAGAAACCAGTCATTTCTACAAAAATGATTGATCCAAACCATTTAAATGATGAAAATATAGAAAATCCAGAGGCTTTGTTTAAGTTCCGCATTTTCGAAAGACCGCCTGGAATGAAAGCATTTCCCGAAAAAACCTACACGAAATGGTTCGATTATGATATAATTAATAATACTGTGGAAATCAGACACAGACAGGCCGGAGATGTCCTTGCAATTAATAAAAATGGAGGAACGCAAAGGCTAAAAAAGTATTTTATTAATGAGAAAATTTCGCAGGAAGAGCGAGAGAAAGTCTGGCTGGTGGCAGATGGGCACGATATTATGTGGGTGGTCGGTCACAGACAGAGCCAGCGTTATCAGATTACAGAATCTACAAAAAAGATTTTAGAAATTCACTTTTGCAAAGGAGAAAATTATGGCAGAGACAGTAAGAGTATTAGTTGAGGAAGAAGAAGTTGATAAGAGGATCCGTGATCTTGGAGAGCAGATCAGTAAAGATTATGAAGGAAAAGAAGTGCATCTCATCTGTGTATTAAAAGGTGGCGTATTCTTTATGTGCGAACTGGCAAAGAGAATTACCGTGCCGGTGTCCATGGACTTTATGAGTGTCAGCAGTTATGGTGACGGAACAGCTTCAAGCGGTGTAGTTAAGATTGCAAAAGACCTTGATGAGACACTGGAAGGAAAAGATGTTCTGATCGTAGAAGATATCATTGATTCAGGAAGAACACTTTCTTATCTGATTGAAATTCTTAAAAAACGTGGACCAAAGAGCCTGAGACTTTGTACATTATTAGATAAACCGGAAAGACGTGTCAAAGACGTGAAGGTTGATTATGTCGGATTTAACATTCCAGATGAATTTGTTGTGGGCTACGGTCTGGATTATGCCCAGAAATATAGAAATCTTCCATACATCGGAGTTGTAGAAGGTGTGGAGTAGAAGGGAGCAAAAAGCTTGGACACTAGAAAAAATAAAGGAATCAGCGGAGCCGGTCTTTTAGTTCTTGTTGTATTCCTGTTTGCAGTGCTCTGGTTTACGAACATGTTCGAGAACCAGAGTGACAGACTTACCTGGAGTGAGTTTCAGACACTGGTTACAGGAGACAATGTAGACAGCATTTCTGTGATTCAGAATAAAAATGTGCCGACCGGACATGTGGAAATCAAACTGAAGAAGGAAGATAAAGACGGTAAGCAGGTGCGGTATCTGTATGTTTCAGATATTAATGAAGTGCAGGATTATCTGAAAGAGAATAAGCTGGACTATGATATGGCAGATGTTCCGCAGGACACATTATTTTCAACAACAATTTTGCCGGTGCTTCTTACACTTGCAGGTGTGATGTTCATTTTTATGATGATGAACCGTCAGGGAGGAAATGCCGGAAGCAAAGCCATGAGCTTTGGAAAGAGTCGTGCAAAGTTAAGCACAGACAGCGACAAGAAGGTTACATTTGATCATGTTGCAGGACTGAAAGAAGAGAAAGAGGAGCTGGAGGAGATCGTTGATTTCCTGAAAGAACCTAAGAAATATATCCAGGTTGGAGCGCGTATCCCGAAAGGAGTTCTCCTTGTGGGACCTCCGGGAACCGGAAAGACACTGCTGGCCAAGGCAGTAGCCGGAGAGGCAGGAGTTCCGTTCTTTACTATTTCCGGATCTGATTTTGTGGAAATGTTTGTCGGAGTCGGAGCTTCCAGAGTCCGTGACTTATTCGAAGAGGCTAAGAAAAATGCACCGTGCATCATTTTTATCGATGAGATTGATGCAGTCGCAAGACGAAGAGGAACCGGTATGGGCGGCGGTCATGATGAGCGTGAGCAGACATTGAACCAGTTACTTGTTGAGATGGACGGATTCGGTGTCAATGAAGGGATCATTGTCATGGCAGCAACGAACCGTGTCGACATTCTGGATCCTGCAATCCTTCGTCCGGGCCGTTTTGACCGTAAAGTCGTAGTCGGAAGACCGGATGTACAGGGAAGAGAAGAAATTTTAAAAGTTCACGCAAAGGGAAAACCGCTCAGTGAGGAGATCAATCTGAAACAGATCGCGCAGACAACTGCAGGATTTGCAGGAGCAGATCTTGAGAACTTATTAAATGAAGCGGCAATTCTGGCAGCAAAAGCAGGACGCCTCTTCTTAAAGCAGGAAGACATCCAGAAAGCATTTATCAAAGTCGGAATCGGAGCAGAGAAAAAGAGCCGTGTTATTTCTGAAAAAGAAAGAAGAATCACAGCTTTCCACGAGGCAGGTCATGCAATTTTGTTCCATGTCCTTCCGGACGTGGGACCGGTGTACAGTGTATCTATCATTCCGACCGGAAGTGCCGGCGGATATACGATGCCGCTTCCGGAGCAGGACGAAATGTTTAATACAAAAGGCAAGATGCTGCAGGATATCACAGTGGCACTTGGCGGCCGTGTTGCGGAAGAAATCATTTTTGATGATATTACGACAGGAGCTTCTCAGGATATTAAACAGGCGACTGGTATTGCGAAATCCATGGTAACGAAGTTCGGTATGTCTGAGAAAGTCGGACTGATCAATTACGACGATGACAGCGATGAAGTTTTCATCGGAAGAGATCTTGCACATGCTTCCAGGGGTTACGGTGAGAATGTTGCCGGTGTGATCGATCAGGAAGTAAAACGGATCATAGATGAGTGCTATGCAAAAGCGAAGAGCATTATTCATGAGTACGATCATGTACTTCATGCATGTGCAGAACTGCTTTTGGAAAAAGAAAAGATTTCCAGAGAAGAGTTTGAAGCGTTGTTTGGAGATGAAGCATAGATGAATAAGAAAGCATTATTTTGCGACGGTACTTCGCAGTATGTGAATCCGTCCGAACCGGAGCGCAACGAAGAAGTTGCGTTCCGGTTCCGTACCGCTAAGGACGATGCAGAACATGTCTGCCTTGTTCACGAGAAAATCCGGTATGAGATGGAGAAGGCACAGACGGGCGAAGTATTTGACTATTATGAGATAAAAAGACAGCTGGGCGAGGAGCCGTTCCGGTATTATTTTGAGATCCGAAGCGGCAGAGAAGTATGCTATTATAACCGGTGCGGAGTGTCAGAGCGAGTGGTGTCAGACTATGATTATGTAGTCTGTCCGGGCTTTCGTACACCGAAGTGGGCGAAAGGTGCAGTCATGTATCAGATATTTACAGATCGTTTCTGCAACGGTGACCCTGACAATGATGTGGAAGACCGGGAATATTACTATATCGGAGACTACAGTAGAAAAGTTACAGACTGGAACCGCTATCCGGCAACCATGGATGTGCGGGAATTCTATGGTGGAGATTTAAAAGGAGTCTGGGATAAACTGGACTATTTACAGGATCTTGGAGTAGAAGTGTTATACTTTAATCCAATTTTTGTATCTCCTTCCAATCACAAATATGACATTCAGGATTATGATTACATTGATCCTCATTATGGAGTGATTGTTGAAGACGGCGGAAATATACTGGCAGAGGGCGATCATGAAAATGCCAATGCCACGAAATATCAAAAACGAGTGACGGACAAAAAGAATCTGGAAGCCAGCAATGAATTTTTTGTTCAGTTTGTGGAAGAGGTGCATCGGCGCGGCATGAAGGTGATTCTGGATGGAGTGTTCAATCACTGTGGATCCTTCAATAAATGGCTGGACAGAGAGCGCATTTACGAGAAACAGGAAGGGTATGCGCCGGGAGCATATGTCAACGCAGACAGCCCGTATCGCAGCTATTTCCGGTTCTTTCAGGAAGAGCGGGAACGCTGGCCATACAATGGTTCATATGACGGATGGTGGGGACATGATACACTGCCGAAGCTGAACTACGAAGATTCACCGAAACTGGAAGCTTATATTTTTGAGATTGCGAAGAAATGGGTGTCACCGCCGTACAATGCGGATGGCTGGCGTTTGGATGTGGCAGCGGATCTTGGAAGAAGTAACGAGTACAATCACGAATTCTGGAAAAAGTTCCGTAAAGTTGTAAAAGAAGCAAATCCGGAAGCACTGATCCTGGCGGAGCATTACGGAGATCCAAGCGAGTGGCTGGAAGGTGATGAGTGGGATACCATCATGAACTACGACGCATTTATGGAGCCGGTCACCTGGTTTTTGACTGGGATGGAGAAGCACAGTGACGAGGCAAGAGAAGACTTAAGAGGCAACGCCGACGCATTTGTAAATGCGATACGTCATCACATGAGCAATATGATGACGCCGTCCCTGCAGGTTTCCATGAATGAATTGTCGAATCATGACCATTCCAGATTCCTGACGAGAACGAATCACAGAGTCGGCCGTGTGCAGGAACTGGGGGCAGAAGCAGCCAATGAAAATGTCAATGTGGCAGTTATGCGTGAGGCGGTCGTTATGCAGATGACGTGGCCGGGCGCACCAACTGTTTATTATGGCGACGAGGCCGGCGTGTGCGGCTTTACGGATCCAGACAACCGACGTACGTATCCGTGGGGGCATGAAGATCAGGAGCTGATTGCATTTCACAGAGAAATGATCCGGATTCACAAGCGATATCCGGTGTTCAGGGAAGGTTCTGTTCAGATGCTTGAGTGGCGGGAAAATGTATTGGCTTATGCAAGAACAGATCAGAACCAGCGGATTGTTGTAATCATTAATAACAGTGATGCTCTGGAGGAAGTAACGGTTCCTGTATGGCAGGCAGAAATCCCGATGCGTGGACGTATGAGAAGGCTGATGTATTCTTATCATGAGGGCTACACAACTGAGTACGAAGAGTATATAGTAGAAGATGGAGAGATAGTTGTAAACATGGGTGCGTACTCCGCACTTGTTTTGAAGGAGATGGACGTTAATTATGGATAGGTTAGACGTAAAACTTTGGGCGCTTGCAGAAAAAGGACAGATTGTTCCGGACCGGTCACTTCTTAAGACACCGGAGCAGATTGCCGAAATCAGAAAGAGTGCTGACCTCAACACAGCAGTACTGGATCATGTGGCTGCACATATCAAAGCTGGTATGAGCACAGCGCAGATCGATAAGCTTGTATATGATTTCACGACAGAACACGGAGGAATTCCGGCACCGCTTGGATATGAAGGATTTCCAAAGAGTGTGTGCACATCGATCAATAATGTTGTATGCCACGGAATTCCAAGTGAGAATGAAATCCTTGTAGAAGGGGATATTATCAATGTAGACGTATCAACCATTTTAAATGGATATTATTCAGATGCTTCTCGTATGTTCAAGATTGGAAATGTGTCCGAAAGAGCAGAACGGATCGTGCGTGTAACACAGGAGTGTGTAGAGCGTGGCCTAAAGGCAGCAAAGCCATGGGGGCATCTGGGAGATATTGCATATGCGATTAACACGCATGCAAAGAAAAATGGATATTCTGTTGTAGAGGAAATTGGAGGACATGGAATTGGTCTTGAATTCCACGAAGAGCCATTTGTAAGTTATGTAACACCAAAAGGCAGTGAAATGGTGCTTGTTCCTGGTATGATGTTCACAATCGAGCCGATGATCAACGAGGGAACACCGGAGTTCTATGTAGATGAGGATAACGGCTGGACCGTATATACAGATGATGACGGATTGTCAGCCCAGGTAGAGTACATGGTACTTGTAAAAGAAAAGAGTGTAGAAGTACTGACGAAATAATAGATAGCAAAGCTGTTTGATACTGGTTACAGCAACTGCTGCTGTGAGCAGATATGATTCCATAGACAGGAATTATTAGATGACTTTAAGATAATGACACGAGATGCAGGAGGAAAAACAGATGCTTAGAATTGGAATGTTGACAAGTGGTGGAGACTGTCAGGCACTGAATGCAGCAATGCGCGGCGTGGTGAAAGGACTGTTTCAGGCACGTAAAGACGTGGAGATTTATGGATTTGAAGAGGGATATAAAGGTTTGATCTACTCGAACTTCAGAATGCTTAAAGCTGAAGATTTCTCAGGAATTTTAACAGTCGGAGGAACAATCCTTGGAACTTCAAGACAGCCGTTCAAACTAATGCGTGTACCGGATGAAAATGGGCTGGACAAAGTAGAAGCTATGAAGCACACTTATCACAAGTTAAGTCTGGATTGTCTTGTGATCCTTGGTGGAAATGGAACTCATAAGACAGCAAACCTTCTGCGTGAGGAAGGCTTAAATGTTGTGACGCTTCCGAAGACGATCGATAACGATCTGTGGGGAACAGATATGACATTTGGATTCCACAGTGCGGTTGAAGTCGCAACAGATACGATCGATCGTATCCATACAACAGCAACTTCCCACAACCGTGTATTTATTATTGAGATCATGGGACATAAAGTTGGCTGGGTAACGCTGCACGCAGGAATTGCAGGCGGTGCCGACATTATTCTGCTTCCGGAGATTCCTTATGACATGGATGTGATTGCAGAGGCAATAGACAAACGTGCCAAATCAGGTAAAAAGTTTACCATTATCGCAGTGGCAGAAGGAGCTATTTCCAAGGAAGACGCGAAGCTTTCCAAGAAAGAATTAAAGGACAAACAGGCAAAGAAGAAATATCCTTCTGTAGCTTATGAGATGGCAGAAAAAGTTCAGAAGAGAACTCAGCAGGAAGTGCGTATCGCAATTCCCGGACACACACAAAGAGGTGGATCCCCGTGTCCATTTGACCGTGTATTGTCAACAAGACTCGGCGCAGAAGCTGCCCGCGCGATCTTAGATGAAAATTATGGTTGTATGATGTCCGTAAAGAATGATAAGATTGTTCGTGTCCCGCTTAGTGAAGTAGCAGGAAAGTTAAAATATGTTGATCCGAAGTCTGAGATCATCAGACAGGCAAAGATCACCGGAATTAGTTTTGGAGATGAATAATAACCATGTCATATATGGCTTTATACCGGAAATTCCGGCCAAATGAATTTGAAGATGTAAAGGGACAGGATGCAATTGTGCGGACGCTTAAGAATCAGATCGAAGCAGATCGTATCGGACACGCATACCTGTTCTGTGGAACAAGGGGAACCGGAAAAACAACGGTTGCCAAGATATTTGCAAAAGCAGTTAACTGTGAACACCCGGTAGACGGAAGCCCGTGTGGAGAGTGTGCAGTTTGTAAGGCGATTGCCGCAGGCAATTCCATGAATGTGATTGAAATCGATGCGGCTTCCAATAATGGTGTCGATAACATTCGTGAAATCCGGGAAGAGGTCGCCTATCGTCCAACAGAAGGACGTTATAAAGTGTATATCATTGATGAGGTGCATATGCTGTCTATCGGGGCCTTTAATGCACTTTTGAAGACGCTGGAAGAGCCGCCAGAGTATGTCATATTTATACTGGCGACTACAGAGGCGCATAAGATTCCAGTCACGATTTTAAGCCGGTGTCAGAGATATGATTTTAAACGCATTTCCATCGAGACTATTTCAGCAAGATTGCAGGAATTGATTAATAAAGAAGGATGGGATGTAGAAGAAAAGGCAGTCCGATATATTGCACGTATGGGAGACGGTTCCATGCGTGATGCATTAAGTCTCTTGGATCAGTGTGCTGCATTTTACATCGGACAGAAGCTGACATACGACCATGTGCTGGAAGTACTGGGGGCGGTGGACACGGAAGTATTCAGCCGACTGCTTCGTAAGATTTTGGACAGAGATGTACACAGTGTCGTTGAGATTGTAGATGAGTTGGTCATGCAGGGAAGAGAACTGTCGCAGCTCTCAGCAGATTTTACGTGGTATCTCAGAAACCTTCTGCTTGTCAGAAGCTCTGATGATATGGAAGATGTGTTAGATGTATCCAGTGAGAATCTGGCACGGCTGAAAGAAGAGGCTCAGATGATCGAGGATGATGCATTGATCCGGTATATCCGCGTATTTTCAGATCTGACCAGTCAGTTAAAATATTCAACCCAGAAGAGGGTCATGCTGGAGGTAGCACTGATTAAATTGTGTCGTCCGGCAATGGAGACAAATCCAGATACATTGCTTGACCGCCTGCGGGCAATAGAGGAAAAGCTGGAAAACGGTGATTTTATGGAAAATGCGGCGAGAGAACGTATTGTCTATGTAAATGGAGCGGAAGGAGCAGAACAGGAACCGAAGAAAAAACCGGAACTTCCGGAAGCTCTGAATGAAGATGTAAAACAAGTGGCAAAAGATTTCCGTAAACTCACATCGGATGCATCGCCAATGCTGCGGAATTATCTGAAGCAGGCAAGACTAAGTGCAGGAGAAGGAAACAGACTTCTGATTGTATTGCCGGATGCAGTAGGAGCCGGGGTAGTAGGAACAGAAGAACATAAAGAAGAAATCAGAAATCTGATCGAGAGTAAAATCGGAAAAAAACTGGACATCGATGTCCGTCAGGTAGAAGAAGGACGGAGATTTGAGGACAGTTTTGTAGATATAGAAAAACTAATCAATATGGATATTGTAGTGGAGGATGATTAATTATGGCAAAAAGAGGTGGATTTCCAGGAGGCGGAATGCCGGGGAACATGGCAAACTTAATGAAGCAGGCTCAAAAGATGCAGCGTCAGATGGAAGAGCAGGCAAAAGAAATGGAGACAAAAGAATTTACAGCAACTGCCGGTGGCGGAGCTGTAGAAGTCACAGTATCAGGATCCAAAAAACTTGTAAAAGTAAAACTGGATGAAGAAGTTGTAGATCCAGATGATGTAGAAATGTTAGAAGATCTCCTTGTGGCAGCAGTGAACGAGGCACTTGACAAAGTAGATGAAGCATCTGCAGCAAGTATGTCCAAATTCACAGGAGGCATGAATGGATTACTATAGTAACCAGATCAGCAAATTGATTGACGAGCTGTCCAGATTGCCGGGCATTGGTGCAAAGTCAGCATCCAGACTGGCATTTCATCTGATACATATGCCGAAAGAAGAAGTGAAACGTCTGGCAGACACTATGGTCGAGGCAAGAGAAAATGTACGTTACTGCAAAGAATGCTGCACCCAGACGGATCAGGAAATCTGCCCAATCTGTAGTAAATTAAATCGCGATCATAAGACAATTATGGTTGTAGAGAATACAAGAGACCTGGCAGCTTACGAAAAGACAGGAAAATACAACGGCGTCTACCATGTACTTCACGGCGCAATCTCCCCGATGCTTGGCATCGGTCCGGGAGACATCAAGCTGAAAGAACTGATCCGGCGCCTGGAAGGCGATGTAGAAGAAGTCATCATTGCGACAAATTCAAGCCTGGAAGGCGAGACGACCGCGATGTATATCAGCAAGCTGATAAAACCCACCGGAGTCAAAGTCAGCCGCATTGCCAGCGGCGTGCCGGTAGGCGGAGATCTGGAGTATATTGATGAAGTAACATTATTGCGTGCATTAGAAGGACGCACACAATTGTGAAAAGTGCTAAAAAAGAAAATTGGGGACGGGGTTTTTCTAAAAACAATGTCATTAAGTTAAGGATTTTAGT
>ERZ1673722.3111-NODE-3111-length-12437-cov-6.148441_pt1 | contig 12437 bp, 20 predicted proteins | sample MGYA00580222_ERZ1673722 | MGnify/ENA primary metagenome ERZ1673722 (study PRJEB41218, sample SAMN15661750) | gut metagenome | host: Homo sapiens | place: Canada: London | collected 2015-08-20/2019-03-30 | study: EMG produced TPA metagenomics assembly of...
AACATACGCAAAATGGAGCGTTCTATTTTTTTGAATCCCGGTGTTCCTAGTGTTATGGGAGCTGTACAAATGGTAACATTTTGTAACTGGTTGGACTCTTGGGATAAATCATATACTTCATCTTCATCGGATACGGCATAACAAACCGGATACGACGGTATAAAATAGGAGGCTTTCATTTTTCTTTGTCTCCATATTTTTCGTTGAAGATCGTAAATAAAGGCAGTATTTGCTTCTGTATTTTTTATGATAAGCTCACCAAAAGGATAATTGTATGCCAACAAAGGCTCGGTCAATACATTTTCTATCCCTTCCATATATACGTGTGCTGGGTTGGGAATATAATCAGCTTCGAGAGAGTCGGAAATTGATTTAGCAGAATAGCCGGAAAGAACAAATAATTTTCTATCGGAGGTAAAAGCCACAGCATTATCAAGAGATATAATGGAACGAGCATTGCTGCAAATATCCCTTGATACTGGAAACACATTGGAATAAATGACTTCTCCTGTACCGACTTGCATCATGTATATGCCCTCGTCGGTGAATACATATAGAGGAAATTGCCCGTATTGCCCTTGTGATAGAGCGGGCGTTGCTGCGGCCATGCCGATAATTTTACCGTTTCCTATGGTGTAGGTTTGCTCGACGGGAAATATAAATGGATTGTCCGTGGCAGAAACTTTAAGTTTGTTGGGGGTTGTCTCAATGTTATTCGAAGATTGGGGAGCCTCTGGTATTTCTGTTATTACTGCACCTGAAATTGTTATCGGATTTATCTCTCCCGTGGGTAGATAATATGCCAAATTGAGGAAGTCATGCGGAGTGAGATCGAAAGAGGCTGAGAAACGATAGTTTGTTAACGCACCCGATTCTTCTCTTACCCGATATATAATGGTTATCTCCATATTATAAGCCCGTGAATCGGGGTATGAGATATATGGGGAAAGGAGTAAAAGATTATCCCCGTTCGGTATGTCTTGGTCACGCACCACAATAGAAGTTCCTGATTCGGTTTTTATATAGGTTTTTGAAATGTATTTTATGACGTCTACGGTTGAACCGGCATAGGATATGAACATTTCGACAGGATAGCCATCATATAATTTTTGGGACGTACCTGAGATGTGCAACTTGCTATTATAATTAAATATTTTTTCGGCAATGAGCTTATTATGAGAATAGGTATCATCTGTTAATGTGGGCTGATACACGAGGTTCTTTAATATGTCGGATAAATCGGGTATATCTGAAAGAGTATTATTATTGAATTTATCACTATCAAAATCGTATTGTGCAATGCGGTAGAAATTAGCAGTCTCTAATATTCGCTCTCGTAGTTTTTCGTCATTTGTGTAAAATGGGTCGCCACCAAACGAATAAGGATTTCCATTACCTAAAACAGGGAAATTATTCTTATAAGTATCGGTATCATCATAATATGGAATCTCAGCCATAAATACGTCTATCCCCTTATATATATCGGATTCTTTTAACGATTTAGGGATAGCTATATCTACTTTTATCCTATAATATCCAAAAAGAGCTTGAACCGACCTGTTTTTATATTCACTATTCATAGTTCCACTAATTAATATCGGCGTTCGTCTTATAAATAGAATAGGAGCTGAATGTAACGTATATGTGCCGTCGTACATTCTTATAGCCCAACGGATAAGAGATACGTTTTGAATTTCACCTTTTGATCGTAAATTATCCATTTTTTCATAAATAGCACCATCTGGGGTCTCTCCTTTGGAGCCTATGAACTTTCCGCCAACTTCAATGACATCATATGGGAAACTTATATTTACAGATTCAAAATGTCCAGTGTCTGCCTGGTTGATTTTTACAGTTATATCATCTTCATTTATAGAAATATTTTTGTAAACGTATGTGCCAGATGATCCATACAGATAACACAAGAAATAAAAAATACCACCGTCTGTTGATACAACAAGGGTGTTTCCCACGGAGGTTATATCATTTAAACCATCAATTTGATAAATAGGAACTCCGATTTTTGCTTCTGAACTTGCCCCGTCGTTGTAATACATAGGTCTAACGACTTTATCATTGCCATAACGATATGCTTCGTAGTAGATAGTGCTTCCATCGAAAGTAATCCAATTTTCATAACCATTGCCTTTGTGAATATAAATGAGTTCTCTATGATTGGAAATAGTATATATTTTCTTATTCACACCAGTCGGAGATATAGATCCAGTGGAAGTGTGACGGAGATTTACCATAGCGGTTAACTGCCCGTCTTGTGGATTTGAAGTGTCTAATACTATACCCGAAAAAGGAATGGTTTTCATACAAAATATTTTTTGTAAAACTAATGATGTTTATTGATATGTCGGCGTACGTGGTTGCCATTTGTTTACCTCATTGTTTTTTTGATGAAATCTCTTTTTTTAGTTTGTCTATCATTCTCTGAAATTTTGCAGCCACCCGTGGACAGTGTATTTTTAAGTTTCTATCTCGCTCGGCTTCGTAATAGGCTATTTTATATTTAATACTTTTATAACTCATATTTTACTCCTAATTTTCATCAAATATGCTTTCGATTTTTTCGTTCACCCTGTCACATGTATCTCCAAAGGAAATGGCAAAAGATTCGTCGCCTACACGGTCTATAATGGATCGCAGGTCACGGGCGATGTGGTTGAACGCCCGCAGTTCTTCCAGCATAGGAAGGGTAACAGTACCGTCATATTTTTTCAGTAGTGAAAGTAAATCGACGGCGGAGGATTCTGCAATGTCCGCCAACACTGGGATTTTTCTCAGGAGGCGATTACATTTCTCTTTGTCCTCTTTGCTCATGGTGTCGGTGATTGTTTTTGCCGTGACTTGCTCTCGGGTTTGCAGTAGTCGGTCATATTGCCTTCGTAAGTTGTCAAACATAGCGAAGTCGCCCCTTCTCAGAGCCTTCTCCATCTTGCGGCTGTACTCCTCTTTCAATATTTCAATGTTCATGATTTACTTGTCTTAAATAATTATTTCAATATCAACTCTCTTGGTTCTTTGTCTTCCCATTTTACTTCTGGGAATAAACTGTCACTTAATACAACAACAATAGTCTTGTTGTCTTTAAATCCCCATGTATATTTACGCTTAAATGGTTTAGTTGAGTACATAAACAATTTTCCACTTTCGTCTCTTGCTATCCACATAGTTTATTCCTCCCACTCGATTTTAATAGTTGTAATATATTCTTTACTTTTCTTCCCATTTTCAATTGCAATTTCCTTATTGAAGAAAACTCCATATGCGTGATGTTCTGATAATCCTGACTTATAAAAAATATTCACCCACCCCTCTTTCTTTTCTGGAATCATCATTAAGTCATCTTTATATGGCATGTCATTTTCAATTAAAATCTTACCTTTTTCATTATAACCATATATGATTTCTTCTTTGGCAGTATCTTCTACCAAAGCAATGATTGGATAGCTTACACCCTTGAATGAAAATTTTCTATCAAAGGAAATAATCCTTACCTTTCTTCCGTCTCTCGTGCAGACTGGCTTACCTGCTTTGGCTGCTTCAAGGCCAAATTCCTTTAAGTTCAATTTCTTTTTATTCATATCTTCTTTGTTTTCTTTGATTTCTACAAACATTTCATCTTTGAGGCATGAATATGCAGGATAATGATTTATATAGTAACTCAATTTGCAGTTTCTTGAAAAATTATCATAAAAAGCACAATGATCACAAAGAGCATGAGGAACCTTTATCTTTTGGTATGATTTATTCTCTATCCTAATAGGCTCTCCGACCTTTTCAAGTTTCTTGAAGATTGCGTGTTTATTGTCAGTTCTTCTTACTTTGCTACATTTCCCAAATACTTCATCTGCTATGTCGCTTTTAGTACCGCTTCCACATTCAGTGGTACGAAGTGAACATTTACCACAACTATCACATTCTACACACTGATACCACTCGCCGTTGTACTCAAATATTTCTCCTACTTTTCTTTCCATATCTTACTGTATTTTAATCGTTCAAATTCAATTATCTCTTTATCCCATAGTTTGGCCGCAAAATGTTCTAACTGGCAGCCTTTGGATTTTTCCCAACCGGGGCAAAGGCATATCGCATCGCATTCCATAAGAGCCTTTATATCGTTTCCCAGAAGTTCATGATAGGGTTTGTCCAAATCGGGGTTCACGTCGAAGTCTATCGGTGTGACGACACGGTATCCTTTCATTTCGAGGACTCCCGAAACGTATAGTATTTCACTTTCCACTTCATCGAAGTCCCTGCCGGTAATAGGTAGGGAGATGTAGATTTTCTTTTTACTCATAATATAACAATGTTAACTAAACTATTAAAAGAGTTAATTTGATATTTGATAACTAAATATCGAAGTATATTTGCATCGAACTTGATTCGGAACATTAACACCTCCGATCCGGCGAACTGTCATTCGCCATCATCTTGTCCATTCTCGTGTGAGAAAGACATTAAGCCCAATGTCCTGTAACTTTGGGCTTTTTTTAGTTGCACTTGACAGGGTGCAACTTATAGCTTGTCGATACAGGTCGGCAGGCAGAACGGAAAGGAGGTGTTAATGTGAAAGATCAAGTTCAAAATGAAAGTGGGAAAATCCGCATATTCTGCCGTTATATCATCAAGAACGGTAAAAAGATTTACCCTAAAAGGTCTAAATACTTTTCGTTCTTGGTGAGCGATAAGAAAAGTGCGTGATTTCGCTTTCTATGGGAATGTACAGGCATTCCCTTTCATCTCTACTCCTACTTCTTTTCCTTCCATGATTATATTTCATTTTAAATCGAATATCTTGCTTGAATCCCTAATAGAATCAATAGACATCTTGGCACTCAATTGCTCCATAAATTCAGCAAAATCCATTGCCCGATTCCAACTACTCCATCTATGAGTAATCTCTACCAGTTCAAAAGCATTTAGCAATACCAATTTTTCATTTTTCTTTTTCAAGTCATTTACAGCGTCCCGTATTCGATTATAAAGATCTCCATGTCCTCTACCGGTCCATATGGCTGTATTTCTTGGCTTGTATAGTTCATCAACCTTTCGTTCGATATATCTATAATTAACTGTATATGAAGGAAGTTTGTCTTCCTGAATCGCATTATACACATCAATTTCTACCGGTCCATATGGCATAGCATAGAAATTATCAAATATGTCTAAAAGGTCATCGCCTCCATCTTTCTTAGGGGCAGCAGCCAAAAACAGCAGTTTCATGGCTTTAAGTTTAGGAAACGGCTCGTTTTTTAATTCTTCATGAGAATCCCGCCACTCCTCAAAAAGGTGGAGCATGTAATCAAATGCCTCTATTTTATCTATTTCCATTTCTTTACCAGTTCAAAATCATAAACAAAGCACCACGGATTACTTTCCCATGTGCCTTTACCGCTTATCTTGTCTATCAATGCGGCGTAGGCTTCACGGGGACTTCGTTTCATATGTTGCCAAGAAAACATTTCAAAACCGTCTGAAAGGTCATATTTGAATACATTTCCATCTTTGGTATACATCCTTATTCCCTCTTTCAAACAATCTTCATCTGAAATATCTTGTAACCGTTCAGCACGTACATTGGTTATGCGGATTTGGTGAGGCATTAGCTCCGGCTTCACATACATTTTATTCGTCCAGCCTGCACCGTTTGGGAATAAATTAGGATTGCACTCATCATTGTAAAATGAATTATAGCTTTGAGCGACAGCTACGATTTCACCTACTTTATACGGGAGTCGGAATATACTGCCTCCTTCCAGCTTTGCTCCATAACCACAGAGCTTACAATAAACGCTACCACCTTCGTTGACGACCAAACTCATGGGCTTGTCCTTCCAATATGCAGATTTATAAAAACGATGTACAGCAGAACAGTCCTCCGGTTGTGGATTCATTATCCGCCTTGTCTGCGTCTTTCTACCTTCAAGTACGGCTTGGGTGAGTCCGTATTTATCATTGAACATGATTTTCTTCATATTTCAATCGCCATTGATTAGATCCAAATTACAAATACATAATCGCTATTAACTGTACGATTTATATCATTAGTCTCATAAAGCGAAGCCACTTTAATAAGTTTTGACTTGTTTTCTACTTTTTCAAGTTCGTCAATCAATTCTTGTACTGTCATACCATTTTACTTTTTTAGTTTTCCACATTTTTTACATATTCGTTCTCGATTAACCAGCATAACATCTCGTAGGCGGCATCAATAAGATTCTCGGATTCTTCGGAAAGAAGAGGTTCAGATGCGCCGATTCCGTAACTGACAACCCATGTTCCAATCAAAGTAGGTTCAATGCTCATTTTATACATACTACTGTTTTCTCTTATGTAGCATGGTAGTCTGCCTATAATATCCTGCAAGGTATAAGCCGGGTATTCATGTTTCATGTTTGGCTGGCTTATAAAAAGACAAGGTTCTTCTTCAAGCTCATCTGTTCCATTGATAATGGCATTGGCTGTGGGTAAAAACTGCCAGTGCATACTCGCCTCACTCGTGTCCAAGCCAAGCTCATACAAGTGCTTCATTTGTTCGATTGACAATACTTGTTTTGTTTTCATCTCGATTCCTCTTTCTTTATCGGTTTGTATTCGTCTGTTTCTTCATCGTATTCATAGCAGTCCGGGCAGTATAGCTTGTCATCGATAATTTTCCAGTCAATATAAAGAGCATCTTCTATGGCCAGACTTTCTTCTGTCCATGCATAATAATCTTCATTGCTACAATCCTTACCGCAATTGTCGCACACGGCTTGGTACATTTCTACTTTCCGTATCATAAATTCCTCCTTGTTTTTACATTATTATTTCTGTTTATCCAATTTTTTTCCCTTTTCTTTCATGGCTTATCTACTTTAATCATCTAACTATCTTTTTTTATATACATAAATTTAATATCAGACTTTTCTCTCATTTTTTTTATTTCTTCGATAATAACTTTTCTAATAAACCAGCGTCCACCTGTAAGAAAATAATTTAAACCGCTTACTATTTCTGACTCATATCTCGTTCCTTTATAGATAACTCTATAATAACCACTCCATCCACGATCATGATATTCAAAATTTTGTAAAATATCATTCCTTAATCTTTTCAATAATTTAATCTTCATATCTTATTCCTCCTTTATATAATCTTTCATGAAACAAATCCAGTGTGTATTAGAACGTTTGCCGGATATATGCCCGAATATTGGTTTTTCAGGTGTGAGTTTGAGAACTTCCGACACTTTGATGTCTGTCTCGTTCCATTTGAAAATCAAAAATCCTCCGGGTTTCAGGACTCGAAAACATTCTTTAAATCCCTTTGCCAGCATATCACGCCAATCTGAATACAGAGCTCCGTATTTAATTTGTTGGTAGCCTGTTGGCGATGCTTTTTCGTTCAAACTTCCGTACATATCTGCCATCTCTGACTTTCCAGCATTCCTTAATAAGTGAGGCGGATCGAAAACTACCATTGAAAAAGACTTATCCTCATAGGGCATATTTGTAAAGTCGGCTTGTATGTCGGGATTTACTTCAAATAATCTACCATCGCATAAATGAGTAGAGACCTTTCGAATATCTTGAAAAAGAACTCTTTCGTCATGTTTGTCGAAGTAGAACATCTTTCCCCCGCAACAGGCATCTAATATCGTTTTTCTCATTACCTATCAATTTTTCTCATTAACTTCAACAAGATGACTATCTATTTCTTCTATAACCTCAATAGCCGCTTGTAAGAATGCCTTATTAGTTGTACGGATATATCCTGATCCAAACTTACCCATCTTGTATTTGTCTGCCGTAAAAACGATATATTGCTTTGCAAACAGAATGTTGATACAGCATTTTAATCGTTCAATCATTACTCTCCTCCTTTCAGTAGTTCGGGGTTGTCGTGGATGTTGCCGAGAACGTAAGAATCAAAATAAATCCTTCTTAATGGAACAGGTTTGTTTGAACTACCAATCTGACGGTATTCAAACACGCCATTTTTAAAATAGACTTCAAACTTGGGTTCATACGCTTTAACTTGAAATATGTCACCCTCGTAGATTTCTTTTCCGTCGGCGTCATACAGCCCCGTAAACTGACCTATCGTTTCTCCACGAACATCGTATCTAATCTCTTGATTGTTTTTGTAATCTACGATTTCGCAATTACCGCTATCGTCAATTATCAGATTGCCGTAAGCCCATTGCCCGTTATCGAATCGTTTTCCACGAAATTTAATTGTCCTGCTCATTGCTCTCCTCCTTTCATAAGTTCGATTTCTCTCATACTACCATGATTTTTAACTTATTAAAATAAACTGACTTGTATTCTTTTCAAAACTTTCTCGTTTGCGTCGTTATAGAACTGCTTGTTGACCTCGAAGCCGTATGCCTTTCTTCCCAATGAGGCTGCCGCATACAGGGTCGTTCCGCTTCCTGCACACGGGTCGATGACAACATCGCCCTTGTCCGTGAATATCTCTATCAACCGCTTGATGAGCGGGACAGGTTTCTGGCAAGGGTGGCATTTGGGCGTGGTGTTGTCCCTTACCCAGTCGAAGCAGTTGAATATCATTCTTCCGTTGTTGTTGAATTTGGGCAACTTGTCACGATAAAGGATAAGACCGTATTCGCAGTTGCCGACGACCTTCATGTTTGCTTTCAACACTTGCGCCGAGAAGTCCTTGCGGAAAACCAGCGGTATGTAGTGCATGAGTCCGTATTTGCGGCCTAACTCTATGAATTTGAACTGTTGTTCGTATTCGCAGAACAGTATCATGCAGGGGGACTTGCCGGCTTCTTTCGGCTCCTTGACGAGCATTTTTGAACAGAAGTGCATGAACTCTGCCGGACGAAACTCACTGTCGGACGAGAAGAATTGTTTGCCTGCCAATGCGCTCTCGCCGTTCTTGTTGTCTCCGTCGATATACCATGCGGGATTACTGGCGTAGGCATTATTCGCCAAATTATACGGTACGTCGGCTATAATCAGCTGGGCTTTGGGCAGCCCATAGACCTTATAATTCTGGAACGAATCGTTGTAAAGCTCTATGTCTTTCATACTTAACTTTCCTTTTTGCTGTATTTGTCGATAATTTCTTGAATCTGACCGGGTGTCGCTTTCTCCTTTTCACGTAGCTCTCTCTCCCGTTCCTTTTCCTCCTGCCTTTTCTTGTCCTCATAGAACCGCAATAGTTTCTCTCTGTCGGATCTGAACTCTCGAAGCGACCTTGTTATCACCATAGGGTCGAAAACCCCGTAGAACGTCCCGTAAAGCCCTTGCTTGAACCGCTGGAAGAATACCATGAACTCGGTGAGTTTGAAATCGCCATAGCCGGAAATGATGATACGGGCTATATCCTCGTATTCCTTTTCAGTCACTCCGTCCTTGCGGACTCCCGAAAACTCGGCGAGGTCGAGGAGCTGTATTTCCAGCCACGACTCGGCAATGTGGCTCCCGAACGTCCTCGATACACGGGCTATACTCGGAGCTTTGCCGATAAGGCAGTGTTCGAGGCTCTGGCAATAACGGCTTTGCTTGTCGGGGCTAAAAAGGCAGAGCAGATTCTCCCCCGTCTTGTAGGCTGCCAGTATCTCCTGCTGCCAGCTTGGCGGCGATGGCTTCTGCAAACTCTGCATATCGCTCCTGTTTGGTCTTGGAATTAGGTTTTTGATGGATTCCGGATTGCTCATCTCGTACTCGTTTTAGTTCGATTCTTAACCAGCGGGCAAAGTGTTGTTGTGCATCGCTGACGCTTTTTCTTGCAATACCCTCGTTTTGAAGTTTACGGATATAAGCCTCGATATAGAGCCTTGATTCGCTCTCGTCGATGTGGTTGTTCATCGATAGCGTTTCTATCCACGTTTGATTTGAGAGTAGTTCTTCACGCAGTTCTGTCAGTGGCTTGTCAACGTCTTTGCCAAAATCTTCTTCTTTTTCTTTGCTTCTCGATAGAGAAGTTTCTTTTAAATCATTATCATTTTCATTATCATTATCATTTAAGCCCCCACTGGCTCGTTTGGCTCCCACTGGGTTATTTGGGGTCGAGTGGCTCGTTTGGCTCCCACTGGACTTTGATTTAACCGTTTCAGAGTTTTTGTCATTACCTCCTTTACGCCCGTTGTTCCGGTTTCTCTCGACAATGCCCTGATATTTGAGTTCATCTATCTCGAATTGATTCTTGAAAAACTCAAATGCCATTTCAATGTCCTCCTCTACCGTAACCTCCTCGCCAAGTTGATATTTGAATATTGCTCGAAACAGCCTGCCCAGTTGTTTGTCAGATAATCTCGATATGGGTTTATAAAATGATTTATAAATCAAAAAGCTGTCTTTCATTTATTCCTAATATTGATAGTTATTCTCTTTTCGTATCATACTTTTCAATTATCATAATTCCTTCTTCTGTTTTATCTCCGTAAACGATATGACAGCCAAACTCATGAACCAATATATCCAAATCTTCTATGGTTTCTATCTCTGTATAGAGATTAAGGGTATTGGTATCTATCATTTCCCTTATAACTGGCAATCTTGACTCAAACAATGAATCTTCTAAACTTCTTAGATAGATGTCTCCTCGTTTAAAGGTATTCATGCTCGATGTTATTAATTTCACCTTTAATGTTTTTGATTTATCGGGATCGTCATTATAATAAAAACGAGCTGACGATAATTGATTGAAATTAACAATAACATGATTATCTTCTTGGAATTTCTTTATTCTATTATGAATATCTACATATTGATCATAGTTGATAATAGACTTTATAAAAAGGTATTCCAAACATAAATCAGATATAACTAATTTTTCTCTGTTTAATTTGTCTTCCGATTCCATATTAAGTTTCAGTAATTGAAAATGCCCACCCGTTCAGGGTCTTGTGCTTGTCAATCTCACCGGTTTTGCATAGCTCGTTTATCTCGGATTTGAGTGACCGGATAACCACCGACTGTATTTCGGTAAAGCTCGCTATGGAGGGCTTCTTGTTATTCTTTTTCTTTTCCTCGATAATGGAGGATATAACTTGCTTGGCTATAATCATGGCTATTCTTGTTTTAACAATTCTGGGTTATGAGAATACAGCCGGCAGGTACTTGTGCCGGTAAATGTTTTTCAAATAGGTTATCATTTGGTCGTAGTTCTTGATAAAGCCCTCGTTGATAAGGTCGGCGACTTTTCTTTCCAGCTCGTACAATTCCCGCTGTTTCTTTTCTTCGCCGTATTGGTTGCGGATATTCCTTTCATGCTCGTTGAACTGGATTGTGTTCAACGCTTCGCCTACTTTCTGCATGGCTTGGGGCATGAAGTCTTTCCGAACGATCTTTGAAACGGCAGAGCCTAGTTTGTTGTAGGCATCGCCGGCTTCATTGCGATACTTTATCATTTCGTCATAGACGAATTTGAGAACGTCGTACTTGAAGCTGGGGTTTATCCACATTGCAAAATCGATGAATAGCATCGGGTGCATCCATGTGCCGGAGTTGTCGCCTCTGGAAGCTCTCGATTTTACATATACCATTTTTGGGGTATGTAAATTCTCTCGCTCCATTATGGTGGAAATAAACTCCTTTGATTTCTCGGAATTGAAATAATTTTCCATCTTTCTCTCTGAGATAGATTTGCAATTCCACTGCTTCAACAGCTCGGTCGCATTAAAAAATCCGTCTTTGGTACGCTGGGTGACGTTAAATTCACCTAGCTTTCTTTTCATCAGTTGGTTCGTTTTCATAGCGTATTCTCTTTGTTGATTTTTGATTCGACTACCTTGTACCTCATGGGCAATTCGGAACAGGTGATAGCGAGAAGGGCTGCGTCCCTTTCTTCTTGGTTACTGCGGGGGCTGTTAAACTCTATACCGCTCATATCGCACAACCGCTTCAATTCCTCATGGGTGATCTTGCCGTCTTTCCCTTGCCAGCACTTGCGCAACGGGGATTGCTCCATGACTTGTATTCCGTAATGGAGCAACGTCTCGACTATCTTACGGCCTGTCTCTTGGTTGCGGCCTACGTGCTCGCCTTTCTTGGCTGCGCTCGCCCGTGTGTCTTTCGGGGACAAGTGCCAGTTGGATTTGTTTTTCCAACCCGCCTCGACATATACCACGGTGGCATGGCCGAGTTCCGCACCTTCGAACGCCACCGAACGGACGATTTCCAACAACTCCGGGAACGGGTGGCTGTTAACCGTCAGCTTCATGTCGTACTGTCCAAGTATGGCAAGTCCGCTACGCTCAACATCGGGGTCTATGCCTATCACTACGTCGTATTTGAGTTTTCTGTTGTATGCTGCTTGTTCTTCCATTATATTTTGTCTTTTTTGTTCGGCAGGCGGGATTCGAACCCGCATGATTGTTGTGCTGCTCACTTACATCTTTTATCGCCTACTATGAATAAGGCTCGCTGTTGTAGGTTTTGGTTCCTGTCTTTTAAACTTGTTTA
>ERZ1673722.3118-NODE-3118-length-12401-cov-3.359631_pt1 | contig 12401 bp, 12 predicted proteins | sample MGYA00580222_ERZ1673722 | MGnify/ENA primary metagenome ERZ1673722 (study PRJEB41218, sample SAMN15661750) | gut metagenome | host: Homo sapiens | place: Canada: London | collected 2015-08-20/2019-03-30 | study: EMG produced TPA metagenomics assembly of...
AGATCATTCTTCAGATGATCGTAGAATACCAGTCCGAGCGGATTTCTCCGCTTTCTCTCCATAGCCTCCTGCAGAACAGGTTCCAGGGCTTTATTGATCGGAATATCTCTTACCCCTGCATCCGTTTTGGCACCTTCCTTGATGAACACCCTGTACTCCAGTCCCCTTGATACCGTGGATCGTACATGTATCAGTCCATTTTCAAAATCTATATTTTCCGGTTTCAATGCATTGATTTCTCCCATTCTCATCCCGCTGTACAACTCGATCAGAAGCTGCAGCTTGTACTCGTTGCGGTTTCGCGGGACCTTGAAATCTCTCAGAGCTTCCAGAAAGCGTGCCTGTTCCTCCTGTGTAAGACCTCTTACATCCTTAGGCTTTTTGGATGACTTCGGCCTTCGTATATCACTTGCATCCATCGGATTTCTCTCAACGACACCCTTTTCCACAGCCACTTTGAATGCTGCCGTGAGCTGCTGATATGTTTTCTTTATCACACTGTCCGAATACTTCGTCATGCTGCGAAGGAATGCTTTGATCTGCATTTCCGTGATGTCCACAATCGGCATTTTTCCGAACCCGGACCGCTCAAGCAATGCGACCCCTCCGAGATTTCTCGCATAACCCTGCTCGCCCACAAAATTCATCGCATAATCTTCTTCATATTTCCTTCTCAGAAGTTCCGGTATCGTTATGTCCGGATCAACGGCAGCGGCTCTTTTCTCCTGTTTTTCCAGAAATTCTTCTGCCCGCTGCAGACATTCATCCTTCGTCACACCTGAAAACGATTTTCTCTTTTTCTCACCGAATTCATCGATATAGAAAAAGCGGTAGTTATATTTCCCATTCACGATCCGGAATGTACCCGATCCATTTTCTTTCTTCTGTTTTTTCATCTGCTGTCGTCTCCTGTATCTTCTCTTCATATTTATCTGTAACGTCTGCAGCTGCTGTTAAAATAATACGGCACAGGGAGAATATCATCCACTGTGCCATTTTCCGATTCGCAGACTTGACTATGCTATGCCTCCATGTGCCAGTAACGTTCCTCTTTTTTCGTTCTCCTTCTGGAAAAATATTCGATCAGTGCGTGAGATTCCACGACTTTTCTTTTTCCGAAGTCCACTGCAGGGAATTCCGGATCTCCAAACAGCTTCAGGACCGTATGTCTGCTCCATCCCAGCATCTCCACCAGCTCCGCAATACCATAGAATCTCACCTCACTGGAAAGGCAGGAAGGTTTCTCTATCTTTGAAGTGTCTATCTTTTCATTTTTATCATCCACTTTCTTTCAGGCTGCAGTGCCTGTCGCTGTTTTCTTATCATTTCAAGGCTTGATGCCATATCTGTTCCTCCTTCCATCCTGCATGGATCCGTTTTATTTTGATACAGATTTCCTTCTATGTCTGTATCGGATATCAGACCTCTCCGCCGAATCACATGCGTGCTTCACTTTTTTCATCAAATTTTCATTCAGCGTGCATCTGTATTCGATCAGTTCACTTCTGTCAAATGTCCATCTCTGCTCCGCCAGCACCATACTCTTTTTCGGAAGCCCCTTTATCATCGGCAGCACCACATGATAGGATGCATCCTGCTTTTTCAGTATGCTCGTTATCGCTGCTCCGATATATGTAGTGGATGATCTGTTCAGGTGATCGGACTGGGTGATCACCACTGGTCTTATCCCCTTCTGCAGACTGCCTTTGCGATCTGAAAGATCCGCATAATATACATCTCCCCGTTTTACTTTTCTGTCTTTATCGATCATTCCATGCCTCCTCTATATGTACCTGATAAGGGTCCTTCTCATTTCCTGAAGTTCGCTTCTGAAATCCGACATCATCAGATCCATGCTCCTGCACACGTCCTCAACACACCTGTTTTCAAACAGGATCATTTCGATGATCCTGAGCTGCCTGTCCGTCAGATGTGACAATTCTTCTCGAAGGAACTCATTGCTCACCTTTCCGGTCCATCTCCGGCTTCCCTTTGTAAGAAAAGCCTTTTTCACATCAGACGCAGCTAAAAGGTTATCGATCATCCTTCCATAATCTTCATAAGCCTGCTCGTACTCATTGTTCATCATTCTCCTCACTTTCCGTGAACACACAGATTTTCCCTGATATCCCGTGCAGAACTACATGTAGAACGGTGCACCGGCAGAGACCCTGACGGCAGCACCGTTTACTATCATTTCTGGATCCTGCATTTGTCCACGACACCCCGGGATCATCGGGAAACATTCAGGCGACGATCAGCGAACATCGTCTCACGGGGATCTGCCCCCCTCTGTGGTTTTCACAGAGCCGCCCTCATTGCCTGCGGCGGCCGTGGCCGCTCGGACTGTGACTGGACGGGAGTATCATTATCCCTGCCGGAGGTCATTGCATCTGCAGGTTGCTGTCCTGCACTTCAGACGAAGACATTTCCGCTCGCCCCTGCGGGGGTCCTGGCGCATCGTATCCATGCTCGCACCGGTCAGTAAGGTACCCGAATGAATGTGTATCCACTTTTCATACTCAAGATGGAATTTCTCCTCTCATATAAGGTCCACGAAAAGTCCGAAAACTGAACATTTTCCATAAATTTTTTCAGTCAATTGTAAAAAATTTAATAATCTACTTCAGCAAAGGATTCGCAGTATAAAAATCAGAACTTATGGGGATTTTGTACATATAAGGCATGCTACGAACGGGGATTTGCGTTATACAATTACCTCCTTTCAAATAAACTTGAAACCACTTTAGGTTATGTACACGAAAATGTTGCAGCACAGATACTGATATCAAAAAGAAATAACCTGTTTTATTACACGATGGTGAGCGAAACCTCCAATCAGATGTAATACACAATTACTCAGTACCGCTTTTTTAATTAAAACAGATTCGAGAAAGTTATTTAAAATTTAAAGCTATTTTTTAATTAAATTCATATATTCTGCATGTAATTTAAAATTTCGCTTGTTTTTTTGAATAACCCCATATATTATGGTTAATATATAGAAAAAAGGAGGTGTTATTTTGAAAAGCAAGGAATACGTATTTCTAAAAAGTCTATATTATGATCATAAAGAAGAATATGAAGCATTGTACGAGAGTCGATACAATTCGAGTAATTGCGTCCACCTGAAGTTTATGATCGAAAATAATCCTGCTTTCTTTATGGAAACGCCAGAACTTTTTAAAAAAGTAATCGAGATAACAAGACTTAACAATGATATTTCAAAACTTGTGCATAATCTTCCGCCGATTGCAGTGAAACAATATATAAATAAATGTCTTATCGATGAAATAGTAATTACCAATAACATCGAGGGAGTTCACAGTACAAGAAAAGAAATCGGTGAAATATTGGATAATTTAGAAAGCAAGAGCAAAAAAAGATTCTATGGATTAGTCAATAAGTATCGTGCATTACTTACCGGAAATGATTTATCGATAGAAAGCAGTAAGGATGTCAGGGCACTATATGATGAAATGTTTCTTTCTGAAATAATATCTGAAGACCCAGGTGATGAACCCGATGGAGCAATATTCCGAAAAGGAACAGTTAATGTTTTGAATCCAATGTATAAAACTATTCATAAAGGATTATATCCCGAAAGCAAAATAATAGACGGCATGGAAACTGCGATAGGGATACTGAATGACGATGAAATTGAACCATTATTTAGGATTTCATTATTTCACTATTTAATCGGATATATCCATCCATTCTATAACGGCAATGGTAGATTAAGCAGATTTATCAGCAGTTACTATCTTTCAAGTACACTTGAATCAATAATGGGATATCGCTTATCCTATACCATAAAAGAAAATCTTAGCACTTACGATAAAGGTTTTAAGATTGTAAACGAAAAAATAAATAAAGGCGATACAACACCATTCATTATTATGTTTCTCGACTTCATTAGAGAGTCTGCTATAAACTTGAAAGACAGTCTTATAGAAAAGGATAAACGACTAAAACGGTTTGCAGATTATATTGGAGAGTTGCCAAATGACAATTCTAAAATAATAGATGAACTGTACTTCACCCTACTGCTGGCATCACTATTTTCGGAAATCGGTATTTCTACAAGTGAGTTATTAAATCATTTCACTTGTAGCAGACCTACTTTGCAAAAAAAGCTGTCTTTTATTGATCATAACAATCTGCTCATTACTGAAAAAAGAGGTCAGCATAAATTCTACCAGTTGAATTTAGACACTTTGATGGAAATGATAAAAACTACTGTATAATGCAGTCAAAGGGCAGAGCTTTTAAAAGCGGCTCTGCCCCTATCAGTAATTCAACATATCTTACGTTAGTTTTTTATATTTACACAGACTTTGAAACGATCTCGGTGAATCATCCACCTCTTACCTTCCATTTTCTATAAATTGCTTTTTAAATTTTTCAAAGTCCTTTTTTTCAGGCTCCAGACGGCACGCTCTGTGAGGCCTCGTTTTTTCGCATACTCTTCCACAGAAACGCCTCCGATGATATGCTCTGCGAGAAGTTCTTTCTGCCTGTTTGTCAGTTTCGCTGCGGCATCCTTCAGCCTTCTGTCTCCGTGACAGAATGTCCTGCCGCCACATCTGATGAGGCACTCTGCTCCTTCTTCCAGTGCCCGCTCATCGATTTGCCAGCTGCTCTTGTCATCATTACAGTCCAGCCTGCTGTGTCTCCTTGTTTCCGTATGATCATTGCATCTTTCCTGCCGTTCGAGTTCCAGGATCACTTCTCCGATCTCCTGATCCGCTTCGATTTCCACGATATCTCCATTGATGAATCTATATGTGATTTTCATTCTGTAACCTCCGAATTCTGAATGTAGTGATATGACTTCTTCAAAATCCGCTGGTCACGGTCCTCTGATCCTCTTCATGAAAAAGCTCCTTACCGGTGCTGGCTCACATCAGTGATCCGGTAAAGAGCTGAAAAAGAGTACAAAAAAAGCCCGGCAAAACATCATCCTGTTAAAGGATCACTAATGTTCTGCCAGGCTCCTGATGACGATTCTCAAATCCAGTCTCTGCAAACTCCCGAATACCATCTGGTGTCTCTGACGGCGACTCCCGAATATGACACTCCCGTGGTATCCTCATCTTATTCGATTTTCATTCTGATACATGCTCGTCTGTTTCCACAGCTGCATCAGCCTTACGTTCATGCGCTGTACGTTGCAGTGATCTCCCTGAGCTGAAGGGATCCTGTCTGCAGCTTCACTTCGTATTTTCTCTTGCATTTCCTGCAGCATACTTCTGCACCGTCTGCTGTCCTTGCCTTGAAAAGCTCTGTGCCGCATTTCGGACACATCGCATAGGATTTTTCATCTTTTCTGTCCAATTTCTTCCCTCCTCTGAACGGAATATCTCTGTACTGTCCGTATCACATCAGGTCATGTATGACCTTGACCGCCACGCCCTGTATCCGGCAGTCCGTCACGAAGATATCCTTCATCCGCGGGTTCTCCGGGTGGAGTCTTATCCTGTCACCTTCATGGAAAAAACGTTTCAATGTGGCTTCATCATCCACCAGTGCCACGACGATCTGCCCGTCCTCTGCAGTATTCTGTTCCCGGATCACCACCAGGTCCCCATCATCGATCCCGGCTTCTGTCATGGAACATCCGCTCGCTCGCAGGATGTAGAAGTTCCCCTGTCCGAACAGTGACTCCGGCAGGTTCACATATCCCTCGACATGCTGTTCCGCCAGATTCGGAATCCCGCATGCGATCCGCCCTATGACCGCTGCCCGTATCGTCCCGCGTTGTGATTTATTGATCTTCTCATTTCGGATCGTCTTTCCGTCGTAGCATATCATCCCGCGTTCATTCATCTCCATTAGATACCGGTAGACCGTCGTGCTGCCGATCCCCACGCCATCCGCTATCACCCGGAGCGACGGCGATGAATTGTAATCAAGATGATACGCCTCCACGAAATCCACGATCTTTTTCATTATCTCCGGATTCTTTGATCTCATGCTGCCTCCTTTCTATCCGGAACGTTTTGTTCCTGTATTTGCATTATAAACATATGTTCTTTTTTATGCAACAGGAAAATGGCTATAAAATAAAAAGAGGCGTTTTTTTGCCTCTTTTATGCCGATCAAGTTTTCAGATCAAAATTTCCTTACCAACCTGGAATGACTCTCTTTTCCAAATAATCACAGTTCTCATCATTTTTTCTCCACCAAGCGTGATAAGATTTAATCTGTTCTTATTTTCATAAAATTCTCCACATAAAAATTATGATTTTCATCTGTAAGATACGAATGAATTTTACTTTGTTTCTGATAGATTTTCAATCTTGTTTCACTAACTTGACAGTGTCATGATATACAAAACAAATTGCACTTACAGGGTGAGTGTGTTAAAATTGATTCAGAAAATTCGACACGATTTTATTTCGGAAGAGAGGAAGGAGTTATGATGAAAAAGAGAGTAGTATATATGCTGTTATGCTTCATGCTGTGCATGGCGTCAATACCGGCTGCGGCATTTGCAGACAGTGAGACACCGGCAGTGCCGCCTACGAAATGGAGCGACAATACTGCGACAGTGTTTGCGGGCGGCAGCGGAACAGAGGCTGATCCATATCAGATCGAGACACCGAAACAGCTGGCAAAACTGGCAAAAGATGTAAATTCAGGTATTGTCGGTCAGACTCACAGCAAAGAATATTTCAAACTGACAAAAGATATCGACCTATCAGCACACAGGTGGATACCGATTGGATCGGGATCGGCAAGCGACTCATTTCATGCATTTTCCGGATATTTTGACGGAAATGACAAAACGATTACAGGACTTCGCGTAGACGAAAGCGACGATCATTCCAGCGCAGGTCTGTTCGGGAATGTTACCGGATACGAAATCAAAAATCTGAAGATCAAAGATGCATATGTCAAAACAGAATCAGTAGGAAATAAGATTGAAAATGCAGGCATACTTATCGGATCAGCAGCTCAAGGATATGGCATGACGACCAGTGTAAAAGACTGTTCCGTGAGCGGTATCGTGGAAAGCGGCAGTGCGCGTAACGGCGGCCTTGCTGGATATAACAGCTACGGTACTTATGAAAACTGCACAGCTGACGTAAAAGTAAAAGGTGCAGGTAAAGCAGGCGGCTTTGTCGGGGAAGATTTTAGTGGAACATATAAAAACTGTACAGCTGAAGGCAATGTCAGCGGATCCTGGTCAGTTGGCGGCTTTGCAGGAGTTCTGTTCTTTGAGAGCAAAGCAGACCACTGTGCTGCCCAGGGAAAAGTCACTGCAAGCAACTGGAATGCTGGCGGTTTTGCAGGATATGTCGAAGAGGGTGTAACGATCAGCAACTGCGTTGCGGCCGGAGACGTTGAAAGCACAGTCGACGGATGGGAACCAAAAGTCGGCGGATTTGCAGGAACGGTCGATGGGCATAGTAAAGCAAATACTGTTTCAAACAGCCATGCGGCAGGAAAAGTGACGAGTGCAAGTAAAGATATCAAAGCAGGCGGCTTTGCAGGTGCTCTGATAGAGACTAATAACTTTGCTTCATGCTCTTTTGATGTGGAAAAGAATGCAGCTCTCAAGGCAAAAGGCGGCACTGAAGCGGCAGAGATCGAAGGTGTTGAAGCGGCTTCAACTCAGAAAGTTAAAGCAAACGTCTGCAGAGACTACTACGGAAAACATGAGCTGAAGGAAGTCCCGGGAAAAGCTGCAAACTGTCTTGAAGACGGTGTTGAAACATACTGGATGTGCGACAACTGCAGAAGCATGTACTCGGATAAGGAACAGATGACGATGATCACGGAACCGGTGGTTATCAAGGCGACCGGCCATAAGTTCAGCGAGTGGAAAGTGATTAAGGAAGCGACTGCCTCAGAGAAAGGCGAAAAGCAGCGCACTTGCCAGGTATGCCAGTTCGTAGAAAAAGCTGAGATACCGGCAACAGGCGCACCTGTCAATGACAAGTCAGCTGCAACAGGCGACAGCAGCATGCCGCTCCTTTACGGGATTCTGGCATTAGCAGCTCTCGCAGGAGCATGCGCAGTCATTGTGACTAGAAAGAAAAGGATGAACTAGATCATAGAGCATGCACGGACGCCGGATCTGTGATCCTTTGGAACCATAGATCCAGAGCTGTGATAGGCGAAGAGGTTCTGTCAGTCCGGTGTCGACTGATGTGCAGGTGCATATGAATGAGAGGAAGGTTTTATGAAGAAACGATTTACATTTATGAAGAAACGATTTACAGCAGTAGTGATGGGTCTGTTGCTTCTCATACTGCTGATACCTTCGACAGCATTTGCAGACAGCATACCTGCGATAGTGGGGGATCTCGATCTTACGTCAGGAAATCATGCGGACAAGACGCTGGCAAAAGACGGTTATGAATGGGATTCAGCCACGAACACTCTTACGATACAGGATCTGGCAGTTACAGGAAATATAATTCTTCCTAAGCAGGACTGTACGATCAATGTAAAGGGAGAATGCAGTGCGCAGAATGTAACAAGGAATGACTGCGGAGCAAACCAGGCAACTTTGGCGAAAGGTGTACAGGGTGCTTCTTTTAAAGGGCATTTTGATGTTGCCGGCAATCTGACATTTACAGATCTTACAGTGATCGAGTCTGCGATCTCCAACGGCAATGTTGGAGCTGAAAATGCAGTGTTGAAGCTTGAAAACAGTAATGTCACACTGACGCATTTATCGTGGATGACAAATGGCGGTATCGATCTTGTTAACAGCAGTCTGACGGTTGTAGACAACGGTACATTGGGCCAGTTCTGGACAGAAAAGATAACGATGGATGATGATTCTGTCATTGAGTCTTTCCACGCATTATCGAATTACGGCAATGTGGGAATGGAAGGATTTCACTCCGTTCAGGATTATATTGTAATGCCTAAGGGCGGAAGTTTTGTAAACATAGGTGACAGACCTGTAACAATTGCCGATAAAAGTGGAATGGCAGTGAGCCACTTCATCCTCAAAGCGCCAGGTCAGTCCGCAGAAAAGTGTCAGATCGACCTCAAGGCTTCGCCGGCTGAAGGCGGAACGGTGAGCGGTGCAGGCGAATATGACTGCGACACTCGCGCTGCCGTGAAGGCTGAAGCGAACAAGGGCTATCATTTCGTACGCTGGGAAGACTGGCAGGGAAATATCGTAAGCAAGGACGCAGCATACAGCTTCACTGTGAAAGAAACAACGACCCTGACTGCAGTCTTTGCAAAGGACGGCGCGACACCTTCACAGCCTGGCGGAACGGATCAGAACACAGACAAAGGTACAGCTCCTAAAACGGGCGACAACGCTCATCCGGGGATCTGGATTGCACTGCTTGCAGTGAGCGTACTGGGTATCGCAGCTGTAGCGGTATTTGGCAGAAAACATGCCTCACAGAAAAAGTAAACGCAGGATATGAACAGGAGCGGATCGTGATCGCCGGGAAGAATGTTCCGGCAGCGACACGATCGGATACAGCTTTGTAAAAGAGCAGGCGGCGCCGCACGGATCGTAATGATCGAGCAGGAGCCGCCGTTTTTTTATATAATGAAACTTTGTTTGATCGGGGGATCATTTTGAATACGAAGATAGTGTAAAATAATTGAGGAGTTTCAAAAAAATAAAACAGAGATCGATTCCTTAATGGTAAAATAGATTTTCCAAAAACATACACGAAAGGAATGATCTCTATGAAACATATTATACAGCAAATCGCGCAAGAACTGGTAGAAAAAATCATCAAAAAAGCATATTCCGGAAAAATTTCTGATATCGATGCCCTGACAGAGGACATCCTGGCTGACTGCAAAACTTCTGCGGCAAGGGTCGTGGAAGCGATCCTCGCAGAGATGAATCGCCAGATCAGAAAGGATAAACAGGCTCGCAAAGAGCAGGGTCTTGTGATGAAGCAAAAGGATCGCCCGCGCATTCTTCTTACGAAGCTGGGCATGCTGCATATCGCCAGAGATTACTACTATGACAAGGTGAATGAGAGTCATGTATGCATCCTGGACAAGGTGGCCGGCATACCGGCATATGAGAGGATCACGGGAGGCATGAGTGCCCAGCTGGTGAGTCTGGCTACAGAGGTTTCCTATGCCAAAAGTGCGCAGTTCGGCGCCGCTGGTGCGATTAGCAGGCAAAGCGTGCGGAACAAGATCTTAAAACTGGGAGCATTGGAAAAAAGACCGGAACCGAAAGAAGAAAAACGCGCTGTAAAGGAACTGCATGTTTTCGCAGATGAAGATCACGTCCACCTTCAAAAGCCGAATAAAAGAAAAGGAAAAAAGAGCCGCAGTGTCCCGCTGGTCACCGTAACGGAAGGAGTAACAAGCAGGTGTGGACGCAGAGAAACGATACGGCCGATGCATTTTGAGGATGAAGACTTTGATACGAAAAGGCTCTGGAAAAGTGTAGAAGGATACATAGGAGCCGCATATGATCTGGAAGCACTCGAAGCAGTATATCTTCATGCAGACGGCGGACAGTGGATCAAAGGCGGACTGGAGAACTTTGCACAAAGAAAAATGGTGATGGACGGATACCATTTCGAGAAGGAACTGAAGGATCTGGGCAGACAGTTTCCGAGGGAAAATGTACAGCAAAGGCTCAGAAAAGCACTGAAGGATGATGACCGAAAAAAAGCAGATGAGATACTGCAAAGCCTTTGCATAATGTCAGATAAGGAAGTAGAAATGAAAAGCTTATCGAGGTTTGGAGTATATCTGATGGGACACTGGGATGCTATCAGACGGCGTGTCAGCGAAGGACTTCCGGGCAGCTGCACGGAGGGACAGGTGAGTCATATACTGTTGTAAATTCCGGACGGTGAAACCCATTTTCACGGGAAAATAGATCCACCGTCACGGAGGTTTTGAGCCACTGTCACGGAGAGAGCCACTCTCCAAGACAATGACTAGCAATATTAAATGTAAGCTATTGAGATACCATGAGAAGCGAGGGATTCCTCGATTTACTCCAAGTGATTCCACAGATACTGGTTTTTTGCTGTGAGGGCTCCTCCAACTCCCTTAGTGTCTCCTTCAGGATCATGTAATCAACTTCGAGCCTGCATCTTCGATTCTCAAGTTTGTACGGACAGTTATTCATGATCGCCAGCTCCTTTCCTCGAGACATTGAGCCCATGACGTTCTCTCATGGAGATGCGTCCAGAGATCATGACCTCATAGGAATTATGCACGATCCTGTCCATGATTGCATCCGAAATTGGACTGTCATTGTCCGGGTCCGGATTGATGCGCTCTCACAGCGGGATTCAATGATTTCAAGAAGGTCATATGCTTCCTGTGGGGCAAGTGTCCAGATCAGCCACTCATCAAGTATCAGCAGATCCGTCTTCTTGAAAGTCCTGATGGCTTTCTTGAAAGTTCCCAGACTTCTGGCAACACTTAACTCATCAAGAAGCTCCGGCATACGTATGTAACGCACTGACCTGAATTTCCTGCATGCGGCATTGCCTAAAGCACATGCGATGTAGGTTTTGCCATTGCCTGCCGCACCTTCCAGTATGATGTGATGGTGATCATCGATAAACTGGCAGGTGGCGAAACGAGTGATCTCAGACTTGTTGAGTTTCCTGTCCGCATGGTACTCGATTTCTTCGATCGAAGCACTGGGTGCAGAAAAGCCGGCAGATTTGATCAGCCGTTTCAGTTTATTGTTGTGCCATCGGTTCCATTCGGCATCGACTAGAAGAGAAAATCTCTCTTCAAAATCGAGATCCTTGTAGAAAGATGGATCTTCAAGCTGTGTAATGAACTCGGAAGCCATTGCGGAGAATTTCATCTCTCTAAGGAGTTCAATGGTCGACTGACTACTCATCGTCATCATCCTCCTTCCTTGAGAAGTATGCTGCGCCACGCGTGATGCCGTGATGGCCATCACCGTTTCCGGATCTATGTGTAGCGGATTCCTTTGGGCTGTGATTGCCCTTCAGGACTGCCGTAAGGATCCTGATGCTAGGCTCCTTTGCATACTTCAGGATCTGCTCACAGGCCTTTTCCAATTTTGAAGCCCCATACTTCTCACCGAGTTTCATTAGGCTGGCGCAAAATTTGAAACCCTGTTCAGGCTCTTTGCCTGATTCTAGAAACATTCGCACTACTTCGGATGTATTCTGCCCGATGGACTGGGCCCATAGGGTAAAATCATCCGCATTGTATGATAGATATTTCCGGTGTGCTTGCGGCATATGTTCCGGGATCACGATCGGATCACGAAGCTGTGACTGCTGACGCTGGTGCAGAGCCACACGGCTGCCGCCAAAGAAAACTTCAACAATGCGCTTTGTCAGCCGGATGTCTACGGTCTTGCCGATTAGATCATATGGGACAGAATACTTGTTTTTTCCGTCAGAAATGAGATAATCAAGGGGAACCTTAGCAGTGGACCAGAC
>ERZ1673722.3142-NODE-3142-length-12316-cov-7.879455_pt1 | contig 12316 bp, 13 predicted proteins | sample MGYA00580222_ERZ1673722 | MGnify/ENA primary metagenome ERZ1673722 (study PRJEB41218, sample SAMN15661750) | gut metagenome | host: Homo sapiens | place: Canada: London | collected 2015-08-20/2019-03-30 | study: EMG produced TPA metagenomics assembly of...
GTTCCGGCCGCGAGGCTGCGATCCGCGCGCTGCAGGCCGCGGGGCTTGAGGTCACCATGATTAAGGACGTGACCCCGATCCCGCACAATGGCTGCCGTCCGCCCAAGCGCAGAAGAGTATAATAAGGAGGAAACCAATCAATGGCTAAGAATACACAGCCCGTTCTCAAGCGTTGCAAGACGCTTGGTCTTTCCCCGGCGGTACTTGGTTACTCCAAGTCTACCAAGCGCCAGCCCAAGCAGACTCGCCGCAAGCAGTCTGAGTACGGCATGCAGCTCAACGAGAAGCAGAAGGTAAAGTTTATCTACGGCGTTCTCGAGAAGCAGTTCCATCACTACTACGAGAAGGCTGAGCGCAAGCAGGGCATCACCGGTGAGATCCTGCTCCAGGAGCTCGAGCGCCGTCTCGACAACGTAGTTTTCCGCATGGGTTTTGCAAACACCCGCCGCGAAGCTCGTCAGCTCGTTAACCACGGCCACTTCACCGTAAACGGCAAGCGCGTCAACATCCCGTCCTTCCAGGTTAAGCCGGGCGACGTAGTTGCAGTCTGCGAGAAGTCCCGCACCACCACCAAGTTCAAGTCTCTGCTCGAGGAAAACGGCAAGAAGGCTTGCCCGAAGTGGATCGAGAAGGCTAACGATGCTTTCGAGGGCAAGGTTGTAGCAATGCCGGCACGCGACGACATCGACTACGAAGTTGCTGAGCACCTCATCGTCGAGCTGTACTCGAAATAATAGACCCTCGCTTTTGGAACGGGCGTGGCGTCTGCTGCGTCTGTTCCGCTTAGAGTTTCCAACCAACGTGAAGGAGGGTACCACATGATCGAAATCGAAAAACCGCGTATTGACTGTGAGCAGCTCGCCGAGGACGGCTCCTACGGCAAGTTCGTCGTAGAGCCGCTGGAGCGCGGATATGGCACCACGCTGGGCAACTCCCTGCGCCGCATTCTGCTGTCCTCTCTGCCGGGTACGGCAGCGTCCAGCATCAAGATTGCAGGCGTGCAGCACGAGTTCTCCACCATCCCGGGCGTTAAGGAAGACGTCACCGAGATCGTGCTGAACATCAAGGGCATCATTGCCAAGCTGCACTGCGACGGCCCCAAGACGGTCTACATCGAGGCTGCCGGCGAGGGCGAGGTCAAGGCCGGTGACATCCACGCGGACGGTGAGGTCGAGATCCTGAATCCTGACCTGCACATCGCTACCCTGATGAGCGATGCTCGCCTGTCCATGGAGATTACGATGACTTCCGGCCGCGGCTATGTTCCGGCCGAGAAGAACAAGCAGCATCAGACCTCCATCGGCGTCATTCCGGTGGATTCGATCTACACGCCGGTCTACAAGGTCAACTACACGGTTGAAAACACCCGTGTCCGCGATCTGACCGACTATGATAAGCTGACGCTCGAGATCTGGACCGACGGAACCATCACCGCCCGCGACGCTGTATCGCTCGGCGCAAAGGTTCTCCGCGACCACCTCGATCTGTTCGTAGACCTGTCCGAGGAGATCGGCTCCAAGTCCACCGTTGTTGAAAAGGCTGAAGCGCAGCACGATAAGGTGCTTGAAATGACGATCGAGGAGCTGGACTTCTCCGTTCGTTCCTTCAACTGCCTCAAGCGCGCAGGCATCAACACGGTTGAGGATCTCATCAACACCTCTGAGGAGGACATGATGAAGGTTCGTAACCTGGGCCGCAAGTCCCTGGAAGAGGTCATCGGCAAGCTGGAGGCTATGGGCCTGCATCTTGCAAAGTCCGAGGAGTAATCTTCGTACTTTCGCCCACAGCTTCGTCAGAAGCTGCAAGCGAAACTGCCTGATTACCGAAAACGGACAAACTGTGTGCCGTAAGGCACTGTAACTGAACTGACGCGGCGGTACGTTTTACCGCGCCGCCGCTTTTACTTTAATTTGGAGGTAAACACGAATGGCTAACAATCGCAAGCTCGGCCGTCCTACTGACCATCGTAAGGCTATGCTGCGTGCGCTGGTAACCTACCTGCTGGAGAACGGCAAGGTTGAGACCACCCTCGCTCGCGCTAAGGAAGTAGGCCCGATGACCGAGAAGATGATTACCCTTGGCAAGAAGAACACTCTGGCTTCCCGTCGTCAGGCTATGGCTTACGTCACCAAGGAAGCAGTTGTTGCTAAGCTGTTCTCTGAGATCGCTCCGGAGTACGCTAACCGTAACGGTGGCTACACCCGCATCGTAAAGATCGGTCCCCGCCGCGGCGACTGCGCAGAGATGGCAATCATCGAGCTGGTTAAGTAATCCGACCGGATACTGACGACTCGACCCGAGCGCAGGCTCGGGAAAAAATGATTTTCAAAAAGGTTATCCAGTAGCGTGCTTATTGGATAACCTTTTTCTTTTGCCCATAACAGGAAAATAAAGGCAATCAGAACAAAAACGATAAAAAGACAACGTGAAATCAATATTTGTAAGGCAATCTGTACAATTAGGTATGGGAAAAATTTGATATTCTGAGAATTGACTGCAAACCATAATCTGTTATACTAAAATTAGAGGTAGTAGACCTTAATGCGATCAGTGAGGAGGGACAAACATGAAAACGTTATTCAAAAAGACACTCAGTGTATTGCTTGCTGTACTCTGCTTTGGCGGCATGTTCGCCGCGGCAGCAGAGACACCGGCAGCCGAGGGAGAGTTTCGGCCGTTTCAGACGTCTGAGGAATATGACGATACCGGAAAGAATATTCTCCCGGCGGATAACACACAGCCGTCCCAGCCGGGAAGCGTCATGAACGAGTACGTGGTGGTAATTCCGGCGAACAGCACCGTGGCGCTGTCTGAGTGGGCTCCCGCTATCAAACAGGGAACATTCATCGCCGTAAAGGCCATGGATACCACGCCGTCTGGCGAAAATCTGACGTTTTCGCTCCAGTCCTCCGGCGGCGGCGGTTTTACCTACGGCCTTGCCGAAGAGCAGACAAGACGCATAGAGGCCACGACGGATGGTAATTACAGAGTTACTTTCCATGCGGTGAAAGCCGTAACGGCAAAAATCAAAATCACAATCGGAGAAGGACTTCCGGCCGAGAACGAGCAGGTGAAGGGCGCTTCGAACGAGTATGTGGTGACGATTCCGGCGGGCGGTTCCGTAACGCTGAAAGCGTGGGCGCCTGCTCTTACGAAGGGAACCGTTGTCGAAGTAAAAGCCATGGATACAACGCCGAACGGCGCGGAGTTCACCTGTGCACTCCGCTCCTCCGAGGGGGACAGCATCGCCGGCACGCTCACCGAGGAACAGTCCGCACGCATGACGGCTCCGAATTCCGGTGATCACAGCATCACATTCACTACAGCAAAGGCTGTTACGGCCAAGATCAAGATCGTAACCGACCCGAAGTGACCGGTTAAAAATATCACGCAGACACGTTTTCGCCGCCTGCATGTCCGATTTTGTGCATTTTAACGGCGGAAATCCATGCTTTTCTTTTGAAAAAGCTTGCAATAGCGCGGGATACGTGATATACTATCAATGTAAGAATGAAAGTAACCGTAGGGAGTGGCCAAGTGCCACTCCTTACGTTTTGCTTATACAAAATTTTTCGATAACCGAAGGAGGGACGGCTTTGCAGGCAAAGCAGATCGTCGCCCGCGTGGAAGAGCTGGTCAGACCCCTGTGCGAACAGGCCGGCGTTTCTCTGTGGGATGTAGAATTTGAAAAAGAGGGCGGACAGTATATGCTGACCGTCACCGTGGACCACCCGGAGGGCGTGAATATCGACCAGTGTGAGAAGGTCTCCCGCGCGCTTGACCCCATGCTGGACGCAAAGGAATTTGACGATATGCCGTCCTACACGCTGTGCGTTTCCTCGGCGGGACTTGCCCGCCGTCTCAAGCGCCCCGAGCATTTCGAGGCCTTCATGGGACAGACGGTCGAGGTCGGTCTGTACAAGGCGCTGAACGGCGCAAAGCAGATCGAGGGCACGCTCGCAGGCTACGACGACGGCGCGGTAACGCTCGACGTCGGCGGGGAGCGCATCGTATTTGAGCCGAAGGACATTGCCGCGGTTCGTCTCGCGGTCGAGATATAAAAAGGAGTTGGATTGGAAAAAATGGTGAACGCAGAATTTTTTGACGCCCTGGAACAGCTCGAAAAAGAGAAGGGCATCCCGGTGGACTACATGCTCGACCGCGTAGGTCAGGCACTCATCACCGCTTACAAGCGCGACAACGACGGCATGACTGACAACGTTTACGTCGAGCCGAACCGCGAGGAAAAGACCATCCGCATGTACGTGCGCAAGACGGTCGTCCGCACCGAGGACCTTTATGAGCCCTACGAGGAGATCACCCTCGAGGAGGCTGCTGACTACAAGGTAAATCCGCAGGTCGGCGACATCATCGACATCGACATCCCGACCAAGTCGTTCGGCCGCATCGCTGCCCAGACCGCAAAGCAGGTCATCATTCAGGGCATCCGCGAGGCGGAGCGCGGCATGGTCATCTCCGAGTTCGAGAGCAAGGAGCACGAGATCCTGAACGCTACGGTCGCCCGCATCGACCCGCGCAGCGGCAGCGCTTATCTGGACGTTGTTTCCGGCGGCGAGAAGAGCGAGGCCATCCTTGCGGCTTCCGAGCAGGTCCGCGGCGAGACGCTCGTCGAGGGTCAGCACGTCAAGGTTTACCTCATCGAGGTTCGCCGCGGCACGCGCGGCGTGCAGGTCATCGTTTCCCGCACCCATCCGGGTCTGGTCAAGCGCCTGTTCGAGCTCGAGGTACCGGAGATCCATTCCGGCGTGGTCGAGGTCAAGTCCATCGCTCGTGAGGCAGGCAACCGCACCAAGATCGCCGTTACTTCGCACGACGAGAACGTTGATCCGATCGGCGCCTGCGTCGGTACCCGCGGCGCGCGTGTTTCCAACATCACCGCAGAGCTGAACGGCGAGAAGATCGACATCATCAAGTGGAACGAGGATATGGCAACCTTCGTATCCGCAGCACTCGCACCGGCGGACGTTATCTCCGCTTCCATGCAGGCGGATGGCAAGTCCTGCCGCGTCATCGTTCCGGACGATCAGCTGTCCCTTGCAATCGGCAAGGAGGGTCAGAACGCCCGTCTCGCTGCCAAGCTGACCGGCTGCAAGATCGACATTGCGCCGCAGTCTCAGGCACAGGCTGAGCCGGAGGCGGAGCCTGTCGAGGAGCCGCAGACCGAGCCGCAGGCTGAATAAGCAGGCGGAGGTGCGGCAGAATATGGTACAAAAGAAGATTCCCATGCGGCAGTGCCTTGGCTGCCGTGAAATGTTCCCGAAAAGGGAGCTGATCCGCGTTGTGCGCTCGCCCGAGGGCGAGATTACGCTCGATTTCAAGGGAAAGGCACCCGGCCGCGGCGCGTATCTGTGCGGCAGGCCGGAATGCCTCAAGAAGGCACGCAAGAGCCGCGCGATCGAGCGCGCGCTCAGCGTCACCGTGCCCGAAACGGTCTATGACCAGCTCGAGCAGCAGATGGAACAGGAGGGCGCACATGGCGAATGATCCTGTACTGAGAATGCTCGGCCTTGCACGCCGCGCAGGCAAGCTCGCCTACGGCGATGAGCTGGTGCGCGAGGTGTGCTTTGCCCACAAGGCAAGATGCGTGTTCCTCGCAGGCGACGCCGGCGCGAGCACGGCGAAAAAGGGTGCGTTCTACGCCGAGAAGGCGAATGTTCCCTGCGTGCAGCTGCCCCACGGCAAGATCGAACTCGGCACGGCGGTCGGCAAGTCCGGCTGCGCGATCGTTGCCGTGACGGATATCGGACTCGCCTCGTCCGCGGTTGAAAAGCTGGCGAGCGAGCACGAGGAGTATGCGGAGATCGCAAAGCTCCTCAGCGAGAAGAATGCACGCATCCAGTCCCGCAAGGGCATCAAAAAGCAGAAGAACAAGGCGGAAACCGAGACGGAAAAGCCGGATGAACCGGAAAAACGTGAGGAAAGCCGTCCGAAACCGGCGGAGAAGCGCTCCTTCCACAGGGCGGACGGCGAAAAGCGCCCGTACCGTAAGGACGGCGAGCGTCCCTTCCGCAGGGCGGACGGCGAAAAGCGCCCGTACCGCAAGGACGGCGAGCGCCCCTTCCGCAGGGCGGACGGCGAAAAACGCCCGTACCGTAAGGACAGTGAGCGTCCTTTCCGCAAGGCGGACGGCGAAAAGCGTCCGTACCGTAAGGACAGTGAGCGCCCCTTCCGTCGCGACAGCGCACGGAAACCGCATTTCACCGGAGAAAAGCGCAGTTTCCGCAATAAAACGTAACGAACGCGCGAAAGCGCGCATTCAATAGAGCCTGCCGTGCAGGCTCATAAAAACCGGGAGCATGTATCACGGTTTTTATACAGGAAAGCGGTTCTGTGTGCCGCGAAGCGACGCGCAGAACTGCGCCAAGGCTTTGTCCGCGCTTTGCGCGGCACAGCCTATGCTCGCTCGAAAGCGTGGTTTCGAGCGAAATAAATTGGAGGTATTGCCCATGGCATTAGACAATAAATACCGGGTACACGAGGTCGCAAAGGACTTCGGCGTATCCACCAGGGAGATCACGGAAATTCTGACCAAGTATCTCACCGAGCCGAAGAACCATATGCAGGTGCTCGACGATGCTGATCTGTCGGTTATTTTTGAATATATGACCCAGCATCATCAGGTCAAGAACATGGAAAGCCTGCTCGGCGCACAGCAGTCCGAGCGCAAGGAGCAGCCTGCCGCGAAGCAGGAGGAGAAGCCGGCCGAGAAGGCGCCGGAGCAGACTCCGGCTTCCTCCAAGGTCAAGCAGGTGCACCGCATCGATACGCGCGGCACCGGCGACGTAAACCTTGCAAAGTACGACGACCATGTCGATAAGCTGGTCGACGCAAAGGCGGAGCGCATGGAGTCCAAGGGCCCCAAGAAGCAGAAGCTCACCAAGAAGTCCGATCAGCGCTCCAAGCCGTTCGGCAACAAGCGCCGTCAGGAGGAGCAGGAGAAGATGCGCCGCCTGCAGCGTCAGCAGCAGATGGCGGCGCTCAAGAAGATCCCGGTCAAGGTCATGATCCCGGACGAGATCTCGGTCGGCGAGCTCGCTTCCCGCATGAAGCGCACCGCAGCGGACGTTATCAAGGGCCTCATCAAGCTCGGCGTCATGGCGTCCATCTCCGAGGTCATCGACTACGATACCGCAGCGATCGTTGCGGAGGAAATGGGCTGCAAGGTCGAGAAGGAAGTTCACGTTACCATCGAGGAGCAGCTGTTCGACGAGCACGAGGATAAGGCAGAGGAGCTTCAGCCCCGCGATCCGGTCGTTGTCGTTATGGGTCACGTTGACCACGGCAAGACCTCTCTGCTCGACGCGATCCGCAAGACCAAGGTCACCGCAGACGAGGCCGGCGGCATTACGCAGCACATCGGCGCATACCGCGTCACGATCAACGACAAGCCGATCACCTTCCTCGATACCCCGGGCCATGCGGCGTTCACCTCCATGCGTGCACGCGGCGCACAGGTCACCGACATTGCGATCCTGGTCGTAGCAGCCGACGACGGCATCATGCCGCAGACCATCGAGGCGATCAACCATGCCAAGGCGGCAGGCGTTCCGATCATCGTTGCGGTCAACAAGATCGACAAGCCGGCGGCAAATCCGGACCGCGTGCTCCAGCAGCTGACCGAGTACGAACTCGTACCGGAGGAGTGGGGCGGCGACACCATCGTCTGCAATATCTCCGCGAAGTTCGGTCAGGGCATCGACAACCTGCTCGAAATGGTTCTGCTGACCGCAGAGATGGCTGACCTCAAGGCAAATCCGAACCGCAAGGCGCACGGCACTGTCATCGAGGCCAAGCTCGACAAGGGCCGCGGCCCGGTCGCTACCCTGCTCGTTCAGAACGGCACCCTGCACGCAGGCGATACCGTTATCGCCGGTACTTCCGTCGGCCGTGTCCGCGCGATGACCAACGACGATGGCAAGAAGATCGAGTCCGCAGGCCCGTCTGTTCCGGTCGAGATCATCGGTCTGGCCGAGGTCCCGGGCGCAGGCGACATCTTCGACGCCGTAGACGACGAGAAGATGGCGCGCGAGCTGGTCGAGCAGCGCAAGGACAAGGAGAAGGAAGAGCGCAACAAGCTGTTCCACAAGGTAACGCTCGACAACCTGTTCGATTCCATCCAGCAGGGCGAGATGAAGGAGCTGAACATCATCGTCAAGGCCGACGTACAGGGCTCGGTCGAGGCGGTTCGCTCCTCGCTCGAGAAGCTGTCGAACGATGAGGTTCGCGTCCGCGTCATTCACGGCGCTGTCGGCGCGATCAACGAATCCGACGTTATGCTCGCCGCCGCTTCGGGCGCGATCATCGTTGGCTTCAACGTTCGTCCGGACCGCACCGCGACCGAATCCGCTGCACAGCAGGGCGTTGACATGCGCATGTACCGCGTCATCTATGATGCCATCGAGGAGATGGAGCAGGCGATGAAGGGCATGCTCGAGCCGAAGTTCAAGGAAGTCGTGCTCGGTCACGCAGAGGTTCGTCAGGTATTCAAGATCACCGGCGCAGGCGCGGTCGCAGGCTGCTACGTTCAGGACGGCAAGATCCAGCGCAACGCTGAGGTCCGCGTTGTCCGCGACGGCATCGTATTCCATGAGGGTCATCTCAACACCCTCAAGCGCTTCAAGGACGACGTCAAGGAAGTCGCTGCTGCATACGAGTGCGGTATGAGCATCGAGAACTACAATGATATCAAGGAAGGCGATATCATTGAGTGCTTCGTGATGGAGGAAGTAAAGCAGTAAACTGCTTTTCTAAGGGGGACGCTGTCCCCCTTAGATACGTTTCCGGTTCCCAAGGGAAACCGGAAACGATAACCCCCTCTCGAATGAATACATTCGAGGCCGCGCCGCCGCGGCGCGGGCAGTAGTATAAAAGTCCGGCGGAGCTGGACTTTTATGGGGAATTTGATGGCAGCGCGCTGCGGCGCGTGCCTGAAAATGCGCTTTGCGCATTTCCTTTTAGCAAGAATTAACCAATCCTCAAGAGGGAGGTTTGATTTATTATGTCTACTCGAATTGATCGTATTTCCGAAGAAGTGATGAAGGCGCTGGCGGAGACGCTGCGGTCGGTCAAGGACCCGCGCGTGCAGAACGCGATGGTTTCGGTCGTGCACTGCGATGTGACCAACGATCTGCGCTACGCAAAGTGCTATATCTCCGTGCTCGGCAGCGAGCAGCAGGCGAAGGACGTCATGAAGGGGCTCAAGTCTGCGGCCGGATGGCTGCGCCGCGAGGTCGGCCACAAGGTCCAGCTGCGCTACGCGCCCGAGCTGGTGTTCGAGCTCGACGAGTCGATCACGCGCGGTGCGCACATCTCGGAAATGCTGCATGAACTGAAAAACGAAGGGAAGCTCGGAGGGGAGGACGAGGAATGATCGTTCACGTTGCTGAAGCGGCTGCCGCTTTGCAGGCGCATGACGATATTCTCATCCTGACCCACCGCCGCCCGGACGGCGATACCGCAGGCTGCGCCGGCGCTCTGTGCCGCGGTCTGCGCCAGATCGGCAAGCGGGCGTATATTCTGGAGAATCCGGAGATCACAAGACGCTATGCACCGATGATTACCGACTGTTATCCTCCGGACGATTTCAACCCTCAGTATATCGTTTCGACCGATATTGCAGAGGAAAAGCTGTTCCCCGATACGGCGGAGCAGTATAAGGGCAGGGTGGATCTGGTCATCGACCACCACGGCTCGAACGAAGGCTTCGGCGCGAAAAACCTCATCCGTGCGGATGCGGGCGCATGCGCGGAGGTGCTGTACGATGTGCTGACGGCGCTCGGATGCAGACTGACGCGCGAGATCGCGGAGTGCATTTATGTCGGCGTCTCGACCGATACCGGCTGCTTCAAGTTCTCGAATACGACCGCGCACACCCATGCGGTCGCGGCGGCGTGCCTGACCGCCGGCATCGACGGCGGCGAGATCAACCGCGCGCTGTTCGAGACCAAGTCGCGTCCGCGCTTCGAGATGGAGCGCATCGTATTCGACACGATGGAGTTTCACGAGGACGGCGCGATCGCGGTCGCGGTGCTCTGGCGGAAGGACATCGACCGCGTCGGCGCGGATATGGACGATCTGGACTCGATCGCTTCGCTCACGCGGCAGATTGAGGGCGTGCAGATCGGCATTACGATGACCGAAAAGGCGGACGGAACCGTTCGCGTTTCCGTGCGCACGACCAAAGAAATGGATGCCTCCGCGATCTGCAAACGGGTCGGCGGCGGCGGCCATGTCCGTGCAGCAGGCGCGAGCTTCACCTGCGGCATGGACGAGGCAAAGGCCGAGATACTGCGCGTAGCGAAGGAGCAGTTCCATGCAGCAGACTGAGCTTTCGGGTATCCTGCTGATGGACAAGCCGCAGGGCTTCACCTCGCATGATGTGGTGGCCAAGCTGCGCGGTATCCTGCACACGAGGAAAATCGGTCACGGCGGCACGCTCGATCCGCTCGCGACCGGCGTTCTGCCGGTGTTCATCGGCGGCGCGACCAAGGCGGCGGATTTCGCCGCAGCGCAGGACAAGGAGTACGTCGCGGGCTTTACGCTCGGCTATTGCACGGATACGCAGGATGTGACCGGCGAGATCGTGCAGACCGGCGACCGAATCGCGGCGGAATATGCGGTGAAGCGTGCGGTGCGCGGCTTTGTCGGACCGCAGCAGCAGATCCCGCCGATGTACTCCGCGGTAAAGGTCAACGGCCAGAAGCTGTACGACCTTGCACGCAAAGGCAGGGAGGTCGAACGCCCGGCGCGCGACATCATCGTGCATGAAATGGAGCTGCTGGACTTCGACGAGAACGCCCAGAAGGGCACGCTGCGCTGTGTAGTCAGCAAGGGCACCTATGTGCGCACGCTCGTGAACGACCTCGGTGAAAAGCTCGGCACGCTCGCCGTGCTGCACAGTCTGGTGCGCACGCGCTCGGGCGCGTATCCGCTCGACCGCTGCCGCAGCTTCGAGGACTGCGAGCGGGCGATGGCCGACGGCACGATGCAGCAGCTCCTGCTGCCGACCGACAGCCTGTTCACCGACTGTCCGGCCGTCGCGCTCACCGCTGAGGGCGCGGAGCGCATCGCACGCGGCGCAGTCGTCTTTCCGCGGCAGACAGACAGCCTGCCCGAAACCGCAGGCACGCTGTGCCGTGTGTACCATGAGGGACGCTTCCTCATGCTCGGTCAGGTCCGCGAGCTCGACAAGGGCGGTCTGGGTCTGTTTGTCTATAAAAACTTTCGATAATTTCAGGGGGATAGCCCGATGATAGAAGTTACAAAACCCCGTGCGATCGCGCTCGGATATTTTGACGGCGTGCATCTGGGTCATCGTGCGCTCATGCAGAAGGCGGTCGAGCGCGCGAAGCAGATCGGCGGCACGAGCGCTGTGTTCACGTTCGACGTGCATCCAGACTCGGTCGTCATGGGTCGTCAGGTACCGCTGCTGACCGCGAACGCCTACCGCCGCGAGGAGATCAAGCAGCTCGGCGGCGTGGACGAGGTGATCTTCGGCCATTTTGATGAGCGGATGCAGCATATGGACTGGCGCGATTTCATTCACAAACTGCTCATCGGGCAGTTCCATGCCGGCTGGATCATCTCCGGCCGCAACAACCGCTTTGGCTACAAGGGTCAGGGCAACGCTGAGGGCATGGCGGTCGAGTGCGAGAAGGCCGGTATCGGCTACGACTGCATCGAGGACGTCAAGGTAGACGGCATCGTCGTCTCCTCGACCTATATCCGCCAGCTGATCGCGCAGGGCGACATGGAGGGCGCGGCGAAGTTCCTCGGCCATCCGTACACCGTAACGGGTATCGTGGAGCATGGCCGCCGCGTCGGCACGAGTGTGCTCGGCGTACCGACGGTCAATCTGCGCCTGCCGGCTGAAATGGCGTTGCCGCCCTACGGCGTGTACGCGACGCGCGTGCTCGTGGACGGAAAAAGCTATATCGCCGCGACCAATATCGGCGTCAAGCCGACGTTTCTGGACGGCGGCGCGCCGACCATCGAGCCGCATCTGCTCGACTTTTCGGGCGACCTGTACGGCAGGATGATCCATGTCGAGCTGCATAAGTTCCTGCGCCCGGAGATGCAGTTTGAGTCGGTCGAGGCGCTCAAGAACGCCATCGACGAAAATGTCCGCCAGACGCGCGAGCTTTTCGCCGAGAGATAAGGCAAAGCAAAGAAAAAGAGTAAAAGAGTAAGAGAAAAAGGCACGCCGACGGCGTGCCTTTTTTGCGCCCTTCGGGCGCAATTTCCTGCCGCATTTTGCCTTCGGCAAAACAGGCAGGACAGGCGCTCCGCAGAGCGC
>ERZ1673722.3163-NODE-3163-length-12239-cov-10.514281_pt1 | contig 12239 bp, 5 predicted proteins | sample MGYA00580222_ERZ1673722 | MGnify/ENA primary metagenome ERZ1673722 (study PRJEB41218, sample SAMN15661750) | gut metagenome | host: Homo sapiens | place: Canada: London | collected 2015-08-20/2019-03-30 | study: EMG produced TPA metagenomics assembly of...
GCAGACGGCACAGGCGTGCGTGTAAGCCTGTTCGTATCTGGCTGCAGGCACCACTGTAAGGGCTGTTTTAACGCACCTACGTGGGATTTTAACTACGGTAAGCCATTTACCCGGGAGACTCAGGATAAGCTCCTGGAGCTGCTTGCTCCGTCTTATATAGAGGGCTTCTCCCTACTCGGCGGCGAGCCATTCGAGCCAGAGAATCAGCCTGTTCTGGCAGAGCTTCTGGAAGAGATCAGGCGTACCTTTCCGGATAAATCCATCTGGTGTTACAGTGGATATCTTTTTGACAAAGATATGGTTCCCGGAGGTAAGATCTACACTCCTTTTACAGACCGGATGCTTTCCTGCATCGACGTTCTGGTAGACGGAGAGTTTATTCAGGAATTGAAAAACCTCTCCCTTCAGTTCAGAGGGAGCAGCAATCAGCGAATTCTGCATTTAAAAGATGGTAAGCTTATTAAAGAAGGCCTGTGATACGGGTCTTCTTTTCTTATATCTGCATTCAAATAGTTGCATAAGTTTTTACATCTGGGTAATCGAAAATCCCCCTCCTGTCTAACAGGAGGGGGATTTTATTACACTTTATTTATTTTGCTTTCGCATATTTTGGTGTGCTGTAAGAAGAATAGATTGGAACACCTGCTTCGTTGTTTCCAACGGCGCGTACTTTGTAATAATACTTGGTTCCAGCTTTCTTGGAGCTCTTGTCAACATATTTCACTTTGGAGCCTTTTGTAATAGTTCCTACCAGTTTGTATCCGGAACCTTTCTTAGTGGAACGGTATACCTGATATCCGGTAGCTCCTGTTACTTTCTTCCAGCTGACAGTAATCTTGCCCTTTGTTGCTTTCGCTTTTGGACTGGTTGGCTTCGCGATCTTTGCTGTGGAAACTATAGCACTTGCAGATTTGCTTGCACCACTTGTATATGTTTCATCAGCAGAATCTTTGTACTCATAGGACTTACCATTCTTGTAAGCAATTACATAATAGTAATATTTTACTCCTGCTTTCGGTCCTTTGTACTCTGTGCTTGTTGCACCATTATAGGTGTACTTGATCTCGCGATCTGTAATAGTCGTTTCCTTCAGTTCACTAACGAATTTGTATCCGCTGACTGTTGTGGAATCAGCAACATAATTCGGGACAGTTGCACTGGAACCGTAACTATAGCTGTAAGAATTGCTGTCTTTGTTATATCTGTTCCAGGAAGAGGTGGTTCTGTATACACGATAGTAATCAGCACCTGCTACCGGATTCCATGTTACAGTAATACTTCCATCTGCTTTGTTTGCAACAGCTTTTACATTGCCAGGAGTTGCTAAAACAGGATTAACTGTTGCTCTGATTTCATTGCTGTATTCCTGTCCTCTGTATGCACGTACACGATAGGTTGTTTCCGTATCTGCTGCCGGGAATGTAATGGAAGATGTGGAAGCTTTCAGTGTCTTATAGGTTTCCCATGCACCAGTCTCTTCATTTCTCTTCTCAACCAGATAACCCTTTCCTGCATATACCGGCTGCCAGCTTAACTTCATCTTACCGTTTGCATAAGAAATTCTGTTAACGGTAGTCATCTCGAAGCTAAGATTTGCATATACACCTTCATCAATGTAATACTTGCTGTTTCCTACAGTCTTGTATGCTCTTACAAGATAGTAATAATCCATACCGCTCTGAAGCTTCTTGTCTGTATAACTGGAAGCCTTTGCACTTGTAGTCTTGATCAGTTTATACTTAGCAAAATTGTTGGTCATGCCAGCTGCTACAGTATCTCCAATAGAAGATCCTTCACATCTGTAAATCTCATATCCCTTAGCACCTTTGATCTTGGTCCAGGACAGTTTTACAGAAGTTGTGCTCTTAGGTGTTGCTTTCAGCTTCAGCGCACCGCCCCAGGTAGTAACCTTATTATAAGCCCATGCTCCATAAGTGGTCTTGCCTGTTTCGGAATCATAATAATATGGTCTTACTCTGTAAGTATAGGTAGTATCTGCTTTCAGTTTGGTGTTCTTATAAACGCTGTCTGTAGTTTTGGCAATTGTTTTATATTTCTTGCCATTCTTTCTCTGGATCTGATAGCCGGTAAGCCAGCTTTCTGATCCGCTTTCAGCGCTCATCTTTAAGGTAACGGTCTTAGCTGTGATAACATTTGTTACAGATATATTCGGCATACCAGCTTTAAATGATGCTGTATTTGTGTATGCACTGTATTTCTGTGCAAGTGTAGCTGCCTTATCATTTTTTACACGGGCACGCACATAATAGGTCTTGCCTGGTGTAAGTGATTCAAAGTAAAGTGTTGCCTTATTATTCTCACCAGAAATACAATCTGTAACCTTGTAATCATTTACAAATTCAGGTGATTCGGAATACCAGAATTCTACATCTTCTTCTTTTCTTACAGTTCCGTCATAGGAGAATACATAACCATCCGGTGTTTTCTCAACCAGCTTCAGGTTGCTGATCGCTGAAGTGGCTTTGGAGACATTGACAGCTACTACATTGGAAGGAGTACCGTATTTCTTGTTTCCGCTCTTGTCTTTTACATAAGCGACAACTCTTACATAGGTTGCTCCTTCTTTTAATAAGGATTTTCTCAATGTAAGTGCATCATCATCCTCATAGTACTCATCTTCATCTTCATCATAGTAACCACTGGAAGAAGCTGTTACCCAGTCCTCTTCGGAAGGCTGTGCCTTATCAGTGTACTGGAGCTCATAAGAGTCGCCATCTTCCAGAACAGCATCAAAACGGAATTCGAAGCTGTTTTCAGATTCTTTATACATCTCTAAGCCAGTCACATTCTTAGGTGCCTTTTCTGCATCTGTAGTGAAGGAGACTGCTGCAGGTTTCAGTTTTGCAACCTCTTCCTCTTCCGGTCTGTCTGCACTGCTCACTGCACGAACATAATAGGTTTTTCCTGCTTCCAGATTACTGTTGTTTTTACTGATCTTCAGTTTCGCAGAACCAGCTGAGCCATCATAATAGAAGCTGCTCCAGTCACTTGCCATAGTTGCAGTAGTAAATTCTGTGCCTGTTGCGATCTGATACCATACGCTGTTTAAATCAACCTTTGCACTGTATGTGAAATAATAGTACTCATCGTCAGCTTTTACATACTGAAGATCTGTGATCGGCTGAAGAGCATCTACTGTAAATGCAGCGGACGGTGCTGACCAGTCGCCTTCTACGGTCTTTGTGACTTTCTTTCCGTCTGTATCAACGGTATAAGTGCGTACTGCACGTACCTGGAAGGTATAGGATTCTCCAGGAGCCATTGCCTTGATCGGATCGCCCTTCTCATCTCTTACACGGTCAAATGAAACCTTAGGATCTGTTGTATATGTATACAAATCTTCATCTTTAAGCTCTGACAGGGAAACACTTGGGAAATTACCGCGTCCGACGCTGTAGTAGGTCTTATCAACAGTTCCGTCATCCTTCAGAGAAGCTGAGCTCACGTATTCACGGCCGGCAGAATCTTTTACAAGGATTTCATAGCGGTTTACATTGTCAAGTGCGTTCCAACGCAAGGTTGGCTCACTATCCTCTGTGTTTACATTTACACCGGAAACAGCTGCAGGCTTCTCACTGGTACCTGCATCTGAAGCGGTTACTTTGTATGCAAATGCATTGGACCAGTCTCCGTATACTTCCTTACCATCCTCTCCGATCTTAACGGCACGAACAGAAAGATTATAGGTCTTTCCGTCTTCAAATGCATAAACAGGCTGACCGGTAGCCGGGTAAATAACAGGTTCCAGAACTCCGTCTACGCTTGTATAAGTTCTATAATCAGACTCATCAAAGGAATATCTGGTGCCGCTTACTCTGGTATACCTGCCACTCTTCCGATCGGATGCCAGTGACTCAAAGTACTCACGTCCAGCTTCGTCTGTAATCTTAATCTCATAGCTGTCTGCATTCTTATCCGGATTCCAGCTGAGAACATAAGAAGAAGCTGTTACACCGGAGATTTTCTTCAGGCTTGTATCTACAGCTTTATAAGTTACTGTATAAGCGTCAGACCATTCACCTTCCTGCTTCTTGTTTGCACCATTCTCATATCTGTAATTAATTCCGCGGACACGGATGGTATAGGTTTTACCTCTTTCAAATTTGAACTCTCCGTAGGTTCTTCCTAAATAGAAGTTTGGATAGGAATAATTGGAATCTGTTGTAAAGGCAACTTTTCCATCTACTTCAACTTCGTACTGGGATACATATGTATTCTGGATACGGTTCCAGCTTACATATTCATATTCATCGTTGTATTTGAAATTACCGGTCTTCTCTGGTACAAGACTGCCGCTGTCGTCTGCTTCTACAACCAGCTCATTGGACCAGTCGCCTACCTTCTTCTCGTCGCCGGAGCCTGTATATGCACGGACTTTAACGGTATATTTCTTGCCTTTCTGGAAAGCACCGATATATTTTCCGTCTGCATCAGAAGCGACTTCATAAAGACCTGTGGTGTCGTTCTTTTTAAGCAGATAACCGTAATTCTCATAGAAATTGAGCCAGTTACCTGAAGTAGTTACATAGGAGGGTTCCTTTGCTCCATATGCATAAGAATAATATTCATTTCCAGCTTCATCCTTAATGGAAACCTCGAGGTTCTGGTTCTCGCCGGATACCTGAATCTGATTCTTTCTTTCAGCTGCATAAATTGTCACACTCTTCGGCTCAGCGACCTTCTTTGCGTAGGTATAATCTACAGCGTCAGACCATTCACCATATGCAACAGTTCCATCTGCGCTGTTACGGTTTACGGCGCGAACGGAAACTTTGTATGTCTTGCCATTCTCAAGACCTGCAATATATCCGTCTTTACCATCTGGTTTGTATACAAGGTTTCCTTCTGCGTCAACCTTGAACGGCCGCATGGTAAGACTTGTAAGACTATAGCTCAAGTTGACTGTTGACGGATAACCGGTCTCTGGCTCGCTTGCATCATAATTGTAGCGGTAAGTGTACTCTCCGTCTGTTACACGGATCTGGTATTCATCTGCCTTCTGGTCTGCATACCAGGTAAGAACATTCTTATCCTCCTCATCAAATGCAACATGTCCGATCTTGCCAGGTGCCTCTGCATCAAAAGCAGCAACCTCATCGGTGCTTCCGCTCTCTTCTGCGTCTGCAACTGCCTCACTGTCACCGAAGCCATCCTCTGTAACAGCTGACACTGCGGCTTCATCTCCGAAGCCATCTGCCTCTACAGCAGCTTCCTCTGTGGTGTCCGCTTCCGCTGCCGGAGACTCAGATACGAAATCTCCTCCATCTGTAAAATCTGACGCCAGAAGCGGTGTCGGTGCGGAAGTTGCGGTCATTGCCGCTGCAATTGCAATGGCAACAGACTTATTGAGTGTTTTCAAATCTTTCTTCATACATTTTCCTCCATGAATTAAATTTATTGAAATTGATCAATAAGTAGTATGGGGAAATTATAGCGTATTACTCCGTTTTAGGCAAGTGTTTTGTGAAAAAATTATGTATTTTTTGTGTAAATAAACACACATTACCACCCCCCGTTTGTATTTTTCTGATATTTTCTCTTTTTTCTGACAATTAATTGTTTTCTTTATATTTCGACTATTTTTGTATTTTTTCATATTCTGTCAAAATACTGTTCATTTCGTAGCGCTTCAGCTGTCTGATCAGTTCTTCTGCATTAATATGAAGCCGCATATCTTCCAGGCTTTCTTTTATCTCAATGTCACGTTTCATAGTTGCCAGCTGTTCGCTTAAGTATACCATCTCTTTATTTGTTTTCAGTGCTTTCAGAGGGCTTCTTCCTATTCCAAGGTTTTCTTTCCAGAAAGTATTCAATTCCTTTTCTTTCTTTGCCACGCCTTGGCAGTCCTCAATTGCTTCATAGATCGCATCCAGGGTTTTATATTCTGCTACAAGCGGCGCTGCTGCCGAGGAAACTCCTTTACAGCCTGGAATTCCATCGCCTGGATCTCCGGTGATCGCCAGAAGCACAGGAATCTGTTCCGGATATACCCCTTCCTCAGAACAGACAATTTCCGGTGTATATTCAAATACATTAGAAGGGAGTTCCTCGTAAACCTCTTTTCCAAACAGGCCATATGCATCCTTCAAGTTCTCCAGCTTATCCTTCGTAACAACACGCCACATGCGGGTATATTCGCTTACCAGCTGAAAATAATCGTGATCCTTGGTAAGCACATAAGTCTGCAGATCCGGGCCCTGGAATTTCTCCACAAGAGATGCCGCATAATCGTCAGCCTCATAGTCCTGACTCATAAATACCGGACAGCCGATTGCTTTCAGAAGCTCTTCCATCTGGATAAACTGTTCTTTTAATGGCTGGGCAGTCTCCTTGCGATTGGCTTTGTAAAAATCGGCGCCAAGCTGGGTGCGGCGGAAAGTATCTCTTGTCATGTCAAAGGTAAATGCCACGTATTCCGGCTTTACCTTCTTATAGACAGCCAGAAGGGTGCGAAGCATGGTGAACATGGCATTTGTGTATTTTCCATCGGAGGTGTGCAGGATTTCCGGATAGTGTCTCTCTTTTTCCTCGTCTGTCTTTGCGAAAAGGATAGATTTTGGAAGATTTCCATAATAGGATGTGGACAGCATGGAGGAGCCGTCGATGATCAGAAATTTTGGCATGATTGTTCTCCTTCTATGATTATTTGACAGTTTCCTAACGAAGCGTTGATTTTTACACACTGTCAGGAAGTGTCTTTTCAAGATCTGATATGATATCAGACCTGTAATTTTTCTCAATCTCTCTGTAAGTATACCATAAATTTATCTTATCTGAAAAATTTCCAAAAATTTTTTCAGATTTCGTGTTATTTCTTTCTCTGGTTTTCGTATATATAGTGAAGGGAGCAGAAAACAAAATTATTTCTGAATTCCCGCTTCTACGTAGAATGAGGAGGTACTCAATGAAAAAAATAATTTTAACCTTATCCGGCGTTCTTTTTGTGATCGTCACCGGATGCTCGCTGCTGATCTGCATGATGAACGGAATTCCGAATTTAGATCAGCCGGCTGCTGCCTTTTACCTGGCGAAAGCAATTCTGTTATCCTTTAGCCTTCCTCTGGTAACCTTAGGTCTCTTCGTACACTGTTTGCAGCTTAGACGAAAGCTTGATAAGAAGAACCAGTTGTTCCGGAATGCGATGAAGGAGCTGATAAAAAATCGCCAGACCAGCTGCAGGGATTCTGGAGATTCTGATTTCCAGAGCTTTAAAAATTCACTTACCTGTCTGTTCTGTGCCTTTGCAGAAGATTCCGGTCTCAGCGAAGAGGATCAGAAGGACTTGCTGGATTTTATTGACAAATTTTAAGTGAGGGACTTGCATGCTTTTAATCTGTATGAGCATAGCAGGAACAGTGCCACTGATCATCTGTCTCCTGCTATTGCTTCTCCAAAGGAAAAAATTTTCATACCGGCTTGGCCGGAACCTGGTGTTTCTGAGTCTGGCGGGGTATTTGATACCGTTTCAGGTGGTTAAATATCTGATGCCAACAGATGTTTTGATAAGAACAGACGCTCTTGCAAACATCTCTTATTACATCAATTTTGACGACAAAGGAGCAATTTCTTATCACGGAATTTCATTATGGATGTCCGACTGGATTCTTATGATTGGATTATGCTGGCTATTTTTAATCTCAGGCTTCAGTGTTTACGAAATCATAAAGTATCACCGGCTCACGCGAAAGCTGAAAAAGATTACTGAGAAAAGAACTTGTTTCTTACCTGGAATCGGGGATGTAGAATACCGTATTTCTCCCCTTATTGGTTCTCCCTATACTATAGGTTTCCTGAAGCCTTTCATTGTCGCGCCGGAGAGCCTTGAGGATTCCAGATTGTCAGAAATGATTATGCGGCATGAATATTCACACCTGCGCCGTCATGACTCAGCTGTAAAGCTGCTCTGCCTGTTAGCCATTTGCCTTCATTTTTATAACCCGTTAACATTGCTTACGCTTCTGCTTTACACCAGCTTTTCCGAAAACATTGCAGATCAAGCCGCCACCGAAGGTTTCACCACGGAAGAGAAAAAAGCCTACGCAGTCGCTCTCGTGAATCTTTCCGCAAGGAACAGACAGGTTCCTGTAGTCTGGAAAAACAACTTATTGGGGGCCAAACATACAATGAAAAGGAGAGTGGAATTTATTATGATGAAGAATAGAAAAGCCAGTAAAATTGGTACTGCTGCGGCAATATTGGCATCTGTATTTTTGAGCGGGACTACGGTGTTTGGGTATGCGCCGATGCAGACGACGGAAGCACCAGTATTTTCTCCAATTACTGAATCCTCTATTTCTTTTGAAGAAGTGAACACTTTAGATTCTCAGTTTTCAAACTCAGATATATATTTTGAAACAGAAGATCATTTTTCAGTTCCAGTTACTTCTTCCGATTTAGAAACACGTGCCCTTATATGCACACATGATTTTAAAGAGGGATACGCGGATAGACATTATCCCAAAAGTAATGGTGGTTGTGAAGTAAAACGCTATACTGCAAAAATTTGTCAAAAATGCAATCATCTTGTCATCATGGACTACGTAAGCACAACAACTTACGCCAAATGCCCACACAAATAATCGCCTGCACTAACTTTAATGGGAGGAAGTTAGCCCAGCCGAATTATTAAATCATTCACACTTACCCAATTATGTCATTTTCCATTATTATCTTTCGTGAAGCTCAGAGGGAACGGAAGCTAAAAACGAGTCAGGGAAGCGTTTCGCTTTCCCTGGCTCTTACCCGTTTCAGAAACATATTATAACATTTCTCTTCTTTCTTTCCATCACGCCGCTTTCCCGGTACCTTTCAGCTGTCCATGCACCGTCTGTCTCACAAACACAAAGCAGATCACCTGCAGCACAATGGTAATGAACCAGGATGCCGGATAGGAAATAAACAAGGTGTACAGGCTTCTGTGCTGTGGGAATATCCAGAAGATCCACACAATTCTAGTACCAACCGTACCGATAATAGAAAGGATCATAGGCACACCGGAATGTCCCATTCCCCGGAGAGCGCCAGGAAAAAGATCCATGATTCCACATAAGAAATAAGGCACTGTGGTGATGGAAAGAATCTCCACACCGCATCGGATAACCTCCGGGTCCTCTGTGTAAACCTTCAGGATCTCACCGCCACACATGTAAGAGCCGCATCCCAGCACAAGGGCGATCACAAAAGACAGGATTCCGCAGTCCAGCAGCACTCTGTCCATACGTTTATATTTCCCAACGCCATAATTCTGGCTGGTAAAGCTCATACAGGCCTGAGTGACCGCATTTACAGACGCATACAAAAATCCCAGAATATTATTCGCCGCCGTATAACCAGCCATGGCAGTGGAACCAAAGGAATTTACAGAAGACTGCAAAAGCGCATTGGAAATGTTAATAACCGTACTCTGCACTCCCGCCGGTATTCCCACCTGGAAAATCTGTACCAGATAAAATTTCTTCATGCACAATCTGGAAAACCGAAGCTGATAACTGCTGTCCGTCATATACAGACATCTAAGAACCAGAATACAGGAAATCAGCTGGGAAATAATGGTCGCAATGGCAACACCTGCAACACCCAGATGAAACACGATCACCAGAATCATATTCAGCACCGCGTTGGTCACACCAGCCACGACCAGGAACATCAGCGGACGCCTGGTATCCCCTACCGCACGCAGAATAGCTGCACCATAGTTATAAAGCATAAAAAACGGCATTCCCAGGAAATAAATCCTCATATACAAAGTGGACTGGTCAATCACATCCGCAGGCGTTCCCATAACCTCCAGTGCCCATCTTGAAAAAACAAGTCCTACAGCAGCCATCGCCACACCACTGACCAAGGCCAGTGTCACAGACGTATGTACCGTTTCCGACATCTCTTTTGCCTTACCTGCCGCATAGAATCTGGCAGCCAAAACATTAGCTCCCAGTGAAACACCAATAAAAAGATTGGTAAACACATTGATCAAAGCGGTAGTAGAACCAACTGCTGCTAGGGCCTGGCTGCCGGAAAACCGTCCCACCACAATAATATCCACAGCATTGAACATCAACTGCAGAATTCCGGAAACCATCAGCGGAATGGCAAAAGAAACCAGCTTGTCCATAATGGTTCCGTTACACATATCAATTTCGTACTTATTCTTACTCAACTCTATCGCTCCCTCATTCATATGCCAGCACCACCGGAAGCCCCTTCCGGTCTGCTGCCAGAGTATATAAAAAGCTCTGGCAGGTACTGGCACACATCATCCTTTCTGTCCCCGAAGCCATTTTTCAAGGACAGAATAAATCACATTCATGTCAATAGGCTTAGTTACATAATCACTCATTCCACACTCTGCAGCCCGGCTCTCATCCTCCTGGAACACATTTGCGGTCATGGCGATCACCGGAATATTTTTCCAGTAATCGCTCTTTCCTGCACGGATATTTGCCGTGGCCTCATAACCATTCATCACCGGCATCTGAATATCCATGAAGATCAGTTCATAATAATTCTCCGGCCGGGTTCCAAGAAGCTTGATCGCATCCTGTCCATTCTCTGCCACATCCACGATCAGACCGGATTCGGACAAAAGCTCGTACGCAATCTCCCGGTTCAGCTCATTGTCCTCCACCAGCATGATCCTGCGTCCCTTCAAAAAGCCCGGATCCTTTTCCTTCTCTTCACCAGCCTCTGCTGCCAGTAAGGCCTGATCAGCCTCCTTCTCTTCTTCCACAAGCTTCAGATCCAGCCGCACAAGAAAAGTCGTACCTTTCCCCTGAATGCTCTTTACCTCAATACTTCCACCCATCTGCGCAATGATAGACTTGGCAATAGAAAGTCCCAGTCCAGTTCCCTGGGTAGCATTTGTCATGCTGTTATCTTCGCGGGAAAAAGGCTCAAACAGCTTCTTCTGAAATTCTTCCGACATGCCGATTCCATTGTCCTTCACCACAAAAGAATAGCTTGCTTTGCCCTCTGCAAAGCTATTGCCCTGGGTTACCTTTACCTGCACACATCCATGCTCAGGCGTGTACTTCACTCCATTTGAAATCAGATTGATCAAAACCTGCCTGAGTCTTACCGGATCTGCCAGCACATGATCGTCCCGGATTTCTTCTATATCCATATCGAAAATCTGTCGTTTATCAACAGCTGCCTGACGGCATACTCCATCCACAATTTTCATGGTTTTGCTCAGGTACAGTGGTTCCTCATGAAGCGTCGTATCCCCACTCTCAATTTTCGACATATCCAGAACCTCATTGATCAGCTCCAGAAGGTGTCTGGAAGAATCGTCGATCTTCTGAAGACAATCCAGAATACGCGCAGGATCGTTCAGATGATTCATGGCGATCTGGGTCATACCAAGTATTCCATTCATAGGAGTGCGGATGTCATGGGACATACTGCTGAGGAAAATGCTTTTTGCCTTGTTTGCCTCTTCTGCAGACTGATATGCCTCCTTCAGACTGTTCATCAGCTGTTCATTTCTGCTGTGGCTTTCCTGAACATCTGTCGCGATCACAGTCATCATGCCAGGCATAACATTTTCCTCGTCCAGGCAGATAAACTGGAACCGCACCCAGCGGTAAGCATCTTTTGCCCGGATCCGGGCTTCACACTCATAGCTGCCCTCCTGCTCCAGAAATATACGGGAAAGCTCTGACAGTCTGATTTTCAGCCGTACTTTTTCCCAATCACCCGGTTCGCAGTTTGGCGCCAGATATTCTTTCAGGAAGTCTCCGTAATAACCGTCCGGAATCTTTTTATCCAGAAGTCTCTGGTTTCCGCGGTAGTATACCTTGTATTCGCCGGACATCATATCCACATACAAAATGATCAGAGAATTCCTTGCCAGTGCTCCAAGAAGCTGACGGCTCTCGTTTCCGCTTTTGTGAAGGAAATCGAGAATCGTATCTCCCTCTTCATCACTTTGCTTCCGGCTGCTGGCTTCCCAGTTTTCAATATCTGTAAACAACCTGCTTTCTTCTATTTCAGTTTGGTCTACTGCCTTTCCATATACAGAATAACAGGTACGGATGCGTCCCGCTCCCAGCAGATATCTGAGATCTGCCTGCAGTTCTTTGTCCTCTTCCAGAAGCTCCACCAGCTCCGGACAATAAACAGAACCCTTTCCCCAGGAAAACTCCTCCGCTACCTGTTCCAGCTTCTTGGCATTCTTGTAGCTTCGTCCCACAAAGTCAGTGGCTGCATCCAGACAATCG
>ERZ1673722.3169-NODE-3169-length-12223-cov-7.372781_pt1 | contig 12223 bp, 4 predicted proteins | sample MGYA00580222_ERZ1673722 | MGnify/ENA primary metagenome ERZ1673722 (study PRJEB41218, sample SAMN15661750) | gut metagenome | host: Homo sapiens | place: Canada: London | collected 2015-08-20/2019-03-30 | study: EMG produced TPA metagenomics assembly of...
TGCACCATGCAGAAATACTGGCTTTGGATACGCCGTATTCCGCAGTAATGCTTTTGTAGGTGCGTCCTTCGTCCAAATGGAGACGGACAATTTTCTTTTTGAATTCGGGTGTGTAACTTCGTGGCATGATGATTCCCTCTTTCCTGTATTTTGATTATATCGCATCAGCCACCCTGTTACAACTTTAGTATAGCACTTCACATCACGCTCAAAATCCGTTTACATTACCGAAAGTGGTATGGAACAGGCGCAAAAGCTTCTGGCCCGGTATGGGATCGATGACTGGAAGCACAGATGAGAACAAAGGCAGCACTTTTTTTGCTCTGAATATGCCAAAAACCCGGTTGCGTATGAACCGCAACCGGGTCTGTCCTTCCAACAATCTGTGTTTTGCCTTTGCAAAACACGGACGTCTGAAAGTTCCCATACGGAAACTTTCTCCCTCTTAAAGCATCAAAACCGCAGCAAAAAACCGCCCCGAAGGGCGGCTCGTTGACAGGTTTCCACTGCGTATGATATGATGCTGATAGACGCTGTTACTTTTGGCGGTCAGACCCTCTTTTCCTTTCCCGCAGTTTGCGGCAGGAAGGAGGTGGCGCATGTTCGGAAAAAGGCTTTTCGGCTTTTTATGTGTGCAGTGATTTTGCTGTACATTTTCTGTATAAAAGCGCATTGACCGCTCGGGTGGACTCCGAAACGGTCAATGACTACTTTAAGTTTTTGATCAATTAGGGTCTGACTGCTGTAACAGCGCCCCTTTATATTTAAATTATAGCATACGCTCCGGCTTTGTCAAGGCGACAGGGCTGGAGCTTTTTATTCGATTTTCCATGCCTTCACCTGCTCCAGATATTCTTTCCGCTCTGCCAACGCACTCACCTCGCCGTTATAGTGTTCCCATTATAGCGCGCGTTATGACGTTCACCAAATTATATTCCGATTTCGGAATATAATTTTATTTTTCTCGTATGTAATCCGATTTGGGAATGTTTTCGCAGAAGACGGCGTCCTGTAACCGCAAGATTTCAATCATCATTATAATCTGTGCCCGCAAGATTTGCCAAAGGCTGATTACGGAAGCCGTAATCGGTCGTGCGAAGGCGGTCTTCAACTGCTCAGCGCCTCAATCTCCCGCTGCGCGTTCCGCAGCGCCGTGTCGATATCCTTCTGCCCGGTCACGCTCTGCCGGAAGGCATCGCACAGGATTTCCTGCTCCCTGCTGGTATCCCGATACGCGCCGACCGCAGTTTCCCGATCCAGATATACCATCGGGTCCAGATACGCGCCGTAAAAGCTGTTCCGGTAGATCTCCTCCACCTCGCTGTCCAGATATGCAGGCATCATCTGCTCCGCCGCCATGATCTTCGCACCCTCGGCCCCCGCCGCAAAGCGGATGAACTCCCACGCCAGCTCCTGCTGCTGCGAGGAACGGCAGATGCCCATGCCGGTCTGGATAACGGTTTCGCTGCTCTTCTGGTCCTCCGCCCAGGCCGGCGCTTCCGTCACGCCCCAGCGAAAATTAAACCGCCCTGCCCGATAGTCGGTCATCAGGTAATTCAGATACCACGTACCGCCGATGTACATGCCGTACTGCCCCAGTTCAAAGCACTGCTGCTGTATATCCTGCGCGATGCAGGTGCTGTACTGCGGCATGCACCGTTCCTGCTGCATCTGCTGTACCCAGCCGATGATCTGCCGCATGCTTTCCGCATTATCATAACCGCCGTTTTTTCCCGTTGCAAGCCACTGAATATCCATCGGCAGCGACATCATCGCGTACTCGCCCTCGCTCAGGCTGCTCTGCATCTGCTGCGCCAGTTCGTGCACCTGCTCCCATGTCAGCCGCTCCTTCGGATACGGAATGCCTGCCCGGTCAAACAGCTCGCAGTTGTACAGCAGCACATAACGATCCCGTCGGTAGGGAATTCCGTACTGATGTCTGTCAAACTGCATCTGCACTAGCTCCGCGCTGTCCCGCAGGTCATGTCCGCACTGCGCGAGCAGTTCGTCGAGCGGCTGCGCAATGCCGTATTCATACAGCTTGTACAGCGAGTCCATCGTACGGCAGAGAAACACATCGGTCTGCCTGCCGCTCAGCAGCCGCGCCTGCATTTTCTGGTCGTAGTAGGCATCCGGATAGCTGACCACCTCGACCCGCACATCGGGATGGCTGTCCTCAAACGCCCGTATCAGCTTCCAGTCATAGCTGGTCTTGTCGTAGTCCCACAGCACCACGGTAAGCATTGTCCTGCGCGGGACATCTGTGATATTGCTCTGCGCGGTGCAGCCGCACAGAGCGAGCAGCGCCGCCAGCAGCAGCAGTCCTTTTTTCCGCAACGCTATCCCTCCCGACGCTGGTTTTTGAACTCGACGGGTGTCATGCCCGTGACCCTCTTGAAAATACGGCTGAAATAGAATTTATCCTCATAGCCAACCATCTGTCCGACGCGGTACACCTTCGCATCCGTGAGCAGCAGCAGTTCCTTCGCCCGCTCGATTCGGTACTCCATCAGCAGCTCGGTATAGCTTTTCCCGGTAAACTTCTTGAGCAGCGTGCTGAAATACGACGGATTCAGGCTGACCGCCCGTGCCGCCTCCTGCAGGGACGCTGCTTCGCGGTAGTGCGCCGCGATCCAGTCCTGCGCCATGCCGACGATCTTCGCACCGCCTTTTTCGCTCTCTCGAAGGAGAAAATCAGACAGATCCTGCCGGAGCGCGTCAAGCCATGCGATTACCTCGCCCAGCGTTTCCATGTGCAGCAGCTCCTCATAACTGCGGCAGCTGTTTGTCAGAACCGTGCGTATCGGCAGTTCATTGCGCTCGAAATGCTCCTGCACAATATACAGCAGCTCGAGCGCGATCGCACGCACAGTGGAACGGCTGAGCGCCAACCGCTGCATATCGGTTTTGAGCCGCGCAAACACTCGCTCCAGCTCCTCCGGCGTGCCGGAAATCAGAATTTCGCTGAGCTCCGCACGCACACCGGACAGGCTGTAGCTGTCCTGCCTCGTCTGCTCCATATCCTGCCGCCACAGCAGCACACCGTCATGCGATGCATAAAACCGCTGCGACACGGCTGCATTTGCCCGCCAGAATGCCTCCTTGATGCCGGCGCCGCCCGGCTGCATGCTGCTGCCGACCAGCACCGTACACGAGAGCTCCAGATATTCATGCAGCATTTTGCGCAGCCTCTTCGCCAGCCGCAGAACCGCCTCGTCCGGCGCCGGCACCGGCGCAGTCAGCAGGACATCAAACTCACCGGTACGCCCGGAAAAACAGTAGCCGCAGCAGACATCGCTGACGATCTCCTCCGTGATGTTAACGACCGAAATACGCAGCGTCTGTATCTCCTCTGCGGTGGCTTCCTCAAAGCGGTACACCTCGCCCACCTTGATTACCATGCAGTACACCGGACGGCCCTCCAGATGAATCTCCAGTTCACGCATGGACTGCTCCAGCTGCTGTCCGTTCATGTAGTAATTAGAAACCACATCCCACAGAAAATTTTGACGCAGCAGCGCACGGCTCTTCTCGTCGTCACCAGAAAACAGCGGCGAGGCGGCAGCATTCTCCGCAGCAATGGCGCGCTGGCTGTGCAGCAGCTCCTCCGGATTGAGGTTCAGCTTGAGCAGATAGTCCCGTGCGCCCAGCTTGAGCGCCTGCTTGACCAGTTCGAACTCGTCGTAGCTGCTCAGCACCAGAATTTCCGGCGGCGTGCTCTGCTGCCGCAGCTGACGGATGAGCTCGATGCCGTCCATGCCCGGCATTTTGATATCAGTAATGACGATGTCCGGCTTCTTTTCCTGTACGAGCTGCATCGCCTCCAGTCCGTTCGCCGCCTCCCCGACCAGAACGAAGCCGTTTTCTTCCCAGTTAATGACGGTTTTAAGTCCAATGCGAACCATCGTGTCGTCATCCGCGATCAGTATGCGCGGTTTTCTCATTTGCTCTCCCCCATTTCCCGCAGGTGTACCGTCACACAGGTACGAACGTGCTCCTCGCTCTCAAAGGACAGTCCGCAGTCCTCGCCGTACAGCATGCGCAGACGTTCATCCACATTGTGAACGCCGATGCTGCCCTGCGTCACCCGTTCATGACGCTGAAGGCGCTGTAAGATCTCCGGCGGAATACCTGCTCCGTCGTCCTCAACAGAGATGTAGATCTCCCGCTTTTCTCTCCATGCCGTCAGACGGATCGTGCCGCCGTGATGCGGCGCGGCTTCAATGCCATGCAAAATGGCGTTTTCGATGAGCGGCTGAAGCAGAAAGCGCTGAAGCCGCAGATCGAGCAGGCTCTCATCCTGCACATCGACCTCATACTCAATGTTCCCCTTGTAGCGGATATTCTGAATATAGATATACTGCTCCAGCAGAGCCAGCTCCTCCCGCAATATGATCTGCTCCTCCGCCTTGCTCAGGCTTGACCGCAGGATGCTGCCCAACGCCTCCGTCATATTCTGAATACCGCGTGACCCCTGCATGACCGCCATCATCTTGATCGAATTGAGTGTATTGTAAATGAAATGCGGATTGATCTGCGCACGGAGCATACGGACCTCGGCCTTGCGTTTTTCCTTTTCCTGCTGTACGCGGCTGTCCAGCAGCGCACGGATATCGTCCTGCATCTGCTCGATGCCCTGCTCCAGTCGGGCATATTCCTGCACGCTGTCGCGCGGCAGCGCACAGTCGAACTGCCCCTGCGCAATACGGTCTACCGCGTCCGCCATGCTCCGTATCGGCTGCACCAGCCGCTCCGCGAACACGGATGCCAGAATAAGCGCCAGCAGCAGCGCCAGCACACCGACTACCACGAACGCCTGCAGCAGAATGCTGCGCTGCTGCGCAAACTCGTAGGTCGAGACCGCTTCTACAATGCACCAGTCATATACGCTCGAGCTCCTCTTGAAAAACTGGTATGGTGCATCCCACAGCCTGTGTTCCTCATTCATCGCCATGCGGCGCAAATCCTGTTCTGTATGGGCCGACAGCCTTTTCCAGCCGTCGCTGCGCACGACATACGAGTCTGTCGTATCGACCAGACAGAACGCTGTGTTCTTCTGACCGAGCAGCGCATCACCGATGTTGGTCAGCACGGCCTCGCGCAGCAGGATGACGAGATAACCGGCGGTTCTGCCGGTGGTCTCATCGATAATACGGCGGCTATACGGCAGTACGGTCTCATACTGGCTGAACCGGCACGGATTATCTGCACCGCTGCCCCAGCAGGCAATGCCGCCGTCTGCGAAAAATGCGTCACTGCAAAAAGCACGGTAGACCGCATCCCGATCGACCAGCGCCGCCTCCTTGCCGCGTCGGATATCCAGACCGTTTTCTCCGATCAGATAAAGCGACAGAATATCCTCCGTAACCGTTACGAACTGAAACTGCTCGTCCAGCATAGACGCAACCGCCATTGTCTCCGCCGGAGCAAATGGATCATCTGCCAGCATCAGCGCGCGTATCTGCCCATTCTGACAGATCTGGTTTGCGAACTCCTCCACGCGCATCGCATTTTCCTCGATCTTTTCAATCGCATACTGCAAATTCTTCGTGTTCTCCCGCTCGAGATTGTTCCGCAGCACACGCTGCTCGGAGACGAAATAGTACGCACTGAATATCAGGCACACCAGAACCGCAGCCAGCATGAAAAACAAAAACAGCTGCTGCTTCATAGTCGGTTTTGTCCGGCGGATTTTCATGGCTGCACCTCCGTGAGTTGATGGATTTATTATAGCACATCCGGGGCGGAAAACGAAAGAGCAGACCCTGCCAGTTGGCAGGGTCTGCATGCAAATGAGAGGGGAAATTTACGGATTGTAAACGAGTGTGCCGTCTGCATTGCGGCTGTAGTGACTCAGCCAGTTGTTCCATACACGGGCAGAGTGCTCGGGCATGGTAGCGTGCGGCATGTAATCTACGATCTCCGCCTGTACCATCGGAACGCCATCCTTCTCACAGGTCATGGTGTACCAGCGGCCGGACTTCGTAAACGCGCCGCCGTTCTGCCAGTCAAGGCTGCCCTTGGTTTCATTGCTGCCGTTGATCTTGCTCCAGTCCAGAGAACCGGTGCAGTCATTCAGCGCGAACCAGTCGCTCAGCGTCTTGCCGGAGGAATTTTCCTCTGCCAGCGGAACCGGGCAGATTGACCATTCGGTGCCGCCTTCGGTACCTGCTGCCATGTAAACCGGAACGCCCGGGTAGCTGCCCTTTGCCTTGGCCGCTTCTACCTGCTCAAATACAGCTGCGTTGAAGATGAAACCGGACAGCGGTGCAGCTGCCGCGAACATCTCCGGCTCATTCAGCGCCAGTACGTGCGTCATCTGAGAGCCCCAGGAATGACCGGTTGCATAAACTCGGCCGGTGTCGATAGAATAGGTTTTCTCCAGATCGTTCAGCATGTACTTGAAGAATTCGATTTCGTCCATGCGGGTCGGGTCCATTGCAATATTCCATGCGGGGAACGGTGCATTGCCGTTTTCGGAAATGCTGCCCGGGATTGCCGACGGGAATACAACGATGAAGCCCTTTTCGTCTGCGACCTTGTGCCAGTCGGTCTGACCGGCGTAAACGCCGCCGTTCAGCGTGTAGCCATGGTTTGCAAAGACGACCGGCGCCTTCTGCTGTACGTTCTGCGGTACATATACATACCACTCACGCATCCAGCCGCCGACTTTTTCGTAATGGCGGGTCATATGAAGGTCTGCGATCGGGTCCTTGGTAACGCGCAGGTCACCGCCCGGGTCTGCCATCCAGCGGCGTACGCCGAACAGGAAGTCATTCCAAATCGTGCTCTCCGTGTTTTCCGGAGCGCTCTCGCTCGTCCAGATGCGGTACGCTGCGGTATCGCGGTTGATCTTGTACGCATTCTCGTCTGCGGTCCAATCTGCCGAGCGGGTATACTTGGTGATATTGCCGTCTGCTGCCTTGTCGCTGTCGGTGATATGATCCGCAGCCTTCCAGTATGCCAGTGCGTTTGCATTGTTGTCGACCGAACCGATCATCCATACCGGAAGCGGCAGCGTGCTCTTCGGGATCGTGCTCTTGCGGGTGGAGGACTCCACATCATTGTAGCCGTTCAGGCTGGAGGCCATCTTCGCACCGTTTTCTGCAATCCAGTCAGCATCAACCGAACCGGCATCGACCGTGGCCAGGCCTGCCCATACGGCTGTCTGATCCATTACTGCCATCTGTGCGATGGTGCCGCCTTCGCCGTAGCCTACCATGTAGTTTTTCGCCTCATGGATGCAGTACATCGTGCGGCCGGAGGCTGCTGCATAGACCTTGTTCACGTAGTCAATATCTGCTGCACGTTCTGCTGCACTCGTGCCATAGGTCAGGCCATTCAGATAAACAACGATGAACTTTTCCTGCTGCTTGGTCCAGTCTGCATCGATTGCCTGCGTATCCGTGCTGTCCGCAAGCGCTTTCCATGCGTCGAACTTGCTCTCGCCCTTGTTCGGCAGAACAAATACGCCTGCGCAGGATTCGCGTGCGCCTTCCGGCACATAAGAGGTAAAGGTGCGGGTTTTGCCGTTAGCCAGCGTTACGGTTTCCGTGTGCTCGCCGGTGTACAGCGTTTTGTACGGGTTTGCCGGGTCGATATGGGTGCGGACTACGACCGTGTATTCCTTCTCGGTGGTGCCGTCCTTTGCAATTACCTTGACCGTGAAGTTAGTCAGACCGTTCTTGAGCTTGCCCACATAAGTCTTGCCCGACTCTGCGGCTTCGCCGTTAATAGTGATCTTCGCGCCGGAGGAAGCTGCGGTCGGAACGATCTCGATCGAAGTCGTCTTCTCGTCCACCTCAGCGACAAAGCTGGTGGTGTTCTTTCGGGTCGGCTTAGTGCCGTCTGTCGGGTACTGCCAGTTTACATTGATGCCGAAATTCGGGTCGTTCCAAAGCAGGTTGCCCTTCTCGCCCTTCTTGTGTACGGACAGGTTGGACAGGTCTGCAATCTTGTTCTGATTGCCGTCGCGGTAGCCGTCGGACAGGTAATTCTGCTTGTTAACGTTAATGCCGACCCAGTTGACGTCCTTCAGGCGGTCGCCGACTACGACAGTCTTGGTGTTTTCCAGATATCCCTCATAGCTGTCCAGCGTGCGCAGGGTCGGGGTCGTAGCGTCCCAGCCTTCGTCAACGACCTTCTGCACCGCCGTCTGCAGATTGTCCAGATAGCTTGCCGTGCCGTCCAGTACAACGTCGTTGTGACCGGTGAGGATGCGCTTTACCGTGCCGAGGCTGTCAACGCGCTCCAGCGCGATCTGAAGCGAGGACAGGTAAACGTCCATCGAGTCCGCGAAGAACGTCGGGGACAGGTTTGCGAACTGCATCCAGAACGAGTCCGTGATGTGTGCGCGGTTGTTGCCGATCTGGTCGGTTGTGAACAGATTGCCGGTCGCGGCATCGAACAGCATGATGCCTGCCACCTGGTGTCCCGGCAGCTCGATTACATTAAATTTCGTGCCGCCCATGTCGTAAACGTCACCGTTTTTCAGCGTTTCCAGCTGTGCATCATAGGCTGCGCTTGCAGCGGCCTCATTTGCGAACATGCCGGAGGCTACGCCAAACTGCTTGACATAATCACGCAGCACCTCAATACCGCGCTCGTTGACATAAACCTTAGCGCCCAGATCCTTGTTTTCCTTGCACAGGAACTGATGCGTCATCTGCACGTGATCCGGGTGCGGATGGCCGATGATAAGGTCGATCGGCTTGCCTGCGCCGACGATCTTTCGTGCAGTCTCGTACAGATTTGCCGCGTCCTTTGCATCAAAGTAGCCGGCATCCAGAACCATTGCGCGGTTGGTGCCTTCTACCAGATACATCTTGTCGCTGTCGTAATCCTGAATGAGCGTTACGTTCGGAACGTCGCTGCCGTTCCAGTCCTTCGGTACGCCAACCTTCAGTTCGTGGTGCGGGATGCTGGTAACATCGTAGTTCCAGTTCGCTACACTGCTGGTCCTGCCGTTTTTCACCGCGACTGCCTTAACGTTATAGGTCTTGGTGACCGGGCCTTTCGCGCTTGCGGTCGGCTGGGTGATCTCGATCTGACGATACTGATAGGTATCGAACTTTTTGCTTGCTGTGGTCGGGACAGCTGCCTTGTCTGCGCCTTCCGCGATCTCATAATAAATGTCCGCGCCGTCCTGTGCGGTCAGCGTGACGAAATAGGTCATGTCGTAATTGAATACGCCCAGGCTCTTGGAGGTCTCCTGACCCTTGGGGAGCGGATATGCGCTCGGTGCCGCGGGCGTAGACGAGCTGCCGCCCGAAGAACCGCCGGAGGAGCCGCCCGTGCTGCCGGTCGTCAGAGTAGAGTTATGAATCTTGACCACCTTGCCGGTGATTTCGCAGCCGGTCGCCTTGACTTCGCCGGCCTTGCCGCCGAGAATGACCGTGCCGCTCAGCTTCGCCTTGTTCAGCGTCACGCCGGAGGCCTTGACGATGACAATGCCGGTGCCCTTGGGCGTTACCGTGCCGGACTCGGTGATGTAATCCGAAATCATGTTGTCGAGCAGCTTGACTACTTCTGCGCGGGTGATATTCGCCTGCGGCTCAAAGCGGTTGCCGCTGCGGCCTGCGATATAGCCGTTCTTTGCAAAAGCGGCTACGTTCGCCATCGCCCACGAGGAAATGCGGCTGTTGTCCGCAAAGCTCGTCGAGCTGCCGCCTGCCGTTACCGACAGCGCACGCGCCAGCATGCTGACAGCCTCTTCGCGGGTGATCTTGTCCTTTGGACGGACATTTTTTCCGTCGCCCTGCATCACGCCCGCCTGCGCCACACGCAGGATCGGGTCTTTGTAGTACGCATTATCCAGATCAGAGAATTTGTTCTCTGCCTTGGTCTGGTAATCCATTATGCGGTCTATGATAACCGCCATGTCTGCTCTTGTTATCGCGCTGTCCGGTTCAAAGTCTCCATTGTGGCCTTGGATGACACCGCGGTCGCTCCAGCGGCTGATCGCATCCTCCGCCCAGTGCCCGCGCGTATCCGCAAATGATGCGGCAAGCGCTGACGGCAGCATCGTCAGCAGCATTGCCAGTGTAATAAACCATGCACAGATCCGTTTGCGTTTCATTTTCATTCTCCCTTCTTTACTCGTTGTCGGCCGAATTTCATCGGCTTCCTGCTGCCATTATTGTACCGTGTCTGCGCCAAAGCGAAAATGAAGTAAAGCCAGAATTGTTGTGCGATCCGCAGGAGTTTGTTTTGACCCTGTTCGGTGTTGCACAATTCCTATGGTATTTGTTGTCCGATTGTCAGAACGGTTCAGACCGCGCAGAGCACCGCGTTACCGCCTGCCGGATGATATGCCTGACCGGCGTCTTGAAATAACATTTTTCCTCTTTTATATTCGAAACCTTGACAAAACCGCTGTTTTGCGGTACGATAAATACAGAAATTCAAACGCTCCTCAGCCTTATTTCCTTTCGTTTGGCGAGATACACATCTCACAGGCGCAGGTATCCCGTCTGGAAAAGGGCGCGCTCGCACACATCCGCGACGGGCTGGCATAAATACAGAAATCCCTCCGGTTCCACCCTGTTCGAGTGGTTCCGGAGGGATTTTCGGTTCTGTCAGATCATCCGTTCCTGCATCATCTGTACGAGCGCCATGATGCATTTTTTGTTCGTCGGTCTGCTGTGAAATCTCAGAACCGTATTGTGCGGATCGCCCTTCACCCGGCGTAGGCCGCCGCAGGTCCGACCGACCCTCTGGTCGAGGTCATGAGCAAGCATGGCGCATGCCGCGAGTGCTATCAGGACTTCATCACGCGCTGGCACGATGCCTACATCACCAAGATCGCATTTCGCTGCAAGAAGTCCTTTCTCACCGACAAAAAGCTGACCCTCGAATAAGCTCTCACTCAAATCAATAGTTTCCAAAGTAATCTGATTCTCGTCTCCATATCACTCCCGACCGTTTTCTCTCGCCGGCCGGGAGATTTTTTCGTCTGTGCAGCCGCCCTTCTTGTGGATACGCCACAGAACAAACAGCTCCGCGAAAGTGACAGCAATCCAGATAGCCAGCGCCACTTTTCCGGCCGTCCCCCACGAAACTATAGTATCGAACAGCTGTCTTCCGAAAATTCCGTAGTGCAGATAGTATTTGATCGTGTATGCCATGCCTTTTCCCCCTTTTCTCTCTTGCCTGTATTTCCATTTCAGCGCATTATGGATGCATAGGCAATCTGTGTTAAACAGTCTTTTACCTCGTGCGGCGGCACCTCGGGTGAAAACAAAAGAAAGCAGTGATACCCTTTTCACACGTGAAGAGTACCACTGCTTTTATTCTTTTTTACAGCTCCAGCGGAGCAAGCGTTGTCGTGTCGATCGACCGGATGGCCGACCGCAGCGGCAGTACCGCCGACGGCGAAACCGACAGCTCATCGATGCCCATCGACAGAAAAGTCTCGGTCAGCTCCGCATCCGCGCCCAGCTCGCCGCAGATACCGATCCAGATTCCCGCCCTGTGCGCATTCTCCGCCGTCATGCGGAGCATGCGCAGCACCGCCGGATGGTGCGCGTCGAAAAACCGGTCGAGACCCACGCCCTGTCGGTCGACAGCCAGCGTATACTGCGTCAGATCGTTCGTACCGACCGAGAAAAAGTCCACCTCACGCGCCAGCTCTGCGCTCATCATGACGGCGGCCGGTGTCTCGATCATAATGCCGAGCTCGACCTTGTCCGCCATCGGCACCCCCTCCTCCGCAAGCTCGGCCCGAATGTTGCGGCAGATACGCTTGATCTCCTGCACCTCCCAGACCGACGTAATCATCGGGAACATGATCGCGATTTTGCCGTAAGCCGAGGCGCGGTACAGCGCGCGCAGCTGCGTGCGGAACACTTCGGGCCGGGTCAGACAGATGCGGATGGCACGCAGACCCATCGCAGGATTTTCCTCTTTGTCGAGATGGAAATAGTCCGCCTGCTTGTCCGCACCGATGTCCAGCGTTCGGATGATAACGCGCTTGCCGCCCATGCGCTCCGCGACCGTCTTGTATGCCTCGAACTGCTCGTCCTCGGTCGGGTAGTCGCTGCCCTGTAAATAGAGAAATTCCGAGCGGAACAGGCCGATGCCGCCGCCGTCGTTCTGCAGGACCGCGTCAATATCCGCCGGAGAGCCGATATTGCAGTAAACCATCACATTTCGGCCGTCTTTGGTCACGTTGGGCTTGCCCTTGAGCTGATCGAGCAGTTCTTTCAGCGCCTTCTCCTTAGCC
>ERZ1673722.3170-NODE-3170-length-12223-cov-4.499753_pt1 | contig 12223 bp, 8 predicted proteins | sample MGYA00580222_ERZ1673722 | MGnify/ENA primary metagenome ERZ1673722 (study PRJEB41218, sample SAMN15661750) | gut metagenome | host: Homo sapiens | place: Canada: London | collected 2015-08-20/2019-03-30 | study: EMG produced TPA metagenomics assembly of...
ACTCTTTCTTTTCCACATTCTCGCACGTGATGCATTCCTGCCACGCGCCCTTCTTATCTTTACTGCTTCGCATACTTCTCAATAATTCCGAGCACGATCTGCACTGCCACATCCATGCCCTCTGCCGTGATATGCTCAAATGGGCCGTGGAATGCATATCCGCCGGTGCCAAGATTCGGACACGGCAGACCATCATAGGACAGACGTGCACCGTCCGTGCCGCCTCGAACCGGTGTAACCTCCGGCTCATAGCCAAGCTCCCGCATGACTGCCTGCGCATTTTCGATCAGGTGCATGCACGGCTTGATCTTCTCCGCCATATTCTGATACTGGTCAGTGATCGTCAGTGCCACCGTACCTTCCCCGTACTTCTCATTTAACGTCTTTGCAATCAATGCGAGCGTTTTCTTCTTTGCCTCAAATGCCGCGTTGTCGTGATCTCTTACGATATAGTGCAGCTCTGCCTTTTCGACATTTCCGGACATCGCACACAGATGGTAAAAGCCCTCGTACAGCTCCGTGTGTTCCGGACGCTCACATGCCGGAAGCATGGAATTGATCTCCATCGCCACGATCGACGCATTTACCATCCGATCCTTTGCCTCACCCGGATGGATGTTCACACCGTTCACCTGAAATTCTGCACCACAGGCGTTAAAATTCTCATAAACGACTTCCGCCTCATAGCCGCCGTCCAGGGTATAAGCGTAATCCGCGCCAAAGCCCGGGATATCAAACAGATCTGCGCCGCAGCCGACCTCCTCATCCGGTGTAAATGCAATGCAAACCTTTCCGTGCGGACGCTCTCCCTTCATAAGCTCCTGCACTACGGTCATGATCTCTGCCACCCCGGCCTTGTCATCTGCCCCGAGCAACGTCGTACCGTCCGTCGTGATCAGCGTCCGCCCCTTTAAGGACGGCAGATGCGGAAACTGCTTTACAGAAAGCACCCGTCCGCTTTCGCCAAGCTTCACATCTTTACCGTCATAATTCTCAATGATCTGCGGATGAACGTTCTCTCCACAAAAATCCGGAGCCGTATCCATATGAGCGATAAAGCCCAGCTTCGTACAGTCTTCATAGCCCGGTGTCGCCGGAATCGTTCCATATACATAGCAGTGTGCGTCTACAAATGCATCCTCCACACCCAGCTCCTTCAGCTCCTCTGCCAGCTGACGGGCCAGGTCAAACTGGCGCATCGTCGACGGGATCTGCTCCTGTCCATCCTCGCTGGTCGTATATACCTTTACATAGTCTAACAATCTTTCATACGCTCGCATAATTTTGTCGTTCCTTTTCGTTTCTTCCTTATATTGCTTCGGATCCATCCAATTCTTTTCGTGCAATTGCGTTCCCGTCCGGCTTAATCCAGTCTGCCGCGTTTGTGCTTGATATATTCCATGATCAGCTCTACGGAATTGTCGATGCCAAGCGCACTGCTCTCGATACAGAGATTGTAGCTCGTTGCCGCACCCCACTGCTTCTCAGACTGAAAATTGTAATAGTTCGCACGCTTCTTATCCGTCTTTACCAGCATATCACGCACCTTTGCATCCGGCAGCTTATACTCCTCAGCCACACGTGCAGCCCGGAAATCCTTGTCTGCATGTACAAATACGCTCACAAGCCCCGGATGGTCACGCAGAATATAGTCCGCGCATCGTCCGACAATGACGCAGTTCTCCCGCTCTGCAAGGCGGCGAATCGCATCGTAGTTTGCCTGATAAATCTGCTGATCGATTGTCGGTCCGGTATACATTACAGAAGGATAAATATCCATCACAATTGAATACAAAAGGCTGTTCGTCGGCTTCTCATCGTAGCTCTCGAGCACCTTCTCGCACAGGCCGCTTTCTTTTGCGATCAGCTTGATCAGCTCCTTATCGTAGAACTTGATACCAAGCTTCTTTGCCAGCTTCTCACCGATCTCATGTCCGCCGCTTCCAAACTGTCTTCCAATCGCTATGATTAAATTATTTTCCATATACGTCCCTCCTGTCTGATTTCCTGTCCCGCCGAATCTCCGCATGTAAAACGGACATTCACAATCCATCCCTGCTGCTCTTCTGACAGGGCCTAGCTTCGCTGCTCGCTCATAAACGCTTCCATCCACAGGACATCCTTTTTTCCGAATCAGTTTCAGAAATATCTTATTTCTAATCGTAGTATAGCATATTTTTTCTGATTTGTGTGTTAAATTTGTAAAATATTCGTTTAGATTATCTTCTTTCTGCAATATAGTAAGTTTCTTTCCCTGCTTTATTCAGATAATCCGCAACTTTTTTCAGATCAGTTCCCATAAAATTATTCAAAAACCCTTTTTTTAAGGCTGTGCGAACAAAAATCGCACAGCCTCTCGTTTTATCCACACCGTTTTATTTTCCAAAATCCTTTGCAAACAAAATCACATAGTCATTTTCGTCGTAACGCTTCTGTCCCATTTTCATCTTGCGAAAAAAACCGTTCGCGTGATTGATCGCCTTTGCAACCATATCAATGACGTCTTTGATCGTAACCGGCTCATTGTCATTCGCCTTTACGGCCGCCAGCGCCGAAATCTTTTCATACAGGGCATCCCATCCTTCGTCACCGATCATGTAGTCCTGCTCATTCGCGTAGATTTGGCCGAACATCTCCAGCTCCTCCACTGTATAGTCCGGAATATAAATCTGTGCCGTAAACTTCATCGTAAATCGCGGGTGACGCATCAGAAGCTCATGTACGTATTTCTGCTCATCCTCCAGGATCAGAATCAGTCCGTCGGTGCGGAACTCCATCGCCGTCGTCAGCTGATCGACGGTCTCATCATCAAGATCCCCGGCTTCTTCAATGATCAACGTGCCACCTGCGATCTTTGCAACCGTCGCAGCGATATCCTTCTTGTTCAGGTCTGCCGCAAAAATCTTAGCCATCTTTACGACCTGGCTGCCACGGTCCTGTGCAATCGCTTTTGCAAGATTCATCGCCAGCGTCGTCTTTCCCGAACCATGCGCACCAAAAATCAGAATATTACCACTCTTTGAAGTACGGTCATCGCCCTTGGACTGCGCCTGAATAATTGCATTTGCGATCTGATCCTCCAGTTCCGGAATCTCGGTAAACCCGCTGAACAGTCCGCGCAGATGCTCCGGAATCATCAGGTAATCGTCATCATAATACGGCTCCTCCGGCTCCCGGTAATCCTCATCTGACTCCTGCGGACTCTCCTCATCTGACGCATCCCAGTCTTCCTGTGCATCCTCATAATCATCATATTCCGCTTCCGGATACACCGGTGCATCCTGCGGCTTCCCTTCCATCGGAGTATCTGTCTCCTCCGGTATCTGATGACGCACCTCTGCCTGTGGCTGCGCATCTGTCTCTGTAGCTTTTTGCCGTGTCACATCTGCCATCTCGGTACGTTCATCCCGGACGCGCATCGCAGCTCCTGTATGCAGATCCTTCCTGGCTGCCTCCAGAAGCTCCTCACGGGACGGCGCTTTGCGTGTCGCGCCAAGATCCGGTGATACATCCTCCTGATTCTGCGCTGCGGCAAATCCCTGTGCTTCTGCCGATGCAGCCCTGACAGCAGGACCTGCATCCTCTGTATAAGTCGGGAGGGAGCGTTTATTGCGCAGCAGCCTCTCCGGATTGCTCGTGTACTGCAAAGCCTCCCGCTGTGCGTCTGTCAGATCCTCGACCGCCGCCTCTGCCACGCTTCTGCGCGGAAGCGGACGGCGTATCGGGCGCTCCGCACCGGTCTCAGCCGGAGCCTCCGTTACCGTTTCTTCCTCATAAGCAGCTTCCGATTCATCTTCCGTATCGTCTGCCTTATCTGCGGTCACTTCTGCCTCTGCCGGCTGCTGCTCCGCCACAGATGCCGCTGCCTCATCTGCTGCCTGCGGTACCTCTTCCTCTTCTTCAGCAGTCGCTGTGGCTTCTGTCTCGTTGCTCTCCGGCTCTTGCACAGTCTCCGGAATCTCTTTTTCCTCCGCTACCGGCTGTTCTGCCGAATGGCCTGCCCGGGCTGCCGCATAGTCTTTCCCTTTCTCTCCCATTGAAAGTAAAATATCATCAATCGAAAGCTTTCCCGCTGTCGGAATCTGTGTATTCGGCACCTCGACCTTCTGTGTCATGCGCGGACGGCTCTCTACCGATGCCGGTACATCCTCCTCCGGAATTTCCGGCCGATGACCTACACCAGATACGATTTCTCGCATACTGCGCACCAGATTCACCTGAAGCTCCTCCGGATTGAGTGGCTTCGGCGTCGGCGCAGGTGCTGGAACGGTTTCCGGCTCATCCGGCTGCTCAGCCTTCTGCGTCTGTGCCGTCACTTCTTCTGCAATTTCTTTTTCCGTCTCAGCGATGATCTTCTCCGCCATCACTTCCCCGTCGGTACTTCCGAGATCGACCACCGGCTCCGGCGTCGGCTCTGCCGCCGCTGCCGACTCATCCGGCTGTTCATGCTCTTCGTGCTCTTCCTCCTGCTCCAGACGGCTCTCTGCTGCCTCCTGCATGCATTCCTCATAAATCTGCTGCTGCTTCGGCGTGAGCGCTGCGTATTTCCGTTTCAGCTCCAGCGCCTTCTGTACATATTTTCCGCTGTGGAACCAGAGCACCAGATCATCGCAGGCTGCCAGACACTTCTGCATCTGTCCGGCCTGTTGGTACAGCTTTGCGAGCTCATATGCCCAGCGCTCCGTATACTCCTGTCCAAGATATTCCTCCAGAATCGCAATCAGCTCCTCAACAGAGCTGCCTCTGCCACGATACAGCTTATATTTTAAAATATAGCGGTTGTTGTCATGCGGAGCTGCCTGTACATACTCTGTATAGTATTCCAGTGCCTCATCATACTCCTGAAGTGCAGTCGTCACCTCGACCAGCCGGTACAATACATTTCTTCCCACCGGTGTTTTTCGGTAGGCTCTCTCCAAAATGCGCTTACTGTCCGGCAGCCGTCCTGCCGCCTCATATATCTCACTAATCAGACAAAGTGTCCGGACATTCCGGACTCTCTTCCATTCAATCGTATCGGCTAGATTGGCAGCCTCTTCATAGTCGCCCTGATCTACCAGTTTATCAATCTCTTCGAGTTTGAGGTTGTACTCGTACTTATCCAATTTTTTCACCCCGTCTATCTTCACCTTTACAGGTATTTTCATCTTAATGAATGTCCAATATTTCTGCTTTAGTGTACCATACCTGTATTTCCTTGTCAAAACCTCCTGCCAGAAAAATATGGAAAAAAAGAGAGATGCGAGCGTCGCACCTCTCTTCTTGCCATTTCATTTACATATTCTGTTTTTCTGTTTATTTGTTGTTACTTTATCTGATAAAATAGTGATTATTTTCAGGTAACTAATTGGAGAGCTTCTTTCCTGCGATTCATTTATAAGAGATACAATCGTTTCTTTACACGTACTGTTCTGTTATAAATCATGCGGCATATCTCCGGCCTCGATCTGAATATTTCTTTTCTTCTGATACAGACAATTCTCAATCCGCAACTGATTGTCCTCTTGAAAGGTATCAGGGGACTTGCCTGAATCAAATTTCTGACACAAAGTCTTCAAATCAATGGTCTACGAATGACCTCTTTGGAACTATTGTCTTCCTCAGGCAACCTCTTTTTGTCCCGGTCTACGCATCCCATTCATTTTCTATTTCAATGTGCCATCTGTGCCGGATATCTGAATTTTGTCTTCTGGGGCTGAATCCATCAGGCTGTGCCTATCTGTATCAGGCTTATCCGTTTCTGATATAGAATAAAAGACCACCGGTAAGCACGACCACTTGGCTCATTGCTCACGGGAATAAACGGAAAAATGTGCTCGGTCAGAGGATTCCACTCTCTCCAATTCTCGCTTCTCTACGATATTCGAATCAGCTCTGACTGAGGTCTTTTCTACAGGAAACATTTTCCCGACCGCATGTGCTGCTATCACTTTCTGAGACTATCTCCATTGGAATCGACCTCCATTCTCTCTAATTTATTGTCTATAGCTGTGATCTATAGGAACAACAAATCGTTTGTTGATGTCTGTATCATAGCAAACATCTTAATATTTGTCAATATTATTTCTTAATTTTCTTCTATTTATTTCATTTTTCTTGTTTAATATTATTTTAATTGCATATATTTTCTTGTATTTTTAAAATATTCTGTCTTTTTAAGCATGAGTAACAACCCACTGCTTATTGCTTTGCACAATTGAAGCAGGGGACTTGCCTGATTCGGTTAAAAAAGGATGGCACACCTGTTTTCCGGCATGCCACCCGCTCATCTGCTTATGTGTCAAGCGGATATTCGCAATCCGCTTCGCATTGAATTTTACTTGACACGGTTAAAGTTGATCAGACAGCCATCCAGAATGATCTGGCGCTCGTCCGACGTCATCTCGCCAAGCCCAAGGGTAAACGGCACAAGCGCTCCGTTCTTTATGACAAACGCTGGGATCTGTGTCTGGCTCTGCTCGACTGCCGCCCGTATCCCCGGAACAAACAGATAATCACCGTTTGCAAACGGAAGGGCTCCTTCCGGAATCAGGAACGGGAGCATACCCCAGTTAATCAGGTTTGAACGATACCGTTTCGTCGCATAGCTGTTCGCGATATTCGCCCAGCCGCCGAGCACCTTCTGGCAGGAGGCTGCCTGCTCACGCGCGGAGCCATCACCCGGCTTGACTGCAAAGATCGTACTGCCGACTCCGGTATTCTCCGGTGTCACCTCATACGTGGTACGAATCGCAGAAAGCACATCCGAGAGCTCCGGAAGTGCCGATACCATATCCGCTCCTGCCTCTCTTGCCTTCTCTGCCGCCTGCACAGCCTTCGCACGGCCTACATATGCCGGATCCTTTCTGGAGAGTGCAAACTCTGCCAGACCAAGCGGGTTCGAACGATAGGAGGATGTCTCTCCGGACGGAATCAGCTCGTCGGTCGTCGTCACCGGATCGTGAATCTCGGAGACGACTTTGAGGATCAGGTTGTCCGTCAGCGCGCACATCGCCGGCCAGTCTTTGATATTCGGGCCAAACTGGATCTCCACACTCGGATCTGCCACCCCTTTGCTGTCAAAGACACGGTTCGCATAGATGCTGCTGTCAAAGAAATATTTCGGCTTCGTAAAATCTGCATCGACATCGGTCGCTGCGGTCAGATATCCTTTGTTTGCTGCAGTCGCCGCGATCGATCTCGCATCCATCAGCGCCACAGATGCAATCTGACCATTCTGCAGCTTCGAGCCTTCACGGTTCGGGAAATTCCGAGTCGAATGACGGATACTGAACGCATTGTTTGCCGGCGTATCGCCTGCACCGAAGCACGGTCCGCAAAATGCAGTTTTCACGATCACGCCGCTCTTGATCAGGTCTGCCAGACGTCCGTTTTTCGCCAGCTCCATATAGATTGGCGTGCTCGCCGGATAGACACTTAAGGAAAATTCATCCGCACCAATGTAGTGGTCACGAAGGATATCCGCCGCATCGCAGATATTCTCAAAGCCACCGCCTGCGCAGCCTGCGATAATACCCTGATCGACGTACATTCTGCCGTTATGGACTTTATTCTTCAGAGAAAATTCAACCGCACCGTCCAAGCTGACCTGTGCACGCTTCTCTACATCGTCGAGAATATCCATGAGGTTCGCATTCAGTTCCTCGATTGTGTATGTATTGCTCGGATGGAATGGCATCGCAATCATCGGTCGGATCTCACCAAGGTCAATCTCCACAACGCCGTCATAGTAAGCCACCGCACCCGGATTCAGCTCCTTGTAGTCCTCGGTCCGTCCATGAATCTCATAAAATTCCCGGATCGTATCGTCCGTTCTCCAGATTGAGGAGAGACAGGTCGTCTCTGTCGTCATGACATCCACACCGATTCGGAAATCTGCGCTTAAGTTTGCCACGCCAGGTCCGACAAATTCCATTACTTTATTATTCACGTAGCCATTTGCGAATACTGCACCGATGATCGCCAGTGCGATATCCTGCGGTCCTACGCCCTTGATTGGCTTGCCCTTCAGATAAATGGCTACCACCTTCGGCATATTGATATCGTAGGTCTGGTTCAGCAGCTGCTTTACCAGCTCCGGTCCGCCCTCGCCCATCGCCATCGTGCCGAGCGCACCGTAGCGTGTATGGGAATCTGAGCCGAGAATCATCTTTCCGCCGCCTGCGAGCATCTCCCGCGCGAACTGATGAATGACTGCCTGATGTGGCGGTACATAGACACCGCCGTACTTTTTCGCGCAGGTCAGTCCGAACATGTGGTCATCCTCATTGATCGTACCACCGACCGCACACAGAGAGTTGTGACAGTTCGTCAGTACGTATGGCACCGGGAATTTTTCCAGTCCCGACGCGCGCGCTGTCTGGATGATACCCACAAACGTGATGTCGTGGGAGGTCAGCTTGTCAAATTTGATCTTCAGCTTGTCCATCGTTCCGGACGTATTGTGATCCTTCAGAATCGAGTAGGCAATCGTCTCCTTAGCCGCCTCTTCTCTGGACGGGATATGCCCGCCGACCGCCTGCTTCAGCTTCGCTGCCGCATCCCGGTCGTCCGCAATGATGTCTGTGCCATGCACAAGATAGGCTCCTGTATCATACAATCTGATCATACCAAATCCTCCTGTTTTCTGCTCTTCTCTTAGTAAAGCGGACATTTGCAATCCATCCCTGCAGCTCTGCTGACAGAGTCTAGCTTTCGTTGCTTACCCATGAACGCCTGCTTTTTTCTATATGCTCAAAAGGCTGCCATCACTGGCAGCCTTTTGCCTTACGCTCAGCCACAGCGCAGACGGAATTTCTGCGCCTCTTTTTCGCTGTTAATCATCTCAATCTCAGCGCCCAGGCTGCGCAGCTTCTCATCAAAGCACTCATAGCCACGCTGAATATAGACGATGTCGTCTACCACCGTGATACCGTCCGCAGCCAAAGCAGCAATGACAAGCGCCGCTCCCGCTCTTAAGTCCGGCGCACTGACACGGGCTCCGGTCAGCCGCTCTACTCCGGTGATAATCGCCGTATTACCTTCTACACGGACGCTCGCACCCATACGTGCCAGCTCATCCATATACTTGAACCGATTCTCAAAAATGCTCTCGGTCACGATACTTGTACCCTTCGCCAGCGCCAGCGTTACACCGATCTGCGGCTGCATATCGGTCGGATAGCCCGGATACGGAAGCGTCTTGACATTCGTGCTGCAGAGCCGTTTGGATGCGACCACGCGCACCGCATTGTCAAACTCCTCCACCTCGCAGCCAATCTCAAGAAGCTTCGCACTCGTCGCCTCCAGGTGCTTCGGAATGACATTTTTTACCATAATATCGCCGCGTGTCGCTGCTGCGGCAAACATAAACGTACCGGCCTCAATCTGATCCGGGATGACGGAATACTCCGTCTTGTGAAACTTCTGTACGCCACGGATACGGATCACATCCGTACCTGCGCCCTTGATGTTCGCTCCCATGCTGTTGAGGAAATTCGCCACGTCTACGACGTGCGGCTCACGCGCACAGTTCTCGATAATTGTATAGCCCTCTGCCATTGAAGCCGCCATCATGATATTAATCGTAGCTCCGACAGATACCGTATCTAAAAAGATATGGTTTCCATGCAGATGCTCTGCATTTGCAAAAATAAATCCATTGCGGATCTCCACCTTTGCGCCAAGCGCCTTGAAGCCCTTGATGTGAAGATCAATCGGTCTGCTGCCGATATTGCAGCCTCCCGGAAGCGGTACTACCGCCTTTTTATACTTTCCAAGCAGTGCTCCGATTAAATAATAGGATGCACGAATCCGCTTAATATACTCATAATCAACGCTTACATCTCCGATCTGGGCGCTGTTCATCATAACTGCATGTCTGGTAATCCGCTCTACCTTGACTCCTATACTCTCCATCGCCTCTAAGAGTACATTGATATCCCGGACATCCGGCAGATTCTCAATCAGCACTGTCTCATCTGTCATAATTGCAGCTGCAAGAATCCCGAGTGCCGCATTTTTTGCACCACTGATCTCGACCTCTCCGGCCAGCGGATTTCCGCCTCTGATAATATATTGTTCCATAGGACACCTCTATTGTTTCTTTATACCCCGCCTGCCCTAGTATACCACAAAGTTCCCATTTGTAAATAAAATTTAATCATTAATACACTTTTTGGTAAGTTTTACCTGTCATTTTTTCGTCTTTCGAACGCTGTAGCCAAAGGTTCCGAGCTGCTTCCCAAGGCCGAAATATTCCCCGTGTGAGTACACCATCATCCCGGCTCGGTTCATGTCAAATTTGCCTTTTTCATCCATATAGGCCTCATCCACACTCACGCCAAGCACGTCCGCAAGAAACATGTGATGAGACCCAAGCTCGATCACATCCTTCACGCGGCACTCGATATTGACCGGGCTCTCCTCGATCAACGGCGCTGATACATGCACACCCGGAATCGGGGTCAGATGGGCCGCCTTGAATTTATCGATGTCCCGGCCGGAACGCACACCACAGAAATCCGTCGCATAGGTGAGCTTTTCCGTTGTCAGATTAATGACAAACTCGCCGGTCTCCTTAATAATATCATACGAATATCGCTCCGGACGGACGGAAATCGATACCATTGCAGGCGTACTGCATATGGTTCCGGTCCATGCCACTGTGATAATATTCGGTTTTTCCTCCGGGCGCTGGCAGCTCACCATCACCGCCGGAAGCGGATAGAGCATATTGCCGGCCTGCCAATTCTGTCTTGCCATATTGTCCTCCTATACCATCGTCATGCGATTGATCGCAGCCATAAAGGATGGCACAAGCTGCTTCTTTCGGGATACGACACCCGGCAGAAGCGCGCTGTTCTGCACAACCTTCTGTCCAAACGCCTCCTGAATGAGCTCAGCCGCCCCCTTGCCATAGCAGAGCAGCTCAGATGATTCGCTTAAGATATCTGTGAGCATAAAGAATACCATATCCGCATCATGCTTTGCAAACACCTGCTCCATGTATGGCATCAGCCGCTGTTTAATATGTCCGAGCTCCTCGCTGCTCATCGACGTGATCTGACCGATCCCGATGTTCCAGTCTCCAAATTCAAACTGCTTGAAATCCTGATAAAAAATTTCCTCCGGCGTCCGCGCCTGCAGATCGCTGCCGGCTGCAAACATTTCGCGCGCGTAGCTCTCGCACTCAATCCCGGCAATCGCAGCAAGCCGCTTTGCCGCCTCGACATCGAGCGGCGTACACGTCGGCGAACGGAACAGCAGTGTATCCGAAATGATCGCCGAGCACATCAGACCTGCGATCTTCTTCGGAATATCTGCCATCTTTTCCTGATAAATCTGATAGATGATCGTACTCGTACAGCCGACCGGCTGATTGCGAAAGTAAACCGGTGTCATCGTCTCGAGAGAACCAAGTCTGTGGTGGTCAATGATCTCCATGATCTCCGCGTCGAGCACATTATCGACAGCCTGCGTCACCTCATTATGATCCACCAGGATCAGACCACGCTTGCGTACACCGAGGAGATTACGTCTGGAAATCATTCCCACATACTTGCCGCTCTGGTCGAGAATCGGAAAGTCGCGGTAACGCTTTTTCGACATAATATCACGGATGTTCTCAGTATAGTCTGCCAGATGGAATGTCATAAGATTCTCTTTTTTCATAAAGAAATCTACAGGCATACTCTGATTGATGAGCCGCGCAACCGCATAAGTATCAAGCGGCGTCACAATAATCGAACAATTGCGATCCCTCGCCAGGCGCTGAATCGTCCGGGACACCGGTGCGCCAAGGCATACCACAATACAGCCCGCCTGCATCTCGATCGCGCACAGCTGCGACTCATAACGGTTGCCAAGAATGACCATATCATGCTCTTCGATATAATTCTCCATGACGTCCGGGTTCGCTGCGGCGATGACGACCTTTCCCTTATCAAAGTAGGCATCCTCATCTCCAACTACCATCTCTGCGTCAAGTGTCTCTAAAATATTGCGATACGGGGTCCGTGCCACCGATACGATCGCACTGTCGTACTCTTCCATGTAGGATTTTGCAATATCATTGACTGTAATCAGACCTTTCAGCTGGTTCTCTTCATTTGTGATCGGCAGTGTATATACATTCTGCGTAATCATGAGGTTCCATGCATTTTTCAGGGAAATTTTGCTGCGCACACGCGGCACCTGGCGGATCGCCATATCCCGCACGCGGGTACCTATGTTTTCCTGAAAC
>ERZ1673722.3186-NODE-3186-length-12146-cov-14.953106_pt1 | contig 12146 bp, 10 predicted proteins | sample MGYA00580222_ERZ1673722 | MGnify/ENA primary metagenome ERZ1673722 (study PRJEB41218, sample SAMN15661750) | gut metagenome | host: Homo sapiens | place: Canada: London | collected 2015-08-20/2019-03-30 | study: EMG produced TPA metagenomics assembly of...
TTTATTTCTTCTAAGAAAGTGAAGAAAAATTTACACAAAGCATTTGACACTACCGGTTTCCCGTTTGGGATTTCCTGCCATCGTCCGCATGACCGCGAATGACAAAGATTTCTCGCCTCGCTCAAAATGACGATACGGGAGTCTGATGTCTTCTAGTCTCCTAGTCTTCTAGTCTCGAGTCACCAGTCACTAGTCACTAGTCACTAGTCACCAGCCTCTCCTTTCCCAAATTGACATGGCTCTCAAAATCAATTATAATTTTCGAGTAATATATAAGGAAACGCTGATGCAATCGCGGGATCTGATTTCATCAGTGTTTCTATAAATGGGAGCAAAGAATGACTATCACACTCAATATGTATCAAACGCTGGCTGCCGCTGTGGCAGTCTTTTTTCTTGGCGGATTTTTGAAGGGGAAAATCCCCCTCTTTCGCAAGTACTGCATCCCCGCGCCGGTCATCGGCGGGACGATCTTCTCCATCGTGAACTGCATCCTCTACACAGAGGGGATATGGAACTACAGCCAGGACACCGTCATGCAGAACTGGTGCATGATGCTCTTCTTCACGAGCATCGGCTACATGGCGAGCCTGCGGCTGATCCTGCGGGGCGGCTATCTCGTCTTCAAAATGGGCATCATGGTCGCGATCCTCATCCTTCTGCAAAACCTCATCGGGATCTCCATGGCACATGTATTCAGCCTGTCCCCGATGATGGGGCTCGCGGACGGCTCGATCCCGTTGGTCGGAGGGCATGGGACAGCCGGCTCCTTCGGCCCGGTACTGGAAGAGATGGGGCTCATGAATGGCACCACCATCGCCTTTGCGGCTGCCACCTTCGGTCTTGTCTCCGGCAGCTTCATCGGCGGCCCGATCGGCGAGCTATTGGTGCGCCGCTTCTCGCTGATCTCCCATGAAACAGACAACGCGGCAGAAGAGACCGGCGAGAGACCGGCGGCGGCGCATCCCAAAGATGCCGCGGCGGCTTACCTCAATATGGATCACTTCATGTACGCTTTCGGCCAGCTGCTCCTCGCTATGGGTATCGGTACCTATGTGAGCGCCTTTTTCAGCAGCATCGGTCTTGTCTTCCCCGGATATATCGGCGGCATGATCGTCGCTGCCGTCATCCGCAATGTATCGGAGATCACGGAGTGGTACGGCTCCTACCAGCAGGAATGCGAAGTCTTGGGCGGCATGTGCCTCAATATCTTTCTCTCCTGCGCCCTTATGAGTCTCAAGCTCTGGCAGCTCGCCTCGCTCGCCGTACCGCTCACGCTGACGCTTCTCATCCAAGTCGCCTTGATCGGTGCTTTCGCCTACTTTGTCATCTTTCGCGTCATGGGAGGCGACTATGAAGCCGCCGTCATGGCTGCCGGCACCTGCGGCTTCGGCCTCGGCGCTACGCCGAATGCCATCGCAAATATGAATGCAATGTGCGAACGCTACGGCTCCGCGCATACGGCCTACTTCGTCATCCCGCTCATCGGAGCCTTCGTCGTCGATTTCCTCAATGCATCGATACTGATGGTGTTTATGAATCTATTGAAATAAGAAAGGCTTCCGGATGCCGGGCCAGGAAAAAGGGACTTCTTCCTTAGGAGACCGATCCCTTGGCGCCTGTCAGCCTGCATCTTACTTTTTCTTTACTCTTCTTTACTTTTTGTTGCTATTCCATGCCCAAATAGTATACAATAGGGATGGCAGTGATCTGCCATCGAGAGTGGTAAGAAGAGGGAAGGGGGACAGAGATGAAATACTTCTACCCCGCCATTTGTTCATACGATCAGAAAAAGGGAATGTTCTTCGTGGTGTTTCCGGACCTCATCGGCTGTGAAGCGAAAGCCGGCACCATGAACGAGGCTGCCAAAAAGGCCAGAGAAGCTTTGGCTGCCTCTCTTCTGGAAATGGAAGAAAAAGCGCTCCCCATTCCGAGCGCGACCAGCGAAAGACAGCTTCGTCTCCGTGAGAGCGGCAAGCGGATCTGTACATTCCTGGTAGATATGGATGAATATCGGGCCTATAAAACGTACAAAGTGAGACACGCAGACGCCAAGAGCGCTGAATGGGCTGGCGAAGCCAGAAAAGGCCGTCGCCAGGGCTTTCTCGCCAAAGTCTTCGGATTTAGATAAATAAAAAGGCAGAAACGAAATGAGCCTTCATTTTCGTTTCTGCCTTTTTTATGTTTCATTCAGAGCGGCTTCTCCAGGTCCTGTATAATGAACCCAGAGATTCAGACCAGCCCCTTAGATTTTAAGCGCGGATCTGTGGCGTAATTAGATCAAATAGGAAGTCACCATCATGCCAAAGAAAAAGTACACCGCAGAATTCAAAACCAAGGTCATCCTGACCATCATCCAGGGGGATAAAGAGTTCAATGCCATTTGTGCCGACTTCAACCTGAACCCCAGCATGGTTCGTAAGTGGAAGCAGGAATTCCTGCAGAACGCACACCGTGCATTTGACTCAGATTCTGAGCAGAAAGCAGCTCAGAGAAAGGAGGCCCACCTGAAGAGAAAGAACGACCAGATGCTAAAAACCATTGGGCAGATCACGCTGGAACGCGATTTCCTTCAGGGGTGCTTTCGCCAAATTGGAGAAGCAGTCCCAAGCCTCCCGGACTATGATTCGAAAGAGCTGTAAGCTCTCTTTGCGGCGACAGTGCGAGTTATTGGGCGTAAACCGCTCAGGGCTCTACTACCTGCTGATTCCGCATGAGGCGCTGGAATACGCGGTTCCTGATACCGTTTACTACGGGATGTTTGCTGCGTGAGCAGGAGGCTGGGGGCGGAGGTGTGAGGGATGCTAAACAGCCCCAGCCTTGTCAATTTCGCACACATCAAGCGCATTGTGCTTAAGAATAATGGTTATTTATTGCTATTGAAATTCGCAATTCTTTGTAGGCTAATTATCTTTTCTATTCTAATAGCACAGTTGTTGATAATGACTTCTTTCTTTGTTATGTCATATTTGGCATAACCGATTTGTCCAGGAACATCATCTTGCGATTCATAAATTACGCAGACTTCATCAGAGCTGGAAAGCTTTTCAAAAAATTCCAGGATAACATCTGATTTTTCATTGAGTGATAAGGAGTTAAGATGTTTAGGCTCCATAACAGTTTCTCTTGCACATTCTGATGCATTGGATTCCCAAATTCTTTTTATTATTTCTGTGTCGTCCTTGATGACCGTCTTTGATTTACGCCATATCACTTGCCTTAAGCGGGGATGAAAGGACAGCTTTTGCTTTTGGTAAATGTTATTTCGGGATTTATCTGTTAAAGTACAACAAACTTTGTGAGTAATAGTAAGATTTCTAAATTTCAGGCATGGAACGTTGTCGTCTAAATACAGTAAGTCTTTTAGGAATAGATACCTGATGGTTGATTTCGAGAACATAATATATTCTATCCCATATTTTTTTGCAACCTTTTCAATTACCGATGAGGTTAACGGAAAATCGATTTTCAAAATTTCTTTTGTTTCTTTATCCCTTATAATACCAGAGGAAAAAACTTTCTGAACAATTTCATCAAATGAATATAGCTTTGAAAAAATTATAATCGGGCGAATCGGGAGAGTTATTTTACAGACATCAAGTGATTCATTTTCAAAATTTATTTGTTTTCCTTTTACAGTAAGGAGGCCGTTTTCAACTTTATAGTCTTTGTACCGAAAATACGACCTAATAAATTGGTTTCTGTCATAAGCAGCATCTTCTGGTTTGTATTCTGTTTTGGGGAAATTTCCAAAATCAAGTATCTTTATCGGATCTGTAAAGGTTTTTGCTTCTAACATGTCCTTGCCCTTGTCATTTTTCTCTATCTTCCCCTGAGCATTTAGCTCCTCTTCTTTTTCCATGATATTTTGGATTATTTTATTTACTCGACTGCTATTTTTTTTGCATTGTCTTTATACTGTGAATTGCGGACAATATCAAGCCACGAATCTTGTGCATATGTACATGCTTTACTTTTATAATCTCTGTTCATTGCATTCTGAGCTTGATAGAGCCGATATGCCCTCTCTAGTTCAAGTGGAACTGTTACATACCCTACTTCTATTCCGAGTTCTAATTTGGTTAACAAACGTCTATGCTTTTCTATTATATATATTCCACCTTTTTAGAAAAATTTCAGTATATGCACTTTTGGGCGATTTTTTTCTGATATTCTATAGAAGTAATATCGATGGCAAAAACGACATCGACATTACGGAATTTAAAGTTAGGTACTAAGCATCAATACAAAAGATTGATGGGCAGTATCGGGAAGGAGGACACATGACACCAACACAAGTCTAATGTGATAGATGAACAACTGTACATCTATCACGAATTGCCCCGTGAGTAGAGGATCAAAGCAACGCCTACTACTCATCTATAAATTTATTGAATTTGCTGAATTTACTGAATTTATTAAATCTTCAAGAAAGTAAGATTAAGCATGTATAATGCAACAGAAAATGCTGATATTACAAAAGCCAAAGGATTTACTTATTATAACGGAACTCCTCATGATGCTTTACTGATTGATCCAGCAGATACTCATTTCAATCGTAAACATAAATTTGGTATCAAAACACCTGAAGTAAAACCTGTAGCCACAAAAGAATCAGATGGAGCTATTAATGTAAACTCAACCAATAATAAGGTTCCGCCAACAATTGATACTACCGGATTGCTTCTTCCACAAGATAATTTCTATGTACCACACATTGAGATTCCTAATTACCCAACAGATATCGTTATAGCGTCTGATCGTTACATTTGGGCTTGCTTGCACAACCAAAAGGACCTTCCTCCATTCTATCTTGATAGGTTATATAACCCGCAACCAGTATATGATCATGACCCGGATTTCAAGCATGCAAAATACTTTAAGACTCCAGCAAAGATAGTTGGGTACGTCCTGAGAGCTGTAATGACACCTTATGCACCTTAGGAGTATGTGCAAGCGATTAACTCTGGCATTCCTGTTTCCGCTGCCAGCTTGAGCTCTTGCATCATGTATTACATGCAGGAAAAAGTGAAAACTAAAGAAATGATGAGAGGATATACTGGCCTGTTCGAGCATATTGCTTCCCTTCAGAAGCAGTTGGAATATCAGGTAGCTATGAACCAGAATTTGCCTAACTACATGTTCCCAACGGCTATCGACTCCAAACTGATTAATCCAAATCCACTTAATCAGGTTATAAGACCAGTAGCCGTTACATTCGAAGCATAAGGAGAACCCAAGATGAAAAAACAACTTACGAAGAATTTATTCAGAAATTGAAAACTTACAACTACGACTCCATCGAAGAGGCTGCTGTTGCAATCACTGAGGACGGAGACTTTGACAGACTAGAAGCCCTGCTCTTCATTGTCCACTACGGACATGGAGATGAAATTAGCAAGGATGTATATGATCAGCTCGCTATCATACCGAAAATGTATTTAGATGGAATGATCGAACAAACATTGTCGGAGAACGATGGGTCTGAAATCTTCGGATACGATGAAGACGCCGATACCTACAGTATTGATGACTAGGTCAGTTTCTGAGAAGTGCCCTTAGGGGCGCTTCTTTTGTTTCAGAGGATAAAATTCAATGAAAAATGACAAGATTTCACTCGTCCGTTTCATGATTGCGGGGCTTCTAACATTTGTACTGCTAATGGTGCTTCAGGCAATACGCTTCGCACCACCAGCCCATTTTGTTCATACCCTTTCGCCGGTTGCTATTCCATGGTTTCTAGGTGGAAATCTACTCATGTATTTCCCATACTGTTGCCCCAAAAGTTGGCTTTTATCCCATAGATGCTTTCTACTACTCTGCTCCATCGCTTGGCCTCTTCTAGATGGATTTCTAGTTTTAAACACTATGGCAGCCTACAACGATGTTTCCTGGTTCATGTGGGTCATGGAGTTAATCACTCTTGGCAGTTTGGTTATAACATCAATATTTGGTATCATAGCGTCACTTCGATGCGGCAAAAACAAAGAACGGGAAACAGCTTTCCTGTTCAGTCTAATTATCGGCATCTTTGCTATTTGGGAATATATTATAAATTCAGTAGTTTCGGCTACTCTTCATCCTTTTTCGCAGCAGTCATGGTTACAAAGCTTTTAAATCCCAAAAACATCTAAAGTCAAATGATTATGGTGGCAGCTTCACAGCTGCCACTTTTTTATTTTCTCTACGCTATATACCTAGAAACTCATCAGTGGGATGATATCTTCCTCAATGGCCTTCCTAATAGCCTGTCTGGCTGCTTTGAGATACTTCAGCTTGGATAGTTCTCCCCCATGGGTTTTGTACACATCATAATTCAGCGAGAGGTCAGAATAATCATCATCCACCTTATAATGATAGGCATGGAATAGGATTTCATCCGGCTTTCCGTTCCACAATTTTGTCAATCTTATCCTGAATGATCTGATCCGCCTTTTTCCCTGCATATTTCCATGGAGATTTTAGGATATCTTCCCATACGTCCTGGATAATGTTGGTGATTTTAGGGCTAGTAAAATAGAGTTCATTGATTTTTTAGAAGATCAACTAAGGCATTGATAATTTTCTCTACGGTTAGCTTACCGTTATTTTGTGCATTTAAACTTTATATCGTAAATCATCGACCGCAATAGCTGACATTATACTGCGAGGACAGGAGCCTCGCGGCACATTCCATAAGGAGAGCGCCGCAGCGCTTTTCGAAAAGTACGCAGGATGCATTCCCTTTACTATGAAAACATCTCGCGATTGAAAAATGGCGCAAAAAGCTCCCCCTCTATAACTTTCCCATTAAAAACTTATGAAAACTATGTGACTGCCTGAATCGAAATCGAAAGTGTGGCTTCCTTCAAATTCACTCCCAGCTTTGTCAGTTTTTTCAAGTAGTATTTTTTCTTCTTTTCTTTATTGAACTGGTTGTAATAATCTTCTCCAAGGTCTTTAAAACTTTCACCGGACTTGAGAATATGATAGATTGCAATAAGCATGGAATGAGCTACAGCCACACTAGCGCGGTTGGCACCTCGCCTCGCCGCTATCTTTTGATACCGGGCTTTAAAGAATGAGTCCTTTTTGCGAGCAGCCCCCTTCGCACTTTGTATCAGCGTACTCTTAAGTGTTGGATTTCCCTTCGTTGTTCTGCCGCTGCTTCTCTTGCCTGCGCTCTCATTATTTCACGGTGCCAGTCCTGCCCAGCGAGCGAAATGCTTCGCAGTGGGAAACCTCGACATATCTAATCCGGTTTCAATGAGGATTGTTTCAGCGGTGCGGCGCGCAATACCTGGAATTTCATCCAGCTTGTCAAGAGCATCTTCATACTTTTTCATCTGCTTTCGGCAAAAGTCGTCCAGATCGGCGATACGTCTGCTCATATCGTCGATGTGATCTAATACCTTGATCAGAAGCTCTTTCTGAAGTTCAGACAGCAGGCCATCCAGAGCAGTTTCCAGTTCTTTCGATTTACCGGCCAGGCTTGTATGAACCAGTCCGGAAATTACATCTTCCGTCATAGGTTCATCATTGCGAAGCAGTCGATCCAGCAATCGTCTGGAGCTGTAACCAGTGACTTCTGAAACCACGCTAGTCAACTTGATGTTGCCACCTTCGAGCATTTTCTGAAGACGGTTAATTTCACGGGCACGCTCCCCTACGAGACTTTTTCTATATCTGGACAGTTCACGCAGCTCTCTCTGTTCACGGTCTGGGATAAAGCTGGGACGGAGCAGCCCATACTGAAGTAATTCAGCAATCCATTCTGCATCATTTACATCTGTTTTGCAACCAGGAACATTCTTCATGTGTCTTGCATTAACAACAATAATTTTCATGTCAGTGCCAGATAGCTCCAGAATGTTAAAGATTGGCTTCCAGTAAGAACCGGTACTTTCCATCGCAACACTCTGGCAGTCATTCTCCATAAGCCACATAGTCAGCTTACGAAGTTCCGCACTTGTGGTACCAAAAGACATATGGGTCTTCTTTTTGCCACTACGAAAGCAGGCCTCAATAGTCTTTTTGTGAATATCCAACCCACAGCAACGTTCGTACATTGTATCCATGATATACCTCCGGGTAAAAAGTACGACGGGTCTCCCATAGTAAGCTTACTTTACTATACATCCTTTATGGGGCATATGCCCTGGATAAAATGTGGTTCAATAAAGGAGACCAGAACAGTTTGGGGAGCGGGCTTAAGCGCCCAAGGGGGAACGAACTATGTCGTCGTCTCCACCCTAATGATAGCAGAAATCCGTTTTCGTTCACAGTGGTGCCGCAAGGCGTGATGGTTTGGGGAAGGGAGCAGTTGGGGTATTCCGCTCTCGGAGCACGACGCCCCGGCCCTCCACATTACAGGTCCAGATTCGTGACGTCCTTCGCATGCTCTTCGATGAATTTGCGTCTCGGCTCGACCTTGTCGCCCATGAGGATGGTGAAAAGGCGGTCTGCTTCGACAGCATCGGTGAGCTCGACCTTCAGCATGACGCGCTGTTCCGGATTCATCGTGGTATCCCAGAGCTGTTCCGGATTCATTTCGCCAAGCCCTTTGTAGCGCTGGATCGCGCAGCCATCGCGGCCGATCTCATCGAGGAGCTTATTCTGTTCATCATCATCGTAGGTGTAGTATTTCTGACGCCCCTTGCGTACCTGATACAGCGGCGGCTGGGCGATGAAGACGTGGCCTTCGGTGACAAGCGGCTTCATGTAGCGGTAGAAGAAGGTGAGGAGCAGTGTCCGGATGTGCGCACCATCGACATCGGCATCCGTCATGATGATGATCTTGTAATAGCGGAGCTTCGTGATGTCGAAGTCTTCGCCGACGCCCGTACCGAAAGCGGTGATCATGGTGCGGATGGCATCGGAATTCAGGACACGGTCGAGGCGGGCTTTTTCTACATTCAGGATCTTACCACGCAGCGGGAGGATCGCCTGATAGCGGCGGTCACGGCCGGACTTCGCAGATCCGCCTGCCGAGTCCCCTTCGACGATATAGATTTCTGTCATCTTCGGGTCTTTTTCGGTGCAGTCAGCCAGCTTTCCCGGAAGGCTGGAGACTTCGAGTGCATTCTTGCGCCGTGTCAGCTCACGGGCGCGGCGGGCTGCTTCGCGGGCACGGCTCGCCGTGATGCCTTTCTCGACGATGGCTTTCCCTTCCGAAGGATGTTCTTCGAGGTAGGTACGAAGGCCTTCCGAAACGAGGTTATCCACGATGCCCTTGACTTCGAGATTGCCGAGCTTCGTCTTGGTCTGGCCTTCAAACTGCGGATTCGGCACTTTGACAGAAATGACGCAGGTCAGCCCTTCACGGACATCATCGCCGGAAAGGTTCGCTTCATTGTTCTTGAGGATGTTATTCTTACGTGCGTATTCATTGAGGACGCGGGTGAGCGCGCTGCGGAAACCGGCAAGGTGCATGCCGCCTTCGATGGTATTGATATCATTGACGAAGGTATACATGCTTTCGCTGTAGCCTGTCTGGTACTGCATCGCGATGTCGACGATGACCTTATCCTTCTCGCCTTCGAAAGCAATGACGGCCGGATCGACAAGATCCTTGCCTTCATTCAGGAACTGGACGAATTCCGTGATGCCGCCGGCATAGTGGAATTTCTCCTCGTGTGTCGCACCGTCGCGCAGGTCTGTCAGCGTGATGGTGAGGCCTTTATTCAGAAAAGCCAGCTCGCGCATGCGGATCTTCAGGGTATCATAGTCAAAGTCCACGCCTTCTTTGAAGATCTCGATATCTGGCTTGAAGGTGACAGAGGTGCCCGTCTCCTTCGTTTCTCCGTAGGTCTTCATGTGCTGGGTGACTTCCCCGCGGGACAGTTTCATTTCATGGAAATGCCCTTCGCGGCGCACCACGACGCGTGTCCATTCGGAGAGCGCATTCACGACAGAGATGCCAACGCCGTGCAGGCCGCCGGAGATCGGATAGCCGTCGCCGCCGAATTTGCCGCCTGCATGGAGCACGGTCAATACGACTTCCATGGCTGGTTTCCCAGTCTCGTGCATCCCCGTCGGGATGCCGCGGCCATTATCCGTGACTGTACAGCTGCCGTCATCATTGAGCGTCACTTCGATGTACGTGCAGTAGCCTGCGAGTGCTTCATCGATACTGTTATCGACGACTTCGTAGACCAGATGGTGCAGACCGCGCGCGGATGTCGAGCCGATGTACATGCCCGGACGCAGACGCACCGCTTCGAGCCCCTCAAGGACACGGATGTCACTTGCGCCGTAGTCTTTCTTGCCATTCTCTTCGCTGTGACGAGCCTGGATTTCATGAATATCTTCAGACATGGGATTCTCCTTACAAAAAAATGGCGGCCTGTCATGCATGACCGCCTCTTATTTATATACATATATAATGGAATTTTGATGTTGCGTATTTATTATACCATATTTGAGAGTATTTCGCATGAAGAGGAGAAGGTGGATGAGTTTAACGGGTTCAAAAGGTTCAACAGGTTCACAGGGAAGGTGCGGCGCAAAAAATAATGAAGCGCCGCGGAGTTTTGATAGCATTTCACGTCGTCGTCATCTCGAGCGCAGCCGAGAGATCCTCCTTGCAGGACGGTCAGCGTGCTAACTGCGCTACTCCAATCACCGCTTGCTTCTAATCCCCAATCCCCAGCTACTCATCACTGCTTTCAAACTCAGCCCTTGTGGCGTGCTGCCCTTTAATTGTTTGCGAAAGAGGGGGAGCCGGTTCTATAGGTAGGGCGGGGGTGGTACCTGAAGATGGTATAGTCACTAGTCACCAGTCACTTCTACCCCCATGCCCCGCCAACTTGTGCTACAATAAAAGAAAATGTACTGCCACAAGGAGCCATTCATGAAAAAAATTCTTTTCTTACTACTGATTTTAGCCGGAGCCGTTTACTGGGGCTTCTCCTCAGGCAGCGAGCTCACGAAGAACGTCGTACATGAACATGTCAAGCCACATGCCGCCCAAAAGGCGACGCCAAAGGACGCATCGCCCTCCGAAGAGAAAGGCATCGTGACAGAGATCTCGGATACCGTCAGGACACTGATCTCCGGTCTTTCCTCCTCAGAAACAAAAGAGGGCAGCGTCGAAACGCTGCCGCCGAAGCCGGACGCGAAAAGCCCCGTCGACGGGGCAGAGCAGCTCCTCACCGCCAAGGAAAAGATGGACAATGTGCTCCACTTCAGGAAAGCGCTGGAAGCGCGCGTGCATCGCGAAGAATTCGTCCCCTTTGCCGAGATACCGGACTACCTCAAGAAGGGGATCGTCGCGACCGAAGACCGCCGCTTCTATGAGCACGGCGCGATGGATCTCATCGGCGTCGCACGCGCGGCTTTCACGAACTATCTCGCCGGAGAGACGCTCCAGGGCGGCAGCACCATCACCCAGCAAACCGTGAAAAACATCTTCCTCTCGAATGACCGCACCATGACCCGCAAGGCCGAAGAACTGGCGCTCGCCGTCCAGCTGGAGCGGAATTACAGCAAGGAAGAGATTCTCGAACTCTATCTGAATACCATTTACTACGGTCATGGTGCCTACGGCCTCAAGGAAGCCAGCCGCACCTACTTTGGCAAAGCGCCCAAGGAGCTCGACCTCGCCCAGTGCGCGATGCTCGCCGGTCTCCCGCAGGCACCGTCTGCCTATGACCCCATCTCACACCCGAAGGAAGGCGCCAAGCGCATGACCGTCGTCCTCGCCCTCATGGCCGAACAGGGCATCATCACGCCGACACAGGCCGCCTCGGCTGCAGCAGAGCTGTGGCTGAAGTGAGAAGTGCTGGAAGGGGCACATCATTCATAGAGTACCCTAATACCCCCTCATTATATAAAACAGTTTGTCCATCATTTATATAAAACTCCGCGGCGCTTCCTCATTTGATACGACGTACCTTCACTCCTCACTCCTGACTCCTCACTTGATTCGGAAGTTGACTTCCATGACAGTGATTTAGAAAGGGGCTGTGAAATAACGATCATCTCATTTTCGTTTTCAATCTGCCGCGGGGACTTGCAGCTCTCATAAGAGTGACCGGGAAATCTTATCCCAGCTGTCTTTCATGCCATAGTCACCCTATCCGCCCCTGCGGGGCACCTTCCCCTAGAGGGCAATGCTATTAAGTTAAGCGGCAGAACATTCTTGGCTCCCCATCGGGGGAGCTGCC
>ERZ1673722.3192-NODE-3192-length-12124-cov-10.669401_pt1 | contig 12124 bp, 20 predicted proteins | sample MGYA00580222_ERZ1673722 | MGnify/ENA primary metagenome ERZ1673722 (study PRJEB41218, sample SAMN15661750) | gut metagenome | host: Homo sapiens | place: Canada: London | collected 2015-08-20/2019-03-30 | study: EMG produced TPA metagenomics assembly of...
CTTTGCGGTTTTACAGGTTTTCACATAATCTATTTGAAGTAGCACAATAGGTTAATTTAAGATAATTGTAAAATCTGAAATGCGACTGCTGCCGCACTTTCAATTATTAAAGAAAAACTTTATTTACTGATTTTTTGTGCTAGTTGAGTTCGGTAGGTAGCTCGGTAAATATAAATAATATAGAACAAAAAATCCTCGAACAATTCCAGATATTTATATCTTAACTCAATGCCGCAAATATTACTAACAATAAAGTAAGTACTTCCATTGTGCTCATGAGGCATCACCCTCCTTTCGTAAGACTGGAGGGCGTAAGACGAAACTTGCATCTGGCTTCTTTTCAATTATAGAACAAGTATAACATTTACAGTTATATACCTCAAGTGAAATGAAATAAAATTTTATAGGAATGTGTTATAAAATGGCGCATTCCTATTTTTTTATGCTTTTCTGTGGCTAACTGCTGCCGCATGGTAAGCCATGCGTAAGGGCGTTAAAAGCCTTATAATAAGCGAAATGCAAGTGGGTGGAAAATTCCTGTATATAATCCTAAAAGGCTCTAATTTGGCATTAAAGGCGTATACGGTGGGATAGCAGTAAAGAAATCTATCAAGATGAAGAGTATAATAAATCGGATTTGCTACCTTGTTTTGGATAAATGAATTTTGTGGCTAAAATACTTTACTTAGTGAAACTTTTATTTGTTCTATCTTATGATTCTGGCACATAATATAACCCAATAATGTAAAAATCTGGAGAAAACAGTGATAAATCCGGGATTAAAATTATGGAATCCAAAACCGGAATTAATAATTCAGTGCGGATTCTTGCATTTTCTGAGCTGGTTGTATCTATTGTTATGTAAGTTACTTTATTTGTCTTAGTTGCTTGGTAATAAAAAAGAGTAAATCTTTCGACTTACTCTAAGAGGGAATCTTTCATAGGGATTTTTTGTGGCAATTCTTCAGGTGAACAATTCAAAATTTGACAAAGACGTTCTTGATTATCCCAAGTGTTAGGGATTACTTCCATTATATCGGATGGTTGACAATTCAACCAGGTACAAAGAGATTCGATAGATTTTGTATCGACAGCAGTAATACGTAATTTTTTAGCTTGCTTGCCATCGGGTAATAAAGTATTTGGATCACGACCAATATCAATAATTCCGGTTCCTTTATTGAGTTTTCCTAATGTATCTTGGGAAATGATTTTCTTTTGTCGAATTTGGGTTTTATTTTTCCCTTGTTTTTTCATTAATTCAAATAATTTATCATAACATATCATTTATTGAACTCCTTGTATTCAGATTTTTGTTTAAATTATACACTTGGATGAGAATGAAATCAATATGAGTGTAATTATTTATTTCTTTTATCTTCTTAAAACTAAAAGGGCAGCAGTTTTGCCACCCCTTTAATATTATTCTTCAAGATATCTTTCGACTTCTTCACGGGATAATCCACAGAGTTCGCCAGCTTGAATGATATTGTTTTCATCTACAATCATGTAGCCGCCGGTAATGTGATTCGGGCTTTTCCGAATGAATAATCCCTGTTTTCTTGCCTTACGGCGTAATGCTTCAATGTTCATCATAATGTTTTACCTCGTACAATTTGCAGAATTTTGTGCAAAGATTTAAAATGTTCAGTATGATAACAATTAACTCCATTGCAATAAGGACGATCATTTTACCGGTTGTAAGTTTAGGCTCTTTTTCATTATTCATAATTTCATACCTCTTTCATTGATTATATAGTTATAAAGCGAAGATTAGCGGATTGCATAATTTACGATTATACCGTATGTATCAAAAATTTCTTGCTTTAAAGTTTCGCAAACTGGAAGATACTCTTTTATATAAATAGTTACTACGATATTGGTAGTCGAAAATGACGCTGGTTTTACAAAATCAATTCCGTTCCGCAGGAAAAGTATTAAAAATTCTGTTTGTAATAAAGCAGTATTACAACGCTCATTTATTTTTACTCTCCAGCCGGATTCTTCTCCAATTTTTTCGATAATGTCGTTATATCTTTGTGCTAAAACAGGTGTTGCAAAGCTCAGTTGAAGAAACTTTCCAATATGGTCATTTTTTATTGAGTATTTATATGGGGCATGTGCCTCATTGGAAAATAAGTTCCTTGCCAAAGTAGTAGCATCAAATTCACTGATAACTTTCTTTGAAGGGGTGCATGTATTTTGCGGTGTAATATACTCCTGATATGCCTTATTTGCTGCATTATCAATAGATGTTGCAATGCGTTCCATTTCATTTAATAAGTTTTCTGGAATGGGATATACCGTAATCAATGTGCGGTTATCAAAAATATAAACCATATTTCCATAAATACGAATATTATCACCGATTTTTTCATGACGAATATATACACTAGAGATATATTTTTTGAGATCTGCACTTGCATTTTCAAAAGAAATGCCTTTATTGAATGCTCTTTCTGCCATATCCATAGCAGAGTTTTTTGATACTCCGCAACGTTCTTTTAATCTTCTTTTTGCGTGTGATGTAACTGATACCATTGTTTTATTCTCCTTATATTGCTGAATTGTCCTTTCTACTGTGTTTACTGTTATAGTAAAGATCAAGTGTAGCTGTCTTATCTGATAATCAGTTTGAAAATGTATTGAACTGTGTGTCTGTTTGAACAGCAGGTAAAGCCCAAGAAAATTCTGACTTTCTATTCTGGCTTGCTGCATCATAGTATTCGTAGTGAACTCGGTTATTGTAATTATTACAAATAATAATCCATACGGGAAAATCTTCAAATTCATCACATGCAATGAATGCAATAGTATTGTTCCAGAATGCACCTTTAGTTTTGAGTACACAAAAGCTATAGCCAATATTCCATAAGTAATTGGAAAGTTGTTGTTTTTTCTTGTAGCTACATAAATCTTCATATGTCAGCAACGCTGAAATGTCATTTGAAAATAGACCGAAAAATTTTTCGGGTATGATGATCGGATTTTTCTTTGGAATAAGTCCACCTTTAGTGACTATTTTAATTTTATACATTTTATCAACCCTTTTGTATGATTATTTTTATACAGAACACCTATTTTCGTCACTCCCAGCCATTGTATAATCAGAGAGTCCAAAGTTTTACTTGCGTTAAATCACTACATAACGGAAGAATGGGTGGGACGGGGTGTACCAGACCCCAGAGATTAGAATAAGTGTTCTGTATATTTCCCCGTACAGCCGATAGGTCAGCAAATCGGTTTACTTACCATTTTTCAGTTTTTTTCAATATTCAATAATTCATCGTAAGTCATAAAAGCCCATGTGAGAAATGGAATTTTAACGCCGCATTCATCCATGATTTTATAGGCAAGTTCTTCGCAATGTTTAAAATCTGCTCTCATAGCTTTTGTTATTTTCTTTCCCATGTTTCTCCTTTCTCCCAGTAATCGGGAACCAATATAATATAGTTTCGTAGAGGATTTATTTCTTGCAAGAAACAGGTTATGCAGAATCGAACTGCAAGAATCACCCAACTTGACAACCTGGTTTTGTGCTTCAGGGGAGAGTCCAATTCCCTAAAGCACATGAATGAAATAATTGAACCCCCGTAATGCCGATAGGACAGCAAAGATATTATTTCAAGGAAAAATTTGCTCTGAAATATTCATCTTCAAATTTTAAAAGTGCTTCAATTTCTGAATTGGATATTTCCAACTTTTCCATATCCTCATCGCACCAGATATCCAAAACTGGATCAAAACTATGCCTTGTAACTGATACCGTTTCATCCAATGCATTGATCCAGATTGTTATTTTGTTGTGATTTTCGGCGGTCAGTGGAAGCAGTGCATTGATCCGGATGCCAGTCTCAAAAAAAGCATTTTCAACTTTTCCGCTGCGTGCGACTTTTAAGACATCTGCAATGTTTACATTTGCAATAGCGTCCACAATTTCGCCATTTTCGTTTTCATCATAATAAAGAAATTTCATGTGTAATCCTCCTTGTCATTTTTATAAAGGACTGGACGGAATCGAACCGCCCTAAAACCACTTAGTCCTGATTGTATTCTGAAATGTATAGAAGCAGGTCAATCTGTCCGGTTTCCTTGTTGTATTTCATCTAGCTCATATCGTTACACCTCTATCAGAAGAGAGACAAGTCCAGCAGGTAATGTCTCGGCATATGTAGCAGCACTGGTGTAGTCTGCGAAATGTCTTTCGTTGATAATTTCTGACTCACAAAGTCCTACAGAGATAACGATTACCTTATAAAATTTTCTTGTTGCCTGAATATTTACTGCAATGTTTACTTCCATGTTCATCATGATAAAATCCTCCTTTGAATGTGTATGTTATCGGTGTTTGGCAGCAGTACTGACCAGATGTTTAAAAGCTTCCCAGTTACCCGGATTCTCTGCAAAGATGCGGATTGTAGCACCTTTATAGAGTGGATAGTTGACTGTAAGTTTCTGATTCTTTTGTTTATGCATGATCCTCTTTCTTCCTGCCTGACGTTTAAGCTTTTCGCAGCATTCAGATAGTAGAGAAATGAATTGCTCCTGCTGATCTTCAGGAACATGCTTTTTAATAGCTTCAGTAACAGAAAGCTTCTGATCTGGTGTGCATCTGTTGCCAGTCCATAAGCTGAAAAGCGTTTGCAATATGTCCAAGAGTTCACCTTCTTTCTTAATATCCGACTATGATCCAGTGAATTATCATTGCTATAGGAGGAACTGCCAGAATCAGGAACAGTGCAGCACCGTACAGAAATCGGTATACTTTACGCTTGATAGTCTTTTCCAGATGTTTCTTGAATAACTGACACCATTGGTTGTAGGTCATTAAAGTATTTGTTTGGTTCATGGTTGTTGTCCTCCTGTTGTTGTTTTTGGTGTTTGGTTGGGGCAGAAAAGTAAAAATCTAACTCCAATAAACACTAGGAAAATAGCAGTTATGTAACCCGTCATGCCGATAGCACAGCATAGTTCATATGACTACCTGACCGCCAGGGTGACGGTCAACGCTCATAGCTTAAAGCCCTATTTATAGTGGCTATGACCATTTATGATACAAAAGTTACATTTGTGAATTTACCTTTGTCCATTAATGGGTAAATGTCTTTCATTGCTCTGGTAATTCCTTTTGAATCTTCCATATCTTCATAGAAGTAACAAACCTCATTACCAGATTTTGTTATAACCTTTACACCTACGCTTCTACCTTTATGTGCTTCTATCTTTGCTAACATCTGAACCTCTGTCATATTCTCACCTTTCTCCGGTTGACCTCCACCGGAAGGATAAGCAGTTTATTTAACGTATAATATGGAAGCTAATGCAATAATCTGGGATTCTGATAAATGATCCATGACACATTCATCACCTTTGTAAAGCTCATATTCATTAGTATTTGTTCCATAAAATCCATTGAATTGATTTGTGATGAAATAACCTTTACTGTTTAAAACTCTTTCCGCTTCTTTCATGTTTAGTCTCCTAATTCTTTAATAGAGCAGTAGCCCCGGCAGGCTTTAAACATCTAGCGTTCTACTTAGTGCATCTCAATCTCTCTTATCCTGTTTCCCGGTGTTATGTGGTATTCTTGCTTTCCCTTGCGGTACTCCCGTCTACTTTTGCTTTGCTCTGTCCCTTTGAACTGATTACAGTATACACGAATAACCGTGTAAATGCAATATGTAAAATACACGAATATACATGCTTATAAAACACGATTATTCGTGTAAAATAACAATAGACAAAACACTAATATACGTGTATAATTTAAAAGAAATCAAAAGACAGATTCGGAGGGAAATACAATGACATACTTTAAAAACATAACTACATTAGAAGAATTAAGAAAAGAATATAAGAAGCTTGTAAAACAGAATCATCCGGATAACGGCGGATCTGTTGAAGTGATTAAGGTTATTAATGTAGAGTATGAAATCCAATTTAAAATCTTGGAAAAATCCGATACATATAATAATAGGAAGAAATACAACCAACAAGAAGATGAAATGATTCGAGATATCATTAATGTAATTATTCATCTGAACATTGATATAGAAATCTGTGGTTCCTGGATTTGGGTTACAGGTAATACATATACTTGCAAAGATGAACTTAAAGGAAATGGCTTTCACTGGGCTAGCAAGAAAAAGGCTTGGTACTGGCACAATCCGGAAGAAGTTACCAGATCGCATGGAAAAACTACAATGGCAGACATCAGATTAAGATATGGATCAGATGTTGTTAAGGAAGCGAACACAGTATATTGTGTTACAGCATAGTGGCATATAAGGGGCGAGAGGCAGCTCCTTTTGTTTTTAGGTAAAGAGTTCGTATAATTATACTATTACGAACAGTAAAAACCAGTGTTTACAAGGGATTTACCTTGTGATTGAAATTATACGAACTTTTCATAGCAACAAATACGAACTAATTTAATTGAAGCATAAGCGAAAGAGGTGTGATAGTATGGCAAACAAAAGAACAAGAGCGTTGACCGTGGAAGAGTACAAACAGATCATTGATACTATGAGAACAGGGTTCACAGGTTGTAGACCAAATGATCGAATTGCAACAGCTCTCATAATCGAAGCAAACCTGGGAATCAGAATATCTGATATTTTAAAATTGAAGTTGTCAGATATCGTAAAAGAAGGCAGCAGATACAGATTAAACATAATCGAGCAAAAAACGAAGAAAAACAGAAATTTCACTGTCCCGTTTGAAATTTTCCAGTACATAAAAATCTACTGCTTGGAAAATGGTATAAAAGATAATGAGATAATTTTTCCAATTACGGAAAGGGCAGTACAAAAGCAATTGAAGATAGTCACAGATTGGTTGGAGCTGGATAGTATAAGCACTCATAGTTTTAGAAAATTTTTTGCTACACAGGTTTATCAGAATAACGATTACAACATTATTCTTGTGCAGCAGTTGTTGCAGCATAGCTCTCCGGCGGTTACACAGCGGTACATCGGTGTATCATCAAAGGACATTGAAACAGCATTGAGCAAACACAGATTTTTGAAATAAACCACCAGATATCAAAACAATAGAGATCCCTCTTAGATAGATCATCAATAGAAGTCTATGTAAGAGGGATTTTTTTGTCGCAATACTGGTTATGACGTGATACTGACTTGCTGCGATGAATGGGACATAATGTTAAAAGTTCTTTCTGTTTTGGCTGGTGGGGGAACTGATCCCGGCTTTTCATTTTGGAGTAAGTCGACGGAAAGATCCGTTCTATTTTGTTTTTGAATCCCTTTTTTATCTGACTGAGAGAATAGCTGCCCTGGTGTGAGGCAGTGACCGGGGGATAGTTTACATATTCGGGCGATATTGAGGGCATCCGGATCGCTATCGAGGTCTATCTAAATCACTCACGCCAATTTTTCTCCTCGAACAGAAAAACAGATTTCTGAGACTTTCTTCCTATTATAATGTTATAATGTGATTGTGACATCAACCAGTCCTGAATTGCAGTCAATATTATTTTTCAGCGTAAAAAGGAAATGGATAAAAAGAAGTAATAGAAAGAAATAAAAGAACTGGTGCTTATGCCGGTTCTTTTTTGAGGGAAGAAAATGATAATAGTAAACAGCTACGAACTTTATATAAAAAAACTATTATAGAGTCAAGTCTTTTGAAAAAGTGTGTTGTCCGGACTGTGGCGACAAAATGAGAGTGCGAGACTCAAAGCAACGAGTTATTCAGGATGAGTCAGGAGAAAAATATATATTTAGATTGCGGCGTTTTCGATGCGATAATTGTCAAAAACTACATACAGAAATCCCAGATTGTATAGCACCATATAAACAATACGGAAAAAATGTGATAGACGATATATTGAACGGCGAATGCGACTATTTTATTGCAGATGCTTCTACAATTTGGAGATGGAAGAATCGTAATACACACCCACTTTGCAATGACATTTCGAACTTAAAGGAATAAGATGCCCTTTGGAGGTGCATCAAAATTGAAAAAGAAATCAAAATATATAATTATAGTGCTACTTTTGCTGATTACTGGCATTTTTATATTTTCCATGATATGTGGTGATAATAACATTCCAAATCCATTATTTTTTCTGACTCCGGATCAAGATGCAGAAGAATGGAACGGTAATCAAGAATTACCACAATCAGGAAGAAATGAAGAGGTTATTGTTCCGGGATTTGATAGCCTTGTATGCTACGCTGACCAAACGAAACAAAAGGTGAACTTTTATAACCCGGAAGAAAACTCATGTCTTATGCGGATGACATTATATGCAAATCAACAGAAAATCTGGAGTAATGACGGGTATTTAGAACCAGGCAAAGGGTATTACGAAATTGATTTATCAGAGTCCTTGTCGTCCGGTACATATGACGGGACATTACTTGTAGAATGTTATCTTGCCGATGGAACAAAGTGCAATGCAGTGAAAGTAGAATTTAGATTGCAGATGGAGGATAAGCAAACATGAAAAAGAGATGTCTTTCTTTAATGATGGTAGCGTGTATGATGGTAACGCCGATTACTGTAAATGCCGCAATGACAGATGATAACTTTTCATACATGTCTGAATATGAAGGCGGAACAGCTAATACAGAGCTATCATATTTCCAAAATTCGACTTATATGGTAAAAATCCCACTTCGGATCAATAACATTGTAGAATCTGGCTATGTATTTACAGCGGATTCCATCAACATTCTTGATAATCAATCGGTGAATGTGTATGTCGAAAATAGTTCTGTAAAGATGACAAATGAACGAGGTGACACTTGTAGCTTGGAATTGAGATGCAGTGATGAAAAGGGAAAACAAGGACTCGTGGGTACATTCAAAAATGGAGAAACTACATCATCAGTAACGATGAACGCTCAGATGAGTCCGGGAGCAAGAGCCGGATCTTATACAGGAACAGCAACATTTTCCGTAAGACTGGAGTAATTGTAAAATAGCATACAAGGATAAAAGAGGATAGAGCTTAGCCGCACTATCCTTTTTTACTGTTCTTCTTTTTCATTTGGTTGTACATACTCCATTATATCTGTGATGTCACACTTCAAATAATCACACAGAGCTGCCAGAACTGAGGTATTGACATTTTCGTTGTTTCGTAATTTCTGCAATGTGCCGTTGCTGATAATCTTCTTATCTAATAAATCTTTCTGGCGGATATCATTTTTTCTCATATAATCGAACAGTTTGTAATATTGAAACATCCTAGATCCCCCTTTTTCCTTAACGCTATTATAATCAACATAGATTGAAAAGTCAAATTCATATTGTAAAAAGTCGAAAAAATAGATTCTTTTCATTGACATTTATATAAAGTCGTATTATTATAGTGTTAAATCTAATATTAAGTCTTAAAAGACGAATAATTAGATTGCGCATAAACAGGAGGTGAAAGGGTGGATGGAGTAAGCGGAGGAAAATTTCGCAAGAAAAGAGTGAATTTTTCTATGGTGTCAAATGAGATCCTGCGTGATAATAGCATATCACTCAAGGCAAAAGGATTATATTCCTTGATTCAATCATATGTGACACTGGAAAATTTCACTCTATATAAGGGCTTTTTAATGTCACGCTGTGCTGAAGGACGTAAAGCGTTTGATTCGGCATGGAACGAGCTTAAAACAAGTGGTTATCTTGTACAGTATAGACTACAAGATGAAAAGAAGCAGTTTTATTACGAGTATGAGCTTCTGGATAAAAAGCCGATACCCCAAAATGGAACACTGGATTTACCCGTTGTCCCATTTCTAAACAACGGTAAAGGGAGCATCTCGGAAAAAGATAATATTGCAGATGGGGTACATATAAATAATATTTTAAGGAATAATGCTCAACTAAATAATAGTTTATCAAATCATATCCATATCACAGAAAAAGATGTGATGGAACAGATCGGATATGAGCCGCAAATGCACGATGATTTTATTGAGAACATTGTATTGATTATGGTAGAGGTCTTAAATCTGCCAGACAATGTGACTTTGAAAATCAATCAGTTAGAATTATCAGCGGAAACGGTAAAAGAACGATTTAGAAAGGTACGCTATAAGCATCTGGAATACATCAAGTTAGTATTCCAGGACTTCACTGGCGAAATTTCTTCCATGAAAAACTACATGATTACGACAATTTACAATGCACCGGCAACCTGTGATATATACTTTGCGCACAGAGTAAATCGCGATCAGTACAAAGACAGCCCCCATCATAATATAGCCTGAGAAACTGAATGATGGGAGCCGTTGCACAATCTCTTGAAGATTGCTTCTATATTATATACCTGCAATCTTCAGGAGGCAACCAAAAGAAAGAGGATTGCTATGGAAAAACAAAAAATCAATGTTTCGCTGGAATTTTATGAAGAGTGAGTGAAAAAATTTAAAGACGGGGGAATGTTTACCAGGATAAGGAAACGGCGTTCAAATCGGTTTCTGACTGGCAAAATATTCATTGATAGCTGCGAGCAGGTTAATGAGAAATGAGGTATATATGTTTGAAATTGATAGGACAGACTTTCAGATTCTTACAGCCTTTAAGGTTGTTGATGAAGAAACTGTGATAATACTGGACAAGCCGACAGACGGAATTACAATTGCGGAAATTATGGAATATTTGGATTCTGTAAATGCACGTAAAAGTCGGAAAACGGTTTATCTGCACTTACAAAAACTTATGAAGAGTGAATATGTGAAAAAGGGAATCGTGTATAATCATGCGGATTCTTACTACATTGCCGAAAAAGGTAAAAACGCACTTAAAGGAGATTTATAGAATATGGAAATTAAGAAAAACACAATGATTATTGGATTGGGAAACTGTGGCTGTAAGATCACAAAGCTGTTTGCGGATATGGGATATTCAACGATGTTTGCGAATGGCAGCGAACAGGACTTAAAGGTTTTGGGAAATATGAAAGGAATTTATAAGCTGGATGGATATGACGGATTTGGCGGACACCGGGAGAGAGCTATGGAGTGCTTGTGTGACAATGTAGAGTTTACAGAAGCATTGGAAAAAATTGAACAGAAAATTATAATCCTCATTTATGCTGTTGGTGGTTCTACCGGATCTGGATTATCTGCAGTTGTCGCACAGTACATTAAAGATGTGTACGGCGAGAATAAGATTATCGTAACAGTTCCAGTTCTTCCAAAAGAGAATGAGGCAATCAATAGACATAAAAATTCTTATCAGGCAGTGCAAGAACTTATGTCACTGGATGGAATTGGTGCAACATTTTTCCTTGACAACAATAATTGTGAGGGTACAGACCTTCGCTGGATCAATAAAACGTTTGTTTCTTTGTTGGATGCTTTTCTCACAGACGATTCATGGGGAGAGCCAAACAATTTTGATGAAAGTGAACGATTGGAAATGTTATCTGATCCTGGTGCAATGATTATTTCTTATTGTAAGGATGGGATTGAAAAGCTACTGACAGACAATATTTTTGCACCACTTCAAAAGGACAGAGTATGTAACAACATTGGTGTCATCCATAAAGATAAGAACGATGTTGATATTGATATCATTGTTGCAGAAGTAGGAAAGCCGCTTAATATCTCAGAAGGATGGGGCGGTAAATGTACATTGATAGCAGTTTCCGGGATGTCTTTTCCGGTGGATCATATACAACGCCTTGGAAAATTGGCAGTCGATGGACAGAAAGAACGGCAGCATAACATTGAAATGGCAAAAGGACATAGTTTACCAACTTTAGAGTTTAATGATATTGAGAAGCCTAAAATCAAGGGTGACATAGATAAACCGAAATTAACAGGAAGAGATGCACTTTTAGCAATGCGGAAAAAAGCCAGAGCATAATTATTTGTATAGAGATGATGAAAAACTTGCCTTTTAGAATGATTTTATCTATAATATAGGCACAAGGTCATCTCTATGTTATGGGGCAAAGCGAAATATCCTCTAAAGAGGTAAAATAGCCAACCAGCCCTAAAGTGTCCAAACGTAAAAATCGACCTTGGAGAATTGTAGAAATACAGTTCTTCAGGGTCTTTTTTGTTTTACGGCATAGCGAGAAACCTTGAATTTATGCAATGTCATTAACTTTAGCAAAAAGCAGAAATCGTAAGTATTTATAAAACTATGA
>ERZ1673722.3202-NODE-3202-length-12102-cov-3.882045_pt1 | contig 12102 bp, 13 predicted proteins | sample MGYA00580222_ERZ1673722 | MGnify/ENA primary metagenome ERZ1673722 (study PRJEB41218, sample SAMN15661750) | gut metagenome | host: Homo sapiens | place: Canada: London | collected 2015-08-20/2019-03-30 | study: EMG produced TPA metagenomics assembly of...
CGCGAACACGGCTCGCTTAACGCAGCAGCGAAGAGCATGGGCATGGCTTACAGCAAGGCTTGGCGCATCATCAAGGACACGGAAGTGGAGCTGGGCATCCAGCTGCTCAACCGAGACGGCGCCCACGGAAGCCAGCTCACCGAGGCCGGAGACAAGCTCCTCGACACCTATATCGCCATCGACGAGAAGCTCCAGGAGGAAGCCCAGCGCATCTACAACGAGATGATCGGCTAGACGAGGCATTCTCAATCGACATCGCCGAACAGATCACCGTCACCGTCTTCCCGCGAAGGCGCGCCTCCCGCAGGCGCGCCTTCTTCGTTTCGCACACCGCCTCCACCCTTCGCGACCCCATGGGTCGGGGTCGTGCGAGGAACTAGCTCCATCGACCACATCGTCCGATCATCGCGATAATCTCGCACCTCGACCCTCACGAGAAAGCCGGGAGGATCCTCCCCTCCGCGACGGGCACTGCACCCTTCGCGACGAGGACTGCCTTCAAGCGAAACGCTCCGAGCCTCTTCGGGCAAACCATCCTCGCCCTCGAATCGGTGCATGCACCCGTAGCAAACATCCATATCGTCGAACAACGTCGACTTGCACACCGGGCAAATCTTCATCACTTCACCGCCTTTCCCCGTGAGGGAACGCCTGCCCCGCCATTCTCAAGCCGACTTTATCCCCCTCCTGAAGCCACGGGCCTTTGCGAGCCACGCGTTCAACGACCATTGACGCACCAGGACAGCGAATCCTTCGCCATCGCCCTACGTCCCGCGACACCCGCACCACAACGCCGTCCGCATCGAGAAAAGCGATGTCGAGGGAAACACGCATCCCGAACGTATGAACATCACGGCAAGGCGCAATCAGCAAAGGGCTCAACTCGTCAGGGTTCTTGAGGAGGCCCACGAGCCGAGACCGATGCGTCACGGCGAGCTTCACCTCCCCGCCGATCAACGTTGCATCTGCAAGACCACGCTTGTCGCGTCGCCCGCGCTCACGCACGAAACCATCATCCATCGACACGTCCCTTCATCTTTGCCAAACGTCGCCGTACCCTCGATGCCGCTTTCAAATCCCGTCCAGCCCCGCGAGGAAAACAAGGCGCAAAGCCGGCTGAGCTCCTCTCCAGGAGAGAGATCCGACGAGAAGCCCACCACCGACCAGTCGTCGTTAGCCAAAACGTCGGAGAGATCGGCGGTGGGGCAGACCTCCTGCTCGAACCACGCAGGCGCGGTCGTCCCCGGACGCACCTCGGAACCAACGCCGGAGAGCGCGTCAAAAACAACTTCGTCTCGAGAAGCCTCGGCATCTTCCGCCGAGGCGGCGGGCAGCAGGACCGAGAAAACCTGATCGATCGCACTCGCCGCCGACCCCGCGTGCGTCAAACCGAGAAACGACGCAAGGGCGTAAAAAGGAAACGGGGCGATAACGAACGCGAGCGTTATCCGCATCGCGCGCCGTGCACGCCGCCGACCCTCGCCCGCATCGTCACCGCCGGAGCCGAGAGGGGCCCGGCGGCCGACACGACGCCTGCCGCCGGCCGAGTTGCGCCCCCTCGTCTCGCGAAGGCACGTTCTCCCATCGCCCGAAAACATCTGCTCCAACCCCCTCATCTTGCGCAATCCGAAAACCACTCGCCCGCAGCTTCAAACGAACATCCCCGGCTTGTAACGATCGACCGTCAGCTCCACCGCGTGCGTCAGGACCGGCAGTTGAACCCCGAAGACCTCGTCGCGCAACCCCATGCCGAAAAGCCCGGGTCGAAACCGCAGCACCAACTCAAAAGCCGCATGGCCCGAGTCGACCTGCCGCGCCAGCACCTCCACCTCGTCGGCGTCAAGAGCCATCGACTCCTCCACGGCCGACTCCACCTCGGCGGCGATCCGGGAAAGCTCGACCGACCCGGAGGGGGACGTGGCGCACATCCGCACCGCGTTCCGCCCTACGCGATCGAATTCCGCGCACTCGGCGAAAAACGTCATGGCGTTCACCACGATGACCGCAACGACGATCACGACGGGCAGCACGACAGCCAACTCAACGGTCACCTGTCCCGAACGATCCGACCAACGCGGAAACCTCACGACCATGTCCTCATCCCCGTAACCGAGCCCGCGAGGGAGCGAACCGCCGCGAAGCACTCATCGAGAAACCCGCCTGCAGCATCCGCGACGCCCGATGGAAGAGCAAGCGTTATCGGTATCGACAGATCCCCGACGGGAAACTCGATACGCGCTACCACGACACCGCCCTCGAGCTTTTCGACCAGGGAGAAAGCCTCCTCTTCCACGCCGTCAACCAAAGCCGTGAACAAATCCGTTGAAGACGAGGAGACCGACAACGCGCGCGCTTTCGCCTCGGAGAACGAGACGGAAAACGAATCTTCCCCTAACGCCGCGACATGCCCGGTGTTGACGAGCACGGGCTTGAGGATGTCGAGCTCGGCGGGCTGAAGCCCTACGCTTTCCATCACGTCTCGCATGAGATCCGCCGCCCAAGAACCCAGCCCGCTCGAACTCGCCAGGGGCAACTGATCGAGAGCCGACCGTACGGCCTCGCCAAGCGCCTCCTGGCCGTCGCTGAACGCCCTGAGCAGCGCAGACCAGCACCCGAGCACGATCCTGGCTGCGCCCACCGCCGCGCCGGCATCCGAGCCGAATCCGTCGAGCAGGGACGAGAGGATCGACGAGGAATCCTCGGACTCATCCGGCATCATCGTCGCGCCCGCCACCGCAGCACGCGCGCCGAGAGTTTGACCACCCTGCACGAACGAGGACGAGAAGCCCGCGTCCGCCCGCACCTGCCCCACATCGACGACAAGAGCCACGACCCCGTATCTTCCAGGTGGATTCGCGTCGATGCGCGAGCTCCCGAAGCTCTTCGCAATGTCGGCGCACTCCTCCATCAAACCGCCTGCCAGATCCTTCACCTCCGAGGACACCGGGTCGAGCTGCGCACGAGCCTTCGCGTAGTCCTCGGCGGCCTGCGCGATTGCCCCATAGTGGTGCTCGAACCCGTTGTCAATCGAAGTCGAAGCCGCCGCTATGTTTCCCATACTCGACAACGTGAAACCACACCGATCGCAGGTGCGAAACTCATCCCCCTGCTCCTCAAGACGCCTCAGCGATCCCGTTTCCGCATACCCCGCTGCGCCGGGGCACCCCGGCCACGCGTGCATGACAAGACCGCCCCCCTCCGCCTTCGTCACCGGGTAGACCGACTCTTCGTAGAGCTTCGTCTCCCTCATCTCGTCGATGTTGGAGAACAGCCGGGGAAACGACGCGTCGAACCTATCGGCCTCGTCAATGACGTACCCCTTGGCAAGTTCCTCCGACGCGTAGGCGTAGAACCTCTTTCGCAAAAACGACCGAGCTTGATCCTCAACGCTGTCCGACTCGGGCGCCTCTCGCTCGTAGCGCGCAGCGTAATATGCGCGAGCGCGCTCAAGGGGAACCGCAAACGACCAGGCATCGACGCTTTCGTAACGGGGATTCTGCTCCGGAGGCAGATCGGCGAGGCTTCCCGCACGCTCATAGAGGCAGTACGCGGGACTCTTTCCACAATCGCTCTCGAACCCGCGCAGCTTCGCTTCCTGAGCCTGCGCGGCCATCTCCTCCGCTCGCGCTGCGGCGTCTCGAATGGAATCGGCCTCCGCTTCTATCTCGCCGCCAAGCTGCCCCGTTCGACCCTCCGTCGCAAGCGTGACCTCCTCCCCGACGGAGGGAACCAGCAAGGCCGCAGCGTAATAGGACGATCCGCGAGACCCGGCGTCGTTCGCCTTCGCCACCAACGCCGCCTGCGCCGCGCATATGAACGGCAGGGCCTTCTGCAACGCGTTCAGACCCGATGCCGCGCGCTGGGCGAAGCCGTCACGCGCGGACACGATCTTGCCGCCAAGATCGATGAGCTTAGCCGACACGCTCGCCCCCGAAGGCACGCACATCGCGACAACCGACGCTCCGTAAACGACGACGCCGAGAAGCGAAAGGGAGAGCACGACGGCATCGCACACCCTCACCGCGATCATGAACTCGGCGACCTCGTTTTCCGCCGCCAGGGCGGCGGCGTCGGCCACCTCCTGCACGGCGGCCGATGCGGAGCTCACCCGATAAACTTGAGCCGACGTGAACACCAACGCCAGCGACAGCAGAAGCGACACGACCATTCCCGTCGTCGTAACGCCGCGCTCATCCTTGAAGACATCCAAGATCATGAAAGCCACGCTCCCACCCACTCCGCGGGATTCGACGAACCCCGCGACTCGAGCACCCATGCAGGCTGGGTCGACATTGCCGAGGTCACCTCGACGACAAAATTGCCCTCATCGTTGCCCGCACCCATCAAAACCGCTGCGAAGCCGATCAGGGGAAGCGGCTTCACCTCGGTCGATATCGTGATCTCGACCTTCGAGGAAGCCTCCGAACCTGACAGCTCGACCTCCCACGAGCAACCTCCGCCGTGCACATGGAAGAAATCATGGGGCGGAACGGCACCGAGCCTTCTCATGACGAAGTCCTCGCATAGCTCCGCATCGCTTTCGGGCAGCGTCGCCAGCAGCCTGCAGCCGGCAGCTGCCGCCCCCTCCATCACGATGCGGTCGTACAGGATGATGCCCGGCTGCACGAGCATGAGAACCAGCACCATCAGCACGGGAACGGCGAACGCCGCCTCAACGGTCGCCTGCCCCCGTTCGTCACGCAGCATGCGCGCCATGCAAGAACGAAGCATCATCCGCCCCCCCCTCAACACCCAAAGACATCCGCGATCCATCCAACCGAAGCCGTCACGTGATAAGCGGCGCTCGCCAGAGCATGCTCGACGAATACACCCCGCTCGAGCACGTTGGCGATAGCGCCCACGGCGACGACCACCGAGAGCATCGCGACAACGACGAGCGCATACTCCACCGACGCCTGCCCTCGTTCGTCCCCTACAAGCTGTTGATACCCTCCGCTATCGCGTTCCACAGTTCTTGGAGCTTCGGACGAAACACCGTTATGGCGATAATCGCTATCACCACGAGCACGCCGACCAGAATCGCGTACTCGGTCGTGCCCTGCCCTCTCTCGCAAGCGAGTTTCGCCCGCGCATCGCATACGAGCCTCGCGGGCAAAGCGCGCAGGCGCTCCCGTAAACCCTCGATATTCCTCATGAAAACCATCTTCTTGCTCCTTTCTCATAGATATCCCCCTATCAACTCGAGCAGCACGGGCCCGAGAACGAGGATCAGCATCGCAGGCAGAATGAGCGTGCCCGTCGGGATCATCATCTTCACAGGCGCTTTCGCTATCTGCTCCTGACGTCGTGTTCGATAGTTCGACCGCGCTTCCCTCGCCGCAGCCTCAAGTCCCGCAACCATAGAGGAGCCGAACCTCAACGAACGCACGATCCCTTCGACGGCGTGCTGCAGCGCGGCGGAATCATAGGAATCCGCAACAGCCCGCAGCGCCTCATCCCGCCGAACCAGGCCGACCGTCCACTGCCGGTGGGCCGAAAGAAACTCGCGTGATAAGACGGTGTCGAAGTGGTCCTCGTAAAGCGCAAGGCTTCGATCGAACGACAACCCGCTTCGCATGCCCAAGGCAATCACCTCGAGCATCTCGGGGAGATGACGTTCCACCTCCTGCGCGCGATCGGCTATGCACCTGCGCACCGCCCCTCCCGCAAGACGCCACCCCCAAACCATGCCCGTCAAGCACAGCAGCGCCGCCAACTCCGCCGACAAGGTCGCTCCCACCGTCGTCCCGACGACCAGCCCCGCGCACGCCAGGCGAATCCGCGCTTCGCAAAACCCTGCGGAGGACACCACGCCCGCGAGCCCCGCGCAAGATGCGCGCTCGTCGTACCATCTCGACTTCAGCATGGCATCGGGCAGGCGAAACGCCCCCTCCCGACCTGCGGCGCGGCGCATGCTCGCACGCACCGCGCACGATAAAGCGATAGCGTCGCCCGATGAGGCGGTCGCGAAAGGCAAGCAGCCCGCCCATCCCCCCTCCGCCCCGAAGGAGCGCACGCGCTTGCGATAACGGCTCCGACGATTCCCCGATTCCACTGTCGACCATGCGCAATACCCGGCTCCCGCTGCGCACAGCATGCCCGCGCAAGCCAGACCCGCCTCCACGACGGCCATCTCATCACCCCGCCTCGATCTTGAGCATCCTTCGTATGGCAAAAACCCCTGCGACCTGCATGGTCAAGGCGAGCGCGAGAAGGCCCAAACCCGCGACGCTGCCGAAGAAGGGTTGCAGAAAACCCGGGCTCATGAGCGAGAACAAGGCGACCAGAAGAAAAGGCATGACGGTCACGACCCTTGCCGACAGCTTCGCCTGAGCCGTCTGGACCCGCAACGATCGCGCGAGGTCAAGCTCTCCCTCAACCGATTCACGCGCCGCCTCGAGCACGGGCGCGATGCTCCCGCCGCCCGCATGCTGAACATCCAAAGCGACCGCGACGAACCCCAGCTCGGGCACGCCCTCGACCTCCTCGAGAACGGACAGGGCCTCGCGGGGGGATGCCCCCATCTCCAACCGTCGAGCCGCCACCGCGAACGTCGCGCCCAAATCCCCGGGCGAGTCGTTGGAAACCTGACGCATCGTCTGAACGAGGGAGAAGCCCGACTTGAAGCAAACCCCCATGGTCCTCAGCACTTCGGGGACCTCCTCACGCATCAGCTCCTCTCTCTTCTCGACGCGAGAGCGAACGGATGCCGACACGGCGACGACGAGGGCGCAAGCGACAGCGAGGGCGCATACCGCAGAGCGCGAAGCCAGGCCCGCGAGTACGGAGGGCGCGGCGATCACGAGGATCAACCAACACGTCAGCACCTCGGAGGGCAAGGGCATCCCCCGCGATGCGAGTTCCTCGCTCAGCCCCCGCACGGTTCGCCTTGCAGACGGGATACGAAGGATCCGACGCGAAAGCGGCAGGAGCGGGGGCGCGCCCGCGCGAAAAAACGCGCGAACCCTGCTCTCCTCCGCGTCAGACGTCGCGCGAGCGGCAACCTTGCGCCGGCGAACAGCCTGCTGCGCAAGGCGAGCCCATGCAAACCCCGATGCAAGAGCGAAAGCTGCAGCGATCAACGCCCAAGGATTGAAGCTCTCCATCGATCCACCTCCTCATCGTCTGCAACACCTCGCTCAACGAATTCCCCGACGCGAGAAGGAACCCGCATCCACTTACCGCGTTCGTCGAGAAAACCCCGCATGTACAAGGGGTCGACGACGCATTCGCGCGCCCTTCGATCAAACGAGACCTCGGCGAGCTGGGACACGAACCGCGACCCGTCAGGCGCGCGAACCATCTGCACGATGAAGTCGAACGCGTTTCCGATCTGCGCCTCAACGGCGTCGACCGGAAGATCGACGACATAGCGCACCATCGTGACCAAGCGATCGACCACCTCGGCCGCAGCGTTGGCATGCAACGTCGTGAGCGACCCCTCGTGCCCGGTGTTCATGGCCTGCAGCATGTCGAGCGCCTCGCCGCCGCGACACTCCCCCACCACGATCCGATCGGGCCTCATGCGCAAAGCGTTGATGACGAGGTCCCTGATGGTCACCTCGCCTTCCCCCTCGGCATTTCGAGGGCGCGCCTCGAGCCTGACGACGTGAGGGTGATCGTGGAACTTCAGCTCCGCCGAGTCCTCGATGGTGATGACGCGCTCTTCGTGGGGAATCAAGCGGGACAACGCGTTGAGCAACGTCGTCTTCCCGCTGCCCGTCCCGCCTGAGACCACCACGCTCATCTTCGCGGGGATAACCCACGAGAAAAACCGCCCCATATCCGCATCGAACGTACCGAGGCCGATCATCTCCTCAAGCGTCATGGCGCGACGCGCGAACGCGCGAATCGTCACGACGGGACCGTCCGGCGACAGCGGCGGAATGATCGCGTTCACTCGATGACCCTGCGGCAACCGAGCGTCGACCATCGGCGACGATTCGTCGATGCGCCGTCCCAACGGGCCTATGATGCGGTCGATGAGGACACGTATCTGATCGTCGCTTTCGAATCGTCCGTCGAAACGGTGCAACCTCCCCTCCTTCTCGTAATAGATGCTGCGCGTGCCGTTCACCATGATTTCGGTCACCGATTCGTCGTACACCAAGCCCTCGATCGGGCCGAAACCGAAGACGATATCCATGAGATCGTCGACGAGACGGTTCTTCTCCTCCTGCGATCTTTCGTCCCATCGGGGTTCCGAGAGCTCACGTCGACATGCGGCGCGAAGCTCGTTGCGAGCGCGCTCGGGGTTGTCGGACGCGATAGACGCTATGAGTTCGAACGGCATACGGCGAGCGACGTTCTTCCTGAGCGTCTCGGCGTCGCCTGCCCGACCGCGGCCCGCATCCGGCCCCACCGCCTGCGCCCTCACGCGATCTGCCAGTGTCATGCGCGCGCCCCCGCCCCGCCCTCGGAGGCGACGCACGCGCCCGCGGGGGCTCCGACCCCGCGAGACGACGTGGTCGGATCCAGGCGATCAGCCGCGCGCTTTCTCCCGAAGAAGCGACGCATCGGTCGAGGGGAAAACACCCCGAGATGCTCTTTAAGGTCAACGGTTTCGGTTTGGCCGGGCAGAAGCGCCCCCACCAGCGCATCGACGCTCGTAACGAAATCGTTGCGCAGCCCGGCAAGCTCGCCGGCCAAACCCGCCCCGAGCAATTCCTCGACAACCGGCCCGCCCTCCTTCAGCTCCAAAACGCGGGCGCCCTGCAACGCGCAGGAAACGTCTATGGAGGTGAGCAGAGCGCCGCGGGCGCAGCGGTTAACCACGAACGCGAACGACGACGTCGCGATCCCGCAACGCCCGCAAAGATCGAGGGCGTGTTTGCACGCTCGCACCGAAGACAGCCTCTGATCGACGAGGAACAGGGCACACGAGCTCGACTCGAGGACGACCGCATGATGCTCAGCCCAACTCGCGCCCGTGTTCACCACAACCACATCGGAGACACGGCCGAGTGCGTCGAACAACGCGGGCAGGTCGCGAGCCACGTCCTCGGCCGCTTCGAGTCTATCGGGAGCCGCTATCAGCGCAGGCGCGCGCTTCGTAAACGACAACTCCGGAACCCGATCCGGGTTCGCGAGAACCTCGTCGATCCTCAGAGGGCGGTCTTCCCCGGCGAGCAGATGAAGATCCCCGAATTGCAAGTCGCAATCGACGAGCACGGTGCGCAGCCCCCGCGAACATGCCGCATGGGCGGCCATCATGGCGACGGAACTCTTTCCAGCGCCGCCGCTACCGCTCACAACGGACAAGACGAACGCTGCTCCACCCGCTCCAACCGCCCCGTCCGATCCCTCCGCCGGAGCGCTCGTGCCGGAGGCTTCGAAAGGAACGCTTGCCGAGGGAAACGGTGGAGAATCTAAGACCTTAGGCAACGCAAGCGCTCTCCCCCGGAAAAGCCCCCGATCGCGGGCAATCACCTCCCCGCCGACAGAACCGGAAGCCCCCTCCGAAAAAGCGAAGAGATCAAGCGGGCGCACTCCCTCGTCCGTCCGAGGCGTCCCGACATCGAGCGCCGCGGCGTCGTCCGCCCGCGCGCTCCTGCCATCGCCCTGTCTGCACGCGCGTGCAGACGCGAACCTCCGAACGAAGCCCTGACGCGTCAGCAGGCCGTTCACCCCCGCAGCACGAGCCCGGCTCGCCGCCGATCCGGTGACCTCGAACATGACGACGAACACGGCGCACGACCGGCGATCCCGTTTGATCGCCGCAGCGAGGTTCACTGCGGGCATGTCGTCAGAGGAAGCGACCCACACCTCCCCGATATCCGCGTCCGCGCTGACGAGAGCACGCGCCTCTTGAGCGTCCGAGCATACGATAAGCCAGGAAAGGGCCCCGAGATCGACACCGTCAAGCCCGATCATCTCGGGAGAACGGGCGCTTTCCGCATCGACGCACAACATGATCTTATCCATACCCTCCCCTTTCACGCGTTCTTTCGATCTGTCTCATCGGGAAGGGCGAAATACAGGTCGAGGTTCGACACCGCCGTCACCAGCTCCTGAACCTTTTGAGGCTCGACGGCAAGCGTGACCCACGCTTCGTTCGACGAGGAAACGACGCCCGCCCCTGAATCCATCGCGCTCGACTCGAGCACGAGCGCGCCCGAAAGCACCTGGGTCGTCGAGGCGGACCCCACCGCGTATAGATCGACCCTCATCCCAGGGCGAAGCGCCCCGCCGACCGCTTGAACGCCACGCGCAGGCACGCTCACCGCGCTGAAGCCCTCGGGAACGTCAAGCGCAGCGTCGTCGGATCCGAATCGACGCGCGGACACGACCTCGCCCGAAAGCACGGCTGATGCAAGCTGTCTCCCCACCGCCTCCGACTTATCCGTCACAGCGCCCTCAGGCAGCAGGCTCGCCACCCACGATTTCATCTCTATATCCGATTCAGTTACCGTCTCGCCCGCCGCAAGGTCGCGGCGGGCGACGCAGACTTCAACCTGCTCCCCGCCGTAACGGGCAAGGTCCTCCGAACGAGCCCTCGCCAACCCCTCGTCGACCTGCGCGACGTACAGTCCGACGCACGCCGCGCACAGCAACCCGCACGCAAGACCGACGATCGCGGATTTACTCAGCTTCATAGCCGCCTCCCACGCCCTGTTCCAACGCGGAAAGTGTCGCAAACCACTCCGGCAAGAACATGTCCGCGATCGATCACGCACGCGTCCGAGAATCGACGCAGCGCCGGCTCGACTGAAAGACGGATGCAGCTCAACAGGACGAGGTCCCTGCGCCGCATCGATATCGACCATGCACCGTATCTCTCACCAATCTGGCTCAATCCCGACAGCAGAATCACGAATTCAGGACGTCAAGTTGACCCCGATCCCCAGGCGACGCCTTCGGACTACGACCCCGTACGAGCGAAATCGAGGCAACGGGCCGGCCCTGATCCCCGGGTGCGCTTTTCAGCCCGCGCCTCGAGGCCCGCCCTCACGCGGATAGGCAAGCGCAGCGCTCGGGGCGCCGGCGAGTTTTCTCAAGCGGCGTTTTTCGGAAGTCTGCGCATCAGAAAGCGCCTAGACGGAAGCAACCCGGTCGAGTACAGGCTCAGCCGGGCCGCTTGATTCACTTCTTTTGGTGTTCAGGAAACGGGGTCCTTTGCAGTTCTGGGGAGCAGTTCAATACGGAACGCTACCTCCCCACCAAAACCGGGGCCGTGAGAAATCAAATTCGGACTTCGATGCTCGGATCTTTGACCGAATCCTAAAAACAAGGGAAACAATGGCCTACACGGTTCGAGGTTCACAAATCGCACACATATTTTGAAGGCAGTTCGTCAACAAAGTTGGCAACAACTTGTCAGCAAAGCCAAAAAAGAAAGCCACGCCAAGGCCCTATTTTCGGGGTTTGGCGTGGCGTTGTTCCGTGGTGGTCGGCGAGGGATTTGAACCCCCGACCTTGTGCTTGTAAGGCACCTGCGCTCCCGCTGCGCCAGCCGACCTAATTTCAACGTCTGCGATACTACCACAGATTCATCCGACCATGGGGAAAAAGCCCAAGAGCGACAATTCCACCGCCCCCGGCACGCAGTCGAAACCAGCTCGATATCTCCGGCGCACACGCCAACCTGAAGGCAAAACACCGCATGCACTCATATTCGAGAAAATTCAAGTCGATACGAAAAGTCGGCTTAATTTTTCGACAAACGGAAAGGGTGAAACGGAGGTCGAATCAGTCATAACTCTGTGACCTGGGGTTTTGTATTTTCGTTATGAGAAAATCAACCTCTGGGTTCGATGCTGTCATATTAAAGCGTACCCCTAAAACGTTGACGGCACCCCACTCATCCCATAATCTTCGATCTTGTATGTTTCTTTTGCGAACGGCCCCGGCACAGCACGGGCCTTCCAATGAGAAGCGGCACGATCTTGGAGAGAGAATCGTGAAAGGAGGGTGCGCGTAGTCGTTTCTTCTGACTGCAGCGCAGACTTAGGGCCAGTTGCGAAAGCCGTTGGGGAACGGTAGTCGGAACTACGGAGACATCAGTCGAGAGAGAACTGACGTGTCCGTGTCTATCCTTAAGGTGCGTCGGCAGCTTGTCTTGCTACTACGCAGGGGATGCAAAATCTCTACTCGCATTTCTTT
>ERZ1673722.3215-NODE-3215-length-12070-cov-5.797087_pt1 | contig 12070 bp, 17 predicted proteins | sample MGYA00580222_ERZ1673722 | MGnify/ENA primary metagenome ERZ1673722 (study PRJEB41218, sample SAMN15661750) | gut metagenome | host: Homo sapiens | place: Canada: London | collected 2015-08-20/2019-03-30 | study: EMG produced TPA metagenomics assembly of...
ATTCGTTCTGTTATCACCTTCTTTAGTTTAAAGACATTACATTATGGCAAAGAAAACAAAAGTTGGTTTAAAGGTACCAACAAAAAATGAGATATTAAAGAAATATGGTAGTATCCTGAGATTGGCTTCAGATACAGTGGAATCAAACTTATGGTTACCTTCTACTTTTTTTGCTCTCAACTATACATTTGGTGGTGGTATACCATTTGGTAAAGTACTTGAAGTAGCTGGAGAAGAATCCTCTGGTAAATCCCTTATTGCATATAACTTTGCATATACTTGTCAACAACTTGGTGGGCATGTTATATGGGTAGATGCTGAACAATCTTGGATGAACTCTTGGGCAGAAGCAAATGGGGTAGACCCAGAAAAAGTTACTGTATTAACAGATACTCGAATCGAGTATATTTCTGACGCAGTAGCAGATTTAGCAATTTACTTACGTTCTCAATTAACTAATAATGAACCGATTCTCTTAGTGATAGATTCTATTGCTGCTATGGATTGTGCAGATAACATAGATTCTAAAATGGTAGAGGGTAAGGCTGAAATGGGAGGTAGAGCAAAAGCTCTTTACAAATACTTCCGTATCAGAAGTGAATTATTCTATAGATTAGGAGTTACACAGATTTACATTAACCAATTAAGAACTGCTTTAAATGTCGGATTTGGAAAAGATAATACAACTACGACGGGAGGTGCTGCTCTTAAATTCTACGCTTCGATTAGAGCTGCTTTCTACTCAGGAAAATCTATTACAGTTAAACAGAATGGTAAAGAACGTAAAGCAGGAAAACTGGTCACAATCAGACTTATTAAAAATAAAGTTGCTCCTCCAAGACCTACAATCAGCAAGTGTCCAGTTTACTTCAACCCTAAATTCCATGAAGTCGGATTTGATAGATGCTATGCTTTAGAGGATGTACTGGTAGAGAATGATATCATCGAAAAATCTTCGGGTGGAGTTTATAAGTTTAAGGGCAAAACCCTTGCAAGAGGAGAAGAGAAATTCCAAAAACTTCTTGAAGAAGACGATGAACTCCGTCGTAAATTACTTCGTAAAGCAGGGATAAATACCATTGGTACTACTAGAAAGAGGATGGAATCATTGACTACTAATTTATATCCAGTAGATGGAGTAGAATATGAATCATTTAACGAGTCAGATGACGAGGAGGAAGACGATGAGTAAGAAAACAGTATTATTGATTGATGGGGAGAACATTCTCCATCAATCTTTTCACAAGTTCGAGAAACTTAAATCCACAGACGGTAAACCAAGTGGAGCAATATTTGGATTTTTCAAATCACTACACATGTATCTTACAAGGTTTGAACCAAACGAAGTAGTTATAACCTTTGATAATGGTCATTCACCAGTAAGGGATAAGTTATTGCCTAACTATAAGGGACACAGAAAAAATATATCGGTTGATTATGAATCCTTGCAAATACAAAAGGCAATCATAATGAAGATATTAGGTATGCTAAGAATTTCTTATATATTTGATAAAAGGAATAAAACTCAATATGAGGGAGATGATTTCTTAGCATACCTAATTATTAATACTTATCGTTCGGATAATGTAATCTTGGTATCATCAGATAAGGATTTTAATCAGTTGTTAAACAAGAACGTTAGAATATTAAATCCCAGAAAAGATGAAGTTATTCGAGTGGGCAATTGTAAAGAACTCTTCGGTTATCATTCCCATGAGACAGTTGAATACCTTGCAATGGTAGGTGATACTTCCGATGATATCCCTGGTTTTAAAGGTATAGGTCCAGTAACTGCAAGAAAGATATTAGATGAGTATAAATCAATCTACAAATATCTGGAAGCTAAACCTAATAAAGAGTACCAAGAAGCTTGGGAAAGGAATCGTAAGTTGATTGATTTATTCTGGTTTGTAGGTAATGTCCCTTTAGATAAGATACCTCTCAAGAGAAAGAAGACTTTCAACTATGATGAATTTAGGAAACTGTGCATAGAGTATTCTCTTGCTTCGTTCCTAACTAAAGAATTTATTAAACCATTTAAAGAGTTATCCGAATGAAAATAATGTTTGCAGGTGCAAGTGGAGTTGGGAAAACCACTTTAGCAAAAGAAGTTCCCGGGATGATTAAGTTTGATGTAACAGAATACCCTCCAGTATTGGATTTTATATCTGGTAGTGTATCAGATTTAATCCCTAAAACAAAAGATATGTCTCATAAAGAGATGTTAGAAAGAGATTCAAAGGATTTATTAATGGAAGACTTTCAGGTAATGAATCTGAGAAATAAAATGTTTAGAGACAGAGATAGATTCGTTACAGATAGGAGCTATCTTGATTTAGCTGCTTATTTCTATTATAAACAAGCCAAGAATGTTCCTAAATGTGAAATGGAACACTTCTTCGAAACTTGCAAGATGTTACTCAATCAGCAATGTACTCACCTCATTCTATTAGACTTTACTACTGCAATGGTAAAGGAATGGGTTATGGAAGATAATGGCAAACGAATAGAGAATAATTACTTCCAGTTCTTAATATCTTCTATAATGGATAACGTATTGAACTTGTGGGGATTCTTACCAACTAAGGAAATATCTTCTATCTATAAGAATATATTTAAGAATCAACTTTTGGAATATGGTGCAACAGAAGGAGTAATCAAATCCCTGTATGGTGAAACTAAAGTTCTCTGTATAAGAGAAGCTAATTTGGATATTCGTAAGAAACTTATTATTGATTTTCTTCATGAGTAAAGAAGTAGTATTTATAGCATTCTCGGATTTGCACATAAATCTATGGGCAAAATTCAATGAGAACAACAATAGGACCTTGAATAGTATCAAGATCCTTGACGTTATTGCAGGTCAATGTGAAAAGTACAAATGTCCTGCTTTATTCTGTGGGGATTTATTTCATAAGCCAGAATCAATTGACCAAGACTTAGCAATCTTTGTTGCTGAACAATTCGATAGGTTAGAAAGTAATTATCCGAAATTCAGAATGATTTATATAGACGGGAATCACGATTTGAAATCGGTAAATCGTATTGATAGGATAACTAAGGGATGGCCTTTTGTATTTCATAAGAATTTTATGAGTTGTGTTAATCTAACCAGAATTAAATGGTGTTCTTATGGAGATTACCACATTTATGGAGTTCCCTATATTGATAATAATGTGGGTCTAAGTGAATATCTTAAGAAACTTAAACTAGATAAGAATGTAAAGAACATACTTCTTCTTCATACGGATTATCCAGGAGCAAAGGATACTGATGGTAGAGAAGTTGATTCTGTAGAAAATCTCAATGTAAATATCCTGAACCGATTTGACCTTGTATTATGTGGTCATATACATAAACCCCAAAGACTATCAAAGAAGGTTTATATGATAGGAGCTCCTAATCATCAAAGGAGAACCGATAGAGATTGTAAATTGGGTTATTGGAAGATTTATTCAGACTTATCAATGCAATTCGTACACCTTAAGCAATTTCCTAAATTCGTAGATGTAGAATCTGAGGAGGATATTAAGGATGATGGCAATTATTATACCGTTTTACCTAAGAAAACTAGTAACTTAGTAAATACTAACCATAAAATTACTAAGCAACTTTCTAAGAAAGCTCTAGCAAGGAAGTATCTTAAGGAAAAAGGTATAACTGAACAAGATAAGAAAGAACTACTGATTGACATACTTAAAAAAGCTGAATCATGTTAACATTTACAACAATGAACGTAGTAGGATTCTGTTCAATAGAAAACCTACATATACCTTTAAATCCAAGTTGTACCATACTTATCAAGGCACCGAATGGTAAAGGTAAATCAACTATCTTATCGGCATTGGTATGGGCAATATATGGTAAAAATTTAAAAGGGGTATCAGAAGTAACTACCTGGGAAAAGGTAAGACCTAAAGATTACCAGGGAGTAATGGTAGAGGTATTCTTTCAAAAAGGAGAACATATCTATAAAATTATCAGATGCCAGAAATGCAATATAGTTCTTGAGGATGGAGCTAAAGGTAAAGATAGGCTTATTCTTATGAAAGATAATGAGGTAGTAAATGTAAAGGGTAAGAATAAACTCCAAGATGCCATTAATGCAGAGCTTGGTTTATCTTACATTCTATTCATGAACTCCATTATGTTTGGTCAGGGTATTAAACGACTGATACAAGAATCTAATTCAGATAAAAAGAAGATATTCGAAGAAGTATTTGATTTAGAATTTCTTAATATTGCCAAAGGTATAGCTATGCAGGATAAAAATAACCTATTAGCTCAGGCAAACGAGGTAGAACATCAATCGGCTCTGTTAAAGAAAGAGTTAGAAGCAAATAAAGAAGCTTACTTTGATTTACGAGATAGGGAAAAGGGTTTTAAAGAGAAAATCAAATCAGAACGTAGAGAATTAAAGAAAGATAGGGAGGACCTAACTAAGCAACTTATTAAAAAGCAGCAACAACTTAAGGACGAGGTAGAGCAGAGTCTTAAAGTTAAGATTAAGAAACATACAGATTATGTAGATGGTCTTAAATCTAAAATAAAACACAACCGTAATATTTCAGGAGTATCATTACCAGATTTTGTAAAGAAACTTAAGATACAGTTAGATAAAGGCCACTACAAACGTGCTAAAGAGAGCGTAGATATTATATATAAAGCAATCATAAATTCGGATAAACTCCAGGAAGAATATGAAGATGCTCTGGGTAGGTTGGATGAGTTGAGAACTACGAATGAGAAGTATAAGAGACTTCAAAAAGAATGTGATGATATTGCTTCAGATATTGCCTCTATTGACGAGGATTTGGAAAAGCTAAAACGAGAGAAGCTTAAGGTTATGTCTCCTAAGTATAAAGAGAAACTTAAGGAAATTAGAAAGAATCTTCGTAAGGTAGACGAGGATTACCATAATAAGGAATTAGAGTTAAAGAATTACGATTGGTTACTTAATGACCCACTTGGTAATAATGGAATCAAGGCTTATCTGTTTGATTCATCTCTGGATATGTTAAATAGAACACTTGATAAATATTCTCAAGTATTGGGATTCAGGATTGAATTTGGTATAGATTTGGGTACTATTAGAAAAGACTTTTATACTTTAATTGAAAGGGATGGACAAATTATTGATTACAATGAATTATCTGGAGGAGAACGACAACTTTGTAATGTTGCAATGGCATTTGCTATGAACGAATCTCTAACTGCTTCCAAAGGGATTAATCTAGCCTTCTTAGATGAAGTATTTGAATCTTTAAGCTCAGATAATGTAGAGGTGGTTACATCCTTAATCAGGCATACTTTTGCAAATAAGACCCTATTCCTAATTACCCATTTAGATTCACTTCCATTATCTAATACTAAAATCCTGCAAGTTGAAAAGGTGAATGGCCTGAGTAGGTACCAACTACTATAATGATATAAAATATAATACATCATGAATAGTAAGAAAAAAGGCTCAAGATTTGAATTAAAAATGTCTAAGTGGTTTACTAAATGGACCGCTTATACTTGGAATAGAGTTCCAATGTCAGGGGCTTGGCATTCTAACAAGGATGCTGCTTCTGATATTACTTGTGTAGATGAAAGACATGCTCACAGGTGTAAGATATCCGTAGAATGTAAAAGCTACAAAGAAATTAAATTTGAACATATATTGCTTGGCAATAAGAGTTGTGATATATTAAGATTCTGGGAACAAGCAAGTAAAGATGCTAAAAGGGCAAAGAAAGTACCTATTCTATGTATGAGGTATAATTCTATGCCTGCAAATGAATTTTTCTTCGTAGTTGGAGTAAAACTGGGAGATATTATTGCAGAATATGTTACTAAAGTAATGTATATTCAAGTACCCGGGAATACTCTTATGGTATTTATGGCTAGTGAGGTTTTAAATGTACCTTATAAGTTAATTCATAAGCAAGCTAAGTTAATCATTAAAAAGAAATAATATGAAACGTATCCCTTATTCTTATTGTATCTTCTACATAGAACGAAAGTATTATCAGAACATTAATAAAGAACTTAAAGAAAAGGGATATAAAAAAGTACGTGCCATTATCCCTACAATAAACGTTTTAAAGAAAACCGCAAAGGGTAAGATGATATTCGAAGAAGTACCTATCTTATTCAATTATGGTTTTATCAAGATGCCTACAGAGTTAGCGTACTCTAGACCTTTTCTAAACAAATTGAAGAGAAGTATATCAGGTATAAGAACTTGGTTAAAGTCTACAGAGACTCTTCATGAAAGAAAGAAGAAAGCTAGAATAGATAACTCTGAAGACTTTGATGATTTCTCATTGGTAGCTACATGCACCAGAAAGGATGTTAAAAGGTTTAAGAGAATGGCAAAAGAAGGAAAGAAATATTCTGTAGACGATTTGATGAATGTTAAGATAGGCGATTACTTAGTACTCAAAGGCTATCCATACGAAGGAATAGATGCTACGGTATTAGGTATAGACCACATAAATAAAATGGTACAACTTCTTTTATATCCTGAAATGGGTAAAATGGAAATATGGTTACCCTTTGATAACGTAATCTATAGCGTGTACCAGAATTATGACCCAGATAAGTTATATGCTAACTCCCAAGATTATGACCCAAATGAGATAACAAGTGAATCAATAGATAGAATAATGGATTTTAGGAGGAATTAATTATGAATGATGCTCAGAAGAAAGCTTGGGACTGTTTAAACGAAATAGAAAGGCAGTCCTTATTCCTTCAGTTATCAGAAAGCAAATCTTCATGGGAAGCTGGTGAAATTTTAAAGTTGTCACATTACAAGTATTTAGAAATCAGAGAAAGGTCAGAAAAGTTCTTCAGATTATTCTCTGATTTTTTCGAGTTACACACTTCTATTTTTCGACCTGACTGCCCTTGCGAACGAAGCTTTTGTGATTTTATTGAAGGATGTATTGAAAAGAGATTAACAAGGAAAGAAGCTAGTCTATATACTGGAGACTCTTCTAACTTACTCTCAAAGGTAAGCAATAGTAATATCGAAAGAAATATGAAAAGACTCAAAGAATCAGAAGACCCCTGGGACTTAGATTCAATGAGGTTAATTCTAGAGTTCGATAGGTGGAATAACTTTAGGATTCTACCAAGAATGCTACAACAGCCTTCTGCATTTAAAAGGCGGTTGAATAAGAAGGACAAGATATACATTAAATACCTTTTAAACCGAGTACCAGAATGGATGCACACAAAACTGAAAGAAAGGTTTAGGTATAAAGTAAAGCCTGGTAAGAAGAAATATTGGGTATGCTTAATATCAGAAGAATTATACACAGATGGGTATTTGCTAATGCCAGTAAGACCCTTAGATGAGGTAGTTAGTGAATTTAGTAGATTCTATATGTATGTATTCGAAAAGAAAGACGATGCAGATACATTTGGATTTATGGTATCCAAGTTTATGATTAAAACAGTTGATGTAAAATTAGGACAACGCTTCTGGCCTGAGTACAGATGCTGCGTGGAAAAAGCAGTTAACTATAATCAAGTGAATAATATAGAATTCAGTATTAAGAAACTTGATATGGCCTTCAATGCTGATAAGGTTAAAAAGAAAAGGAAGAAAAAGCCTAAATCAACGGCTGCTGAACGCATATCAGATACCTCAGCTTTTTATAAAAATAAGTAGAAATATTTCTTTATATAAATAAAAAGTATTATATTTGCAACAAATTAAAATAAAAGATATGAGAAAGAACAAAAAGAATAAACCAGCACCCTCAAAAGAAAAAGCCAGTTTCCTTGGTTCAGCCGGGAGGAATATGACTTACAGGGATTTAAAAAGAAAAGCCATAGTATTGGGTATGCCTTTCCCTGATGCATGTGCTGCTGGAGTTTTCGATTTAATTGGTTATATCGAAAGGTCAACTAATAAACCAGACAAATCATTGATTGACCAATATGATGATTGGATGGATAAACAATTAGAGAATATAGGTTATTCAAAAGATGACCCTCTAAGGAATTCAAAATTAAGGCTTGGGTTTCTTGGAGAAGAAGGAGAAGATGGGCAAAGGAAATCCAAAAGGGTTCCAGGAATAAAAAAGCCAAGGGAAAAGAAACCACCAAGAGAAAGGGATGAATTCAATCTCATCAAGGGAACTAAGAAATCTTATGTATGGTCATTGGTTGCAAAGGGTTATGATTTAGAAAGAGTAACTAGAAGGATGAAAAAGAAGTTCCCAGATGCAAATGATAAATCGATAACACTTTGGTTTAGAACTGCAAGGAGGACTATGAGTAATGGTAAAGCTAAAGGAAAGTAGTAGGGAACCAATCCGAAAAGATAGATATTATATATGGACATGGAGACCAGATACCACCAACAAACGTATTACCGAAAAAAGTTTATATCGGAAACACTTAACCGGTATACCTTATTTCACAAGGTATCAAATAAAAAAGACTTTGGTTTATATGTACGGAGTAGATGTTCTTCAATATATTCATATCATATCAGGCAGGAAATTACTTAGGCAAGGGATAAGAACACTTCAAGATATGAATGGTCTAAGACATAAATCTGGTTCTACTAAATTCTGGTATAAAGGGAAATTAGTTAAGGCCAGGAAGTTTATTATCCCGGATGAATATAAAATTGATAAACACAGAAGACGAAGGTTCATGGTTCAAATGCACCGGGTCTTTAAATCAAAAGGAAAGAAGGTATTTAATGAAAGGTACTCACAAAAATTGTATGGACAACGGGAAGGCATATCTTCCAAGTATATCCGGAAGAAGAGAATACAAATCCATTCTGCTATCTTACAGGATTTACAACAGGCTGAGTCAAGAGGAAAAGAATAAATATAATATTTTTTCTTTGCAATATCCTCCATTGGTATGTTCCTTGGCCTTGTACCTAAGAAAGAAATTAGATATTCCGATACAGAAAGTACTATTTATCAAAGCACAAAGGGATATGCTTGATATCTTTTATGATGAATCTTTAAATCATTTGGGATGGCAACCAAAAGAAAGGTTCTTAGTAAAAGCTTTAAGATTTCAGGGATTCACTCCTGTAAGCAAATATAGGATGAGAAGTAAATATGCCTACATTATGACAAACAGGATGCTAGAAAATGAATATTGGGTATTTCCCATGAGATTATCAGATAACTATAAAACAATGAAAAAGGGAAAATATCTATCCTATACCGAAGTATTTGGAAAGGTTGGTATTCCTGGAATAACTAAAATTAAATACAGCAATGGAAACTAAAAACCCAGTACCGGAAGTAAAGGTACATAAACAATTAAATCCGTTCATGGGTAAATCTTTTAAGGTTAATACCTATAATGACCAGGATGAAGTTATCGATACAGAAGATGTAAAGATAGAATCTCAAGAAGAACTAAAGACCGTAATTGATGAGGTAAAACAATATAATATTGCATTTGCTTATCTTACGGGAAGCGAAAGAAAATACAAGAAACTTATAACAGAGTGATATAACTATTGATTATTAACATTTAAACATTTACGAAAATGGCTAAGAAAAAAGAAACCAAAAAGGTAGAGTTAAAGGAAGTATCTCGCAAAGAGATTAATGGTGCAATCATCATTACTTACGAAGATGGCTCAGTAAAAATTATCCCGGCTCCTATTATGTTGTCTGCCGAAGAAGCAAAAGACTTCTTTGCTTCAGAAGAGGAAGATGATGACGACGAAGACGAGGAAGAAGAAGAGGACGATGACGAAGATTCCGATGAGGATGACGACGATGAGGACTCTGATGATGAAGATGAAGATGAAGATGACGAGGATGATGAAGACTCGGACGACGACGAAGATGAAGACGAAGAGGAAGAAGAATTAACCGGTGAAGCTCTTGCCGAAATGGACTTCGAAGAACTGGAAGATGTTTGCGATGACAAAGACCTCGAAACAGACCCGGACGATTACGAAGAAGACGATATCGAAAAACTTCGCAAAGCAATTGCCAAAGAATTGGGTCTCAAACTCCCGGCAAAGAAAGAAGCCAAAGGTAAAGGCAAAAAAGGAAAGAAGTAATTCATTCTCCGGCTATGAAGGTTGGGCTAAAGCAATAGCCCACCTTTATCATAAGAAATAACTATTGTTCTATTAAATAAAACTAAAACTTAAAAGATTATGGCAACTAAGAAAAAAGAAGACACCAAGAAAAAAGGTGGCAAAGAAAAAGATGCTGAAAAAGAAGCAAAACGTAAAGCACGTATGGAAGCTTTGAAAAACCGTCCTGCAGAGCAACGTCCAAACAGCAAGCAGATTGATGTTATCAAAATCAATGATAAATCCGAAGTTCAGAACTACGGTTACGCAGTAAAGAACAAAGAAGGCTATCAGGGAGTGGTAGTAACATCAGTTCTGGTTATTGATGGTAAACCTGCTTCTACTTCCGTAACATTTGTTCCCGGCAACCTTACCGTAAAATCCAAAAAAGGACATGGTATCATCTGTAATCCAAAAGCTAAAAAGGCTAAGGGAGAAGAAGAGGAAGCCGGAGATGAAGATTAAACTCATGTTGTTTGCATAGTTTAAATTGTATTTTAGAAGCCTATTGCCTGAGAAGGTAGTAGGCTTCATTTATTTTATAGGTTATGGAAGACAAAAGAGAAATCCGAAAGAATATAACTATCCTAGCATTAGATAATCTTATTCAGAATTATACTAATGCACTAGAAGATAAAGATATGGACCCTCCCTTATCGAATGAAGAAAGGGAACTCTCTGAATTAATTATCAAGGAAGCCAGAGAAATGCTAACTGAAATGGCAATCGAAAATAAACCAATACCAAGACCATCATGGAAGAAATGAATTTAAGAACCATCATACAGGGTATTCAAGCCGTATTAAAAGATATGGAATATACTCGGTATATGATTAAGGTTACTCCTCCTCATAAGAGAGGTAAATATCAAACCCATGTTATTCACCTTCAATATCTTAAACGTAGGCTTAAGGATTTTAAGGGTAGGCTAGATAAAAAACTAAAAGGTACTATCAGTACTGTAAAGTTTAAATATGTTAATTATTCAGATGGACGAGAAATGATTGCAGAACAAACTTTTGTCAATCTTACTGAGCAAGAGATAAAGGATGCCTTAGAACTTGGAGCCATTCTTGAAAATGCAAGTATAGAAATCCTAGAAATTAAGGAAATCCCTACTTCGATTAGGATATTATAACTATGGATAATTACTAAGGAAATTTCAATCCACTTAAAAATTTTAGAAATATGAAGAAAGACAAGAAGAAAGACAAACCGGCTAATAAGACTCCGGAACTTTCAAAGGCTAAAAAGGCATTGGATGCTTATCTCAAAGAGAACAACTTGGACCCAACTAAAGATTGGTCAAAAGACAAAAAACATGGTAAGAAGGTTACCGAACTCTTGAATAAGCTCAACAAGGAGAGAGATAAAGTCGCTGCTCAGTATCCCGAAAAGGATTTGAAGAATGAAGCCAAATTGGTAAAAATGAAAAAAGCCAAAGAAGACGAAAAGGCTTCAAAGAAAAAAGAGAAAAAAGAAAAGAAGGAATCTGCTGGCCGAGTTACCAAATACGATTATCCTCTCATTGATGGTCGGGAAATGACTTCTGATGAAAAGAAAAAATATCGTATGGAACAGAGAAGACTGGCTGCCGGTAAAGCTCCGAAGGAAGAAAAACCCAAGAAGGAAAAGAAAGAAAAGGCAGAAGCCACCGAAAAGGCTGCTCCTGCAAAGAAGGACAAAAAGGCCAAAGATAAAAAGAAAAAGACGGCCAAAAAAGAAGAAGATTAATCTCATATCTTATTAAGTATTCGTTAATGATGTAAAGGCCTGGCAAATCACTTTTGTTCAGGCCTTTCTTTTTAATACTAAGACTTTATGGAAGAAAAAACATATAAACCCAAACTGCGTATCACTACACTTGAAGATAATGGCTCCTATATTCAAGATAGATTGGTAGATGCGTATACAGAAATGAATTCAGGGCCAAAAGTACAACATAAGGGACCAATAAGAATAGAGGTAACTCTTACAAATAAACAAGATGTCGAGAACTTT
>ERZ1673722.3216-NODE-3216-length-12068-cov-4.433614_pt1 | contig 12068 bp, 9 predicted proteins | sample MGYA00580222_ERZ1673722 | MGnify/ENA primary metagenome ERZ1673722 (study PRJEB41218, sample SAMN15661750) | gut metagenome | host: Homo sapiens | place: Canada: London | collected 2015-08-20/2019-03-30 | study: EMG produced TPA metagenomics assembly of...
TGATCGACCCTGCGGCGACGAGATGGGTCGAGGCGGTCACCATGGCGATGTCGAAGACCATGACCGCAGCACCCGTCGCCGCCATGAACAGGGCCGTCTTCCCCTTGAGGCTCTCCTCGATGCCCGCCAAGCGCTTCATGGATTCGCTCAGCTCGCGTGCCCGATCGGACGCACGCCCGAACTGGAGCGTTTCGCGCAGGCCGCGCAGCGAGTCGAGCACGAAGGTGTTCATCCCCCCGATCTCATCGCGCATCGCGCGACCTGCGCCGCCGCTTGCGCGCGAGGCGACGGCGGGAACCGCGACGCCGATCGTGAGGTAGGCGGCAAGGGCCAAAAGCCCGAGCAGCGGGGATTGCGCCGCGATGAACGCCGCCATGATGAGAGAGACGACCAGCGCGATGGCGGCGGGGGAGAGCGTATGGGCGTAGAAGACCTCGAGCAGCTCGATGTCGGAGGTGGCCAAGGAGACGAGGTTTCCCTTGTCCTTGCCTTCCAGCTTGGCGGGCGCGAGCTTGCGCAGCACGGCGAACACCTTGTCGCGCACGAGCGCGAGGATGCGAAACGCCAGGTAATGGTTGCACAGCTGCTCGCCGTAACGCAGAGGACCGCGCACGATCCCGCAGATGGCGACGAGGATGCAGATCGCGGTCAGCGTGAAGGGCGTCGGGGCGCCGACGAGGGCGAGAAGCCCCCATGAGGCGAACACGGTCAGGAAGATGGCGGCGAGAAAGCCCACGATGCCGAGGACGATGGCGAGCGCCATCACGGGAAGCAACGGGCGCGTGAGTTTGACGAGGCGCGCCATGATGGAGAAAGCGGAACGCGTGCGCGCGGTCGCGGGCGAAGGGGCCGTCGTGTCGAGGGAGGGCGCGTCGGGTGCGTCCTGCGCGCCGGCATCGGCGATCGCGCCTTCCGATGCATCAGCTTTCTCGCCGATGAGCCGGCGCTCCAGGTGCGCCTGCTTCTCCCACATGCGCGCGTAGGCGCCGCCGGCTTCGACGAGCTCGGCATGGGACGCCGCCTCCACCACGCGCCCGTTCTCGAACACGTAGATGCGGTCGGCTTTCGCGAGCGCGCTGAGACGATGCGACACCATGATGACGGTGCGCGTGCGCGAAAGCTCCTCGATGAGCCTGATGATGGCGTTCTCGCTGTCGGCGTCGATGTTGGATGTGGCCTCGTCGAACACGTACACCGGCGCGTCATGAAGGAGGGCGCGCGCCATGGCGATGCGCTGGCGCTGCCCGCCCGAGAGGTTGCCGCCTTGCGCGGTGATGGGCATGTCGAGCCCGCCCGATTCGCGGACGAAATCGAGCACGCGCGCGCGTTCGAGGGCGCGCGTCATCTCCTCGTCGCTTGCGTCGGGCTTCGCGAGCAGGAGGTTCGACCTCAGCGTTCCCTTGAAAAGGTAGCTGTCGTGCGTGACCGTGACGATGGCTTCGTGAAGCGAGGACGCGTCGACGTCGTGCAATTCGACGCCGCCGATTTGCACGGAGCCGGTGTAGCGCGCGTGCGCGCCCGACAAGATGCCCGCGAAGGTCGACTTGCCCGACCCGCTTTCGCCGGCGATGCCGATGAAGGAGCCGCGCGGCGCGCGGAAGCGAACGTTCTCGAGGACCACGCGCTCTCCGTCGTAGGAGTACCCCACGCCCGCCGCCTCGATGCCGGTATCGTGCGGGTCGATCGTGCGCGTGCCCGCGGTTCGCTCGGGCGCGTCGAGGATGGCGAACATCTTCTCGGCGGCGGCCATGCCGTTCATGGCCGTGTGGAAAAACGATCCGAGCGTGCGCAGCGGGATGAAGAACTCGGCCGAGAGGAAGACGATGGTGAAGGCGCCTGCGAAGCCGACCGAGCCTGCGGCGAACTGCATGAGCACCACGATGATGCCGACGGCCGCTCCGCCGAAAGCGAACAAATCCATGATGGTGATGGAGTTAAGCTGCATCTTGAGCAGGTTCATGGTGGCGCGGCGGAAGCTTTCCGCCTCGTCGTTCATGATGCGGTGGCGCTGCTCGTCGGCTTGGTAGATCTTGAGGGTGGTCAGACCCTGGATGCTCTCGAGGAACAGCGCGCCGAGATCGGTGTAAGAGCCCCAGTAGGTCCTCATGGTCCGCTTGGCGATCTTCTGCACCGCCATGATGGAAACGGGGATGAACGGAACGCATACGAGCAGGGCGAGAGCGGCGGGAAGGCTCACGGGCGCGAGGCAGGCGAACAGCGTGAGCGGCGCGGCGACGGCGTAGAGCAGTTGGGGCAGGTAGGAGCCGAAGTAGCTCTCGAGCTGCTCGGTGCCCTCGACGCAGACCTGGACGGCCTCGGCGGTGGCGACCGATTCGCTGTAAGCCGGCCCGAGCTTCACGAGCTTGCCGTAGACCTCGGAGCGAACGGTCTGCTTGGCGGCGGTCGCAGCCTTCTGCCCCATGATCTGGGCGCCGGATTGGCACGCCATGCGCACGACGATGGCCGCCGCGGCAGCGCCGATGAGGGCGAGAGCGCCTTGCGCGTCGGCTTCGCCTGCAAGCGAGCTTTGGAGGAACGCTCCGATGAGGAAGAGCAGGATGATGTTCGCCAGAAGGCCGATCCACTGAAGCGCCACGTCGGCGATGATGAAGCGACGGGCTTGCGGGACCATGGCGAGGAGGCGTTTGTCGAACATGGGCGGGTTGCTCCTTCGGCATCGCGCCCGTTCGATGCCGAGCGCATAAAGTTAAAAAAAGATAACTTTATGCATTTTAGGGCATGCGCGGAAAAAGTAAAGCAGGGGAAACAAAAACTCGTAGGCGCCGGTCGGGGCGGGGGCGCTGGACGAGGCGGGGGCGATGCACCGGGCGGAGTGGGGCGAAGCGTCGGGTGAAACGGGGGCGAAGCGTAGAGCGAGATCTTTTTCTCTACGCGGCGTTTGCCAGCGAGTCCCGGTCGGTTTTGACAATCAAGCCGAAATAGACCAGGTGGGCTAGCCATACGGCGCCGACGATGGCGCGGCCGACGGGCGCGGACGCCATGAGGGCGAACGAGATCCCGAGCACGATGGTGACGGGGATGATGACCTTGAGCTTCGCCGCGGGCGTCATGGCGCGTTTGGAAACGTAGCCCTCGAGAACCTCGCGGTAGAGCCTCGTGCCGCGAAACCAGTTGTTGAGCTTGTGCGAGCTGCGCGCGAAGCAGAACGCCGCGACGAGCAGAAACGGCGTTGTAGGCAAGATGGGGATGACGGTGCCGACGGCTCCGAGTCCGAAGCTTGCGAATCCGGCGACGGCCCATGCCGTCGTGCTCACCCTGCCTTTTTCCATAGATTACCTCCGCGTGCGCATTTCGGGATGGAGCGCAACATGTTAGCCATTACGAACTTTCGCTATTTTATGCGCATGGATGCAAAAAGTAAAGCATGGTTAATTTATTTGAGGGAAGACACAGCTCGCCGGTGTCTCGGAGCCCCGACGAGCCGTGTCTAAAACCGGGCGAAGCGGCGCTGCCTTTCCGCGACGGCCTGTGCGCCGTCGAGCGCGCTCAGCTCGTCGAGCACGCAGGCGAGGTGGTTCTTCATGACGAGCGCCGCCTGCTCGGGGTTTTCATGAGCCGGGGCTCGCCCTTCGGACAGCACGGCGTCGACCACGCCGATCTCGTGCGCCTCGCGTGCGCTCATGCGCATGGCCGCTGCGGCCTCGGGCGCGCGTGAACGGTCTTTCCACAGGATGGAGGCGAACCCTTCGGGGGAGAGCACCGAGTACACGGCGTGCTCCTGCATGGCCACGTGGTTCGCCACGGCCAACGCGAGCGCCCCGCCCGATCCCCCTTCGCCGATAAGGACGCTCGCTATGGGCGTGCGCAGCGCCGCCATGCACGCGAGGTTGTCGGCGATGGCGTTTCCCTGGCCGCGCTCCTCGGCTTCCGTTCCGCAGAACGCGCCCTGCGTGTCGACGATGCACACGACGGGCCGGCCGAACTTCTCCGCCTGCTTCATCAGACGCAGCGACTTTCGGTACCCTTCGGGCTGCGGGCAGCCGAAGTTGCGTTTGATGCGCTCTTTCAGATCGGAGCCTTTCTCCTGGGCGATGACGGTGACCGCGCGTCCTCCCATCCATCCGACGCCGCCGACGATGGCGGCGTCGTCGGCGAACGCACGGTCCCCGTGCAGCTCCACGAAGCCCTCGACCATGCGGTCGAGGTAAAACAACGCGGTCGGACGGTGCACGTTGCGAGCGAGCAGGACGCTCTCCCAGGCGCCGTTCGTCTCCGTGCACCCCGTCTCGTCGCGCGATGCCCGCGAGGGGGCGCTCTCGCGTGGCGAGGGCTTCGCGAGTTTTCTCAATCCTGGGATGCGCGAGAGGAGCGACAGCGCCCGCTCGTCCCTGCGCGCCGCGTTGCTTACGGTCACGTGTGCTGCCGAGTTGCGCGCGCGACCGGGCACAGGCCCGTCGCAGACGTGCAGGGCGAGAACGCCCGCGAGCGCGTCGCGCATGCGGTCGCGCTTCACGATGGCGTCGATCAAGCCGTGATCGAGCGCGAACTCGGCGGTTTGGAAGCCCGGCGGCAGCTCTTGCTTGATGGTGTCGCGGATGACGCGCTGCCCTGCGAAGCCGATGAGGGCGCCAGGCTCCGCGAGGATGACATCCCCCTGCATGGCGAACGACGCGGTCACGCCGCCGGTGGTCGGATCGGTCAGCACGGACACGTATAAAAGCCCCGCCGCGTCGTGGCGCGCGCGGGCGCAGGAGGTCTTCGCCATCTGCATGAGCGATGCGAGCCCCTCCTGCATGCGCGCGCCGCCCGACGCGCAGAAGATGACGACCGGCAGCCTCTTCTCGCATGCGCGATCGAAGAGCCGCGCGATCTTCTCGCCGACCGTGGTGCCCATCGATCCCATGAGAAAGCTCGAGTCCATGAACCCGAACGCGCACCGCACGCCCTCGATCGCCCCCGTTCCGGTGCGGACCGCTTCCGCGGCGCCCGTTTTTCGCCGTACCGACGCGATCTTCTCCCGATAGCCCGCAAACGAGAGCGGGTCGGCATCGGGCATGTCGGCGTCCCACTCTTCGAACGTGCCCTCGTCGCAGATGAGGTCGATGCGCTCCGCAGCGTTGAGGCGAAGGAGCGTGCCGCATCGCGGGCAGGCGTGCCCGGCTTCGGCGAACGCTTTTCGGGGGAAGGTGAACGAGCAGCTGTGACAGCGTGTCCAAGCGGGATCTTGCGGCGCCGCGTCCTCGCCTGCTTTGGGCGCGCGCACCTTTGCCCACCCGAGCGAGAGGCGGCTCGGGTCTCCCGCGGTGAACACGCTCATGCCGCATGCCGCTGCCTGGGCGAGGAAAACCCGGTCGCCGGCAAGCGGTGCGGACTCCGCGCAGAGCAGGACGGCGCGTGCGTCGCACGCCCGCGCGCAGGCGAGCACGGCGTAGGCGTTGGAGAACGCGTCGATGTGCGGCGTCGCCTCGAGGGGCGCGACGGCGTCGGCGGTCTTCGCGTGCGCGTCGAGTCTGCGGTCCCCGACGTGCGGCACGACGACGGTGAGGCCGCAGTCGGCAACGTCTGCGCGCACGCGCTTGAACGTCTTGCCCGTCGCGACGACCAGGACGCGCGGCAACGTGTCGTCTGCGTTCTCGCGTCTCAGCTCGTCGGCGATTTGCGTGGGGCGGTAGACGACCGCGCACGCGTCGTCCGACAAGACGCGGCCTGCGGGGGAGCCCTCTTCTCGCTCGCAGCGGACGGGTTTTTCCTGCGCGGTGGGGATGCCGTGGCCCGGAGCGCTTCCGCTCGCGTGCGCAGCGGGGTTCGTGCGCGCCGCGGGTCGAACCGAAGCCTCCTCGACTGCATGGGCGTTCCGGGCGTATTGGGCTGCGGGCGCGTGCGCATGCGCCTCGTCCGGGAAGAACCGCTCGATGGTCGTGTAGCTTTTGGGCATGGTGCTTATCCTCGCGTTTCCCGCGTCGGCGCCGCCTCGGCGCCTGCGATCACGTAGCGTTGCACGGCCGTTGCGCAAACGGCCTCGTCGACGAGGGCCTCCACTTCGGCCACGCACAGCCTGCTCGAGCTTTTCACGATGCGCGCTTTGAGCGCGACGGTGTCCCCCGGACGCACCTGGCGGCGAAAGCGCGCCTTGTCGATTCCAACCAGGTATCCCAGCGCTCCTTCCTCGCCGCGTCCTGCGAGCAGGCAAAACGACGCCGCTTGAGCGAGCGCCTCCATCAAGATGACTCCTGGGAGGACGGGATGCGTCGGGAAGTGCCCGGCGAACAGGGAGAGGTCGCGTTCGACGTCGAGTTCGGCCGTGCAGGAGACGCCCGGCTCGCAATCGATGATGCGCGTGAGCCAGACGAAGGGGTCGCGATGGGGCAGGACCGCCTCGATGGCCTCTTTTCCGCAGGGGAAAGTGCTTTCCATGTTGTCTCCTAGCAGGTGGTTTCGAGGGGGCTGAAGGCCAGGCTGGCGTTGTGCCCGCCGAAGCCGAGGGAATTGGACAGTGCGACTTTCTGCGGCGTCGTCGTCAGCGGGGATCGCACGACCGAGACCGGGCAGCCCTCGTCGGGCTCGGCGAACCCTGCGGTGGGCGGGACGACGGAGGTTGCCACCGACAGCGCGCACACGATGGCCTCGAGCGCGCCCGCGGCCCCGAGCGTGTGCCCGATGGCCCCCTTGACCGAGGTGACGGGCACGTGCTCGGCGGCGTCTCCGCACAGCTCGCGCAGCGCGCGCGACTCGGTTTCGTCGTTGGCGTGGGTGCCGGTCCCGTGTGCGTTGAGATGCCCCAGGTCGGCGGGCGTGAATCCGCCCTCGGCGAGCGCGTCGCGCATGGCGCGCGCGATGCCTGCGCCTTGCGGGTCGGGCGCGGTCATGTGGTGGGCGTCGCAGGTGGATCCGAACCCCGTTATCTCGGCTAGGGGGCGAGCCCCGCGGGCGAGCGCGTGCTCGAGTGATTCGATGACGAGCGCGCCCGCGCCCTCTCCCGCCACGAACCCCGCGCGTCGCGCGTCGAAGGGCAGGGACGCCGCGAGGGGGTCCTCGGCGCGGGACAGCGCGCCGAGGTTGGAGAAGCCCGCGATGCAGATGGGCGACACCGACTCCTCGGATCCCCCCGCCAAGACCACGTCGGCGTATCCGTGCCTGATGTCGCGCACGGCGCAGCCGATGTTGTGCGCCCCGGTCGCGCAGGCGGTGACCACGTTGTGGCAGCTGCCCTGCATGCCGTAGCGGATGGCGAGGTTGCCCGCCGCCATGTTGGAGATCATCGTCGGGACGAACAGCGGGCTCACCCGTTTCGGTCCCTTCGCGAACAGCGCGTCGAAGCCGCGTTGGAGCTCGTCGATGCCGCCGATGCCCGAACCGAAGGAGATGCCGATGCGGGCGGGATCCTCGTCGGTCATGGTCAGTCCCGCCTGCGCGATGGCCTCGTCGGCGGCGACGATGGCGTATTGGACGAATCGCTCGAACCGACGCGCCTCCTTCTTGCTCAGCCCGTGATCGCAGGGGTCGAATCCGCGCACTTCCGCAGCGAGCTTGACGTCGAAGGCGTCCGCGTCGAAGCGCTCGATGGGCGCGATGCGCACACGCGCCTGCGTGACGGCCTCCCAAAGCGCCGGGACGCCGACGCCTGCCGGGCTGACGGCTCCGGCGCCGGTTATGACGACGCGGTGCGTGCCGTCGCCGCGTCGCGTGGAGGCGTTCTTTACCGCAGCGCTTTTCTCGGTGATGCGCGATCTCATAGCGTCAGCCCTCCGTCCACGCAGATCACCTGGCCGGTGATGTAGGCTGCCTCGGGGCTTGCGAGAAACGCCGCGAGATGCGCGACGTCGGCGGGTTTCCCGAGCCTGCGCAGGCCGATGCGGTCGGCGATTGACGCGCGCGCCTTCTCCCCGAGGACGTGCGTCATGTCGGTTTCGATGAACCCGGGCGCGATGGCGTTGACGGTGATGTCGCGCGGGGCGAGCTCCTTGGCGAGGGCGAGCGTCAGCCCGATCACGCCCGCCTTCGAGGCGGCGTAGTTCGCCTGGCCCGCGTTCCCCTTGACGCCCACGACGCTGCTCAAGTTGACGATGCGGCCGCCGCGCTGCTTCATCATGGTGCGCGTCACGGCCTTGCAGCAGTTGAACGTGCCTTTCAGGTTCACGTCGATCACCTCGTCGAACGAGGCCTCGTCCATCTTCGCGATGAGTCCGTCGCGCGTGATGCCCGCGTTGTTCACCAGCACGTCGATGCGCCCGAACGTCTCAAGCGTCGCGTCGACGAGGCGGGCGGCCTCCTCCATGCGCGAGACGTCGGCGGCGACGGCGATGGCGCGCACGCCTTCCTGCTCGGTTATCGCTTCGGCGAGCTCGCGCGCCGCATCGAGCGAACGCGGGCTCGCGCAGTTGACGCAGACGTTGCAGCCGGCTTCGGCGAGCTCAAGTGCGATCGCGCGGCCGATACCGCGGCTCGACCCGGTGACGATGGCGCTGCGCGCGCCGTCGGGGGCGTTGCTCGTGGGGTTTGTCGGGGGCAAGGTTTCAGCTCCTCTCTTTTTCGTCGCCGTCATGGCGGTTATCCGTTTCGCCTTTCAAGGCATTCCCTCAGACTTTTCTCATCCTGGACGCACAGGCGCGGGGCGTCCTCGGCGATTCTTTTGACGAGGCCCGTGAGTACGCCGCCGAAGCCCGTCTCGATGAACCGGCAGCCCGGATGAGTTTCGAGGATGCGTTCGATGCCGCGGTCGAACAGCACGGGCCCAGTGAGATGGTCGACCAGGCGCGCGCGGACGCTTGACGCATCGAGGGGCGTGGCGTCGGTGTTGCAGATCACGGGAACGCGCGGCTCGGAGAAACGGACGGTTTCCAGGTACGCGGAAAACGGTGCGCGTGCGGGCTCCATCAAAGGGGAGTGGAAGCCGCCCGCCGTCGCGAGCCGTGCGGACCTGCCGCCGTTCGCACGCCACGATTCTTCGGCTCGTTCGACGGCGCGAAGGGAGCCCGAGATGACGATCTGGCCGGGGCAGTTGAAGTTGGCCGGAACGAGCACCTCGCCGTCGGCGCATCGGGCGCAGAGCGCTCGCGCTTCATCCTCGCTAGCTTTCAGCAGGGCGCTCATGGCCCCGGGGTTTTCCGCCGCCGTGTCGCAGATGATGCGCGCGCGGACATCGACGAGCGCGAAGGCGTCCTCGTCCGAGATCATGTCCGCGAGCGCCAGCGCGCTCATCTGCCCGAGCGAGAACCCGGCGATGACGCATGGCTCGACGCCGCGTTCGATGAGGGCGCGTCCGATGGCGACCGTCAGCGTGACGATGGCCGCCTGAGCCGCGCGCGGGTCGTCGAGCGCGTGCGGGTCGGCGTCTGCCAGCAGCGCGCCCATGTCGCGCGCGAACACCGCAGAGGCGCAATCGACCATGCGCGCGATCGTCGGGTCGCCGAGCAAGTCGGCGCCCATGCCTGGTTTCTGCGACCCTTGGCCGGGGCAGAGAAAGACCGTGCCGCCGGCTCCTTGCCCGTCCGTCGTGGTTCGAGCTTGCGTCATGAGGCGAGTCCTTCCCTCGCGGCGTTGGCCCGCGCCAGCTCCTGCGCCGTCATCGCGCCGAACGCCTCCGCCTCGGCGATCATCTCCGCAACGACGTCGGCCGCGCGCTTGCGCTCGTCGACGATGGCGGCTATTTGGCCCGCCATGACGGCGCCGCCTTCCACGTCTCCTTCGACCGCGCGTTTGAGGGAACCCGAGAAGGACGGCTTCACATCGGCACCTGCCGCCGCCTGCGCCTCGAGCTTGCGGCACTCGCGCGAGAAGCGGTTCTTCAGGCCTCGGACGGGATGGCCCGATGCGCGTCCGGTGACGATGGTGTCGGAGTCCTTCGCGTCGATGACCTTCCGCTTCCATGCGTCGCACACCGAGCATTCCTCGACGGTGAGGAAGCGCGTCCCGCATTGCACGCCCTCGGCGCCGAGCGCCAAGGCGGCGAGCAGTCCTCGTCCGTCGGCGATGCCGCCTGCCGCGATAACGGGAATGGACACGGCGCGTGCGACCGAGGGGATGAGCGCCATGGTGGCGAGCTCGCCGATGTGGCCGCCGGCCTCCGTCCCCTCTGCGATGACGGCGTCGGCCCCCAAGCGCTCCATGCGCTTGGCCAGCGCGGCGGAGGCGACCACGGGGATCACCTTGATGCCCGCCTTCTTCCATCGGTCGATGTAGGCGGCGGGGCTTCCCGCGCCGGTGGTGACGACGTCGACGCCGAGCGAGACCAGCTGCTCGGCGATTTCGGGCGCGCGCGGGTCCATCAGCATGACGTTGACGCCGATGGGCTTGTCGGTGAGTTCGCGCGCGATGCGCACTTGATCGGCGACCCAGGCGGGGTTCGCGCCTCCGCAGGCGATGAGGCCGAGGCCCCCGGCTTCGCTGATCGCTGCGGCGAGGCGCGCGTCGGCGATGTGAGCCATGCCCCCTTGGATGACGGGCGCCTCGACGCCGAGAAGCTCGGTGATGCGGGTTCTCATGGCGCGCTACTTCAACGAGTCGATGTGGGCGACGAGGTCGGCGACGGTGACGATGCCCTCGGGCTGTCCGAACTCGATCTCGCAGCGCTCTTCGATGTCGCAGGTGAGCTCGACCATGTCGAGAGAATCGATGCCGAGCGAGTCGAGCGTCGCGTCGGCGGTCACGGTCGCGCCGTCGATGTCGAGGTTGCAGGAGAGCACGTCGCGGACGATGTCGATGGTCTGCATGGGATGATCCTTTCGTAAATACTTTGAGTATCAAACTATCTGAATCTTTACAGAAGGGGAGCGCTTATGCAATAAATTAATTAGAGAATCAAAGTAATTCACAAATTCGCCCTCTTCGCATTTCGGCGGAGGGAGGAAAGGACGGGGAGTCATTTGGGTTGCAGGATCGTCGGATGCGGCAAGGCCCTCCCTCGGCGCGCGGTGACCAACGACGAGCTCTCGACGATCGTCGACACCGACGACGAGTGGATCCGCACGCGCACGGGCATCAGGACGCGCCATGTCGCCGTAGGGGAGAGCGCGACGGACCTCGCGGCGAGCGCGGGCGCGCGTGCGCTTTCCCATGCGGGAATCGGCGCGGATGAAATCGACCTCATCGTGTGCATGACCATCACGCCCGATGCGGTCATTCCCTCCCAAGCGTGCTTGGTGAAGGCGCGCCTGGGCTTATCGCGCGCGGTGGCGTTCGATCTGAACGCGGCGTGCACGGGTTGCATCTACGGCATCGAGGTGGCTTCGAGCATGCTGGAGGCTTCTGCCGCCGACGCGGCGCGGGCGTCACGCCGCGCGGGGCGTACGACGCGCAACCGCATGCGCCGCGCCCTCGTCGTCGGCGTCGACGTGCTCAGCCGCATCGTGGATTGGTCGGACAGGGCGACCTGCGTGCTGTTCGGCGACGGCGCGGGCGCGGTGGTGCTCGAATGGGACGACGATGCGCCGGGCGTCATGGCGAGCGTACTGGAGAACACCGACGACGAGGATCTGCTGCTGTCGTGCGGCAATCTGCATGCCGCGTCGGGGTCCCCGTTCTCCGGCCCGGGCGGTGAAAAGCCGAAGCCCGTCGATCCGTACATCAGGATGCAGGGGCAGCGCGTGTTCAAATTCGCCTCGGCGTCCATGGCGTCGGCTATCGAGGAGGTCGTCGCGCGCGCGGGTGTCGTCCTCGACGACGTGAGCCTCATCGTGGCCCATCAGGCCAACGAGCGCATCATCCGCTACGCGGCGAAGAAGATCGGCAGGCCCCTCGATCTGTTTCAGGTCTCCATCGCCGAGGTGGGGAACACGAGCGCCTCGAGCGTGCTCATGGCGCTCTGCGATGCTTGGCTGGCGGGGCGCGTCGCGCTCGGCGACAAGGTCGTGCTCGTCGGATTCGGCGGCGGGTTGTGCGCAGGCGCCGTTTTGTTCGAGGCGTGACGACGTACGCGATCGTGCGGCCGGTCGTCGGGGTTCGTCCGCGCTCCGAGGTTTTCCGTCTTAACGGCGAAGCGCTTCGCCGTAGGCTGCCGGTCGAGACCGTCGGCGTCGTCTTTCCCGGTCGGAGGGGGTCTCGCGCTCGAATTAGTACCCTGCGTGCTACAAACCGGTGATGCCCGTATGCCGGAATAACATGTTTTATGG
>ERZ1673722.3217-NODE-3217-length-12067-cov-11.991092_pt1 | contig 12067 bp, 10 predicted proteins | sample MGYA00580222_ERZ1673722 | MGnify/ENA primary metagenome ERZ1673722 (study PRJEB41218, sample SAMN15661750) | gut metagenome | host: Homo sapiens | place: Canada: London | collected 2015-08-20/2019-03-30 | study: EMG produced TPA metagenomics assembly of...
TCCTTATCGCCAACCTGGTCAAAATCATATTCCCGCTTAATGGCCATCGGAGGAATTTCCACCCAATGTCCATTCTCCCAGTAGCTTCCAGGAGCGCTTACCTCACGAAGGTTGATCTCCGGGTTAAAGTTGGTTGCAAATGCATACCCATGGTCTCCTCCGTTGCAGTCCAGAATATCAATGGTATCAATCTGGTCAAACTCATGCTTTAATGCATATGCACAGTATGCCTGTGTAACGCCAGGGTCAAAGCCGCAGCCAAGGAGTGCAGTAAGTCCTGCCTCTTCAAATTTCTTCCGGTATGCCCACTGCCAGGAATAATCAAAATATGCGGAAAATCCAGCTTCCTTACAGCGTTTTTCGTAAATAGACCGCCACTCCGGATCATCGGTATCTTCTGGCTCATAATTTGCCGTATCCATATAGTTTACGCCACATGCCAGACAAGCATCCATAATTGTCAGATCCTGGTATGGTAGTGCAATGTTCATTACCAGATCCGGTTTGTAACTGTTGATCAGCTGGATCAGCTGGTTTACATCATCTGCATCTACCTTTGCCGTGGTAACAACTGTTTTTGTTTTTCCCTCCAACTTCCGGGCAAGGGCATCACATTTTTCTTTTGTCCTGCTTGCAATACACAGTTCTGTAAATACCTCATCTGCCTGACAACATTTCTGGATTGCTACACTGGCTACTCCGCCGCAGCCGATTACAAGTACTCTGCTCATGTTTTTTATCTCCTTATTTTATATTTCACTATCGCAGCTGTTTTTATTTCGCCACTGCCAGCAGCAGTTCCCTGACCACCTTGCATGCTGTGGCTGTGGAAACACCGCTTGGATCCAGCATAGGTGCCAGCTCATTGACATCTGCTCCCACAATATTTAATTCTGATACCTTCCGAATAGCCGCAAGAAGCTCAAGGAAGCTTACGCCTCCCGCCTCCGGTGTACCAGTTCCCGGAAATACGGATGGATCCAGGCAATCCAGATCAATGGTAAAATATACCGGAACCTGCTCCCTGTCCAACTCCTGTATGGTCTCTTCCAAGCCTTCAAAGGTAAAAGGATGAAAATCTGTATGCTCCTTTGCAAACCGGAATTCTTCTCTTTCCCCACTTCGGATGCAAAACTGATGAATCCGTCCATCTCCCAGTATATCATGGCATCTGCGAATGACACACGCATGGCTTAAACGGGCACCAAGATAATCATCCCTCAAATCTGCGTGGGCATCAAAATGAATAATATGAAGCCCTGGATACTTTCTGGCTGTGGCTCTTACAGCCGCCAGTGTCACCAGATGCTCGCCGCCTAAAAGCAAGGGTATCTTTCCTGCTTCCAGAATTTCCCAGGCACGATTCTGTATATCAGCAAGTGCCATTTCACTGCTGCCGAAGCAAAGCTCCAGATCTCCACTGTCAAATACCTGAATATCTGTAAGGTCGCTGTCCTGATAAGGGCTGTAGGTTTCCAGTCCAAAGCTTTCATGACGAATGGCAGAAGGACCGAACCTGGCTCCAGGGCGAAAGCTTGTGGTAGAATCAAAGGGCGCTCCGTAAAGAACAATCCCTGCTTCCTCAAAGCTGCTGTCGCAGCCGATAAAATTCTCAATATTTGGTAAAATCATAAATCAGTCCTCCACCTCCTGAAGCATTTCCTCCAGAAAAGCCGGAAGATAAAATGCACCTCTGTGAAGCCTTGTGGTATAGTAACGGGTGCGAAGATTCAGGGCGTTCCATGCCTCCGGATCCAGATCATCCACCGGATGGTACTTTTTGCTTGCAAAACCAAACAGCCAGTAACCGGCAGCAAAGGTAGGAATATGTGCCTGGTAAACACGACTGATCTGGAACGTACTGGCAATTCTTTTGTGACTGCGCTGCATGGCGTGGGCATCCTCAGAATAAAAAGGACTTCCCTGCTGATTGACCATGATTCCATCCTCTTTCAGCGCATTATAACAGTTTCCATAAAATTCACGGGTAAACAAGCCTTCCGAAGGGCCAAAAGGATCGGAAGAATCCACAATAATAAGGTCATATTTATTTTCACAGCGTCGGATAAATTTCAACGCATTTTCATAATGAAGGTGCACTCTCCTGTCATCAAGCCTGCAGGCATTTCCCGGAAGATAGGCACGGCAGGCTTCCACTACCATGGGATCCATCTCTACCAGATCAATATGGCGGACACGGTCATATCTGGTCAGTTCACGTACAACTCCACCGTCTCCTGCTCCGATCACAAGAATATCCCTGGCTTCTTTATGGACAGCCATAGGTACATGGGTAATCATTTCGTCATAAATAAATTCGTCACGTTCCGTGAGCATTACATTGCCATCCAGTGTAAGAACCCTGCCAAATTCCGGTGTCTCAAAAATATCAATTCGCTGATAGTCGCTCTGCCTTGAGTAGAGCTGACGGTTTACCCGGATACTATGCTTTACATCCGGTGTATGAAATTCCGAAAACCACATTTCCATTTTCTTTACCTCCCTGCCAGAGTATATTTTAAAATTATTCCCGCAAGATGTGTGTCACCATTTGCAGACAGCCTTTTTCAAACAGTTACTGTTCACTCCGTTCACAGTAACTTCAAACATGCTCCAGCACATTTAACCGTAATATATCTGGATCTTCCGGACCTGTCATGTTGCATCCTTTTGCCTTGGCATATTCAATATAATCCAGGATTTCCGGGGTGATCCGCTCCCCTGGAGCCAGAATTGGGATTCCCGGAGGATAACACATTACGAATTCACTGCATACCTTTCCTTCCGTTTCCCGGAGTGGAAGACTGCATTTTTCTGCATAAAACGCTTCCTGAGGGCTTGTTACTACCTGGGGATCAATATATTCCTGATCCAGCAATCCTGATTTATCCTTCTGGAAACGCCTGCGGATCTCCGCAAGGGCGCTTACCAACCGCTCTACTTCCTGGGCACGGTCTCCAATTGACAGATAAGCCAGAATATTTCCGATATCACCAAATTCGATCTGAATATCATACTCATCTCTCAGAATGTCGTAAACCTCAATTCCTGCAAGTCCGATATCCAGAGTATGTACACTTAATTTCGTAATGTCAAAATCAAAAACCGAATCTCCATTCACCAGTTCTTTTCCAAATGCGTAATAGCCGCCAATGGCGTTAATCTCTTCCCTTGCATATTCTGCCATATCTGCTACCTGATGGAAAATCTGACGTCCGCGCTGTGCAAGATTCCGCCGGGAAATGTCAAGACTTGACATCAGAAGATAGCTTCCGGAAGTAGTCTGGGTCAGGTTGATGATCTGACGGACATAGCCGGCATGAACGCCAGGTCCAGTCAGAAGAAGGCTGGACTGGGTCAGGCTTCCGCCGCTTTTATGCATGGATACAGATGCCATATCTGCACCAGCTGCCATTGCCGAAACCGGCAGGCCTCCTCCAAAATAAAAATGAGTCCCATGGGCTTCATCTGCCAGACACAGCATTCCTGCTTCATGAGCCATCCGCACAATTGCACGAAGATCACTGCAAATTCCATAATAGGTAGGATTGTTTACCAGCACAGCCACTGCATTTGGATGCTCCTTAATTGCCTTTGCCACCTGTTCACGGCGCATTCCAAGAGAGATTCCAAGTCTCTGATCTACTTCCGGATTCACATAAACCGGAATTGCTCCGCACAGAACCAGCGCATTCAGCACGCTTCTGTGAACATTGCGGGGAAGAATGATCTCGTCTCCCCTCTTACAGGCAGTTAACACCATGGTCTGTACAGAGCTTGTAGTTCCGCCAACCATGAGAAAGGCGTGAGCTGCTCCAAAGGCATCTGCTGCCAGTTCTTCTGCCTCCCGGATCACAGATACAGGATGACAGAGATTATCAAGCGGCTTCATGCTGTTTACATCCACGCCTACACATTTCTGCCCCAGAAACTCAGTAAGCTCCGGATTTCCTCTTCCTCTTTTATGTCCTGGCACATCGAAGGGTACCACCCTCATGCGCCGGAAATTTTCCAGAGCCTCGTGAATTGGTGCACGATTCTGGTCCAGTTTAAAACGAGTTCTGTTCATTGCGTCTCCATTTCCAGTTCCTTTGTCTGTATAAAGAATCCTGTTTGCAGGATTCTCCGCCTGCAAAGGGGCGTCTCCAGCGCCATCTGCTCTTCCGCTGCAGTGAAATCCTACCCGGCAGGCTTTTTATATAATAGGAAATTCCAACGGAATTTTCTATTACACAAAAAAAGCAGGCTGCCTTAAAACCGCAAACCTGCTTGGATCATTCTTCCCGATTCTATCTCCATTGACTTATAATAAATATAGGAATCCTCGTATTTACATAAAATAGAAATCCGGATGATATATGTCAGAGTCTATATAGCAATCATACTTTTACTACTCTTATTGACCGTTTCACAAGTCTGCACATCAGGCGCATAGTGGTTATCAAAGGAACCAACTTATAAAATTTGAGCTTCTAACTCAATCAATAAGGCAACCAAAGTTACCATCAGCGGCAGTGGACCCGGCTGTCCGTATGGCCTTAACCCCAAATGGAGTGATCCAAAATAATTGCTTTGAAAAGACTCTTTCTTTGTCTTTCAAAATCTTCATAAGCATAGCATATATGAAAATGCATGTCAACTGTTTCATTTTATGATGCCAGCAGTTTGCGGAAATGATTTACCAAACACGCTCCCGCGCTGCAATGAAGTGAAGGCAAATATTTTTCTTGTCAAAACAAAATATTTTTCTAACATTTTCATTGAAATTTATGATCGTATATGATATTCTGTGTGTTAGTGTGTTTCTACACAGTACGAATGGCCGTCATGCTCGTACATTTTATAAAAATGTATAGGCATGGTCTTTCGCAACTCAGGAGAGTCTCTTCAAAAAATGAATGGAAGAGCGCCGAAGGTGTACGCAGCATTTGTAATGCTGTTAATCTCTCAGGCAAAAGGATGGAGGAAAGAGAACATGTTTACACAAATCAACAACTTTATCACCTGGTTTGACGGAGTAGTCTGGGGACTTCCGTTAATCATTCTGATCCTGATCACAGGACTTCTTTTAACCGTTCGGTTAGGCTTTTTACAGGTAAGACATCTTGGAAAAGCATTGAAATTCATGGTACGAAATGAAGAAGGCGGCGAAGGCGAAGTCACAAGCTTTGGTGCGCTCTGCACAGCTTTGTCCGCAACTATCGGAACCGGTAACATCGTAGGTGTTGCCACTGCTATTGCTGCCGGCGGACCCGGAGCCCTGTTTTGGATGATCGTTGCTGCATTCTTCGGAATGGCAACCAAATATGCAGAAGGACTTCTGGCCATCAAATACCGTACCATCGACAAGGACGGACACGTTCTTGGCGGACCATTTTATTATATTGAGAATGGTATGGGAAAACAGTGGAGATGGCTTGCGAAAATTTTTGCATTCTTTGGAGCCGGAGTCGGTCTTTTCGGAATTGGTACCTTTACTCAGGTAAACGGTATTGCTTCTGCAGTAAAGAACTTCTTTGACCCGGATACCGTACACACCGTTTCCCTTTTGGGAAATACATACTCCTGGGCAACTGTAATCGCCTGCCTGATTCTTACCTTATGTGTAGGACTTGTAGTTCTTGGCGGTATTCAGCGTATTGCAAAGGTTTCCCAGATCATCGTTCCATTTATGGCGGTTCTTTATGTTGCTCTTGCACTGATCATTGTGATCACAAATATTACCGCAGTTCCTGGTGCCATCGCTACAATTGTAAAAACAGCCTTCAACGGAAGTGCCCTTGCAGGCGGTGCCATGGGAACCATGGTTGTGGCAATGCAGAAAGGTATTGCCCGCGGTATTTTCTCAAACGAGTCTGGTCTTGGTAGCGCTCCTATTGCTGCAGCTGCCGCTCAGACAAAGGAACCGGTTCGCCAGGGACTTGTTTCCATGACCGGTACTTTTATTGATACCATTGTAATCTGTACCATGACAGGTCTTTCCATTGTCATTACCGAAACCTGGAATACAGGACTTGAAGGTGTTGCGATTACTACTGCAGCTTTCCAGAAAGGTCTTCCATTCCCTGCACAGTTTGCCTCCTTTGCTCTTATGCTGTGCCTGGTATTCTTCGCATTCACAACCATCCTTGGATGGGATTATTACGGTGAGCGCTGCCTGGAATACCTTTTCAACCGCAACATGACTGCAGTAAAGACTTACCGTTGGTTATATATCATCTGCGTCTTCTTCGGACCGTACATGACTGTTGCTGCTGTCTGGAACATTGCAGATATCTTCAATGCCCTGATGGCCTTCCCGAACCTGATTGCGCTGCTTGCTTTAAGCGGTGTAGTCGTAAAGGAAACAAAGGATTTCTTTAAAAAACATAAAAATTACGAATAAAATAAAAGTAAAGAAAGAATTCCTCTCCTGAAAAACATAGAGCCTTGTCTGATACGATGCTTTTAGCCAGTCAGACAAGGTTCTTTTTCTTGCTAAAAAGAGGCAAAACGTGTTTGCCCCTGTCTTTGTTCTAGAGCGTGTTTGAAAAGGCTTTCTGCAAGATGTGCGTCACAATTTGTGGGAGATTTCGCTCGGATGAGGGCGCCGTAGCGGGCTACGGCAACCGAATTCGGGTGAAATCTCCCGCAAAGTGGGGCGTGCAGATTGCGGAAATGATTTTTCAAACACGCTCTAATCTTATTATAAGGAATCCGGATTAAACAGATCGCTAATGCTGTCTCCGTTTCTATGAATTCCGTCTACAGAAAACTCTGCCCACTCCCCGATGTTGGTGGCGTGGTCGCCAATTCGCTCATAGTATTTAGAGATCATCAGAAGGTCAAGAACCTCGTCACTGGAAAAGCCCATGGTGTTCTGATCCAACGCATTTCTTACTTTATTGAAAAGATTATCCAGAATATCATCACTGCTGATCACCTTTTTTGCCAGGTCACTTTTTCCCTCTACATAAGCGGTAACACTGTCATTTACCATATGCATGGCATAATCTGCCATTTCCTGAAGCGGGATGGCTGTTACTGGTATATGAACGCTGCCTGTGTTCAGAATCTCCGCAATATCAGTAGCCTGGTCGCCGATTCGCTCCATATCTGTTACCATCTTAAGTGCTGCGGAAATTTTACGAAGATCAGTACCAACCGGCTGCTGTTTCAGAAGAAGCTGCATGCACAGAGCCTCAATATTATGCTCTTTGTCGTCAATCTCCTTCTCAATTCTTCCAATCTCCTTTGTGGCAGCCTCACGGACCTCCACGCTTGCCAGAAGCTGACAGGTCTTCATGATGGCCTGACCGCACAGATTTCCCATTTCCAGGACCTCATCTGAAAGCCTGAAGAGCTTTGCGGTATACACATCTCTCATATCAACCAAACCTCCCTGTAATATACTCTTCTGTTTTCTTGTTCTGTGGTCTGGAAAACAGTTCTGTAGTATCGTTATATTCAATAATCTCACCCAGCAGGAAAAATGCAGTCTTGTCAGAAATACGGACTGCCTGCTGCATATTGTGAGTTACGATCACGATGGTGTAACGGTCTTTTAATTCCAACGCCAGATCCTCAATGTGAGATGTGGAAATTGGATCAAGTGCAGAGGTAGGCTCATCCATAAGAAGTACCTCTGGCTCTACTGCAAGAGCTCTTGCAATGCAAAGTCTCTGCTGCTGTCCGCCAGACATACCCAGGGCGCTCTTTTTCAACCGATCCTTTACCTCATCCCAGATAGAAGCATTTCGAAGAGCACGCTCTACGATATCGTCCAGTTTTTCCTTGGAATGAATTCCATGAGTACGAGGTCCATATGCAATGTTATCATAAATGCTTATTGGAAAAGGATTTGGTTTCTGGAAAACCATCCCAACACGTTTTCTAAGAAGGTTTACATCAATATCACCATAAATATCCTCACCGTCCAGACAAATATCGCCTGTGATCTTGCAGCCTTCCACAAGATCGTTCATACGGTTTAAGGATTTCAGCAATGTGGATTTTCCGCAGCCGCTTGGACCAATGAACGCGGTAATCTTCTTTTCCGGAATCTCCAGATTAATATTTTTCAAGGCATGGAAGCTGCTGTAGTACAGATCCATATTTTTTACGTCTATTTTACCCATAATTCTCCTTGCTGCAGAAATTTTCAGTTCATTTACAATTTCTGAAAACCTGCTGAGTGTGAATTTTTCATGAAGCGGATATGTCACCGCCTGGCGACATCATCATATGTGAAAGTTCGTTATTCTGTGTCTATTACACTTCCACAACTGACAACCGCATACGTTATCAATGAAACCTGATGTTTACTGTCCATTTGCAGCTTTGCTTAAGTGCTTTGCACAGAAACCGGATACCCAGTTCAGCACAAGTACGAAGATCAGCAGGATTACCGCTGTGGCATAAGCCTGATCCATGTAAAGTCCCTCACTGGAAAGCACATACATATGTACTGCCAGGGTACGTCCGGATCCCATCAGACTGGATGGAACCTTCGCCACAGAACCGGCAGTATAAATCAGGGCTGCAGTCTCACCAACAATACGTCCTGTCGCAAGTACCACACCGGAAAGGATTCCGGGAATTGCACTTGGAAGCACCACTTTAAACACAGTGCGGAGCTTTCCTGCCCCAAGGCCAAAGGAAGCTTCTCTGTACGCATCCGGGACACCCATAAGTGCCTCCTCTGTAGTACGGATGATCAGCGGAAGGATCATAATCACCAATGTCATAGCTCCCGCCAGAAGGGAATATCCCCAATGGAGAGCAGTACTGAAAAACAGAAGACCGAACAGACCGAAGATAATGGATGGAATTCCCTGAAGAGTCTCTGTTGTAATACGGATGATCTTAACCAACTTACTTCCTTTTTTCGCATATTCAACCAGATAAATTGCTGCAAAAATTCCAAATGGCACTGCGATCACCAGAGATAACAGGGTGATGATCAAGGTGTTGATCAGTGCCGGCATCAAAGATGCATTGTCAGAATTATATTCCAGTGCAAACAAGTCTGGTGTCAGATTTCCAACACCTTTTATCAGAATAAAACCAACAAGAAACGCCATAACTGCCACTGTAATAATTGCAGATAACCATACCAGGAGCCTCAGGATGGCAGAACCAGGATGATTTTTCCAATAAGATAATTTATTTTTACTCATCTTCTGCTCTCCTTTTCAGGGCTGATACACACAGGTTGATAATCAGGATGAATACGAAAAGTACAACACCTGTAGCAATCAGCGCTTCCCTGTGAAGATCGGTTGCATAGCCCATTTCAATTACAATATTTGCGGTCATGGTTCGAAGTCCTTTGAAAAGTCCCTGTGGCATCCAGGTCTGGTTTCCAGCTACCATGATCACTGCCATCGTCTCACCAATGGCACGTCCGATTCCAAGAACCACACCAGCTAATACACCTGATTTTGCAGCCGGAAAAACAGTGCCAAATACACTTTTTTCGTGGGTTGCTCCAAGTGCCAGTGCCCCTTCATAATAACTTGTGGGAACACTTTTTAAGGCTGGTTCTGCAACGCCGGTTACCGTTGGAAGGATCATAATTCCAAGAAGTACAGAAGCTGTCAGCATGGTACTTCCATCATGACCGGTAAGCTGTCGAAGCAGCGGGACAAACACTGTCAAACCGAAAAATCCATATACAACAGATGGTATTCCTGCAAGGAGGTTTACCATTGCCTTTAATGGTGCATACAGCTTTTTCGGACAATAAAATGCAAGGAAGATTGCAAGCAGAAGAGCTGTTGGAACTCCCACCACAATTGCCCCTGCTGTTACATAAATACTTCCCAGAATGAATGGAAAAATTCCATACAGTCCATTGGACGGCTTCCATTTCATTCCAAACAGAAAATCTGGCAGACCAATCTTCGCCATTGCCGGGATTCCGTTTGCAAACAGGAAAATGCAGATTAATGCAACGGCTAATACGGAAGTACAGGCCGCTGCAAGGAATACAAATTTCATTCCAGTTTCTTTAATCGATTTCATATAAAGTAAGTTCCTTTTTTATTCGGAAAATTTGGATCCTGCAAAACTTTTGACGGGCTTTGCAGGATTCCTTATTTCTGTTTCTTGTTTCGTAACTGTAAAGGTACTTTATTTCTTTACTATTCACTGGTAGCATTCCGCAAGATGTTTTTTGTGAACAGTGACTTTATTTCTTATTATTTTGTAAGGTCTTCCCAGGTTGTGATGTTGCCTGTGTAAACATCTTTTACCTGCTCGCTGGTAAGTTCCTCAACACCGCTGTCGTTGTTTACGATTACAGCGATACCATCTTTTGCGATAACAGTTGCGGTAAGACCAGCCTCAGTCTCGCTGTCTTTTAAATCACGGGATGCCATACCGATATCGCAAAGTCCGTCAATTGCAGATGTCATACCAGTTGTAGAATCACTCTGCTGAACCTCGATATCAACTTTGTCATTTACTGCCTTGTAGCCCTCAGCAAGTTTCTCCATAACTGGTGTTACAGAAGAGGAACCAGCTACTACAACCTTTCCTTCTACGTCAGCTGCTTCATATGCAGGTTTGTCACCTACCGCGATGTATCCGTTGTCTTCAATGATCTGCTGTCCGTCTGCGCTCATGATGTATGTAATGAAATCCTGTGCAGCTTCGCTTACATCATCCTTTGTTGCAATGTTGAATGGACGAACCACTTTGTAATCTCCGGATTCAATGTTTTCTGCTGTTGCCTCTGCTCCGTCGATTTTTAATGCTGTTACACTGTCATCCAGAGAACCAAGAGATACATATCCGATTGCATTTACGTCCTGTGCTACTGTGCTTAACATAACGGATGTGCTGTTTGTGATCTTTGCTGCTTCTGTTGTATTGTCTACTTTATTTCCATCTGCGTCTTTTTCTTCAATTCCAAACAGTTCGATGAATGCGCCTCTTGTACCGGATCCGTCTTCTCTTGAGCAAATTGTAATATCTCCGGAAGCTGCTGCCATTGCTGTTGTTCCCATTGTTGCTACTCCTAATAATGCCGCCATTGCTACTGCTAAACCTTTTTTCATAATTCATTTCTCCTTTTCTTCGCGGTCCTTATGTTTTTTACCTCTTTCGCGATTACAGTTGTATCTTAATGTTTGGATGTAAAATGCACTAGCTTTTAAAAGTAAAATCACAGTAAAATATGACAGCGGTATTTTATATGTTTTTTAACAATATTTTCTTATCCTTCACTGGATATCTCTAAGGATTTATCCGTTGCTTCCACAGCGTTTTTCTTATATAATAAGACTATATAAAATTCTTCATGCAGGATAATCTGTATGTTAAAAATGAAAGGATTCGCCATGAACGAAGGAGAAAAGAATGCGTCCTGGCTGGATACGCCAGATCCGCAGCGTTTTATCAAAAATGCAGCAAAGTTTAATGATCTGATGATGATGTATAGATGTGCCATCCGGGAGGTACAGACCAAGCTGGAAGTTCTGGATGATGAATTTTCAGTAGAGTATAAGCGAAATCCCATATCTTTTATTAAGACAAGGATAAAGAAACCAGAAAGTATTTACCGGAAACTGCAGAAGCTGGGATATGATTTTACAGCGGAGAATATTCAGGAACAGTTAAATGACGTGGCTGGAGTCCGGGTGGTCTGTGCTTTCATTGACGATATTTACACAGTGGCCAATCTGATTGCCGGACAGGATGATATTAAAGTTATTAAAATCAAGGATTATATCAAGAATCCGAAACCAAATGGTTATCGTAGTTATCATATGATAGTGGAGATTCCTGTATTCTTCTCCAAGGGGAAAACACCTATGAGAGTAGAACTTCAGATCCGCACCAACGGCATGGACTTCTGGGCTACATTGGAGCATCAGCTCCGCTACAAGAAGGGAATCGAGGACTTGCCAGGATATGCAGAGATCAGTGAAGAACTGCTCCGCTCGGCGCAGGCAGTAATCGAAACGGATAACGAAATGCAGCAGATTAAGAATAAAATTGGCATGTTTCATGATATTTAAGACAGGCTCAATCTACATAATTTTACGGCAGACAAAATTAATTGTCTGCCGCTATTTTTTAG
>ERZ1673722.3230-NODE-3230-length-12021-cov-6.303109_pt1 | contig 12021 bp, 10 predicted proteins | sample MGYA00580222_ERZ1673722 | MGnify/ENA primary metagenome ERZ1673722 (study PRJEB41218, sample SAMN15661750) | gut metagenome | host: Homo sapiens | place: Canada: London | collected 2015-08-20/2019-03-30 | study: EMG produced TPA metagenomics assembly of...
ACAATATTTTAAAAAAATCAACAAGTCAACCAAAATTTAATTTTGGCGGACACCCGCATATCTAATAATATTTTCGCCTAATTTAATATCTCCACCAACAAAAGGTAAACGCCAAGCCATAACCGAATCAAATACAAAAAAAGCATAATCAACAGATGACGCATCATCATCAAACAAACCATCTGCATAAGCCAATATACATTCACCAATACCTGCTATAGCTATAGCTAAACATGCTAATTCAGGAGAACTCAATATTACACCTGCAAAAAGCAATATCGCACCTATAGAAATTATTTCACTACCTACAAATCCTATTGCTGTGGATATAATAAAATCTTCCCAATCAAAACCAATACTATTAATTTCATTAGTGATATTATTACTTGTTTCTTTAATCTCATTTATTCCTTGTATAACTCCATTAGTAAAATTACCCACAGAATCTAAATATTTACTCTCCAAAGAACTCATATTTAATAATAAATTATAACCATATTCCCTTGCATCTTCAGTTATATTATCATGATAACAAGGCATAGCACAAATCAAACTATCAGAAAGCATAGCATCTCGAACAATACCAGTAGCTTTATCTAAAATTAAAAACATTCCTTTTTGATCGTTTTTAAAAATCAAATATTTATCATTAGCTAAAATATCCCATGAATTGTTATTTAAAAAATCAACAATCATAGATAATGTAACTGTTCCAATTTCAGTATTATTCCATATAAAAGTTCCAACCATCTGTTCAATAATGCTGTAACTAAAAGAACATGCAAACCTGAAATTCCAAATATTAGAATCATTTCCTTGAACTTTCATGCCCATACCATGATCAGATTCACCAGTAATATATACACTTCTATAATCATTACACATAGAGAAAACTACTGGAGAAACTCTATTCCAAGTTACATTATAATAATTAGCAAATTTATCCGCTAACTTATCATGTTCATAAATTACAAGTAAAGCTGATAAAAATGAACCATATGCTGCCTTCATTTCACCTGCAGACAATAATTCACCATAATCTAACCAATATTTTAATTTAGAATTAGATACATTCGAAGTAACAAAAGCAAAACTACGCAGTCCCTCATAACCAATATTCAAATTATTTTCATCAATTAAATTATCATAATAAATTAAACTAATTCTATGAATAGTATTATCTAAAAACTTTAAGTTATATTTTTCTTTTTCATCCCCAAACATTATATTTGATGCATCACCAACACTAATTAAATAATCAAAACACTAAAGCAGTTATCAAACAAAATAAAATACATCAAAATAATACTTAAAATATCAAATTTATCCAAAACTTAAAAAATAATAACCCACAAAAATATATTATATTAATTTTGTTTGTGTGAAAAAATGGCTATTTTAAGTGATAAAACCATAAAAGAATATCTCGAAGAAGGTAAAATTGTAATTGATCCTTTGAAGGATGAACAGCAAATCCAACCTTCATCAGTAGATATGCGATTGGGTGATGAGTTTAAAGTCTTTAAGGTAATTAGAAAACCTTATATTGATCCGAAAGACGAAGAAGATATTGCAGAATACATGGAATCCAGTACAGTTCCTGAAGGTGAAGCATTTATAATCCACCCAAATGAATTTGCACTAGCTACAACACAGGAATATGTTAAAGTACCTGATGATTTAGTAGCTAGAGTTGAAGGCCGTTCCAGTATGGGAAGACTTGGTGTTACAATGCATGTTACAGCAGGATATGTTGATCCTGGCTTTGAAGGTAGAATAACCTTAGAAATATCCAATATCGGAGCCATGCCTGTTGCACTCTATCCTGGTCAAAGAGTATGCCAGCTAGTATTTGAAACTATGACTACTCCTGCAGAGTTACCTTATGGTCATCCAAAAAGAAATAGCAAATATATGAAGCAGTTAAAACCTGAATCTAGCAGAGTTAAACTAGATTATGAATTAAAAAAATAATGGAAGTTAATACTTATGAATCATGACAAAATGACAAATATCAGTGCAAAAAGAGGATTTTTATGGCCATCCTTTGAAATATATTCCGGAGTTTCCGGATTTACAGATTATGGACCTCTTGGAGCCAGCTTGAAGAATAATATAATGCAGAAATGGAGAAAACAATATGTTTCTGGAGAAGGGTTTTATGAAATAGAAGGCCCTACTGTAATGCCTAAAGAAGTTTTAAAAGCATCAGGACATGTTGACAACTTTACAGATCCAATGACCAAATGTGAAGAATGCGGAGAAGTATTTAGAGCAGACCACATTATTGAAGAAGTTATTGGTGAAGATGTAGAAAGCCTGGAAAATGAAGAGCTTGACCAGATAGTTATTGACAATGCCATCAAATGTCCGGAATGTGGTGGAAAACTTTCCAATATCTGGAATTACAATTTAATGTTTAAAACCATGATTGGAGCCAAAGGTGACAAAGTAGGTTATATGAGACCTGAAACAGCTCAGGGAATTTTTATATTATTCAAACGTCTTGAAAGATTCTTTAGAGGAAAACTTCCGTTTGGAGTTGTTCAACTTGGAAAAGCATATAGAAATGAAATTTCACCTAGGCAGGGAGTTATTCGTTTAAGGGAATTCACACAAGCAGAAGCTGAAATATTTTTAAATCCTAAAGACAAAAGCACCCCTAAATTTAGCCAGATAGCTGATGAAGTTTTACGCTTAAATTCCCAGGATGTTCAAATAAATAACAGCGAACCTTTAGAGATTACTGCCCGTGAAGCACTTGACAAAGGAATTATAGCTAATGAAATGTTAGTTTATCAGTTATACTTAGCCAGAAAATTTTTAAATGAAATTGGTATTCCTAATAATGTTTTAAGATTCAGACAACACTTACCTGGAGAAATGGCTCATTATGCTCTTGACTGCTGGGATGTTGAAGTTAAAACCGACAAATATGGCTGGGTTGAAATAATCGGAATTGCTGACAGGGGAGATTATGACTTAACATCACACAGCAAATACAGTAATGATGATTTAAATGTATTTATTGAATATGATGAACCTAAAACAGTGAAAAAAACAGTTGTAAAACCTAATTTGTCCAAATTCGGACCTATATTCAAAGGAGATTCCCCTAAGGTAAAACGGGCAATTGAAGAATCTGATGTAGATGAAATCAAACAGGCCATTGCAAATGATGGAAAATATGTAGTTAGTCTGGATAAAGATTATGAGCTAACTTCCGATTTACTGCTTTTCGAAGATGTTGAAGAAGAAATCTCCGGTGAAAAAATAGTTCCTCATGTTATTGAGCCTTCATTTGGTATTGACCGTATTGTTTATTCTGTTTTATTACATTCATTTAAAGAAACAGACACAAAAGATTACTTTAAATTTGCACCTTCTGTTGCGCCTGTCCAAGTGGGAATTTATCCTCTTGTAAACAAAGAAGGCCCTCGTGAAATAGCTATTGAAATAACCGACAAATTAAGAGAATCAGGATTTAAAGTTGAATATGATGTAAGTGGAACAATTGGTAAAAGATATGCCAGAGCAGATGAAATTGGTATTCCTCTTGCAATAACTGTTGATTTTGACAGCTTAGAAGACAATAAAGTAACTGTAAGAAACAGAGACAGTGAAGCTCAGGAAAGAATAGCTATTGATGAAATAAAAGATTATTTGGAAGAATATTATAAATGAGTAAAAAATACTCATTTATTAATCTTATTTTTAAAGTTTTCAAATAAATTTTCACCCCATTTAATGCATTCCTCTTTTTTAGAAGTTATTATCCTGTTTTGGTCAAAATTTCCGTCTTCCTTAAAAAGGCCAAGAATCATTACTTTATCAGTTACAACCAATAAGAAAGCATTTTCAATATTAAAAGCAGTTAAATCCACATTGTCATTTTCCAGATTTAAGAAATATTCAAAGTTCTCTTTAATGTTTTTGGGAATTATTAATTCAATATGGCTGCCCTCATCAATTAAATCATTTATATATTTATTAAAATCCCCATAGAAAAAGGGAAGAACACATTTTAAACTGGAAGCTTCATTTAACGCATATTGAATTATATTATATGTTCTATAAACATCCTTTTCATTAGATTCAACTAAAATAGCTCTACCAAGCAGATATAATTGAGCTACTGATTTTTCAGGAATCATATCTACAATATGAGCATCCAGAATATTAAAAAACTTATTAAATAGATTTATTGTATCCTTTAATTCCAAAATATTAGACACATATAGTTCAGTTGTATTTGAGATATGATACAAATTTCCGCTTCTATAAATAAATCCTCCCAGTTCCAGTCCAAACATGTTACTGGATATTGAGCTGTAACTTAATCTTGTAGTTCTATTAATGTCTTTCATGTTCAATGGCTGTTCATATAAAGTTGCCAAAATTTTCAACCTTACTAAAGAGTTTGTTATATATTTAATTTCTTCAGATATTGTTTCATAGTTTTCCATGCATTCTTGATTTTCATTCACAGGTATCACCAAAAAAGTATTACTGGCAAAGGTATTTTTAATACTAAAAAAATATAAAAACTCTCAAAGTGAGCAGATGTGTAAAATAACACATAAGAAAAATATAAAAATAATAACTCTGAGGCATTAATTTTTTTAAGATAGACAACCATAATACTAATCACAAAACAGACATTTTATAAGAAAGTGATTGAAATGATTGACACACATATGCATGGAGATTCAAGAAGTAGTGAAGATTTTGGCGAAATGTATTTATCTGGAATAGATACTGCAATAACTTGTGCTTTCTACCCGTACAAGCTAAATAATGAAAGCACCCTTTTAAATCATTTAGAGAGAATTCTCAACTATGACACCAAAAGAGCTAAAGAATATGGGCTTGATTTAAAAGTCGCTTTAGGAATTCACCCTGCAAACACAAGTGTAAATCCCGATTTAATATATGAAAACCTCTACAAATGGATTGAAAACAAACAGATAATAGCTATTGGAGAAATAGGTCTTGAAGATTTAACAGATAGTGAAATAGCCCTCTTTAAAAAACAGCTAGATATTGGTGAAGAAACTAAAACAAAAGTTATTGTTCACACACCACGTAAAAATAAAAAAGAAGTTTTAAAAGTTATTCAGGACATTGTACCGCAACATATTGACCCGAAACTAGTCGTTATTGACCATATAAATCAAAATGTAGCTGAAGATGTAATTGACAAAGACTACACATTAGGATTAACAGTACAGCCTCAAAAAATGGACAAAGAAGAAGCAATAGCTATATTGGATGAATACGGATTTGACAAATTCCTTCTAAATAGTGACATCAGCAATAAACCCTCAGATCCTTTGTCCGTTCCAAAAACAGTACGTGAGCTTGAAAAATTAGGATACAAAAAAACAGAAATAGAGAAAGTAGCATTTAAAAATGCTGAAAAATTCTTTAAAATATAAGAATTTTCTTACTTTCTAACTAAACTGACTCCTTTTGGAGCTATAATAATTAAATTTTTATCATTGCAGCGGGAAAGTAAAAGTGCTTCTGCACCATAATTACTTCTCATTTGTTTAATTTTTTCACCGGCAAGTTTGAAATTAGCCGGACTTTCTTTTTCTAAAAAAGATAAATCTAAAATAACAGGATTGCTTTCTTCAAGAACTTGGTCTACAACATAATTAATATCATCAATAGTTTTCGGCCTTATCAGCATTATTTCATAGAAAGACTGTTCCGGAGAAATAGACACATCATCATAATAGCTATGGCTGCTTAAATCTGAAGCATTATTATTTGACATTCTAAAGTCACTAGAAGGGGTACTTGGTCTCCTATAATTATTTTGCTGTTTATTATGTAAAGATGTATCTTCTTCAAAACCTAAACTTCTTTTTAAAGCATCAGTGAAACCCATTTAAATTACTCTCCTAAATAATCAAATATCGCATCTAATAATTTTGAAGCACCATTGTTATAAACATCCTCTACAGGCAGGTTATATTTGTGTTCAAAGTATTCAGCATCTAAATCCAATTCAGCATTTTTAAGATTAATTGAAATTCCTACAACTTTTGTAGGTTCAACAGCTTCAATAGCTCTAATTTCTTCTTCAATGCCTCTAGGTTCCCTATATGGATGATTTGGTCTGTGTCCAATAATAACTGCATCAGGAGCAGCGCCAATTAAAATAGCTGCAGATAAACCTCTTGGATGAGGATTTCCCTTTTCGGTTAAACTGGACTGACCTTCAATGAAAATAATATCTGGTTTTTTAGTTTCTTCAACATATTTAATTGCAGACAACACTGCTGCAGGAACATCCATAGCTGATAAACTTCCTGCTCTGAAATTAAATTCTGTAGGTTCCTCAAGACCCATTTCATCAGTGGAAATAACTGCTGAAGTTAAGCCTCTTTGAGTAGCTGCAATTCCCAATTTCTTGGAAGTGGTTCTTTTACCGCATTCCTGAGAAGTTCCTCCAACAAAGATTACCGGAGCTTTAGGTTCATATGAGATTTTCGGTAAAACTTCACATGACTTTTCAGGAGCTATTCCAGCTATTTTTTCAACAACATCTAACCTAGGACCTATTTCTTTGATAATTAAATTTTTTGAATCAGCAAATTTTTTTAAAGAAATATTATCTTCAATAGATAATGACCTAAATGAAGTTATGACATTTAAACCAGCATCAATAGCCTGAACAGCATATTTAATAGCAGATCCTTCAGCACCAATAGGCAACATAATAACAAGAGAATTTGCAGAAGTTTCGCTTAAACATTCTTCCAAACTACCAGAAACAGTTTGACCGCAAAACTGAGTTCCCTGTTTATTAACATCATCATCTATAAATCCAACTGCCTCAATGCCTTCAAGATTGGAGAATTTTTCACCGCCTCCACCACAACCAACAACGATGAATGGATTCAAATCTTGAAGTTCTTTAACAGAATTTACTGAATACAAAAATATCACTCCTATAACTTATAATTTATAACAACTGTGTAACAAAATAATCTTAATTTTTTATAAAAACTTTATTAAAAAAAAGGTTTTCAAAAAATTATAATCTATTTATTAAATATTAGTTTTCTTATTATTAAAAGATAATGTTTTTATAAATAAAATATGATAATTATTATATAACTATCAAAAAAGATTAGGAGACTACCAACATGAGAAAACCTTATGTTATATTAATTGGAAGTGCCTCTGGAATTGGTAAATCAACAATAGCTGCAGAATTAGCTAAACAATTAAACATAAAACATTTAATAGAAAGTGATTTTATACGTGCTGTAGTTAGGGGAATTATTGGAAAGGAATATGCTCCTGCACTTCACAATTCATCTTATGAAGCATATAAAAGCTTAAGAAACAAGTCAAAATATGATAACTATGATGAGTTGGTATCAGCAGGATTTGACGAACATGCATCTTATGTTATCCCTGCTTTAGAAAAAGTAATTCAAAGGGCAATTACAGATTATGATGACATCATAATTGAAGGAGTGCATTTGGTTCCGGGATTAATTGATATTGAACAATTCTACGAAGATGCAAATATTTATTTCTTCATATTATCATCAGATGAAGAAGCACATAAAGAAAGATTTGTTAAAAGAGCAATTCAAATACACAGAGGTGGAAAACAGCTAGAATTCTTTACAGAAAACAGAATAATCCACAACCACCTAATATCACAGGCTGAAAAATTTAATGCAACAATAGTGAAAACTGAAAATATTAACAATACATTATCCAAACTGCTTAAAACAATAAAACAAACTTGTAAAACCGTGTGCTTAACAAACAACGTTGATGAATTAGAAGAAGTGGTTGACATCATCATAAAACAGAATAACAGCAGCATAACAAAAATTGTATACAAACTAGGAGGATTTAAAGATTCCCTAGTTAAAACCACCAATATTTCAGATTCCGATGAAGCAACCAAATTTATTAAAAGTATAAATGAAAACAAAGATAAAAAAGAAGATTTAAATAAATTATACGCTCTGTCAAAATACAGAAAATTTACCATCTGTGCACCTGATGATGACAGTTTAAATAATATAATTGAAGAATTAACAAAAAGAGGATTTGTTTATAATGAATGAAACAGAAATTAACGAAATGAGTATTAAATGTCCTGCATGCAACACTGAAAACACAGCCAAATCCATAATGAAAGAAATTGAAATACCACATTTTGGAAAGGTTTTAGAAACAACTATCATTTGTGAATCCTGTGGATTTAAACACAGCGACATTATAGCACTTGAACAGAATGACCCTGCAAAATATATTTTAAAAATAAATAAAGATAATTTATCCACCAGAATTGTCAGATCACAGTCAGCAACTGTGTCCATTCCAGAAATTGGTGTTAAAGTGGAACCCGGTCCAAAATCAGAAGGATATGTAACTAATGTTGAAGGTGTAATCACCCGATTTGAAGATGCAGTAAAACAGGCACTTCATTTATTTAATGACAATACTTCTCAAAAAAATGCACAGCTAGTTTTAAATGATTTGAAAAGTATAGTAAATGGAGAAAAAACAGCTACTTTAATTATTGAAGATCCATTCGGTCAAAGTAATGTTGTAAGTGATGATGTTGAAATATTAGATATTCCTGAAGAGGAATTAAAATTATTAAAAACAGGTTTCAGTATTATTGAAGATAATTAAAAAGGAAGAATTTATTCTTCTTCCTCTGTTTCTTCATCATCATGTGCTAAAAAGCTGCTTAAATCATCTTCTTCAGCAACATCTTTTAATTTTAAAGTTCTTTGAACATCCATAGCTAATGCATTACAGTCTGCTTTAATAGCTTCTAAATGTAATAAAATTCTTTCTTTTTCTTGATTAATCCTTGTAATGTTGGTGTATGGGTAAGTAGATTCCTTAAGCATTTCATACTCAATAGTAGTATAAGGATAATCGTTTAATTGTTTACATACGTTTTTAAGAACTTCACCTAAGAATTTGTTCATTTCTACTTTTACTCTTTCCCTAATCATTTTGTCGTCATCAAGATTTTCTTTCATTAAACGAACAACTTCTGCTTTAGCGAAAGGTAATTTTTCTTCATCTTCTTCTATAAATTCTTCGGTTGTTTCTTCAATCATTTCTTCATCAGACATAATTTCACATCATAATGTTTAATATTGAGTAAAAATAGTAATTTTTGATAAAAAATTATCAATACATCAATATCTAAAGATATATTTGTTAAAAGTCCTATTTAAAAGTATTGATAATTTAAGAATTATGAATTATCTTTTTAATACTTTTATTAAAAAACATTAAAATAATTGATGCAAAAATCAATAATTCCTATAGTTTAAAATTTTTAAAAAATCCTTTTAAAAAAATAAAAAATAGTAGCCGAATAGCTACTTTAAATTATCTTTTCTTTGAAATTTTAATAGGTAAAAATCCGATTGATATCATTGAAACTAAAAGCAGCAGCACAATCGGCAAACCTGTTTTTGGCAATTCAATACTTGTTAAAGACTGCGGATGTGTCAAATTTTTTAATTTTGAAACCATAGACTTTTGAAGTGAATTTTTAGCCAATACTAAAAGATAAGTATCATTTACAGGATCTTCTATTTTTTCTGTTGTGTTTTCACTTACAAAAACACTTGTTCCGTCCTGATTATTGGATTTGTCATAATCAAAAGTATCAGATGAAACAGCAACTTTATTTTCAAATTTACCCCAGACATTTGCAGCAGCATTAATAGTCAGCCTAGCTTTTTCACTATTAGCTAATTCATCAATAGTTAAAACATTGCTTTCATTATTGAAATTGCCTTTGGTGCTTTCAAATGAAATTACTTTTAAATTAGGGTTTAATAATTCACTTACCTTAATATTTTCAGCACTGTCAGGACCGTTATTTGTAATTTCAATTACATATTCAATTAAATCATTGATGTTAACTTCCTGTTTTGATACTGATTTTTCAATAGACAAATCTGCAGCTGCTTTAACATGAACTGATTTTTCAAAATGATTGTTAGTTAAATTACTGTCTTTTTCATTGCCTTTGACATTAACAACATTTGTAATGTCTCCTGTTTTTACAATTTTAGAGACAATATTCAATTGCAGCTTTTCACCGGCATTTAAATTACCGACATCCCATATGCCATTTACCGGATTATAAAAACCTTTAGACAGATAAGATGAAATATATTCAACAGACTTTGGAAGCAAATCATTAACTATAACTCCAGTAGCCATATTCGGCCCATTATTTGAAACGATTATTGTCCATTTAATCAAATCATTATAATTGGGATTTGAATTGTTGATTAATTTAATAACTGACAAATCAGCTATTTTAACTGCATTAACCGATTCATTATCATGATTATTTGATTCATTCCAATCATATTGTGTGGAATTGACACTGCCAAAGTTTAGAATTTTTCCGATTTTATTAACTTTACAATAAATATTTAAAGTTTCATCAGTTTCAGGTGCTAATGAGTCAATCGTCCATATACCCGATTTAACATCATAATTTCCTTTTGTTGAGCTAGACTTTACAAATATCAGCCCGTCATCCAATAAATCATTAACCTGAACATTTGTAGCTATGTCAGGACCGTTATTTGAAACAACAACTGACCATTTAATTATTTCACCAAAATCCGGAGAAGTATTGTTTACATACTTTTTAACAAAAAGATCAGCACTTTGAGCAACTTCAATACTTTTATTTACAATATTATTAGTCAAATTACAATCATATTCATTTCCTGCAATATCAGCAATATTGACAAGTTTTCCTGTTTTATTAACTAAACAGATTATTGTTAATTCTTTTGTTTGATTATTAATCAATTTGCCAACATTCCAAGTTCCATTAAATGATTTATCAATACTGATTAATCCTTCAGGCAAAATATCACAAACAACAACACCTGTTGCAGTATCAGGACCATTATTAGTAACTCTTAAAGTCCATTCAACCAATGAATTAAATTTAGGATTAGTATCATTGACTAATTTTTTAATAGCTAAGTCAGCACATACATCAACAGCAATAGACTTATTATCATAGTTATTACTTAAATTCCAATCATATTCCTTTCCAGACACAGAAGCGTCATTTGCTATTTTTCCTGTTTTATTAACCAAAGTCACAATATCTATAGAAACGGATTTGCCACTTTCCAAAGTTTCAATATTCCACAATCCTGATTTTACATCATAATTTCCGGTGCTGGAAAGATAAATCAAATCTTTAGAAAGCAAATCACAAACAACAACATCCGTAGCCTTATCAGGTCCATTATTAGTAACATTTAAAGTCCATTTAACTAAAGAGTTAAAGTTAGGAGTGGTATCATTGACCCCCATTTCAATAGCTAAATCTGCTGATGGATTAACATTAAGACTTGCTGAATCATTATTGTTTTTTAAATCCCAGTCGTATTCATTTCCAGACACACTGGCTTCATTTATAAAAGTTCCTGTCTTATTAACTAAAGTTTTTATATTAATTATTTTGGATTCACCAATGTTAAGAGAATCAATATTTAAAATGCCTGTTTTTTTGTCATAGTTTTCATCATCACAGCTTAAAATAATTAAACCTTCAGAAATTAAGTCTTTTAATCTGATTCCAGTTCCAATATTGGGACCATTATTTGTAATTTTTAATGTCCATATTACTACATCACCATAATTAACATCAATCCCATTAGAACTTTTATTTAGTTGAAGATCTGCTTTAGGATAAACACTAAAATAGGTAACATTTGTAATATATTTGTAGTAGGTATCTTCAAAATGTGTTGCACTAACCTTATATCTGCCGGGTTTTAAATTTTTTAAGATATTTGAAACATACCCTTTAAAATCAGATTTTAAAGTTTTATTAAATGCTACAGACCCCTCTTCATGAGTTACAGTTAATAAAATATCCATATTGTATTCTCTGCTGTCCTGATATAATTTTCCATTATCTACAGCTCCTAAAATAGGAGTTTCACCATTTACTTTAATTTTATC
>ERZ1673722.3232-NODE-3232-length-12010-cov-21.676370_pt1 | contig 12010 bp, 6 predicted proteins | sample MGYA00580222_ERZ1673722 | MGnify/ENA primary metagenome ERZ1673722 (study PRJEB41218, sample SAMN15661750) | gut metagenome | host: Homo sapiens | place: Canada: London | collected 2015-08-20/2019-03-30 | study: EMG produced TPA metagenomics assembly of...
CAGCCGCCGGAGCGGTGCTTAAGCCGTCAGGCGGGAATTGTGCGGTATTGCCTTAGGTTTGCGGCAAGGAACCACCCCTCAGGCCGCTTCGCGTCCAGCTCCCCTCCAGGGGAGCCACCACAATCATAAGGTAAGATACTGGCTCCCCTTAGAGGGGAGCTCCGGCGAAAGCCGGTGAGGGGTGGTTCCTCGCGCAGAGCCTGATAAATGAGATTTGTGACTGGGCTCATCCGGCGGCCAATGGGCTGGCCGCCCTACCGTACAGTTACCAACAAAAGGCCTGTAATTTATACGCTCCTCCGAGGCGTCGGGGACGCCGCCCCCTACGGCATAGCAAGGTAAATTGCGATTTTTTAATCGTGTACTATTTCTAGCTTTCGGCGGGGTGGGGTCCCCCGCCCTACTGGCCTGGCAAATATTTCGCCGAACCTATGCCCACAAATACAAAAATGCCGCAGCAGACTGTTACATCTGCTGCGGCATTTTTATTTAGAGGTTAATGGGCTGGTTACAGCTCATTGTTCGGCTGTGGGATTACTGCAGAACGCCGGTGTTCTTATCAAAGTGATAAGTGCGGCCATCGATGACTGCATCGCCCTTAGCCATGGTGCCATAAATCGGGTCGAAATAGTAACGCTTGTCAGCGCTCCAGCCCTTGATCATGTGGCCCTGTGCATCGTAACGGACCCACTTGCCGGTACCATCGGCGCGGTCAGCCCACTGGCCAGCTTCGGATTCCTGATAGACATCCTTGCTGGTGGCTTTCTTGCCCTGGTCAACGGCATCCAGCCAGTACCAAGCGTCGGAAGCCGGGTCGTAGATTTCCTTGCCGCGGCCATCCAGGCCCTGGCGAACGCCCTTTTCGTACCAGAAGTCAGCGCCGTTGATGGTCAGCCACTGGCCGTCCAGAGCGATACCGGTGTACTCGTCAAATGCGCAAGGTACACCGTCAATATCGCCTGCGCCCTTAGCCATAGCGCCGGTGATCAGGTCAAAGTAGTAGGTGCCCTTATCGGTCGTCTGCCAGCCCTTGACCATGTGGCCGTTCTCATCGTAACGGACCCACTTGCCGGTGCCATCGGGCTTATCAGCCCACTGGCCGGCGGCGGATTCCTGGTAAACGTCCTTGCTGACGGTCATTGCGCCGCCCTGGACAGCATCCAGCCAGTACCAAGCGTCGGAATCGGGATCATAGATCTCTTTGCCGCGGCCGGTGGTACCCTGCTTCACGCCCTTTTCGTACCAGTACTTCTTGCCGTTTTCTTCAACCCAGCCGTTCTTCTCGCCGTACTTGGCGGTGTAGTCCTTGCCGTTGAAGTTGACAGCAGCGGTGGTAACGCCGCTGGTCTGCTTTACCGTTGCATCCACGAACTGAGCGCTTGCGCAGTTCTTATCGGTGCAGGTAAAGACAGCCATTGCGGTAATGGTGGTCTTTTCAGCAGCGCCATGAGCGGTGCGCGTTTCGGGTTCAGTAGACGGTACCTCAGTCGGCTCCGGCACAGCAGTCGGCTCCGGCACAGCAGTCGGTTCCGGCACAGCAGTCGGCTCCGGCACAGCAGTCGGCTCTGCCGGCTTTGCGGTCGGAGTTGCGGTCGGAGTTGCGGTCGGAGTTGCAGTCGGAGTTGCAGTCGGAGTTGCAGTCGGAGTTGCAGTCGGAGTTGCAGTCAGTGCTTCAAACACAGCGCTAACGGTAACATCAGCGGCAGGCATCTTGAAGGTAGCCTTGCCCTCGGTCACGGCCAGCTTTTGGGTCTTGGTTTCGTCGCCGCTCTTATAGCTGTAGGTCAGGCTGTCAGCCTTGAGCTGGTAGTTATCAGCTGCCTTAACGGTAACGGTAACGTCGGTGCCCTCAACAGCTGCGGTCGGGTCTACGGTAACAGTGCCGTTCTCAGCAGGAGCTGCGGTAACCTTGTATTCCTTAACAAACTCTGCGCTGACGTTGACAGGGTAAGCAGGCATTGCAAAGGTGTAGGTGTTGGCTTTTTCGGTATCAGCCTTCACTTCAACGGTCTTATCGGTGTTGTCAGCGTCTTTGTAGGTAACCTTCACGCTGCCAGCCTTCAGGGCATAGCCGGTTGCGGGCTTAGCAGTCAGGGTTACGGTTTCCTTCTCAGCTGCTTCTTTAGCGGAAGCAGTGATCTCACCATTGGTCAGGGCAGCAACATTAACCGCATAAGTCTTAGCGTTCTTTGCAACGCTGATGGTCACATCGCCGTCCGGCATGGTGAAGGTGTAAACCGTCTTAGCCTTTTCGGTGGTAGCCTGGGCTGCGGCTTCGTCCTGCGCTGCTTCCTGAACTTCAGTCAGGGCAACATCGGTATCGCCGTTCTTTGCGGTAACGGTAACGATATCGGTGCCTTCCTTTTCTACGGTCAGGGTAACGGTATCGTCCTTGATGTAGGTGTTGTTGGTGGTGCCCAGGGTCAGGGTAACGCCTTGAACTGCATCGGGCAGGGTAACAGTGTGGGGGGTGCTTTCGGTTGCGGTATGGCAATCAGAGCACAGGTACACATTGTTGCCAACGGACTTGGTTTCCAGCTCGTCCAGCTTCCAGGTATGGCCCTTGGGCAGTGCGCCGTCAGCGTACTTCTTTTCACCCTTGGTCAGGCCGTACTTGGTGGTGCGGTCCTGGGTGTAAGCGGGGGTATCGCACCATGCTTCAACGGAAACATTGGTGGTTGCGCCGCTGCTCAGGTCGCTGACCATGTCGGACATCGGCATGGTTTCAACCAGGTTAGCGCACCACATGAACTCTTCGTTCTTGTTCTTCTCGTCAGAGCTGCCCATGTTCTGGTTGTAACTCGGGTTGTAGTTCCAGGACTCGGTCTTGTAGCTCTTACGGTTTGCATAAGAAGTGCCGGAGGCATCGGTCTTGACTTCTGCCTTGCCGTCCACCAGTTCCTTATAGGTGTTGGACAGGTTGGTGCCGACAGAAACGACCAGCTGATCCTTGGTGGTGTTGATGCCGGTGATCACAGTCTGGCCCTGCTGGGTGGTGGTAGCAAAGCTGTAGCTGTCACGCAGGGTCAGGCCAGCCAGAGGATGGTTCTTGAAGGTGCCCAGATACTTCACACTGCTGGTATCCTGGGCGCTGTCCATGATAACCATGCTCATGCCGGGAAAGTGGGTATCGGGAACCATGTTGCCGTCCTTATCCTTGGTCAGCTTAATGCCGCCATAGACGGTGTTGTATTCCTTCACTTCTTCCACTGCGCCGGTGGTCGGGTCCATACGGTAGATGGCGTTGTTGACGTTGAAGTACAGCTTGCCATCATACAGTGCGGTAGAGTGTACCAGTGCGGGGTAGATCCGCTTTGCAGCAGCGTCTGCCAGGCACTCGGTGTTCAGGTTGTTTTCAACCTTGGTATGCTTATCTTTTGCACTGGTATCGATCTTATAGATGGTGCCAGCTTCGGCCAGAACCTTGGCATTGCTGTCGTCATCATTGAAGTTGCTGCTGGTTTCCTTCAGATCGTTGTAGTACATCAAGATGATATCAAACGGGTCATCCGTCTTGGTAAAGCTGCTCATGCTGAAGCCGCCGGGCCTGCTGCTGCTGGAATCCTCTTTGCGGATATAGTAGTTCGCATTACGCGGACGTGCTTCCAGAGTATCGGGGCCCTGGTTCTGCATCTTCTTCATGAACTGCTGCATCTGGGAGTTGTTACCAGAGCTGCCGGAACCAGAGTTGCCGTTGTTGCCGTTCTCGGACTGCTGGCGGCGCATGTTGTTATACAGGTTCTGGTTGGTCGTGGTATCAACGTAATAGAAGTAATTATTGTCGAAGTAGATGGGGCTGCAGATAGAGGTGAACCAAGTATCCTCGTAGCAGGTATCGGTGTAACGGGTCTCGTTCTTGTTCTCCGCCTTGGTGTAAGAGTAATGCGGCTTGCCGTTGTTCAACACAACATTGCCGTCATCATCCACATCGGGATTCTTGTTCTTGGTGTAGGTGTAGCCATCGTACAGCGAGTCAATGTAATCATAGTACTTGCTGTAACGGCCTTCCAGACCGGAGGGAGAAACCAGGAAGTTGACATGGCGCAGGTCGCCTGCGTTCTCAACGCGGGTCTGGGCCATGCACTCGGTGTTCACGTCATCATAGCAGACGTCAACATAGTACCAGTTCTTGTTGGGTTCGCCGGTGGTCATCGTAGCAGAGTTGCTGTCGCCCTGCAGCTTGTTGACCTTGACTGCGTTGAAGTAGTGGACGTTGTTGAACATGCCGCCGCCGAACGCATTACCGGCAACACTGGTATCAGAAGTATTGCAGTAATACAGGATCTGGGCAAAGTCAACAACAGCGTTATCGCCTACTTCATCGGGGGTCTTCCAGCTGCCGTCATCATTCTTATAGATGCTCTTGTTGTCAGGCAAATTCTGGACCATGTAGTTAAATGCAGCTGCATAGCCCAGGCAGATGCAGCCATACTCAACGCCCTTAGCGCCGATCTCGCCGCCCAGCAGGGCACCGAAAGCAGTCGTCTGGATGGGGTCGTTGTTGCCGCCGCCGGTGATATCGCCCATGGAGCCCATATCGAATTCTGCAACCTGGGAGATCCAGTCGTGCAGGATCAGCAGCTTGGTGACATAGTCAGCGTCACCCAGCTTGGCAACCTGTGCCAAGCCTGCATCACGGATGGCTTTCAGAGCTTCGCCATAGTTCATGACGTAAGACATGAACGCCTGCGGCAGCATGTTCAGCATGAATGCCATGGTGGTCGGCGGGACATCATCGTTCGGATCAATGCTGCACAATACCTTGATTGCGCCCATGGTGCCGGTGATGCTGCCATCCTCGCCCTGCTTCTGAACGCCCTTGGAGGTCCAGAACGGGGCAACCACGCCGAAGTACTCTGCTTCGTCCTGGTTGAACTGCGACAGCTGGAAGTAGTAGTAGTTCATCTGCGCAGTGGAGACATCGTAAGTATTGGTGACCTGGTTGCCCTGGTCGTCCACATACACGGCAGTCTTCTGGCTGTCGTACAGCAGCAGGCTGTTCTTGCCCTTGTTGTCGCCGCTCTGATAGGTGAAGTTCACCTTGCTTGCGTCAACCGGGTTGTTCTGCATATCGTACCAGTTGCCGTCCTTCATTGCGGACACCAGGGTAACGCCGGTGCCGCCGGAGGTGGTATCCAGGGTCGGGGTGCCGCCCACATTGATGTAGACGGAATTGTTATTCTGGTCTACCACAACGCTGACCGGCATGGTCATTACCGGCTGGGTTTTGATTTCTTCGCCGCAGACAGCTCACTTGAAGGTGACGCTGGTGCATTCCCAGTCAATGGTAACGGGAGCGCCGGCAGAAATTTTGCCGGTTTCGCTGTCATAGAACAGCTGGGCGTTGCTGTAGTCATCGGCCAGCTTGCCCTCGACCTTCTTCATTTCCCAGTTGAAGGTAGCAACAAAGTTGCCATCTGCATCCTTGGACACGACATGGCTCTGGCAGGGCAGGGCGGCAATGTCGTCGGTGCGGGTGGTGGGTTCCTTGTATTCCTTCTTAACCGGGCTCTTGTCAGCGGGCACGCTGGCAGAGTAAACGGTCTTGCCGGCAACGCCGGGCTTTGCCTCGGTGGTATCCTTGGTTACGGTGCCTTCTACCTTCTGGTAGGCATCGCCCTTTTCACAGGTATACACAGCGGTGTAAGCCCAGCCGTCATCGGTCTTGGTCCAGTAACCATCGGGGGTTTCCTTCCAGGTATGGGTGTGGCCATTCTCCGGGTTGGTGTCATTCCAGTACCATTTCGGCTCGCCATAGGTATGGCCGTCTGCAGCGGCGCTGGCCGCAAAGGTATCGGAGTTTTCAGCAACGTAAGCCTGTGCGTAGCTGTCAGCCTGCTGCGCAATCACTTCATCATCGCTGTTGGTCATGGACTCCATCGCAGAGGTCATGCCGGAGCTGCCGGTAAAGGTAACGGCGGTCACAACGCCTGCGGCGTTCGTCTCATAGCCCAGGTCGGTAACGGCGCTGGACAGATGATACGTTTTGATGGTGGCAGCCATCACCGATGCCATCTCGTCCCTGTTCAGGCCATAGGCTTCGGTGTTGATCTTGCCGGCTGCGGCGTTGGCGTACATGGCATCGGCCAATGCATTTTCCAACGCTGCAAGGCTCATGCCCGCCTTGCTCTGTGCAGTCGCTTCCAGCTTGGCATCGTCCTGCTCCAGTTCATGCACTTCGCCCTGGGCAGCCAGCGTTTGGGCTGTCTGCTTGATCAGGTCTGCGGTGCTGGTGAACTTGGGCAGGGACTGCACAGCGCTGGCCGCGCTTGCTGCGCTAGCTGCAACAGACTGCGCTACCGAAGAATCAATCTTGGTAGTTTCGGCTGCTGCGGGAAGCGCCACGCTTTGGGCAACCATGGCTGCTGCCAACACGGATGCACCAAAACGCTGAAGGTTTTTCTTCATAGTTTTATCCTCCCTTAAGTGTTACTACTTTCCCCTTTTGTGTGAAAAGTGGTACGGCAGATGTGCGGCACTTTGCAGGTGTTGATTGCAAAACGCCTGGTTGTGCTCCCCTCGGTCTGGCGATCCCTTGCCGGGCTGCGGCCTGCTTTTGGGGCTTTTGGCCCCGGCACAGCGGCTGACAAAACGTTGTACCGGCTGCATGCCTTGGTCCCGCAAATGATAACCTTTCCGACACATCTAGGTATATACATTATATCACAGTTGCCAGAATTTGCATAGTTCATTAGAGCGGTTTCTAGGTAAATTTTTGTCCTTGAATCAACTGAAACCTGTTTTTCGCACATTATTTGCGTTGCGGTGCGGTGACCCTTTGGCGGTATTTATTAACATTTTTGAATGGTTTATTCCTGATTTTATCAAATGATTAAACATTTACCCCGATAATGTTCTTTGCAATCTCTTAATACAATCACCCGGTATTGTGATCGCGCATTTTTTGCCATTTCGGTTTGGCTTGTTGTTGAGAGATTTGGCAGAGATTGGAGGAAACTTGAAGGGAAAATTGGAGGTTGAGAATTGCCCATTATAAATTGTACTGTAGAGAGCGTTCCTGACCGTTCCGAAAACTTAGGGATAGATCAACCCTTGCCCCTTAACCGCGACCTGAAATACACCTTCCCAAGGTAGGGCGGTGTGAGTGCCCCCTTCTGCTCCACTTTTTCAAAGTTCCGAATGGTGTCCTCTCCCCTATCTACAATTCCTGATGTTTTCATGATGCCTTCCTTGGTCTTCCACACCCGGCCTTTGCCCTCTCCCCGTCCCATAAGTCGTACACAACAAAAAGGCCCCTGCCTTAACAGCAGGAGCCTTGAAAGCTATATCACAAGCCGAAAATTACTTCTCGATCTTGGAAACAACGCCGGAACCAACAGTGTGGCCGCCTTCGCGGATAGCGAAACGCATGCCTTCTTCCATGGCAACCGGGGTGATCAGCTCAACGTGCATATCAACGTTGTCGCCGGGCATGCACATCTCAGTGCCTTCGGGCAGGGTGATGATGCCGGTAACGTCGGTGGTACGGAAGTAGAACTGAGGACGATAGTTGTTGAAGAACGGGGTATGACGGCCGCCTTCTTCCTTCTTCAGGACGTAAACATGGCCATCGAAAGTGGTGTGGGGATGAACAGAGCCGGGAACAGCCAGAACCTGGCCACGCTCGATCTGGTCACGGTCAATACCACGCAGCAGAGCGCCGATGTTGTCGCCAGCCTGAGCGAACTCGAGGCTCTTGCGGAACATTTCCAGACCAGTGATGGTGGTGGTCAGCTTCTCTTCCTTCAGACCAACGATTTCCATCTGATCGCCGACATGAGCAGTACCACGCTCAACACGACCGGTAGCAACGGTGCCACGGCCGGAGATGGTCATAACGTCCTCAACGGGCATCAGGAACGGCTTATCAGCAGCACGGTCCGGGGTCGGGATGTAGCTGTCAACAGCGTCCATCAGCTCCCAAATGCACTTGTATTCCGGAGCATCGGGATCCTTGGAAGTGCTCTCCAGAGCCTTCAGAGCGGAACCACGGATGATCGGGGTGTTGTCGCCGTCGAAATCCTGGCTGTCCAGCAGTTCGCGAACTTCCATTTCGACCAGGTCGAGCAGCTCTTCGTCGTCAACCATATCGCACTTGTTCAGGAACACAACGATCTTGGGCACGCCAACCTGACGAGCCAGCAGGATGTGCTCACGGGTCTGCGGCATCGGGCCATCGGTTGCAGCAACAACCAGGATAGCGCCGTCCATCTGAGCAGCACCGGTGATCATGTTCTTGATGTAGTCAGCATGGCCCGGGCAGTCAACGTGGGCATAGTGACGCTTCGCGGTGTGGTACTCAACGTGAGCGGTGTTGATCGTGATACCACGAGCCTTCTCTTCAGGAGCCTTATCGATGCTGGAGTAATCCATGAAATCGGCGTCGCCCTTCAGAGCCAGAACCTTGGTGATAGCGGCAGTCAGAGTGGTCTTGCCGTGGTCAACGTGACCGATGGTACCGATGTTGACATGCTCCAAAGAGCGGTCAAATTTTTCCTTTTCAGCCATTGGAAGTATCCTCCTTTAATTCAAACAGATAAAATAGCCTGTTGTAAGGCTATCATACTAGATTTTTCAAGAAAAATCAAGTATTTTGCGCGAATTTGTGCAGAATCAGCCCTTATTGCGCTCGGTCATGATCTTATCTGCAACACTCTTGGGAACCTGCTGGTAATCAGCCGGCTCCATGGAGTACTGGCCACGGCCCTGGGTCTTGGAACGCAGGTCAGTAGCGTAACCGAACATCTCGGACAGAGGAACCATAGCGGTGACACGGGCAGTGCCATCGGTGGATTCCTGGTTCTGGATCGCGCCGCGGCGGCTGTTCAAGTCGCCAATGACGTTGCCCATATACTCGTCAGGAACAACAACGTCAACCTTCATGATGGGCTCCATAATGACGGGATCAGCCTTCTTCATAGCATCCTTGAATGCCATGGAGCCGGCGATGGAGAACGCCATTTCAGAGGAGTCAACTTCATGATAAGAGCCGTCCCACAGAGTGACCTTGACATCCACGACGGGATAGCCAGCCAGAATGCCGGACTTCATCGCGCCCTGGATACCGTTGTCAACAGCGGGGATGTATTCCTTCGGGATAGCGCCGCCAACAATACCGTTGACAAACTCATAACCCTTACCCGGGTTGGGCTCAATCTTGATCTTAACGTGACCATACTGGCCCTTACCACCGGACTGACGTGCGTACTTGGTTTCCTGGTTAGCATCCTTGCGGATGGTTTCACGGTAGGCAACCTGAGGTGCGCCAACGTTAGCTTCGACCTTAAACTCGCGGAGCAGACGGTCCACGATGATTTCCAGGTGGAGCTCGCCCATGCCGGCGATGATGGTCTGACCGGTTTCTTCATCGGTCCAGGTACGGAAAGTCGGGTCCTCTTCAGCCAGCTTAGACAGGGCAATACCCATCTTCTCGCTGCCAGCCTTGGTCTTGGGCTCGATGGCAACGCGGATAACCGGTTCGGGGAAGTTCATGGACTCGAGGATGATGGGATGCTTCTCATCGCACAGGGTATCACCAGTGGTGGTGTTCTTCAGACCAACAGCAGCGGCGATATCGCCAGCGTAGCAGATGTCGATATCCTTACGGTTGTTTGCATGCATCTGCAGGATACGGCCGATACGCTCGTCCTGATCCTTAACAGAGTTGTAAACAGTGGTGCCAGCCTCAACGGTACCAGAGTACACGCGGAAGAAGCACAGCTTACCGACATACGGGTCAGTCATAATCTTGAATGCCAGTGCAGAGAACGGCTGATCATCGGAAGAAGTGCGATCTTCTTCCTCGCCAGTCTCCGGGTTGGTGCCCTTGATGGCCTCAACGTCGGTCGGAGCGGGCATATAATCAACGATTGCATCCAACAGTTTCTGAACGCCACGGTTCTTGTAAGAAGAACCGCAGACAACAGGAACGATCTCGTTGGAAATAGTAGCCTTACGCAGAGCAGCCTTGATTTCTCCCTTGGTCAGCTCTTCGCCTTCCAGGTACTTCATCATCAGCTCTTCGTCGGTCTCAGCAACAGCTTCGATCAGCTTGTCATGATATTCCTGAGCCTGTTCTTTCAGGTCTTCAGGAATTTCCTCAACGCGCACATCATTGCCCATATCATCATAGTAGATATCGGCTTTCATGTCGATCAGATCGATGATGCCGCGGAAAGTGTCTTCCTGGCCGACAGGCAGCTGGATAGGCACACCGTTGGCATGCAGACGATCATGCATCATCTGTACGCAGCGGAAGAAGTCAGCACCCATGGTATCCATCTTGTTGACGTAAACCATGCGGGGAACCTTGTACTCGTCAGCCTGGCGCCAAACGGTTTCAGACTGAGGCTCAACGCCACCCTTTGCGGCCAGAACGGTAACAGAACCGTCCAGAACACGCAGAGAACGCTGAACTTCAACAGTAAAGTCAACGTGGCCCGGGGTGTCGATGATGTTGATACGATGACGGTTCTTCTTGAACAGAGCCGGATCGTGCTGGGTCTCGGTGTGGCTCCAGTAGCAGGTGGTTGCAGCGGAAGTGATGGTGATACCACGTTCCTGTTCCTGCTCCATCCAGTCCATCGTGGCAGCGCCGTCATGAACTTCGCCGATCTTATGGTTAATACCGGTGTAGTACAGAATGCGCTCGGTGGTGGTGGTCTTGCCTGCGTCGATGTGGGCCATGATACCGATATTTCGGGTCATTTGCAGGGATACGTCTCTCGGCGTTGCCATGGCTTAAACCTCCTCAGTAAGCAGATCAATAACGGTAATGCGCGAAAGCCTTGTTGGCTTCTGCCATCTTGTGGGTATCTTCGCGCTTCTTGACAGCGCCGCCAACGTTGTTGGTAGCGTCAATGATCTCGGCGGCCAGGCGAGCGGACATGGTCTTTTCACCACGGCTGCGGCTGTACAGAGTCAGCCAGCGCAGGCCGAGGGTCTCGCGGCGGGCGGGGCTGACCTCCAGGGGAACCTGGTAGGTGGAGCCGCCGACACGGCGAGCCTTAACTTCGAGGCTGGGCATGATGTTTTCCATGGCCTTCTCGAACATTTCGAGAGGATCGTTGCCGGTCTTCTCTTTGACAGTCTCAAAAGCTTCGTAAACGATCTTCTGAGCGACGCCCTTCTTGCCATCCAGCATGATGCTGTTGACCAGACGGGTGACGAGCTTGGAATTGTAAATAGGATCAGCCAGAACTTCGCGCTTTGCGATTTTACCTCTTCTGGGCATCTTTCTTCCCTCCTTCACATTAATGATATCATCGGTACTCGAAAGTTAAAGAAAACTCCCGTTATGCCACAAAAGGGTCAACTGACCATTTTATGGCGAAAAGATGTTTCCTTACTTCTTGGCACCGGCCTTGGGACGCTTTGCGCCGTATTTGCTGCGAGCCTGGTTACGGTTTGCAACACCCTGAGTATCCAGAGTACCACGGATGATGTGGTAACGGACACCGGGCAGGTCCTTAACACGACCGCCACGGATCAGGACAACGCTGTGCTCCTGCAGGTTATGGCCGATACCAGGAATGTAGGAGGTGACCTCGATACCATTCGTCAGGCGGACACGGGCAACTTTACGCAGAGCAGAGTTGGGCTTTTTGGGGGTCATGGTACGAACAGCGGTGCAAACACCACGCTTCTGGGGGCTGTTCATGGTGGTGTACTGCTTCTTCTGGGAGTTGTAGCTCTTCTGAAGGGCAGGAGCAGTGCTCTTGGTTACCAGGACCTCACGGCCTTTGCGTACGAGCTGGTTAAAAGTAGGCATTTCTTTTCTCCTTTCTTGATTATTCCGCGCAGTTTTTGCGGGGGTTGTGCTTCCATTTTGGCCGCACTTGACCCCTTAACTCACGCATTTATTATAATAGCGGATAAACCACGCTCTGTCAAGAGTATTCACAAAAAATATTTCAAATAATCGTGCAAGATGCTGATTTTCTGCACTGGGGGTTCTAAGGCAATACCGCACAATTCCCGCCTAACGGCTCAAGCACCGCTCCGGCGGCTG
>ERZ1673722.3233-NODE-3233-length-12008-cov-5.795783_pt1 | contig 12008 bp, 13 predicted proteins | sample MGYA00580222_ERZ1673722 | MGnify/ENA primary metagenome ERZ1673722 (study PRJEB41218, sample SAMN15661750) | gut metagenome | host: Homo sapiens | place: Canada: London | collected 2015-08-20/2019-03-30 | study: EMG produced TPA metagenomics assembly of...
TATGCAGCTGCACGTTCTGTTTGTACTAGTCGATGTTCCAGTAGGCATCAGGATCGCCGTCGAAAACGTCGTCTATGTCCTGGTCGCTCCAGCCTTCTACGTCTTGGGCGTATGAACCGTTGTAGTTGTCATATGTCTCTTCCTCCTCGTAGTAGTCTGATGGATCGTAGTAGTCTTCTGGCTCGTAATCGTCCGTCGGATCATAGTAAGGATGGTAATCTGGGTTGAAGGTCTTTGCCAGGAACAGTCCTGTTACGCTTGCTGCCCCCATGGTTCCCAGCTTTTCTGCAACCATTTGGAAGGTTCTTCCTCTTGTGATGATGTCGTCAATGACGATGATTTTCTTTCCTGTGATGTCACTGGCATTGAAACCGAAGCCTTCGATTGGGTTGCCGGTTTTTCCTGTGAGGTGACCTGCTTCATGGTCGTGCTCATTGTAGATGGCATTGATTGCTACCTTGTAGCCGGCTGCCTGGATTGCTTCTGCAAGCTTTTTGTAGCGGGTTTGTGTCTTGCTCTTGGTGGATGCAGGGATGAAGCAGATGGCCCAACCTGTCTTCTCTCCATTTGTTATTTCCTGGATCTTGTTCAGGAATCCACTCTTAACTTCGTCGTTGAGGTAGCCGTCTTTGAAGTTATAGCAAGTCTGACGGTCTGCCAACTGCTGGGCATTTGCCTGGTATCTCACTGGGAGATATTCTTTGAGATATTGATAATTGTTCATTTTGATTGTATTTTTGATTTAATTTTTTTGTTACTTTGTAATGATGGTCTTTGCCAAGAACAGGCCAATGACTGATTTTGCTCCAAGTTCTGCAAGCTTTTGGCATGTCTTGGTGAAGTTTGTTCCCGTGGTGATGATGTCACCTATCAGGATGATGTCTTTTCCTTCGATTTGCTCCTTGTTGAAGAGGAAGTCCTCTGCTGGATCTGTTTTTCCGGTTGCCATGAGTTCTGTTGCTCGCTTTGGCAGGATGGTGTGGTAGTCACTTGGTATGCCTGTTTCTGTCTCGATGGCAGTTGCCAGTTGTGAGTAGCGGAGGGCTGTCTTGTCTGCAGTGATGGCCGGCATGAAACAGACTCTCAGCTTCACGTCCTTGCGTTCTTCCTTGAGCTGCTTGATTGCATCGGTGAACTGATTCTTCAGTTCCGGTGAGCATCTTCCCCTCTTGAAGTTGCTTACAATCCTGCGATTTTTTTCTTCCTCTAGCGTTGGAGGGTAGCTCAAAGGGAGATATTCCATGAGGTTACGTACTCCAGGTTATTGGTAGCCTGTACTGTTGATGCAGCATCCTCTGTCATTGGGATGGCGTTCATTTTGAGTTCTTTTGTCATGATCTTTATATTTTTTAACGTTTATTCTCTTGTTTTCTCTGAAGGGCTATGCTGAATGTCTTACCCAGTCAGGATTGATTGTTTTGGCGAGGAAGAGTCCCTTTACCATGTTGGCACCATTGTTGATGAGTTTGTTGGTTGTGTGCACGTATGTCATGCCTCTTGTGATGACGTCATCTATGAGGATGATGTTCTTGCCGGCAACGTCGCTGGTCTTGATGTTGAAGTTCTCTGCCGGGTTTGTCTTCTTGCCTGTGATGTGGCCTGATTCCTGGTCCTGGATTGTCAGGATGGTATGGTAGTCGCAGGGAATTCCTGTTTCCTTCTCGATGAAGGTCGCGAGCTTTTGGTAGCGGCAAGCTGTCTTGTGGTGGGTGGATGCTGGTATGAAGCATACTCTCCAGTTGTAGCCACCTGTTTCGTTTTTTATTTCCTTGATGCATTCTACGATTGTGTTCATCAAGCTAAGGCTGCAGTAGCCGTTTTTGAAGTCGTAGATGACTTCTCTGTCATTCTCCTGTTTCATTGTTGCGGAGTATCTCTTTGGGAGGTATTCCATGAGGTAGCGATATTCGTAATTCATATTCTTTAATTTTAATGGGTTTAACTTCTTGTTCCTGTTTTCGTTTGCAAAAGTACTGTGGGAGTTTGAAATGGTATTTCACTCACTCAATTTTCCCTATTTTTGCTACTTTCTTTTGTTTTATGCCATTTTTATGAATGGATACTACTGTGTCGCTAACAACTTAACCATAGCGGCTTTGGTTTTTCTGGGTGCAAAGGTAGGGGAACATCGTGAAATGATATTTCACTGGCTCATTTTTCCTGTTTTTTGTTGTTAGGGTGCATATAATACCTTATTATATATATGTGAGGAATAGTTTTTTTGTAGTTTGATTTGTTGGTTTATGATATTGTGATGGTGTAGTTTACTTTTATGCTGAAGAGTGCTTTTTGGGTTAACTTTTTGATTTGTTGTTAACAGAACTAAATTGTGAGGTCTGAAAGGCCGAAATATTTAAGAATAATTGGCTTGCATATCTCAGAAAAAAGTCGTATCTTTGCACCCGCTAAGGAATAGTTAATTTTCGGTTAAGAAAAGTCAATATTTGTTTAGTAAAGTTCTTTAACTTACTGATAATCAGTATAGTCTTATAAGGTCGAGTATGAGACCATTGTCCACTACAATAAGGATTAAGACTTCAATGTCACAAGTAAACCCTGTGAAACCTTTTGTATGTATGAGACCATTGTCCACTACAATAAGGATTAAGACTTCATTTCTTTAAAGTCATCATATGCTATTTTACCCGTACGAGGCTATTGTCCACTACAATAAGGATTAAGACATAAGAGGAACAATAAAAGGGTCTAGTTGTTCTAGTACGAGACCATCGTCCACTACAACAAGGATTAATTTGAACTGCCTACGTGCTAAAGACTTGTGGACAGTTCAACGTGCTTTTTTCTTAGAGATACTTTTTAAGGGGGTACTGAAATAGATTTTTTTTAAAGAAATGGCCTCATTTTCATGTGTTTTGAGGAATTATCAGTAAAATTCCTAACGAAAAGTTGGTATTCTATTATATTTTTAATACTTTTGTACCTTTGTATAAAAGTGCTTAAACTTATAATAATGAATAGCTATATTTTCAATGGATGGTTAAACAGGCGAAATGTTCAGGTAATCCCTTTGCTCTGGGTTGGTGCTGCTTTGACTTCTGCTCAGGTTGGGCTTAACTGCTTGTACTCTTTTCTTCTTATGGTGTTGGCTGTTTATGTGGCTAGCAAGGATGGTATTTGGCTTAAGTCAGATAATTCTGAAGTGAGGAACTTGTTTCAGGTAGCTATGTATTCTACGTTTGACAAGAAAGAGTAAGCTGTTTAATATGGGACTTTTACTGTTAACTATGTGGGTTTCTTTGATGGTCTCTATGTCAAGAAATTCAAGAACAATGAAATATAAAAAAGAATTATGTATACTATTGATACATCGATATACAGATTATTAGGCGATAAGCTGATAACAACGTTTACTTACAACAAACTGTGGGCTCTTTCACTGTTCACTGTTGGAGACCTTCAGGCTATGGGGATAAAAAAGTTGTGGGCAATACCAGGGATAGGATTGAAGGTTATCAATGATGTGGAGCATGTTTTTGCTACGATTAATTCTCAAGATCCTCTTTTGGAGATTAAGCAATTTTGTGGTGATGAAATCATGCAAAAGATGGTCATCTGTTATGCTCATTTATGTGAGAATGCTGGAGATAGCAAGGAATTTCAGGCAATATTCCCTTCTTCGTTAGATATACTGAAGTTCATTTGTATGAAGGGATCTCACTTAATGTCGATGGTGGATAATTATCCTAGGGCAGCTTCATGCCTATATGTTTTCTTACTTTGTCTGGAATATTTGATGCATGATCTTCATAACGAGTTTAGTTTTTATGTTCATGATAATGCTAAGCATTATATGCATAAGGTGGGTAAAGATGCATTGGGAACGTTACTTTATTCTCGTCTTTCTAATAAGAACAGGTTCTTGTTGGAATTGCATTATGCTGTCTTTAAAAAGAACTTTAAGGTGATAGATGATGTCCAGATATTTCCTTTTGTGGAAGATAGATTGACATATGAAGTTGACATGTTCCAATCATGGACATATCATAGCTTTGATAAATTTGATCGTTTTGGTATTGAATATAAACTTAATCATTCCTTGAACGATCATTATCCGTTGTCTTTGCTTGATTTTCTTGTAGAGGCATATACATCCATAGACTTTGAACATACCTGTTTATGCACAATAGGATTGTTTCCATTCATGACGGATAAAAAGGTATCCTTTGTGATTGATTTTCATCGGGCAAATGGTTATTATCCGATGTTCACTCTTTTTACGGATTATCTGGATAGTGGAATGTTTAATGAAAGAAGGTGTTTTTTCTTAGAATATAGAGGAATCGGGACAGAAAGAAGAACTCTTCAGGAGTTGATGAAAGCCTACAATATAAAATCATATAAACTTAAGAAGTATCTTTTTTTCCCAATAGGGGAGAATACTGAACCAATTACACAGGATGAACATTGGAAATATTACGACTTTTTGTATGAAATGCCGTTTATTGGATTCTATTCGCCTATTTGTAAGAATATCTTGGAAAAAGAGCATTTGCAGGATGTCATTGGGCTGATGGAACTGATATTTTTGAGAAATTCTTGCTATCCTTTAAATAAGCAGTTTCGAAAGTACAAATATCAAGATAGATTCATATTGGTTAATGCAATTCTTTTTGATATTGAAGAAATAGCCAAGCTGGTTGCGAAGATGAAAGAACTGTTGGCTACCACTCGTTTCAAGGATGAGCATTATCAGGCTAGTATGTTTTTAAAGAAGCTGGATATTCAGAAATTAGGTGGTAAGGAGCATTTCATTTCTTTCTTTACTTATCTGATGTTGGATATCTTTGGTTTGGAAGTGGATAGTGAAGGTGGTTTTGTGGCTGAAAGAAACAAAATCTCTGTTACTTATGAGCTACTGGATATACTGAAAGAAAGAGGTAAACCTATGAGAGCGGAGGAAATTAGAGACATTTTTCTAAGAAGGTGTCCTACTTATCGTCATCTTACAGTTAATACCATCCGCGCTTATTTGCTTAAAATGAAGGAAGTGAAATCCATTGGACTGTCAGGCTACTATGGGTTGGCATCTTGGGAGCATATCTATTGGGGGACGATGGTAGACAAAATTTATGAGGTGTTGTCTCTGGCCGGTAAGCCATTGTCGCTTATGGAAATATATCAGCAAGTGAAGGCGTTTTTCCCAAATTCGACGAAATCGTCCATTGAAGCTAGCATGAGACTGGATGCAAGGCATCGGTTTAAATATGACGTAGAGGGGCACGTATATTTTTTGGTAGATCATTCTGCTTAACTTCTCATTACTGTAAAGTACGATACCATCGGCCATTACAACAAGGGATGATTCCTGTTCGATAGTTCCACTATAGCTTAATGTCGATGGTGTTTTTCTTTTAAATGTAGAGATAAATTGATATAGTCCAAAAGGAATATTCAAATATTACAAAAGATTAACGCTTCAATGTGTTGGGATTTCAATGGAAAAATATAACTTTGCAATTGCGAAAGTGTTGGATTGAGGGAGAGGGTCATAGCTACGTTCTCATTTTTACCGCCAATGTTTTGCATGGCAGTTGGATATTCGTCATGAATGAGATTGCGCAGAAATGCCAACTGCATAAAAGAAAGGTTGGGAGCGACAGCACCTGCTCCAACGAAAGGCAGACTAGGGGGTACGATGGTAGCTGCGCCTTTCTACCTTTGGTTTGTGAAGGAGCTTTGTCACTTCTCAATTAAGTTAGGTGTAGTGTTCATACTCTTACATCTGGCCAAAGGTTCTTTCTTTTTTACTTGCTTGAGGTTCTTGAAGGGTTCTGCTTTGGCACAATTAATGGGGAGTTCTTTCGTTTTAGGTATGCTTGCTTACGAGCAGTCCATTCTGTAGGGTACACCTAATTGGGGCATACCCTAAGAATAGATCTTACCAGTTCTTAGATAATTGAACTGTAGAGTGATGATAGTTTGCTTTGTATTTTGGGTACTGTATGGTTATTACTGAACATTTGCGACAAAATTATAAATAAAATATTTGCCTAACCACAGGATATCTCAGTTCTCTTTATTTTGTTGTACAATAATTTCTTCATTCAGCCATTTTTTTACAGTGAAGAAATCATTCAGTAGAGCCATTAGATATTCTTTCACGTTGGGCAATTCTTTTGGCAATATACATTGGCGTTTGGAATGGAGAACAAATTTCTGTTCTTCTTCGATGGTGTAATATACGGTTGTTCCGCCCCAGCTGTTGGTTACGTTAATTGCCTTACGTACGTTAGACATTTGCTCTAAATCATCCAATGGAACAATTAACCACCATGGATCCCACATTTCAATGAAGTAGCTGTCGTTACTGGCATCAATGACAATATGTTCTCCCTGATACTCAAAATACAAGCGGTTCTCGTTCTCTTTCGAAGTAGTTACCTCACAATTTAATTGCTTCAGTAGCTCTATGCACAAATCCTTGGTGTGTGGAGGTTCATCCTGCTTTTCTTCTTGCTGTATGTCGGCGGAAGCCTCAGGTTGTGTACTGACATCTGGCTCTTGTTCTGTAGGCTTTGCTTTTCTTCGAGTAAAGAAATAAGTACAAGCTACAATCACAGTACTAGACCATCGTCCACTACAACAAGGATTAAGACGGAAGCATCCAACCCTTACACCAGTGAACCATCTGTACTAGACCATTGTCCACTACAATAAGGATTAAGACCCATTGCCGCCTTCTTGGCGTGTCTGCATTTGCTTCCAGTACGAGACCATCTTCCACTACAATAAGGATTAAAACAGCTCAAACGACTGATGATTCTTCATCTCTTCGGTAGAGACTTTGTCCACTACAATAAGGATTAAGACGTACGAACATTCTGAACTGTCAAATTAAGATTCAAAGTACGAGACCATCTTCCACTACAACAAGGATTAAGACCAACTACCTTATAGTTGAGATACTCAGCATCAGGTTTGTACGAGACCATCTTCCACTACAATAAGGATTAAGACACATTAGCGAACCTCTGTGCGTTATTGTAGTTAGTGAACAAGATCATTGTCCATTACAACAAGGATTAAAATTATACAGATACCTTTGGTATTTTATTAGTTGTTTCTTGCTTTTGATAGCTCCTAATCATCTTGAAAGTGTAAAAAGTCAAAAATATTAGCTAATAGTTTGGTGGTTACTCTCGTTTTTTATACCTTTGTAGGGACTTTGATATTGGAATGAAAGGGATATTGTTCTTCTTTAAAGATGAATAGTTGTAGATGATGCCTTATTATGTAATAGGTGTCAAACTTGGATTTTCGGTGGATAGTTTATGCAAGGAAGGCTTTGATACAAACGAGAGCCTTTAACTTGAAGTACAACTTATAAACAAACAATATAATGTGTATGGAAGAAGTAGATGCAGCTAACAGGTTAATCATAATTTAATCTCTAAATACAGAGTCATCATTGCAGGATGCAGAGATTTCGATAACTATGAGTTGTTGAAAGAGAAGTGTGATTATTTCCTTCAAGACAAGGAAGATGTTGTAATCATCAGTGGTCATGCCTCTGGTGCTGATGCTCTCATCGTCTTCTGGGATGGTAAGAGCCGAGGCACAAAGAACATGATAGATACCGCTACCAAGCGAGGCTTGAAAGTGGCTGTGGTTAGATATTAATGATTAAAATCAAAGAATATGGATATTATAAAGGAAATCATCAACTGTGAGACGAACAAGAAGTTCATTAAAGCTCACGATGATGGGCGTATCGAGATACCAGACGTAATCTTCTACGTTCTCTATGAGAGTGGAGATACAGACGTAGTAGGGTGCTGTCTGGGTGACGTGTACCCTCAGATTGCTGGAGAGGTAGATAATGAAGACAGTCGTCTTCTAGGCTTTCTGGAAGGTGATTATGTCGATGAGTATTTTAATTACCTGGAAGGTGAATGTGATGATGCCTTAGGCTCTGTCAAAGCATTCGTGAAAGAGATAAAGAAACTTCTTCCATATCTCCGCATAGATAAAAGCGTGGATGAATGGATGAAAGAACACTAATATAATTATAATAGATTATGTTCAAAATGCCAATTTGGCATCTTGAACAAAGTAGGGTAGTAACAATTTAAATATAATGAAACAGAATAAAAACAAGATAGAATGCACACCTACCAAGCATGAGGAAGGTGCTGTAAAAAGTTTGATTCAAATGTGCAAGGACACTAATGCTGTTGCCTTCTTCGGTATGACTTGTGAAGGTGACTACGAAGTAATGATGACAGCTCGCAAGAAGGGAATGGTATCTTGCGATGAGTTCTCTCTAGAGCAGTTCGAGGCTATCAAGGCTATGGCAGAGGAGAAGCTTGCTCAGACCGAGGATAAACAGAGGTTCCAGGACATCATCGATGTTTGCGAAAGCAATATTGATAATATCAAGGAAAAGATGCAACCTACTTGCTAATATGTTTTTGAAGTTTTAATGTTTTAAATTTATAGATATGAAACAGAATGAAAATGAGATAAAGGGGAAAGAACTGTTTGAGTTATCGCTTACTTTCACAGAAGGTGACGAAGAGAAACAGTTCAGTGTAACCATGAAGGCTAAGAAGGACGGCAAGGAAACGTCTCTTGACCTGTTCGATAGTGACTTCCTCGAAATGAGCTACAATGGCGTGAAGATGGTGTTTAGCCAGATTACTTACCTATACGTGAAGAACCTTCATGATACAGGGCGAATGTCTGACGAAGAGTACAATGCTATCATGGCTCATGCTGGACAAGAAACCACAAGGCAAAGCTAAAGTTGGAGAGTAACAGTTCATATAGGATATGGTATGATGCTGGGTGCGTAGTGCCCAGCATCATACCATTTTCAAATATATTATTAAGGTATGTATAGAATCCTACATGTATCTGCAGACTATCTGCAATGTTCTTTCGAGTTTGAAAACATGAAAACACGAAAACAGGAGAACATGTGATGATTCTCTGCATGACTTGCTCTCTCTGTTTAAGTTGCAGTCTAATCATGAGTTTGAGGGAAAGGTAATATTCCTTTCTTGAAGTCAGTTTTCTCGTCATTTAATGATGTTCGTGCCTTTGGGATGAATTGGCACTATTATATAAATAACATCAAAAATCTCATTCTACAACAGTCCTGCCATATATAATGGCAGATAGATCACTCCATCCTTCTCCTCTACATCACCTGGGTGAAGCACATACGCTTCGGCAAGCATAGGAGCAAATTTGGCTCTTAGCTTATTAAGAGAGGTCGTGGTAAAGTTTTTACCTGATTTCACTTCTATAGGAGAGATGTTATGCCGATTCGTGATGACAGGCTTAGGAATCAGGAAATCTATCTCCATCCTATCTTCCGCACTTGTCGCAGAGTTCTTCGAAAAGAAAAACAATTCATAGCCAGAAGCTCTCAACATCTGCGCAACAACATTTTCGACCAACATACCTTCATTTAACTCCAGTTTTCCCAAAGCCAACTTCAGGTAAAGTTCATTTCCCATAATCGTCTTCAGGTTAAAAGCATGACTTATCAGCAAACCTGTATCAGCCATATAGCACTTCAAGGTGGTGCGTTCCTCATTCAATCGCAGTCCGATATCAGGGGCAGTAGAGTTATAGCAGATGTTTACCACCCTTGACTCAGCCAGCCAGAAAAATGAAGATTCATACTCCCGATAACGAGCCTTATCGCTAATGGCAGTCAACCGGAACTTCTTCTCATGTTTGCTGAGAGCCGAAGGAATCTCCTCGAAAATTGCTTTTACCTTGATTTCGTTGCCCACAGCATACTTCTCAATATCAGCCTTATACAGGGAAAGGATATTTCGCTTAACCATATCCACTTTCATGAAATCATGGGTTTCTACATATTCAACAACTGCCTGAGGCATACCTCCCACTATCATATAATGTCGGAAGTAATCCATTACCTTACGATGCAATGGCCCCAAAGCTTGCTTTTTCTCATAGCAATCGCGGATGAACGGCATCATTTGCTCATCTCCCATTGCCCATAGAAATTCCTCAAAATCCATAGGATACATATTCATGCGACATTCCTCCGATGGAATAACTATATCTTTCACATTCCTATTGATACTAACCAGTGAGCCTGTTTCAATATAATCGTACCGACCATCTTTTACCAGATACTTGATAGCAGCACGTGCTTTTGGATAAAGCTGTACTTCATCAAATATAATGGCGGTATTACGAGGATACAGCGTTACATTAAAATACAAAGCCAAGTAACTGAAAAACAAATCCAAGTTTTTCAGATACTTATCAAAAATTTCCATTAAATCACTATCTGCATTGTTGAAGTCAACCAGAATATATGATTTATATTCTTTTTGGGCAAACTCCTCCACAATATAGCTCTTACCTATTCGGCGTGCTCCATCTATCATCAAAGCAGATTTTCCTTGAGAATTCTGCTTCCATTGCAGCATTTCATTATATATTTTTCTCTTCATAATTTTCTGTTTATCACGTTATGACGGCCTATCTATGCCCTATTTTTCACGTTTTGATGGGATAATAGTAGGCTATTTCTCACGTTTTGACGATTTTTTATGTTGCAAAGATATAAAAAAATGCCTTAAGTTATTCACCTAAGTCTTCTTTTTACATTATATTAACCTGTAATTTACAAATATTCTTTAAGAAACTGTCCTATTTATAGATTTTAATATGACTGATGGTAACAAAGAACATATATACAAATTGCTTCTTCGCTAAAAAGTTGCTTACCGAGTTAATGGTTAAGACTATACTATCGGTCATATATCCAAAATTAGCTGAATGTTGAGAAAAATAGTTGCTCTAGAGAAAATATTCTCGACCTGTGAAACGAACTTTCATAGCTACCCCGTAACTTTGCACCAGAATACAGAATCAGGCACAAAGTATATGAGTGTCAATTGTTTTACTTTTAAAATATCAGACAGATGAATACGGCATTAAAGATGAAATTGGAGGAAATGAACAGACGTTTGAATGAGGCTCTTGATACTGACCTCTTCGAAGAATCTGAGTCTGAATTTAATGAATTTCAGGCTGAGGTAGATTCCTTTGAGAGAGAGTTGGAGGAGATATCGGAGTTCAGGCAGGATCATCTGCAGCTTTCTGAGCTGAAGAAGATTGGTGCCATCCAGAAGAAAATCCGGCAGGTGAAGAATGGGTATAATTTTTATGACCCTGAGTATGAGAGAAGTGTTATGTTTCCTAATGGTGAGGACGAAGAAGAGGATGATTTCTTCATTTAAAAAAGATGACTGATGGGAAACAGACCTTATTTGAGAACCATATTGGGAGGAACTGACTTCAAAAGTCTTTCCCTCATGGAGAAAATTATATGTATTAATGTAGTGCTATTATGGTTATGCAAACGTCATGTAAGAAAGGTATGGAGCAGATGGACTTGCTCCAAGCCTTCGAGATTATCGTAGACAAGGCCAAGGGTTCTTCACTTGGTGAGAAGTTCTATCAGGAGGCAGACCCATATCTTGGATTTGTTTCTGACAAGTTGTGTATCTCCAAGCGTGCCAGTGCCATCATGGCATTGTTTGCCGACAGGTGTGATGACAATCACATCCAGTTTTCTGACTATACGGATTTTCTGGATTGCAGAATCCTTAGCTTGCTTCGATATTCCAAGGAGACAGAGGAACTTGTTGACAGGGAATATGTCTGCCGGAGTAAGGATGAAGGTCTTTACTACTGCATCCCCATGGAGGTGATGGAGGCATTCCAGCAGAATCAACGTTATATACCCTCTGATGTGGAGGAGCTTACAGCCAGGGAATTGTTTGACAAGTTCAATGAACTGTTCACAAAATGCCGTCGCAGGAAACTTGACAGGCAAATTTTGAAAAAGAAGCTCAGGGCATTGGTTCGCAAGAATGAGAACCTGGCTTTTGTCAAGGCCATGTCTTCATTTGACATAGATGTGGAGGATACAGAATTTTCTCTTTTTCTGTTGTTCTGTACACTCTTTGTCATAGATGGTGATGACGATATCC
>ERZ1673722.3237-NODE-3237-length-11995-cov-27.205109_pt1 | contig 11995 bp, 10 predicted proteins | sample MGYA00580222_ERZ1673722 | MGnify/ENA primary metagenome ERZ1673722 (study PRJEB41218, sample SAMN15661750) | gut metagenome | host: Homo sapiens | place: Canada: London | collected 2015-08-20/2019-03-30 | study: EMG produced TPA metagenomics assembly of...
GGCAACGCAGATGCCGTGCCGCAGCCGCCGGAGCGGTGCTTAAGCCGCAAGGCGGAAATTGTGCGGTGTTGCCTTAGGACCCCGAGGGAGAAGAACGGTACTTTGGCACTCCGGCCACCGTTGCCAGTCCATTATATCCCACTGCCTTTTACAATGTAATGTGCGGTACCTTTGGTCAGTGCTGTAACTCCTAACTCCTCCCTCCTACCTCCTAACTTAATGTTTTTGGCCGCCCGCATGGTTTGTGCAGTAAATCGAACGCCGGAGCAAAACAACCGTTCCGCCGCTGGATTTATTGCTCAAAGCATGGGGCTGCCTGAACCGCATATTCCCACCAGGTATCAAAAATTATATCAGAAGGAGAATTACTATGGCACTGGAATTTGCATCCCGTAAGGCAACCTTCCCCAACTACCGCAAGTTTGAAACAACTTTTGCCGGCCGCCCGTTTGTGGTGGAAACCGGCAAGCTCTGCGGCCTTGCCAATGGCAGCGCAATGATCCGCTATGGCGAAACCTGCGTGCTGTGCAATGTTACCATGAGCGAAAAGCCGCGTGAAGGGGTGGATTTCTTCCCCCTGAGCGTGGAATTTGAAGAAAAGCTGTACGCCGCCGGCCGCATTCCCGGCTCCTTTATGCGCCGCGAAGGCCGCCCCGGTGAACACGCCATCCTGTCCTCCCGCGTGGTTGACCGCCCCATCCGCCCGCTGTTCCCCAAGGATATGCGCAACGATGTCTGCGTGACCATGACTGTGATGAGCCTTGACCCGGACTGCTCCCCGGAGATTGCCGGTATGAACGGCGCGTCTCTCGCCATTGCCATGTCGGATATCCCCTGGAATGGCCCCATCGGCGGCGTGGCAGTCGGCTATGTGGACGGCGAGATCGTGCTGAACCCCACCAAGGAGCAGCGCGAGCGCTCTGACCTGGCCCTGACCCTGGCTGCCAGTATGGAAAAGATCGTCATGATTGAAGCCGGCGCCAACGAAGTGACCGAAGAGGTCATGATGGACGCCATCAAGGCTGGCCATGAGGAAATCAAAAAGCTGCTCACCTTTATGAACGGCATTATTGCAGAGATCGGCAAGCCGAAGAAGAGCTTTACCCCGGTGGAACTGGACCACGCTCTGTTGGCGGATGTGTACGCCAAGCACCTGGAAGATGTCAAGGCTGCCATGAACACCGACGACAAAAACGTCCGCGATGCCGCCATGCTGCCCATCATGGATGCTATTGCCGAGGAACACCCCGAACTGAACGCCGCCGACCTGGATCTGATCAGCTATAAGCTGCAGAAGAAGGTTGTGCGCACCTGGCTGCTGGAAGAAGGCAAGCGTGTTGACGGCCGCGGCATCAATGAGATCCGCCCGCTGGCTGCCGAAGTCGGTGTGCTGCCCCGTGTGCACGGCTCCGGCCTGTTCACCCGCGGCCAGACCCAGGCCCTGACCATCTGCACCTTGGGCTCCACCAAAGATGCCCAGATGATGGACGACCTGTCCGACACCCCGCTCAAGCGCTACATCCATCACTATAACATGCCGCCGTACTCCACCGGCGAAGCCCGCGCACCCCGCAGTCCCGGCCGCCGCGAGATCGGCCACGGCAACCTGGCGGAGCGTGCCCTGATCCCCGTGCTGCCCAGCATGGAAGAGTTCCCGTACACCATCCGTACCGTTTCTGAAATCATGAGCTCCAACGGCTCCACCTCTCAGGCTTCTATTTGTGCTTCCACCCTGGCCCTGATGGATGCTGGTGTGCCCATCAAGGCACCGGTTGCCGGTATCTCCTGCGGCCTGATCACCGATGGCGACCCGCTGCACGGCGGCCGCTGGATGACCATGCTGGATATCCAGGGCGTGGAGGACTTCCACGGCGATATGGACTTTAAGGTTGGCGGCACCCGCCGCGGTATTACCGCTATCCAGATGGATATTAAGGTGGACGGCCTGACCTATGATATTGTGGCCGAAGCACTGGAAAAGTGCCGCAAGGGCCGCCTGTTCATCCTGGACGAGATCATCAAGCCCTGCATTGCCGAGCCGCGCGCAGAGCTTTCCAAGTATGCACCCAAGATGTTCAGCATGCAAATCCCCGTTGACAAGATCAAGGACGTCATCGGTAAGGGTGGCAAGGTCATTCAGGAAATGTGCGCCAACTTCAACTGCAAGATCGACATTGAGGAGGACGGCCACGTCTTTATCTCCGCTGTGGATCAGGACGACGCCAAGCGCGCGATTTCCACCATCAAGACCATTGTGGAAGATCCCGAAGTGGGCGCTATCTACAAGGGCCGCGTGACCCGCCTGATGAACTTTGGCGCATTTGTTGAGATTGCCCCGGGCAAGGAAGGTCTGGTTCACATCTCCAAGCTGGACGACCACCGTGTAGAGCATGTGGAAGATGTTGTTGCCGTGGGCGATCCCATCATCGTTATGGTAACCGACATCGACCAGCAGGGTCGCATCAACCTGTCCCGCAAGGATGCCCTGGCCGCCATCGCCAAAAAGCGCGCGGAACAGCAGCAGTAAAGTTACGGGAATTTTGTTCCTTCTTTGAAAAGAAGGGAACCGAAGAAACTTTAATAGAATAAAAACAGGCAGTGCCGCTCCCGGAAAGGGGAGAAGGACACTGCCTGTTTTGGTATTGGGTAAAAAAGAAAGTGGGTACTTAAGTGGGTACTTGAACAGAAAAACAGCGCAGAATCTTTCGATTCTGCGTTGTTTTTATATGGAGCGGGTGAAGGGAGTCGAACCCTCGTCCCCAGCTTGGAAGGCTGATGTACTAGCCGTTGTACGACACCCGCATTGAATACTTAATTATTCTACCGCACGGGCGCCGGTTTGTCAATAGCGGATTGCCGGTTTTTAGCTGCTCCGGCCTGATCCGGCGTGTTTTCACTCAGCGTTTTTACCGCCGAGCAAAAGAACCAGGAATTCCCTCAAAACTCTTTGCGCTGATAAATTTGTACGCTCAAGGCCCAGCTGCCAAGGTAGAGCAGCAGCACGGCCGCGCAGGGCAGCAACAAAAGCACCGGCTGCGCGGTGAGGGCATTGCCCAAAGCGTCCAGCTGGGAAATGACGGAAGAACGCTGCAGATAGGGCAGATGCTCCATGGCAAAAATTATGAGGAAAACACCAAAGAATGCGACCAGGTACACCCAGGTGCGGGCACGCACCGCGCCGAATTTGTAGGAAAACGGCATGTTGACGGCAAACAGCAGCAGGGAAAACGCGGCAATGAGCAGAATCGAGAATGCCGCTTCCAACACATCTGTGTATTGGCCGGTAAGGAAAATCCCCACCGCGGCGCAAACGCTGCCAAACAGGGTGAACAGCAGCCCCAGCAGGTACTTGCAGCCAACAACCTGCCCCGGTGTGACCGGCAGGGTGCGGGCGTAGGTATCCCAGTGGGCGTAATCATCAAAATTCATGGTGCTGGATGCGTAAACGCCGCACACGGCAACCAGCGCATAGCACAGGTAATCCATATGCAGGCAGACCGCCATGCCAAGATAAAGCACAACCATAATAAGGAAATTTTTCTTGTAGCTGTTCATCAAAATGGCCCAGTCTTTGCACAAAAGACCTTTCATTGTTAATCCTCCTTGCTGGTCAGGCGCATAATGTCATCAATGCTGGCGGCATCGCATACCACACCGGGCAATGCGCGCAGGACGCTGACCCGCGGGTGTACCAGGCTTTCGCAGCCGGCGGCGGTGCGGCAGGTGGCGGCGATCCACTCCGGCGGCAGGCGGTCAAGGTCCTGCTGGCTGCACCGCAGAATGCCGTATTCTTCCATCAGGTCATCCTTGTTTTTGGCAAACAGCAGCTGCCCGTGGTGCAGGTAGGCAATGGTATCGGCGATCTGTTCCAGGTCGGTGGTAATGTGGCTGCTCAACAGCACGCTGTGGCGCTCATCCTGGATAAAATCAAGCAGGATATCCAAAATTTCGCTGCGGGCGGCGGGGTCCAGCCCGGAGGTGGCTTCGTCCAGCACCAGCAGCCCCGGCCGGTGGGCCAAAGCGCTGGCAAGGTTCAGCTTCATCCGCATGCCGCGGCTGAGTTCTTTGATGCTCTTTTTCGGCGGCAGGTGGAACTGCTCCAGCAGAGCGGCAAAATAACCGGCATCCCACGCTGGGCCAAATATGCCGCGCAGGCTGGCACCAACCTGTGCGGGGGTCAGCGATTCATAAAAATAGGCATCCTCAAACACAACGCCAATTTTCGCGCGCACGGCGGCATCATCTGGGGTGGCGCTCAGCAGCTCCACGGTGCCGGCATCCGGGCGGTTTACGCCGGTCAGCAGTTTGAGCAGGGTGGTTTTGCCCGCGCCGTTTTCACCAATCAGGCCAACAATGCTCCCGGCGGGAATTTCCAGGTTCAGCGGGCCAAGGGTAAAACCGTGGTAATGTTTTGCCACACCATGCAGTGCGGCGGCCAAAGGTTCAGCCATCATGATTCCTCCCACAAAAGGTCAAGGGTTTCGCGCACTTCGTCTTTGGTAATGCCGCCGCGCCGCGCGGCATCAATGGCGTGCTGCAGGTGCTCTTCCATCTGTTTTAAGCTTTCCTCCCGGTGTAGGGCCGGGTTTTGCGGCGCAACAAAGCTGCCGCGCCCCGGCATGGTGGTAATAAAACCATCGGCCTCCAGGTCCTCATACGCGCGCTTGGTGGTGATCACGCTGATGCGCAGCTCCTTCGCCAACAGGCGGATGCTGGGCAGTGCATCGCCCTGCTGCAATTCGCCGTTCAAAATTTTGGCTTTGATCTGCCGGGTGATCTGCGCGTAAATGGGTTCCTGGCCGGAATTGGAGATATACAGCTCCATGCCGTGTTCCTCCTTGCAATCTGAACTGTTCATATGCTATATATACAGTATATACGCAATATACACAGCTGTCAACAGGTAAAATAAAAAAATCCCCGCCCATATTCAGGACAGGGATGGGAAAAGGCGGGAACAGGCAGTCAGGTTTCCGCCGCCGGTTCTTCCTCCGGCTCGCTCACCGGCAGGCCGCGGTGCTCCACCGGGGTGGAAAACACGATCTGCGTGCGGGTACGGCCAAACTGCTGCAGATGGTTGATAAAGGTATCCAACTCCTGCGTGGTGCCAAACAGCACTTCAATCAGCATGCTGTAATCGCCAGTCACGCAGTTGCACTCCACCACATTGCCGCAGCTTTGGATGTAGGGGTAAAACTCCGGCTTGAGCTTGGGGTCCATATCCAGGTTGATGAACGCCTTGACCAGCTGCCCCAGCTTGAGCGGGGCAACCTGCGCCTGATAGCCGGTCAGTATGCCGTCTTTTTCCAGTTTGGCAATGCGGGCCGAAACCGCAGGGGAGGACAAAAACACCCGGTCGGCAATTTCTTTCAGCGGGGCGCGTGCGTTTGTTTGCAGAATATCAATGATTTTGCGGTCAATGCGGTCCATACCATCCACCTCCATTATAAGTAAAAAAAGGGAACAATGCAGCCGCCAACAAGGGCGGACGACATTGTCCCCATAAATTACTTAAAATTCTAACACAAAAAACGGAAAAGGTAAAGTGGATTGCAAAATTTTATAAGAATGTAAAGCAGTGCTATAAAGTAGGAAACAGCAGCTGCGCGCTGAACCGCCCGCCGGGACCAAACATTTCAAAGTGGCAGTGGCAGCCGAAAGAATACCCGGTATCCCCCACATAGCCAATTATTTGGCCCTGCTGCACCACATCGCCCTGCTTGACGGCAAAAGCGCTCATGTGGGCATACAAGGTTCGGTAGCCATCCCCGTGGTCCAGAATGACATAGTTGCCATAGCTGAAAACGCTGTTGTGGTAGGTGGCCGTTACCACCGTGCCGCTTGCTGAGGCAATGATGGGGGTGCCGCGCGGCGCGGCAATATCCGCGCCCTTGTGGTTGTCACTGCCGCCCATCCAGCGGCTTACATGCTTGTACTGCGGCACCGGCCAGATGAAGGTGTGCCCGTCCAGCTCCGCTGTCATGCCCGGCGCAAGATGAGTGCCGCGGGCAGTGATCTCCGGCACTGCAGGGGTCAATATATCAATATGTACCACCTCGGCGGCAGTTTGCACACCGTTCACATAGGTGATCTCCTCGGTCAGCTGCTGGGTGCCGTCAACACCCTGCTGGATGGTTTCCACCACGCCAAAGCCAAGGTCGCTGCGTTCCACCGTCTGCTGGTCATAGGAAATCGGCTCCTGATACACGCGGGTGTACACGGTTTTGACCTGCAGCAGATCGCGGCTTTGCAGCTGCTGAACGATCTCGCCATAAGGCTGCACCGAACCCGCCAGATAAATGCCATCCACCAGCCGGAGCTCGTGCAGAAATGCGGTGCGCACATTGCTTTGCCTGGGGGCGCGCCAGGGCCGCTGCAGCTGGTTGAAAAAGCAGCGCAGGTGGTCGCCCTCTACCGTAACAAAAGCAAGGCTGCCATCCAGATACACTGCGGTGCCCTCCACAATGGAGCTGCCGCTGGCGCGCAGAATAGCATCCGTCAGCTGCAATTCCGTCATGGGGGTACCACCGATGTGCAGGGTATAGGTTGGCTCCAGCACCGGCAGGGCGGCGGTATCGGAATTCGCCAGCTGCCGTGCGGCGGCAAGGCGGGCCTGGAGGTCTGCGCGGGCGGTATCAAAGTTCTGCTCGGTGGCAACGCTGCCAACCACGGTGCCGTTTACTTCCACCTGCAGGGTAAAGTGCAGGTTCAGCCCATGGGCAACCACAGCCCAAAGTATCATCCCGGCGGCGCAGGGGGCAAGCCATGGCACCAGCTGCCGCAGCGGGTGCGGCCCGGCCAGCGCGGTGCAGAATGCCTGCCCCAGCTCCAACACCGGGGCAAGCAGCAGCCGGATAAGATAAAGTGCAGCATCCCGCGCAGCGTGCGCCGCGGCGGCAGCCTTGCGGCCTAGGCAGATGAGCCAATATTCTGTTAAAAAGCCGACGGCATAAAAAATCTCGCCAGTTCTGTGCCAGCCGGGCAGCCGGCGCAGGTTGGTGCGGCGGGGGTTGCGCGGTGTTTTGTGTTGCAGTTCAGCCATAGTGTGTTTGTTTTGTGCGTTAGCCGGTCAATCGACATTCTCCGTTCAGTGCGGGATGTATTGCAGCGGGTCGGTGCGGGTGCCGTTGATGCGCAGCTCTAAATGCAGGTGGTAGCCGCCGTTGGCACCGCGCACATCCCCGGTGTTGCCCACATAGCCGATCACATCGCCCTTATGCACCGTCTGCCCCGCACTGACGCAAAAGCTGGACATGTGCGCATACAGGGTGGCATAGCTGCTGCCGTCATCCGCGGTGCCGTGGTCGATCTGCACACAGTTGCCATAACTGGGCCGGGCGGATGCCGCGCTGACCACGCCATCCGCCACGGCGTAAATGAGGGTGCCGCTGGCGGCGGGCATGTCGGCCCCTGTGTGCGGCTTGTTGTATACAGCATCCGGCTCCCCAAAGTAGGTGCTGATGCGCCCCACGCTGGGCAGGGGACAGGTGAAATCCAAACTGCAATGGCGGGCGGGATCCTGGTATTTCTGGCTCTGCGCTTTTAAGTAGGCATCCAGCGCGGCGGTAGCCTGTTCATAGGCCTTGCGTTTTTCTTCGGTCACGGCGGCCTGGGCTTCGGTGGCTGCCTGCTGGCTGTCCAGTTCCGTGCTGGCCTGCTGCAAGGCCTGTTCCAGCTGGATCTGCGTCTGGGTCAGTTCATCCTGGCGCGCCTGCAGGGCTTGGGCGGCCTGTTCGGCCTGCGTTGCAGCGGCTTCGGCCTGCTGGCGTTGGGTGTCCAGAGCCTGAGCTTCCGCATCCAACTCGTCCAGCAGCTGTTTATTGTGCTCGGTCAAATCGTTCAGCACCTGCCAAAAGGTCAGCAGTTCGTACAAATCATCCGCCTGCATCAACAGGCTGATTTCCCCGCCTTCGTTCAGCAGCTGCATGGCGGTCAGCTGCTGCTTGCAACTGTCATATCGGGCGCTGAACGCAGCCTGCTTTTCTTCCAGCGCCTTGGCCGCAGCGGTTGCTTGGTTCTGGGCTTCGGCCAGCTCGGTGCGGCTTTGCTCCAGCTGGGCCACAATGCTGCCCAGTTGGCCGCGCAGTGCGTCGGTTTGGCTTTGCAAGTCGTTGACCTGCTGGCGGGTGTCACTGGCTTGCTGCTGCATGCTGTCCAGTGTGCTGGCGGCGCTTTCATATTCGCGCTGCGCCGCGCTCACCTGGCCCTGCAAGGCAGCGGAATCCGCTGCATGGGCGGGGAATGGGTACAAAAAAAGCAGGGCTGCCGCCGCAGCTGCAGCAGCCCGTACATAGAATGTTTTTAGTTTCATTTGGTTTCCCTTATTGCGGCAGCATGGCCAGCGGGTCAACGGGGATGCCGTTTACCAGCAGCTGGAAGTGCAGGTGGTTGCCGGTGGAACTGCCTGTGCTGCCCACATAGCCGATCACATCCCCCTGCGCGACCCGCTGCCCCACCTGTACGGCGGGCTTGCTTTGCAGGTGAGCATAGCTGGTGGCATAGTTGGCAGGGTAAGTGCCGTCATCGTTGGCAGCGGCGTTTGCACCGTGGTAGATGGTTACAAAGTAACCGTGGTCATCATCCCAGCCTGCCTGGGTCACAACGCCGCTCTGTGCAGCCTGTACCGGTGTACCGCCCGCAGCGGCAAAATCCACGCCAAGGTGGGGCGGTGTATCGGAATCATCGGTGCGGAAGGGGGCAGAAATTGCCGTGTAGCTTTCCAACGGGCAGATAAAATCCAGCGTGGTGGTCAAATGCAGGTCCGGGGAGGTGGTGTTATCGTAAGGAATCATCGTGCGGGTATCGGTCAAGGCTCCATCCACAAACAGCTCCAGGTGCAGGTGGTTGCCGGTTGATGCGCCGGTGGAACCCACGGTGCCAAGCTGCTGGCCCTGGGTTACAGTGTCGCCAACGGCCACGCTCAGGGTATCCATGTGGGCATACAGCGTGCGGTAACTGTGGCCGTCCGGCAGGGTGCCGTGGTCGATGACCACATGATTGCCGTAACTGGGGTGGATGCAGTTGGCAACCGCCACTGTGCCGCCGTACACCGCCAACACCGGCGTGCCCTTGGTGGCGCTGTAATCCGCCCCGCGGTGATAGTCTGATACAAAGCGGGCAATGTAATGGAAATCCGCCACCGGCCAGCCGAAAACCAGCGGCTCTGCCGTGGCCTGGGGCTGCTCCGGCTGTGCGGTGGGTTCCGCGGCGCTGTTGGTCAGCGTATCATCAGCAGGAGTGGCAGGTCCCGGTGTGGGTTCTGCCGCAGCGGAAACGGGTTCGGCCTGCGGTGTTATGGTTTCTGCCTGGGGCCGCAGGGCGCAGGCACCGCAGCCCAGCGCAACCAGCACACAGCCAAGGGCTAACAGCAGCGGGGCGGGTTTGCGGTATTTCAGCAAGTGGGCCACCCGCTTGGCCACCTGGCCCTGCCCAAAAGCGAGGGCACCGGGCATCTGGCGCACCGTGGCAAAGCGCAGAATGCTTTCGCAGTAATCAGCGCGCTCGGCAGCGGGAGCGGTGCCGATGGCGGCTTCGTCACAGGCAAGTTCCATGTATTGCTCAAATTGACGGAATGCCAGCCACGTCAGCGGGTTCCACCAGTGCAGGCAGGCGGCCAGATAGTACAGCGGCTTGGTAATGGGGTCACCCCGGCGGATGTGGGTGCGTTCATGCAGCAGTACCGCACGGCGTGGGGAACCCTGCAGGCTTTGCGGCATATAAATGCGGGGGCGCAGCACGCCAAGTGTGAACGGCGTGGCAACCGCGGCGCAGGTGTAGCAGCCATCCGGCGTTTTGCAGGCAAGGGTCACCATGCGGCGCAGGCGGCAATAGCCAGCCGCCGCACGCACCAGTAAAACCACTACCCCGGCAGCCCAGATCGCTGCCAGTGCCACCCAGATGTTAAACATGCTGCCGGGCAGGGGAGCACTGCCTGCCGCGCCCGGCAAAGCCTGCGCCGGGAGTTCCGCGGGCACGGTGAGCGCCTGAACCACGGCGCTAGCCTGTTGAATGGGGGCCGCGCTGCCCGGCTGCCGGATGGATACCGGGATGCCGCCCGGCAGCAGAAACCGCAGCCCGACCGCCAGCCAAAGCAGGCACAACAGTTTGCTGGGTGCCCGCAGCCTGCGCAGCAGCGCGCACAACGGTAGGCAGAGCAGTACCAGCAGGCCGCCGCACATACTGGTGCCAACGGCATACAGCACAAAAGAACGGATGCTGAACATCATGGCGTTTTTCCTTTCCGTTAAGCAGTAAGCAAGCAGCATTCAGGCATCGCTGTCCTGGCGGCGGGCGTCATCCAGCATGGCGCGGATGGCGGCGGCTTCTTCCTCGCTGATGGAGCTGGTGTTCAAAAAAGCGGCCACAAAGCGGGGCAGGCTGCCGCCAAAGCTTTTTTGCACGACGGCGGCGCTTTCTTCCTGTTGAACCTGGGCCTGTTTGACCAGTGCCGTTACGGTGCCGCTTGCATTGTGTAATATACCGCGCTCACACAGCTTTTTCAGCACGGTATAGGTGGTGCTTTTCTTCCAGCCAAGGGCTTCATTTGCCAGCGCTACCAGTTGGCCGCTGCCCAGCGGCTCGTTGGCCCACACCAGGCAGGCAAAGCGGTATTCGCCTTCCGCAAGGCGGTAATCCTGTTCCATTTCGGGGTGCTCCTTCTCTCATTTGGTCTATTGCTATAAACCTAGTCTATAACAATAGACCAAACTTGTCAACCCCCTGTAAAAAATGTTTGCCTTGCGCGCACACAGATGGTATAATAAGCGCACTTATGAATATTATGCACAAGGGTGCCCCGCCCCTGCGCCAAGGCACCGTGCAGTGAAAAATAAAAGGAGAACTCTAATTTATGAGAACGATCCTGCTGATTGCAACCGGCGGCACCATTGCTTCGCGCCCAACGGCGGCGGGCGGGCTTGCCCCGGCCATCACCTCGCAAGAGCTGCTTTCCTGCGTGCCGGAACTGGCGGAATTCTGCCGCATTGATGCCATCCAGCTGTATAACCTGGATTCCACCAACATGGGCCCCGAACAGTGGCAGGGCATTGCCGCCGCTGTGCAGGAAAACTATGACCGCTATGATGGTTTTGTCATCACCCATGGCACGGACACGATGGGCTATACCGCCGCAGCGCTCAGCTACATGATCCAGAAAAGCCCCAAGCCGGTGGTGCTGACCGGCAGCCAGAAATCGATTTATAACCGCGATACGGATGCCCGCAATAATCTGTGGCGCGCCGTGGCCTATGCCTGCCACCCGGATGCCTGGGGCGTGCAGATCGTGTTTGACAATCAGGTGATTTTGGGCACCCGCGCCCGCAAAACCCGAACCAAGAGTTTTAACGCGTTTTCCAGCATTGATTATCCCGAAACCGCCATCTTCCGGGACCGCCGCCTGATCCAGTTCCTGCAGCGCCCGGCGGAGTATACCCATGCGGTGTTCAGCACCGCGCTGGATCCCAATGTGTTTGTGCTGCGGCTGGTGCCGGGCATGCGGGCGGATATCATCCCCCTGTTAGAGGGCCGTTACCGCGCCCTGGTGCTGGAAAGCTTTGGCGTGGGCGGCCTGCCCGGCGGGGATGATGGTGCCATGTTTGCCGCCGTGCGGGACTGGTGCGGCGCGGGGCACCTGGCTGTGTTCACCACCCAGGTACCGCATGAGGGCAGCGACCTTGCCGTGTACGAAGTTGGCCGCGCGGCCAAAGCCTTGCCCGGTGTACTGGAAGCGCACGATATGACCCCCGAAGCCACCGCAGTCAAACTGATGTGGGTGCTGGGCCAGACCACCGACCGTGCCGAGGCGGAAAAGCTGTTCCTGACCCCCGTGCAGTGGGATATCCTGTAAATCGTTCATTATCACATAAAAATAAAAAAACGGCGCAGAACCGGAAGAGATAACGCCCGGCTCTGCGCCGCTTTTTGATGTTATTTAGAATGTCAGCTAAGGCAACACCGCACAATTCCCGCCTGACGGCTTAAGCACCGCTCCGGCGGC
>ERZ1673722.3242-NODE-3242-length-11979-cov-15.553170_pt1 | contig 11979 bp, 10 predicted proteins | sample MGYA00580222_ERZ1673722 | MGnify/ENA primary metagenome ERZ1673722 (study PRJEB41218, sample SAMN15661750) | gut metagenome | host: Homo sapiens | place: Canada: London | collected 2015-08-20/2019-03-30 | study: EMG produced TPA metagenomics assembly of...
GGACATAAAAGAAGAGGCTGTGAAGAAATGAATTCTCATTTCTTCACAGCCCCTTCTCACTCTTCTATTTCTTCAAAATCCATCTCATGCATCACCGTCATGACCGCATCGTGGGAAAAGCCCCTTCGCAGGAGGAAAGAGGCTGACTTTTTGAAATCTGTCCGCATCTTCGGGCTCATGCCCCATTTCTTTTGCAAGAGGGCGGCCGCCATCTCGATTTCTTCCTCCAGCTGCAGGTGCTTCTCCGTCACAAGCCCCTTCAGCTTCAGCTTCTGATGGATGTAGGCGTCTCCGTACTGCGCGCGGCGGCGGTAGGCTTCGAAAAGCTCATCGGCGAGATTCTCATCATTAACATAGTCATAGTCCCTGAGCCTTGCCATCGCCTCTTCGATTTCCTTTTCCGTGTACTCCCTCTCTTTCAGCTTCCGCGTGAGATCCTTCTCGCTCTGGTCGCGGAACTGCAAAAGGTACACCGCCGTCTCGTAGCAGGTCCTATCCTTCGGACGAGTCCGTTTCGCTGTCCGCTTCCGAGTGTACGCCATCTTCGAAATGATCCGGTTCTACGACAAGGGTGTCACGGATGATCTTATCGATTTCCGCTTCGACATCCGGGTGTTCCTTCAAGTAACGTTTCGCTGCCTCGCGGCCCTGGCTGATGCGGCTGCCCTTGTATGAGTACCACGCCCCGCTCTTCTGGATGATTTCCATATCGACCGCGATATCAAGGAGTGTGCCTTCCTTGGAAATCCCTTCCCCGTACATGATGTCAAACTCAGCCACTTTGAATGGCGGAGCGACTTTGTTCTTCACGACCTTCGCCTTTGTGCGGTTGCCGATGATGTCCGAGCCGTTCTTGATGACTTCGAGCTTGCGGATCTCGATGCGGATGGAGGAGTAGAATTTCAGCGCACGGCCGCCGGTGGTGGTTTCCGGATTGCCGAACATCACGCCGACCTTTTCACGCAGCTGGTTGATGAAGATGACGATGGTCTTCGACTTGCTGATGATGCCCGTCAGCTTGCGGAGCGCCTTGCTCATGAGGCGTGCCTGCAGGCCGACCGATGCATCGCTGATATCCCCTTCGATTTCCTGCTTCGGTACGAGGGCTGCGACCGAGTCGATGACGATCATATCGACCGCGCCGCTTCTGACCAGAGACTCTGCGATGGAGAGTGCCTGCTCGCCGCTATCCGGCTGGGAAATCAAAAGCTCTTTCGTATCGACCCCGAGATGGTGTGCATAGACCGGGTCGAGCGCATGCTCTGCATCGATGAATGCGGTGATGCCGCCCATCTTCTGCGCTTCTGCGATCGCATGTAGTGCCAGTGTCGTCTTACCGGAGGACTCCGGCCCATAGATCTCGATGACGCGACCGCGCGGATAGCCGCCGACGCCGACAGCGATATCCAGTGCGAGCGACCCCGTCGGGATGACCTCGATATCGAGCTTGTCCCCCATTTCGCCAAGACGCATGATGGAGCCGGCGCCAAATTCCTTTGTGATCTGCTTCATCGCATTTTCAAGTGCTTTCTGTCTGTCCTGCTGCATATTTGTGTCTTTCGTTGCTGCCATAAGTCCTCCTTGAAATACAGTCTTGCGGAAACGATTGCATCCATGTTTCCTTACTCTGATGTAATTATACGATACAGCCAGAGGAAAAGATAGCGAACCCCAGATTAAATCTCGCCACTCTCTTCCCTGTATTTTCCCCCAATCACTTCATCAGTCAGATGCAAAAACCCGCCGCGCTTTTCCGCGCGGCGGGTTTTTGCTGGGATGCATGTGGCTGGTGACTAGGGACTATGGATTAAGATCACGAGAATCCCCTGTCATCCGCTTATTCTTCCTCATCTTCAGCTTCTGGATCATTCGAGAGCACGTCGATGGAGGCGATGCGGTCGCCTTCTTCGAGACGCTGGAGGATGACGCCCTGTCCTGCTTTCGTCTTCTTGCTGACGATCTGGCTCGCTTTTGTCTTGATGGTGATGCCCTGTTCGGAGACGCCGACGAGCTCATCCTTATCATCCGCTGCGACAAGAGCTACAACTTCGTAGCCGCGGCGGAAATTCCGGATGCCCTTGCCGTTTCGGCTCTGGATATGATAGGCAGAGGCCTTGTTTCTCTTCGCATTACCGTCAGCGGAAATGGTGAAAATATCCTTATCCGCTGCGATGCATGCACCAACGACTTCATCATCGCCGGCGAGCTTGATGCCATGGACACCGGCGGCGGCGCGGCCCATGGAGCGGACTTCGCTGTCATCCACCGAGAAGCGGATGGCCATGCCGTCCTTGGTGCCTAGGATGATCTCCTCTTCACCGGTGATCGCAAGCACGGCAGCGAGACGGTCGCCTTCATTGAGACGGATGGAAATGAGACCGTTCTTATTGATATTCTTGTATTCCGCAAGCTCGGTCTTCTTCACATAGCCCTTCTTCGTGACCATGAGGAGGTACTTCGTCCCTTCCTGAACGTTGTCGAGGTCGAGAAGCTCGGTGACTCTTTCATCACGGGCCAGATTTGGAATGAAATTGATGAGCGCGCTGCCGCGTGCGGTTCTCGTGGATTTCGGGAATTCCACGGCAGTCTTCATGTAGACCTTGCCCTTATTGGTGAAGAAGAGGATACGGTTGTGCGTGGAGGTATTCAGGATCTTCCAGACATAGTCTTCGTCCTTCATCTTCATGCCGGAAACGCCGCGGCCGCCCTTCTTCTGGACGCGGATATCCGCAGAGTCCATACGCTTGATGTAGTTCTGCTTCGTCAGGGTGATGGTCATCGGTTCATCCGGAATGAGGTCGGTCAGGGTAAAGTCTTCCTTCGTGGCCGAGATCTGGGTGCGGCGTTCATCGCCGAAATTTTTCTTTTCATCCTGAAGTTCGTCTTTGACGACGCCCATGATTTTCTCTCTGGAGGAAAGAAGATCTTCGAGGTAAGCAATGGTTTCCTGCACGTCCTTGTAGTCCTGTTCGAGCTTGTCTCTTTCGAGGCCTGTCAGCTTGCGCAGGCGCATGTCGAGAATGGCGATGGCCTGCTTTTCCGAAAGTCCGAATTTCGACATGAGAGCCTGTTTCGCCACGTCATCGGTGCGGGATTCGCGGATGGTCTTGATGACTTCGTCGATATGGTCGAGCGCGATGAGGAGGCCTTCCAAGATATGCGCTCTGGCTCTGGCTTTGTCGAGTTCGTACTGACTTCTTCTGGTGATGACTTCTTCCTGATGCTTCAGGTAATAGTAGAGGATCTGCTTCAGGTTCAGGATGCGCGGATGTCCGTCGACCAGTGCCAGCATGATGGCGCCAAAATTCACCTGCATCTGGGTATGCTTGAAGAGATTATTCAGCATGATGTCCGGGCTGACGTCGGCGCGCAGCTCGATGGCGATGCGCATGCCGGTGCGGTCGGATTCATCGCGAAGGGCGGTGATGCCGTCCAAGACCTTCTGTCGCTGCAGGTCAGCGATGGACTCGATGAGGCGCGCCTTGTTCACCTGATACGGGATCTCCGTCACTACGATGCGGTGCTTGCCGCGATCCATGTCTTCGATCTCCGTCTTTGCGCGCACGGTGATGCTGCCGCGGCCGGTGCGGTAGGTATCCTCGATGCCCTTCACGCCCTGAATGATACCGGCGGTCGGGAAATCCGGGCCTTTGATATACTTCATCAGCCCTTCGATCGTGATATCAGGATCATCGATCATGGCAGAGAGGCCATCAACCACTTCCGACAGGTTGTGCGGCGGGATATTCGTCGCCATACCGACGGCGATGCCGTAGGAACCATTCACAAGCAGGTTCGGGATACGGGACGGCAGGACGAGCGGTTCCTGCAGCGAGCCGTCATAGTTCGGCATGAAATCAACGGTATTCTTGTCGATGTCGCGCAGCATTTCCACGGTGATCTTTGCCATACGCATTTCCGTATAACGCATGGCAGCCGCGGAGTCACCGTCGACAGAACCAAAGTTCCCGTGGCCATCGACCAGCGGGTAGCGCGTCGAGAAGTCCTGCGCCATACGGACAGCCGACCCATAGACGGCGACATCGCCGTGCGGATGGTACTTACCTAAGACATCGCCGACGATGCGAGCCGACTTCTTGTACGCTTTGCCCGGCAGCATCCCGGCCTCGCTCATTGCGTAGAGGATGCGGCGATGTACGGGCTTCAAGCCGTCTCGCACATCCGGCAGCGCACGAGTCACGATGACCGACATGGCGTAGTCAATGTAGGAATTCTTCATCTGCCCTTCCAAGGGGGTATTGATGATCTTTCCTTCTTTCCATTCGATATCCATAGTGTCTCCTTGCGAAAAAAGACAGCGCTTTGCGCGCTGTAAATTAAACAATGACTTACCTTATTATAACACAAAAACGCTCTCATAGCCATTTGAGAGCGTTTTATGGGATTCTTTGAAAAAGTTAAACAAAAGCAGGATCCATGCATAGCCAATCGTCGCCATCCCCGATCGCTACGAATGGGCGCATCGACCGGCAGGCACTTCCACTTTACTTAGATACATATATATTATCTTCCAGCACCATGCGCCACGGGAAATTTCTTCCATACGTCGCATAGTCGATGCCGATGCGTTTGGTGCGCTTCACGGGAAAGTGTCCCTCCCCCTTTTCGATCCAGAGACGGGTTCCGGTGAGGTCTTCCCCATAGAAGGAGCGATCGATCCCCATCGCCATCGTCAGGCGGCCGGGCCCTCCTGTGAGAAGCCGGCCCTTCGCCCCTTTCCGTCGATGCTGCATGAGCTCCACGCCGGAGAGCGGCTCGATGGCACGGATAAGGACGCAGCCGGGTATTCCCTCGGGTTCGCAGACGATATTGAGGCAGGTATACATGCCATAAATGAGATACACGTAGGCATGACCGGGCTCACCAAAGATCACTTTCGTCCGCGCGGTGATGCCCTTGGCAGAGTGCGCGCCATCGTCTTCATGACCGCGCCAGCATCCGCCGTAGGCTTCGCACTCCACGATGCGACCGGTGGTCAGGCCCTCCTTCGTGCGGCAGCAGAGTACAGCGCCGATGAGCTTCTTCGCCAGTGTCACGGGATCGGTGTCGTAGTCGGCGCGCTCCCATTTCATTTCACATCGACCTCCATGCCCATTTCGAGGTCTTTCATCGGATCCGTCACGACGCGGTCGCCTTCAGAGAGACCATCCATGATGAGCAGGAATCCCCCTGTCTCGCTGGCGACGTCTACGGTCCTGATGTCGATGAGCCCGTCATCATTCACGACAGCGACGGAGTCCTCGCCGATCAGAGCTGTCTTGGGGATCATGTAGGAAGACATGGTCTTGCCGCTTTCGATGCGGATGTTGTACTCATTCCCGATGGTGATCTCATCATCGCTGTTATCCACCTGTACTTTGTAGGTGGTGTATTTGTCGCCGTCTTCATTAGGCTGCTTTTTAAGCTCGCCATACCAGATCTCATCACCATCCGTCATCGTGACCGTCAGCGTCTTGTCATCCTTGGCGCGTTCCATCAGCGTATCCAGCTTGGACGGGATCTCGATAGAGGCCGTCACCGGTGAATCCTGTCGGATGACGAGAGCGGGCTTGCCTGCCATGGCCATGTGCGTATCTCCGATGTAGACCTGAGAAACGATCCCGCTGATCGGCGCACGGACAGTGCAGCCGGCGATGGTCTTCTGCAAGGCTGCGAGGGCGGACGCCAGATTTCCATCCACCTGCGCCCCGCCGCCGGAAGGTGCCGGCTGCGCCGCTGCGCTCCGTCCCTTGATGCGGTTATATTCAGCGCGGGTGATGATGCCCTGCTTCAGAAGCGAGGCTTCCATGCTGTTATCGATCGGCGCGCCGCCATAGCTCGCCGCCGGAGCCGAAGAGGCACTCTCGGCGATTTTCGCCTCGAGCGCTGCCGCCTGCGACTCATACTGAGAGGAGTCGATCCGGAAAAGGACATCGCCTGCTTCGACCGTGGTCCCGATATCAGGCGGATCGGAAAGAAGACCGCCCGATACGGATGGGATGACCGGCGCGACATGAAGCGCCTCCGGCACTGCTTTCGTCTCCAGGGTGAAGGGTTCCTGACTGGCTTCCGCCTTCATGACATGCACGGAGGGTCTTCCGCAGCCTGAGAGAAGCAATACAGCAGAGAGCGCTCCTGCCGCCATCCAAGAGATCCATTTCTTCATCATGCGCCTTCTTTGCCAAGAATATCCGAGGCCAGCGTATCTGCCAGAGAAATCAAAGTTTCGTCATCACCGGTGATGCTCCCCTTCACCTGGAGCGGTTCCTCGATGATCTCACACTTCTTCCACGTGCTGACGATATCCTTCATGAGCTTGCCGGATACATTGGGCGCCCAGCTGCTGTTCCCCAGGATCGCCACTTTACGATTCTGGATGCCCATCGTCGTGCATTCGTGAAGGAAAGAGGCCATTGCAGGATTGAGACACATATTCATCGTAGGTGCTGCCAGCACCATGTGACTTCTGCGGAACACTTCCGCCCACGCATCACTGACAGGGGTCACGCAGAGATCGATGAGCTTCAGATTTCTCACGCCTCGCTCGCCGAGGAGCGTCGCGAGACGAGTAGCTGCCATCGCGGTATGACCGTAGGCAGAAGCGAAAAAGATGGAAGCCGACGTATAATCCGGTGTAAAAGACGCCCACTTCTTCACGCGATCAATCACATACGCCTTGTCCTTCTCCGTGCGAAGGACAGGCCCGTGGAGCGAGCAGATGATGTCGATGGGAAGAGCCGCCGTCTTTTTCAAAACGGAAAGCACCTGCATGCCGTACTTGCCCGTCGTATTCGTGTAATAACGACGACCTTCCGTGCCATACACATCCGCATAGTCGACGGCATCGGCAAAAATGGAGCCGTGAATCGCGCCGAATGTCCCGAAAGCATCCGCAGAAAAGAGAACCTTCTCTGTCTCATCATAGGTGAATGTCACTTCCGGCCAGTGGACCATCGGTGCCTTGATGAAGCGGAGCTTGTGCACGCCGAGATCCAGCACCATCTTTTCATCAGAGATGATGTAGCGATCTTTGAATGATACATGGAAGAACTGCTCGAACATTTTGATCGCCTGCGGAGAAGCGATGATCTTCGCTTGGGGATGTGCCTCTGCGAGTGCCAGAAGAGAACCGCTGTGATCCGGCTCCATGTGATTGATGATGATGTAATCAAGCGCACGGCCCTTCAAAAGATACGAAAGGTTATCCATGAAAATGTCCCGACATGCATTGTCGATCCCATCCATGACGCAGGTCTTTTCATCATCGATCAGGTAGCTATTATAGGAAATTCCCTGTGGGAGCGGTACCAGATTATCAAAGCGAGGCGTCACGAAATCGTTTGCGCCGATCCAGTAAATGCTGTCTGTCACTTTCTGTTCATTGTGCATCATAACAAGACTCCTTTGGAAAATAGGGTATATATATTTATTATAGCATTCGCGGGAAGAAGGCTAAAGGCTCAACGGGTTCAGGGTTATCCTACGGGGCGGCTCCGTCCACTGATTATGAATGAAAGCTTTGCTCGAATGAGGAATTAGGAATGAGGAATGATGGTGCGGCGCATAAAAATATGGAAGCGCCGCGGAGTATAAATAGGGCGATGCACGAAGATGGCATTTCAGTCACTAGTCACCAGTCAAAAAAGCACCTGCCTTCGCAGATGCTCACATGTTCTTTTCCAGTTTTGCAAGGAACCGGCTGGTGATGACCGTCAGAAAGAGATAGATGATGGCTGTCGTGATGAACGTCTCCCACACGCGGTAGTACTGTGCATTCGCTGCATTCGCCCAGTACATGAGCTCCGGCGTCGCGATGACGGAGGCCAGCGAAGAGTCCTTGATCAGGCTCACGAAGGAATTGCCCAGTGCGGGTACGACCGACTTCAGCGCCTGCGGCAGGATGACATAGCGCATGCTCTGCCATGCGGAAAGCCCCAGCGCACTGGCGGCCTCCCCCTGCCCTACATCGACGGATTGGATGCCCGCACGGATCGTTTCCGCAATGTATGCCCCCGCATTGATGGAAAGCGCGAGTGCGGCTGCGAGGACCCCGTCCGGCTTCTTCATGAAAAGCGGCACGATGCCGAAGTAGGTGATCAGCAGCTGCAGGAGAAGCGGCGTCCCGCGTATGCTTTCGATGAAGAGCAGTGATGGAAAGGACAGCCATTTCTTTTTAGAAATCCGCGAAAGTGCCAGCACGAGTCCCAGCAGAAATCCGCAAAGGATCGCGATCACGGAGAGCTTGATGGTGAGCCATGTGCCGGATAAGAAAAACGGCGCATACTCCTGAATGATGGAAAATTTGAAATCAGACATAGAACAGCCTCAAATAGAAAAAGGTTCAGGGTTCAGGGTTAGCTCACCGGGCGAATTGTCTTTTGATTGCGGGTGAAAGCTCTGCTCGAATGAGGAATTAGGAATGAAGGTGGCGGCTTCGCCGCAAATGTATAAGGCGATGCCCGAAGGTTTTGGGGATAACAGGTTTTCTGTTTGGAGTTTATAAACATGATCCGCCTGATCGCGAACGAAAAAGATTCGAGGGCTTCGCTCGAAATGACGATACGAGAGAATAAGATGTCTCCCAGTCACTAGTCACTCATCTCTACTTTCAATCTTCAGCAGGTTCAAATTGAACTCATGAGCCTTTTATTTCCCCAGTTTCCCGAGCGTCTCTTCATCGACTTTCGTCTTGAACCATTTTTCATAGATCTTTCCATAGGTGCCATCCGCGATCATATCCTGCAGCGCCTTGTCGATCTTGCTTTTGAGCTCTGCGCCCGTATCCTTCGGATACAGGATGCCGAAGAGCTCGGGCGTGAAGGCTTCGTCATCATAGACGATGGAAAGATGCGCCTCGGGGTACTGCGCCTGAATGGACTTCACGGATGTCTCATCGCCGACCAGCGCATCGACCTGCCCTCCGATCAGCATCTGGATAGACATCGGTGTCTTCTTGATAGAGGGATGATTCTTTCCAAGAAGTTTTTCCAGCGCTTCCTGACCCGTCGAACCATTCTGCACGGCGATTTCTTTGCCGTCCATCAGATCCTTCGCGCTGTGGATATCCACGCCTTCCCGCACCAGGATCGCCTGACGGGAGAGGAAATACGGCGCAGAAAAGAGATAGGACGCTTCTCTGTCCTTCGTGATGGTGACACCGGAAATCGCCATGTCCGCCTGATGTGAGCGGATCTGCTCGAAGAGCGCTTCCCAGCCCGCATCGGTGAGATCCATCGTAAGCCCGGCGCGCTTCACCGCTTCTCTTGCGAGGTCCACGTCGAATCCGACGATCTTCCCATTCTCCATATACTCGAAGGGATTCCAGTTCGCATGTGTCACGACATGGATTTCATTTTTCGTCTGTTTGGGCGCATTTTCTCCGCAGCCTGCGATAAGGAAACAGCCTGCCGCGAGAAGCGTTGCCCCTGCAATGATGATTTTTTTCATTGTTCTTCTCCTCCCTGTTTCATGGGATACCGTGGAAGAATATTAAACCCACCAAAAAGGTTTTATTCAGCATGCCTCTTGGATGTTCCCATTATACGACTGCAATCGTTTCAATACAAGTTGTTTTGTATTTATTCTATAAAACTCTAAGTAAATATTGATTCAATCGTTATCAGATGTCATCCGTGTTTCGCTTAGTCTCCAACAAAAAGCCGCAGCTTTCGCTGCGGCTATCCCCCTGATCGTACCTAAGGGATGTAGGCCCGGGTCGCATGGCCTAAGATGCATAAATGCAGATCCGTCAGAAGAGACAGACCGATCGGAAGGACTCTTCGATTTTCCGTAAATATATCGACCTCGGCTTCTTTGATGTCCTGCGCAAGAGAAGCGAGTTTTTCTTCAGCACGTTCCCATGAAGCCAGGAGCTCTTTCGCCTGCTTCACATTAGAAGCCACTACGGCATGAACGGCAGCAGGGTGCGTGATTTCCCTATGCATACAGCGCTTCTCCATCCATGACGCGCTCCACATAGACGAGGCGCAGAACCATCAGCATAGCCGAGCAGCCGACGCCGAAGACCAGTCCGAACCAGTAGGAGTCAGCGCCAAGACCGACCACATGATCAAGGAAAAGGCTCATCGGGAAGCAGCCGCCCCAGTACGCGATGACCATCAGGGCGAAGGAGACGCGCGTATCCTTGAGACCGCGGAGGATCCCCTGGATCGGAGTGGAAATCGCATCAAAGAGCTGCCATCCTGCACTATAGATCAGGAACTGTCCGGCAATGGACGCGACGATCGCGTCGCTGGTATAGATATTTCCGATGGACGAGCGGAAAAGCACCGTCATCGCTGCCGTCATCGCTGCTCCGGAGAGGGCCACGACAAAGCCGGCCTTCTTGTAGCGGCGGGCAAGTGGGATGTCATGCGCGCCGACAGCTGTCGCGATGAGGATGGTGAGTGCCATCGAGCAGGAGACAGGCAGCATGTAGACGAGCGATGCGAAGTTATCCGCGATCTGGTAGGCAGCCAGCGTATCCGTGCCATAGCGGGCAAGAAATACGATGATCAGACTGAAAAGGCTCATTTCCATGAAAATGGAAAGTCCGCTCGGCACGCCGACGATCAGATACTCCTTGACATCGGCCCGCTTCACGAGAATCGAATGGAAGATCTCATATCCCTTCAGCGTAGAGGACTTCAGTACGACGACAAGGAATAGTACAAAGAGACATCCATAGGTCAGCATCGTCGCAAGACCGGCGCCGATCCCGCCCAGACGCGGCAGGCCGAAATGCCCATAGATGAAAAGATAGTTGAATACGGCATTCACGGGCGGCGCCATGAGGAAGAGCTTCATGGAAGTCGACGTCGAGCCTGCCGTATCTGTCAGGCAGCGCAGCGGGACGATCAGGGAAATGAAGAAGACCACGCCCACCATCGTCATGAGATAATAGCGTGCCACATGCGCCACTTCCGCCTCCAGCGTAAGCGACGCCAGGAGGTCATCGATGAAAAGGACATAGGCTGCAGCGAACGCGAAGGAAATCACAAGCCCGATCAGAAGACCCGCGCGGACCACATACGGAAGGTCCTCCGGTTTCTTTTCGCCCAGAAGCGTCGCCATGAGCGGCGTTCCCGCCATGAGCAGTCCCACGATGGAAGCCAGCAGCGGATAAAAAAGCCCCGCGCCCACCGATACACCCGCGAGGTCATCGCTTCCGGCATGCCCCGCCATGGTGGTATTGATAAAAGTGATGCCTGCTGTCGAGATCTGCGCGACCAGGATCGGCAGCATCACGGATAATAATTTCTTTATATCTTCGATTAAGGAGTACATCGAACCCACTCTCCAGAGATTTCATCAAAAAAAGACGCTCTGCGGCGTCTCTTTTCGCGATCAGAAAAGAATCCTTCGGCACAATCAAGAGCCAAAGGCAGGCACGAAGTCCGCGCCTCACCGCCGCATGAAATAGTCAGATGGCTGCCCTATCAGGCAGCGCTTCCGATACGGCTGCTGCTTCTTCTGATCCTTTTCTTTCAAGCGAGCTGAAAACAGGTACGCTAAAAGATCAGAGAAGTGCAGTCACTCTCCATCCCCCTGCGCCGATGAAACCTCTGAAGAAAGAGGCGAAACGAGACAGGATGCGTTTGAAATTGGCATTGACACGGCACGGCACCAGAAGGTTTGCACCTTCTACATAGAAATAAGCCATGTAAAAGAGCAGGTACATGCTGCTGTACATCGTGAGATCCATCAATTCATCGATTCCCATCATCGTTCTCGCCTCCTTTTATTTTTCGACTATAAAAAGCCCATCGGAAATGGACTTTTCAAAACTCTTGTGAGAAAAAGCAAAGTTTCCAAAATGCAAGCCTGCATTTGTATATTTTATGCTTTTTGTTTATGGTATTTTTGATACCTCTGTATAAATTATATCATTAGCTTTGAGAAAAAGCAAATGAGGGGGAAATGGTGGTAAGTGTCAAGTTTTCCTCGGTAATTCATTTGACTGTCGATAATTACTATCTC
>ERZ1673722.3243-NODE-3243-length-11978-cov-4.077917_pt1 | contig 11978 bp, 10 predicted proteins | sample MGYA00580222_ERZ1673722 | MGnify/ENA primary metagenome ERZ1673722 (study PRJEB41218, sample SAMN15661750) | gut metagenome | host: Homo sapiens | place: Canada: London | collected 2015-08-20/2019-03-30 | study: EMG produced TPA metagenomics assembly of...
CGGGGTTGCCGCCGAGCAGGATGTCGGTGCCGCGGCCGGCCATGTTCGTGGCGATGGTGACCGAGCCGACGCGACCCGCCTGGGCGACGATGTGAGCCTCGCGTTCGTGATTCTTCGCGTTCAAGGTCTCGTGCTTGATGCCGCGCTTGTCGAGAAGGCGCGAGAGGCGTTCGGAGTTCTCGATGGAGACCGTGCCCACCAAGCAGGGCTGACCGGTTGCGTGACGCGCGGCGATATCGTCCGCCACGGCGTTGAACTTCGCCTGAACGGTGCGATACACCAGGTCGTTCTCGTCCTTGCGGATAACCGGCTTGTTCGGCGGGATGGACATGACCGGCAGATTGTAGATCTGGCGAAACTCCGCGTCCTCGGTCATGGCGGTGCCCGTCATGCCCGAGAGCTTCTCGTAAAGGCGGAAGTAGTTCTGCAGCGTGATGGTCGCAAGCGTCTGGTTCTCCTCGCGAACGCGCACGTTCTCCTTCGCCTCGATAGCCTGGTGGAGGCCCTCGGAGTAGCGACGACCCTCCATGATACGGCCCGTGAACTCGTCGACGATCTTGACCTCGCCGTCGACGACGACGTATTGCTGATCGCGATGAAAGAGGAACTGCGCCTTCAAGGCCTGCTGCAGGTGGTTGGCCAACTGCCCGGACGGGTCGGCGTAGATGTTGTCGATGCCGAGCATGGACTCGATCTTCACCAGACCGCTCTCGGTGGCGTTGATGGTACGCTTCGCCTCGTCCATGTCGAAGTCGACGCCCTCGACGAGGCCGGGCATGACCGCGGCGAACCGTTTGTACGTGCCCGCCGCCTGGGTGCCGGCGCCCGAGATGATGAGAGGTGTGCGCGCCTCGTCGATGAGGATGGAGTCGACCTCGTCGACGATGGCGAAATGATGACCGCGCTGCACGCGGTTCTCGGGGCGCGTGACCATGTTGTCGCGCAGGTAGTCGAAGCCGAACTCGGAGTTGGTGCCGTAAGTCACATCGGCCTGATAGGCGGGCTTCTTCGCAGCCGGGTTCATGCCGTTTTGAATGAGGCCGACCTTCATGCCGAGGAATCGATAGATGCGCCCCATCCACTCGGAGTCGCGGCGGGCGAGGTAATCGTTCACCGTGACGATGTGCACGTTGTCGCCGGGGATGGCGTTGAGGTAGCCCGCGAGCGTCGAGACGAGCGTCTTGCCCTCGCCCGTTTTCATCTCGGCGATCTGCCCGTGATGCAGCGCGATGCCGCCGATGAGCTGAACGTCGAAGTGACGCAGTCCGATGGTGCGCACGCTCGCCTCGCGAACGGCGGCGAACGCCTCGGGCAGAAGGTCGTCGAGCGTCTCCCCGTCGCGGTAACGCGCGCGAAAACGCTCGGTGAGCGCGGCGAGCTCCTCGTCGGAGCGGTTTTGCATCTCCGGCTCGAGCGCGTTGATGCGATCGACGATGCTCTCGTATGTTTTAAGCTGCTTCCCCTCTCCGAAGCTCAGCAGCTTTGAAAGAAATCCCATGGACGTATCGCTTTCTCTTCTTGGCGACGCGCGAACGCTCGCCCGGTGCGACGCGTCGGGCGAGTCCGCAAGTTTTTTCATTCTAATACAGGGCGAACCCCCGCAGAGGAATTCCACACAGAAGGCGGCGTGCGAGCGATGACAGATCAGACGCCTGCGGAAACGGCGATTGAAACCAAGGTCTTCGGCCGACTTCGCGATTCAACTTCCGAGCAGGCGCCGATCTGATGCGATCAGATGAAGGCCGCCTCCGTCTCGATGACCGATCGGTACAACTCGACGATGCGCGGAGACGGGTCGATCCCGAGTTCCTCGGAAAGGTAGCGCCGGCAGGCGAAGTACGCGTCGATGGCGGCCGCTCGTTGACCTGAGGCGATCTGCGCCTCCATCAGGGCAACGTAGGCGCCCTCGCGCGACGCGTCCCGGTTGACGGCCTCGCGCGCGAACCACAGCGCTCCGCGCGGCTCCCCCTGCGCACCTAAACGCGCGGATGCGGCCACGAGAGCGTCGACGAGCTGAACGCGGCAGCGGCTCCGAGCCCGCGCGATGTAGTCGACGGACGCTTCGGCGGGCATGAGGTCTTCCGCGAAACGCTCTCGCAGCACGGCGTAGGATCGCTCCCAATGACGCTCGTCCTCTCCTCCGAACATCAGCGATCTGCACAGATTCTCGAACTCGTCTAAATCGCACACGACGCTTCCCGTGTCCAGCCTGCAGCTTGCACGTGTCGTCGTCAGATACGGGCACGACCCGTCCTCAAGGGACAGCGCGCGCTTCAACTGGGATAACACGCTGTAAAAGTTACGCCGGGCGATGCCGGGGTCGCTCGCGGGCCACAGCAGCTCGGCAAGCCGGTCGCGCGCCGTCTCCCTCCCCCGCCCGATGGCGAGGATGGCGAGCAGCGCCTTGGACTTGCTGCGGTTGAGCCTGTCCGCGTCGACGCGCGTATCGCCGATCCGAACCTCGAGACCGCCGAACAGCGACACGTGAAGAATCGGCACGGCGGAAGAGACGACGGCCCGCACCTCCCCCTCCCCCGAAACGTCGGATGAGCACCCGGCGCGACCGAACGGACGCGATGAGGCAGATCGCTCGAGGGATGCGGGTTTTCGCGCAAGCCGCACGTCAAGCTCCGCCAGTCGGGTGAGGGCATCCGCAGGCACGCCGCTTGCAGCGGCGTCGTCGACCGTGAAGCCCCGCCCCGTCGCGCGCCAGGCGGCAAGCGCGCACCAGCCGAGCCCCTCGTCGCGATACGCGGCGCCGACAAGCCGCGCGACGCCGGCGGCGAGGCGATCACGCGCATCCCGCGCAGAAGCGCGCGTCTCGCAAGGCGCCTCCGAAGCCGCCTCTCCGACGCCGGCGCGCCGCGCGATCTCACGCATCACCCAAGACGCCGAGAGCAGAAGGGCCGCGCGCTCGGGCGGTCCCGCGGGACGGTACGACTCCCACAGGGCGCACGCGCGCTCGATCCCCCCGTCGAGGGAAAGCAGCGTTTCGACAAGCCAAGGCCAGGCGATGACGTCATCGGATCGCAGGGTCTGCGGCCTTTTAGGGGGTTCCCCCTCGCAAGACGGGGGCAAGAGCTGCTCGAGCAGAACGCTTCGGGCCCGCGACCTCAGCGAGTCGTCGTCGGAGGAGACCAGGGCGAGGCACGCCTTAACGCGGACGGCGTCGTCCGAGCAGCGCGACCGCATGACGAGTCGCGCGCACTCATCCGCCCGCTGCTCGTCGCCCGCCATAGCGCACGCCCACGCGCCCATGGCCGCGAGCGTGTCCCTGCGCCCCGCCGAAGAACGCGGCGCCGATTCGCGAAGATCGAGAAAAGCCGCGGCGTCGCCCGAGAAGACGACGCTCCAGCCCCTGCGCGCGAGCCACGATCCGACTGCGGCTCGCGACGACACGGCGCCCATGAGCGCGCAGGCGCGACGAGACCCGCTCGTGCGCATCACGACATCGGCGATGCGCCCGCACACCTCCTCCTCGCCGCGCTCTCCCGCCGAGGAGGCGAGTCCGTCAGCCCACGCCGAGAAGATGCGGGCAAGGCCGTCAACCCCGACGCGAACCGCAGCGAACGCCCGGGATCGGACGTCGACCCCGAACATGGGGTAACCGCGTTCGATGATGCCCGCCACCTCGTCGAACCGCTCCGCGCACGTCAAGCCCGCCACATCGTCGAACGTCCCCGATTGCGCAGCGAGAAAGACCAGCATGAACAGACGCACATCGCCGGGAAGCTCTTCGCGGGCAAGACCTTCGAGCATCCTCTCGACGCCATCGTCGGCCCAGCACAAGCACGCGACCCGCTCTGCCGGCAGCGACCCGACGCGAGGCGACGCCCCGACACCCGCCTCCCGGGCAAGCTCCGCCTCATCTTCCCCGAGGAGAAGATCCCGACCCGAGAGCATCATGCAATCCCGCTGAGCGCGCACGCACGCTTTCGCCGAGGGAACGCACGTCGCGACGACCTCGATCTCGCGTTTAAGCAGCTCGTCGACAAGGGAGGCGAACGCGGCGGATCGGTCGGGGTCGAGCACGGGCACGTCCTCGAACACCACGAGAGCCGCATCGCGATCCACCTCGAGCATCTGACCGAGAAGCACCCCGGCGTCGAGATCGCGCAGAAAGCAGGGGGAGCGCGCGTTGATCCAGAACGTGCGCTGGAACCCGAACACGACGTCGGCGTACTCGAACGCCAAGCAGCTCTTGCCGAACCCTGACGGAGCCGCGATGATGCGCGCGACCCGACGATCCCTCAGAAGACGGGCGACGAGGTCGGGCCGAGGGTAGCGGCGCCTTCCGAACACCCCCGAGGGCCGGCGCCCCCTGCAACAGCTGCTCTCCATGTATCGCGGCATAACGACATCCCCCTCCAACCGGAGGCGCGATCTTTCCCGGGCTTCGAAATGCTAAAACGACGAATCGCGACACGCAAACGAGCTACCCCCGGGTACAAAGGAAGGACTGGGCGCAAAATCACGTACTTCATCTGCGATAACGCTCTTGAAGTACAAAACCGCCCCGTCGTGTCCTCGGCGAGGACACGACGGGGCGGTCGTTCGGCGACGGTGGTTCCCGCTCGCGCAAGGATGCCTATTCGGCGCTCTGCCTTCCGAGCATCTTGGCGATGCGGTCGGAGTAACGAAGATCGTCAAGGCCGGCCTCGGCTGCGAGATCGACCACCGGCGCATCGTTCCACAGGGCCTCGAGGCGGTAGTATTCGCGCGTCTCAGGCTGGAACACGTGCACGACGATGTTGCCGTAGTCGAGAAGCGACCAGGAGCCGTCGCGGGAGACCTCGCGATGGAGCGGCTTGATCTGCGCGTCATCACGCAGCTTCTCCTCGATCTCGTCGATGATGGCATCGACTTGACGGCTGTTCGAAGCGGTCACGATGACGAAGTAATCGGTGACGCCGATGAGCTCGCGCACCTCCTGCACCATGATGTCGGTTGCCTTCTTCTCATCAGCGGCGCGGGCGGCGATGATGGCGCACTTGCGCGAGAACGCGGCCTGTTCGGCGATTTTGTCGGTCATTGCTTTCCTTTCCGTGCGGCAGCTTTCGCCGCATATGCATTCCATACGGTAATCGTAGCAGGATGAAGCTGCCTGCGGCGCTCGAGAAGCAGAAACACCCAATATCCGTAGGTTTCGAAGAACAGCTCCTCGAGATCGACCTTGCCGACGGCGGCGCGAAGCTCGTCGATTCGGCCGAACTTACGCCCCTCTTCGATGGCGTCGGCGATGTAGACGACCATGTCAAGCGGCGTCATGTCGGCCGCGGCGGTGGTATGCCGATCGATCGCCTGGATGACGTCGGCAGGGATGGCGGGGTACGCGCGGGCGAGCGCGGCGGCGGCCGTCATGCCATGCAGGACCTGGGGCATGTTCTCGACCACCCACGGATCGATGGCCCCCGTAAGGCCGAGCTCGCCAACGCGCGCGCGGATGCCCTCGTCGTCGTAGCCCTTGTCCCAATCGTGAAGAAGCCCCGCCAAGCGCGCGCGACGCCGATCAACGCCGTACGTTTCCGCGAGCATCTCGGCGGCCCGCGCGACGCCCTCGATATGCCTCAGGCGCTTTCCGCTCACGCGCCCGCGCAGCTCGGCGCGCATCTTCTCGACAAACTCATCGCCGAGCACATCATCCATGGGAGACCCCTCCTCATCTGCGGCCGCCCGACTCAACGGTACAGCCCTTCCCGATCGATGTACTTGCAAACCTCGGGCGTCGTAAGATAGCGCAGGGACAGACCCCTTGCAACCCTCTCGCGTAAGGAGCTCGACGACACGGAGAGCGCCGTCGTCTCCAGGTAATCGACCCGATAGGGCCCCAAGCGCGTGAGCTCGTCTTTGAACGCGTCATCGATGGCGAAGCCGGGACGCGTCACCGCGATGAACCTCACGAGGGTGGCAAGCTCCGCGGCGTCGCGCCAACGGGTGATCGACAAGATGGCGTCGGCGCCCGTGATGAAGAACAGCTCGACGTTGTCGGGGTAATGACCCCTGACAACGCGCATGGTCTCGACCGAGTACGTGACGCCCTCACGTCGCACCTCGATATCGCTCGCATCGAAAAACGGGTTCGAACGCACCGCGAGCTCGCACATGGCGAGCCTGTCAGATGCTGGCGCGATATCGCGATCCCGTTTGAACGAGGGAAGCCCCGCGGGGACGAACACCACCGCATCGAGCCCGAAGGCCTCGCGCGCCTGCTCGGCGCACGCCAGATGCCCGATGTGAATCGGGTCGAAGGTGCCTCCCATGATGCCGAGCCGCCTCGGCCCTCCGTCCAAGCCAAGATCGTCGAAGCGCTCGCACACAACGGGCGTGCGAAGAGCGCCCATGCCGCCGTACGCGGCAGAGCTCGCCACTACGCGCGCACCTGTCCCGCGCCCCGCAGCACGTACTTGTACGACGTGAGCGCCTCGAGGGCAAACGGCCCACGTGCGTGGAGCTTCTGGGTCGAGATGCCGATTTCCGCGCCAAGGCCGAACTGCCCCCCATCCGTGAAGGCGGTCGATGCGTTCGCGTAAACGGCGGCGGCGTCGACGCGCGACAAGAACCGCTCGACCGCCTCCTCATCGGTTCCCACGATCGCCTCCGAATGGCGCGTCCCGTAACGGTTGACGTGCTCGATGGCCTCATCGACCCCTTCGACGCATTTGACCGCGATCTCGGGGCCAAGATACTCGGTCTCCCAATCCGCATCCGCCGCACGCACGCAACGCGATGCCGAGATTTCACCCGAGGCGATGGAGAACGCGACGTCGTCACAATGCAGCAACACGCCCGCGCGGGACAGGTCGGCCAGCATAGAAGGAAGGAACTCATCGGCTATCACGCGATCGACGAGCAGCGTCTCGGCCGCGTTGCACACCCCGAAACGACGGCACTTCGCGTTCATGACGATGTCGTGGGCCATGGGAAGCTCGGCGCTCTCGTGCACGTACACGTGGCAGTTGCCGGTTCCCGTCTCGATGACGGGAACCTTCGAGCACTCGACGCAATGGCGAATCAGACCCGCGCCTCCACGCGGGATGAGCACGTCGACGACGCCGTGAAGCTGCATGAGGGCATCGGTTGCCGCGCGATCGGTCGAGGTGATGGCGCACACCGCGTCGGCGGGAAGCCCGACCGAGGCGACCGCCTCGGCGAGAACCCTCGCGATGGCCTCGTTCGAGCGGGCCGCGAGGCTGCCTCCGCGCAAGACGACGGCGTTGCCCGACTTCAGGCAAATACCCGCCGCATCGGCGGTGACGTTCGGCCGGGCCTCGTAGACCACCGCCACAACCCCGAGCGGCACGCTGACGCGCGTGAGCTCGATGCCGTTGTACAGCGTCGAGGACGCCTGGGTCTTGCCGAGGGGATCGGGCAGCGCGACCAGCTCCTCCAAAGCATCCGCCATGGCGCCGACGCGGGCCTCGTCGAGCATGAGACGATCGAGCAGCGCGTCACTCGTCCCCGCCTCGCGCGCGGCGTCCATATCGCGCGCGTTCGCCTCCACGATACCGTCCGCGTGCGCGCGCAACGCCCGTGCCATAGCGAGAAGCGCGTTATCGCGTTCTCGCGCGCTCGCGGCACCTAAGACCACGCTCGCGTTCTTCGCCCGCTCGGCGAGCGCCCTCACCTGTTCCTCAACGCCCATGAAACACCTTCCCTTCAGTCAGCGCGGCAGACCTCTTCCTACCCGCACGACACCGATGCGTTGCGCGCTGCGAGACACGCGAGGCCGCCGCGCGCGAATGCCCTCATTCGAATACGATGAGCTCGTCCCGATGCACGAGCGCGCGCTCGGCAAGAGGGGCGAGCAGCCGATTGCGCTCGAGATCCTCCCGAGAACGCCCGCGGGCGAGTTCCGTCTCATCGCTCGAGAACGCCACCTTACCGCGAGCAACCACGACGCCCTCTTCGTCTTTGATGTCGATGATGTCATCGGCGGCGAAGCGCCCCTCGACGCACGTGACGCCGACGCAGAGAAGCGAGCTACCCCGCCCGACGAGCGCCGAGCGAGCGCCCTCGTCGATGACCACCGCGCCCCGAGCGGCGTCGCCGAGCGCGATCCAGAGCTTGCGCGGCGTGATCTCATGAGCCTTCTCGCGGGCCGCGAACAGCGTTCCGACCGACTTGCCGGCAGCGGCGTCGACGATCGCGTCGTCCCTGCGCCCATGGCATATGACCATGGGAATGCCGGCTGCCATGAGCACACGAGCCGCTTTGATCTTGGTGATCATGCCACCCGAGCCGACCGTCGAACCGGCTTCGCCCGCCACCGCCATCACGTCGCGATCGATGCGCTCGACCACCTCGATCAGACGCGCGCTCTCGTCCCGTCGCGGGTTCGCGTCGTAGAGGCCCTCGATGTCGGAGAGAATCACCATGAGATCCGCGTCTATCAGGCATGCCACCAACGCGGCGAGCGTGTCGTTGTCGCCGAAGCGGATCTGCTCGACCGACACCGTGTCGTTCTCGTTCACCACGGGAACGACGCCGAGCTCGAGCAGGCGGCCGAGCGTGTCGCGCGCATGAAGGTAGGCCGTGCGGTCCGCCGTGTCCCGGCGGGTGAGGAGCACGACCGAAGTGGTCATGCCGTGCGCTGCGAAGGCGTTGGCGTAGGCCGCCGACAGCACGCTCTGCCCGACCGACGCCGCCGCCTGCAGGCTCGGCATGTCGGAAGGCCGCTTGGCGATGCCGAGGGCCTCGAGGCCGCACGCGATGGCGGCGGAGGTCACGATGACCGGCTGCCATCCGGCAGCGCGGACGGCCGCGATCTGCTCGGCGAGGCCGGCGAGGTAAGCGTAGTCGATGGAGCTCTCCGAGGTGGTGAGGGTCGACGAGCCGATCTTCACCACCAAGCGACGTGATTCGTTCCCGCGCGTCATCTCGCAACCCTCCTACAAGTCGAGTTCCTGGTACACGTCGACGTGACCGATCGGCGACTCGTACTCGAAAGAGCGGCCCACGATGCGGATTTCGTCGCCGTCGACGGCGCCCGCGCGCAGAAGCGCCTCGTCAACGCCGAGCCGTTTCATGCGATGCTGCAGGAAGGTGATGGCCTCTTCGTTTTCCCAGTCGGTCTGGACCACCATGCGCTCGACCTGGCCGCCTGTAACGCGGAAGACGCCCTCGCCCTCCTTGACCACGATGAAGCGACGGTCGCGCTCCTCGCGCTTATGCTCCCAGATGTGATCGTACTGGATCTCGGCGGACGCGATCTCACGCGCTTCCTCGCGCAGCCTGTGCTCCTTCGAGGCGATGGCCGCCTTAAGGGAATCCACGCCGGCGCCCGTCAGCGCGCTGATGCGATACAGCTTGGGGTCGACGGGGCTTTCAACGAACTCGTCGCCCCCCGCAGCCGCGATGGAGTCGAGCCGCACGCGCTCGGCGAGCTTCTCCACAACCTCCTCGGTGCCCGCGACGTCGATCTTGTTCGCCACCACGATTCGCGGACGTGCGGCGAGCTCGTCGGCGTACAGGGCAAGCTCGCGATTGATGACCTCGTAATCCTCGAGAGGGTCGCGGCCCTCCCAGTCGCCCGTGAGGTCGACCACGTGGACGATGAGGGCCGTGCGCTCGATGTGGCGTAAGAACTCATGCCCGAGGCCGCGCCCCTCATGCGCCCCCTCGATAAGGCCGGGAATATCGGCGACGACGAAGCTCAAGTCCCCGCTCGTGGCCACGCCGAGGTTGGGAACGAGCGTCGTGAACGGGTAATCGGCGATTTTCGGGCGCGCGGCGCTCATCTTCGCGATGAGCGAGGACTTGCCCGCAGACGGCATGCCCACAAGCGCCGCGTCGGCCATGAGCTTCATCTCGAGTTCGATCCATCCCTCCTGGGCGGGCTCGCCGAGCTCGGCGAAGGCGGGGGCGCGGCGCGTCGAGGTGACGAAGTGGATGTTGCCGCGACCCCCCGTGCCGCCACGCGCGACGACGACGCGCTCGCCGTCGTGAGTCAGGTCGGCGATAAGCTCACCGCGCTCCTTCGTCTCCTCGGAGTACTCGTGTATGACCGTCCCGACGGGAACCTTCAGAACAAGATCCTCGCCCTGGGCGCCGTGCATGCGCGAACCGCGTCCGTGCATGCCGCGCTCGGCCCTGAAATGATGCTTGAAACGGTACTCGATGAGGGACGAGACGCTCGCATCGGCGACGACGACCACATTGCCGCCGTCGCCGCCGTCGCCGCCGTCAGGCCCGCCTTTGGGCACATGGGCCTCGCGGCGAAACGACATGCAGCCCGCGCCGCCATCGCCGCCCTTCACGTTGATACGCACTTTGTCGATGAACATGGTTCCTCTTTCGAATCGATTTGCACCATCATAGCCGACCCGCTCCCGGCAACGTCCGCCCGCTCGCAGGCGCTGCACCCCGATCGGCGCGAAATAATCGGCTGATAATAGAAAAGGTGCCCCCTGGCTTTGCAGGGAGCACCTTGATCACGAAGCGATGAATCTGCTCGCCGAGGCGCCGTTACGCCTGAGGACGAACGTGAATCCTGCGCTTGACGCCGCGCGTGAACTCGAGCGTGCCGTCGCACAGGGCGAACAGCGTGTCGTCCTTGCCACGGCCGACGTTCTCACCCGGATGGAAGTGGGTGCCGCGCTGGCGGACGATGATCTGGCCGGTCTTGATGGACTCGCCTGCGAACTTCTTGACGCCGAGACGCTTGGAATGGGAGTCGCGGCCGTTACGGGTGGAGCCTAAGCCTTTCTTGTGTGCCATGTGATTTCCCTCCCTTGCACTACTCGGCGGTTGCGGAGCCGACGGAAACGATCTGAACGCGCGTCAGCTGCTGGCGATGACCGCGCAGCTTCTTGTAATTCTTGCGCTTCTTGAACTTGAAGACCAGCTGCTTCTCGCCCTTGAACTGCTCAAGAACCTTGGCGACGACCTTGGTCTCGGCCGCCTTCGCGGGATCGGCCTCGACCTTCTCGCCGTCGACGACGCAGATGGCCTCGAGCTCGACGTTCTCGCCGGGCTCGACGTCGAGCTTCTCGATGTTGATTTTGTCACCAGGGGCAACCTTGTACTGCTTGCCGCCGGTTTTCACGATTGCGTACATGTATGTATCTCCTTGAATGTGACTAAACGCAAGGTAGCATCTTACCGGCGCAAGCATCGTCCGTCAAGGGTTTTCCGATTGCAAGTTGATCAGATCGAAGATGAGGCAAAGCGACCGAAATCGAAAGCCGAAGCATCTCCCGCCGCCAGATCGGCCAAGCTCACGCCGTCGACGTAGCGCTCGATGACCTCGTCGAGCCCGCTCCATAAACGCACGGTCGAGCAGCCCTTCGCGCGCGGGCACCCGCCGCGTTCGAGCTCGAGGCACGCCACGGGAGCCGTGTCCCCCTCGACCGCGCGAAGCACGTCCCCCGCCGTCACGTCGGCGCATTCGCGGGCGAGGGAGTAACCCCCGCCCTTGCCGCGAACGCCGCGAAACACGCCCGCGCGCACTAGATCCCGCGCAAGCTGCTCGAGGTATTTCAGCGAGATGCCCTCGCGCTCGGACACCTCGCGCAACGAGACGTTTCCCTCATCCTCATGGCGAGCCACGTCCACGGCAAGGCGCAAGGCGTAGCGCCCTTTCGTCGATACGAGCACGGACCCTCCCTCCAAACGAACTTCAGGTTATCCCTCCACCGATCTTTCGAGCGACTCTCTTGCTCCGCAAGCCAACCGCTCGGCTTTACGAGAAATCGAACATCTTCGTCGAAAGATAACGCTCGCCGGTGTCGGGCAGAACGACAACGATGGTCTTCCCCTCGTTTTCCGGCCTTCTCGCAAGCTTCGTCGCCGCCGCGACGGCCGCGCCCGAGGAGATGCCCACCAGCAAACCGTCACGCGCCGCGAGCTCGCGCCCCGCTGCGAACGCCTCCTCGTTCTCTATGGTTACGACCTCGTCATACACCGAGGTGTCGAGCGTGTCGGGAACGAAGCCGGCGCCGATGCCCTGGATTTTGTGGGGGCCGGCGCTTCCGCCCGAG